>Ga0066187_1000057_pt1 | contig 56446 bp, 55 predicted proteins | sample WorMetexBAHAMAS1_FD_58706 | JGI IMG/M metagenome (GOLD analysis project Ga0066187, IMG submission 58706) | Marine gutless worms symbiont microbial communities from Max Planck institute for Marine Microbiology, Germany - Inanidrilus exumae... | ecosystem: Host-associated > Annelida > Digestive...
GAGCTTCACCCTGGCATGGTGCTCCCATTCACCTGAGGGGGCCGGTCATGACCGGCCCCCGGTTTTTTGATCCGGGCAGCGCCGGGGACCGTCACAGATGGGTGACGCTCGAATTCAATTGCGCCAGCCTCTAGAGTGCGGCGATGAATCGTTCGATCCCCAGTCCCGGACCGATTGTCCCCGTGCAGGCCCCCGACATCAGCGCCTACGCAGCGGGCAATACCGGCGTGGATTATGTTCATACCTTCGACAGCGGACGGTCCGGGCCCCATGCCATGATCTGCGCCCTGATGCATGGCAACGAGCTTTGCGGCGCTATCGCGCTCGATTATCTGCTCCGCAAGGCGGTTCGGCCGGATACAGGGCGCCTGAGCTACGCGTTTTTCAACGTCGATGCCTTCGAGACGTTCGACTCCGAAAACCCGGCGGAGTCCCGCTACGTGGACGAGGATATGAACCGCCTGTGGCATCGACGGTTTCTGGAATGCGACCGCGAGAGTAACGAGCTTCGACGCGCAAGGACGCTGTTGCCGGTCATCGATTCGGTCGACCTGCTACTCGACCTGCATTCCATGCAACACGAAAGAACGCCCCTGTCGCTGGCCGGACCCACCGACAAGGGGCGGCTGTTGGCGATGCAACTGGGCCGTCCGGGCGTCGTGGTCGCCGACAAGGGCCATGCCGGCGGAGTCCGCCTTCGCGACTATGGAGCATTCGCCGATCCTGCCAGCCCGCGCAATGCCGTTCTGGTCGAGTGCGGCCAGCACATGGACGGTGAAAGCGTTTCGGTCGCCCTGGAGGCAAGCCTGAGGTTCCTGTTGGCCACGGGCGTGGCGTCGCGCGCAACGGTCGAAGCCCATCTTGTCGCCCCGGACAAGCGCCTCCCACCGCCACGGGTCGTCGTGGTGACCCACGCCGTTATGGCCGAGACGGAGTCCTTCGAGTTCGAGAAGGACTTTTCCGGTCTCGAAGAGATCAGGCAGGCCGGTACGCTGATCGGGTGGGACGGCGAACGCGAAATCCGCACCCCCTACGATGCCTGCGTCCTGGTAATGCCGACGCGCCGAACGGCGCCGGGGCACACGGCAGTCCGGTTCGGCCGCTACGTGGACTGACCCTTTGCCCACCATACCGTCCAACAGTGTGTTCGCCGTGCTCAAGGTCGCCTTCGCCCTGGGTCTCGGCGCGCTGGGCGCGTTGCTGTTCCAGTGGATGACGTTGCCCCTGCCCTGGATGCTGGGGCCGATGTGCATTTGCACCATCGCCGCACTGGCCAGGATGCCCATCGGTTCTCCGATCAGAATCCGCCCGCCTTTCATCATGATCCTGGGCATCATGCTGGGTAGCGCATTTCGTCCCGAGATGATCGACCTTCTGGATCAGTGGATCATCAGCCTTGCCCTGTTGACGCTCTACGCGGCGGTTATCGCGGCGCTGATCTATCCCTACTACCGCCGAATCGCCGGCTACGACCGAATGACAGCCTATTTCTGCGCCATGCCGGGCGGATTCAACGAGATGGTATTGATCGGCGGACAGCTTGGGGGCGACGACCGTCGGATCGCGCTTGCGCATGCCGCGCGGGTGCTTCTGGTGGTGTTCGGCGTCTCGCTGTGGTTCCGCTTTTTCATGGACCTGGACCCCCAGGTCCGGGCGGGTGCCGGCGTCTCCATCGTCGGCATGCCGCCGTTGGAGATCCTCATCCTGCTTGCCTGCGGGGTGATCGGCTGGCCGCTGGCCCGGCTGGCTCGACTGCCGACACCACAGTTGATCGGCCCGATGCTCGCAAGCGGTATCGCCCATTTGACCGGTTTGACCGCAGCGCCGCCTCCGTCGGAAATCGTCAACCTGGCGCAGCTCGTCATCGGTACCGCAATCGGCTGCCGCTTTCTGGGGATCGCCACAACAGTCATCCTGCGCAGCCTCGGAATCGGCGCCGGTGCGACCGTGGCCATGCTGACGATCACGGCAGTCTTTTCGGTTGTCGTCGAAGCGCTGACCGGAACGCCATTCGCGTCGGTGGTCCTCGCCTATTCGCCCGGCGGACTAGCGGAAATGAGCCTGGTCGCCCTTGCGCTTGGCGTCGATGTCGCTTACGTCGCGGTCCACCACGTGTTCCGGATATTCATGGTGGTCTTGTGTGCGCCGATCTTCGGTCGGTCAGTCATGAAACCGCCGGCATCCGACTGACGGCAGAGTCCCCGGGAGGTCAGACAAGAAGTGCAGACGAGCGCGCGCCAACCCATTCTGAACGCTCCGGCGCCGATCAGCTGGCTGGTCGGCCTGTGCGTCGCGGTCCATGCCCTGCGGCATTTCCTGCCGCTGGAATACGAAGCGCGCATGCTGCTCGAACTCGCGTTCATCCCTGCCCGTTACGGCAGCGCCGCCATGTGGGAAGCGGACCCGGTCGGGGCAATCCTCAGCCCGTTCGGCTATACGTTTCTGCACGGGGGCTGGCTGCATTTATTGGTGAACATGGCGATGCTGCTGGCGTTCGGCTCGGCCGTAGCGCGCCGGATGTCGACCTCATGGTTCCTCGTTCTCTATTTTGCTGCCGGGCTTGCAGGCGCCCTGGTGGTCTATGCGATGAGTCCCGACTCGGTGGCGCCCGTGCTTGGTGCTTCGGGCGCCGTATCCGGCATGATCGGCGCCGTCGCCATGCTGGGATTCTGGCACCATGGCCACGCACCGCCGCCTCGCCCGTTCAACAGGCGGCGAACGGTCTGGAGCTTTGTCATAGCCTGGCTGCTGATCAACCTTCTGTTCGGCTTCCTGCCCGGCGAGGCGTTCGGCGTTGCGGGTCGGATTGCCTGGGAAGCGCATCTGGGCGGTTTTGTCGCCGGCGTGGTCCTGATGCCGTTGTTCGATGGCCGCGGTCGTCGTGCGCGCCATGACTAGCCGCCGCCTGTGCATTAGCAAAGCTCAATTCAACCGTTTCCGTAGGCACTGCAACGTGCTATTCGTTGTGCAGTCGTGGAAATAGATCGGCAGTTCCGCCCATAGCCCGATTGACGCAGCACGGGCGGCGAAGCATTTCCGGATCAATCGCTCCCGTGATGCTTGGGAACTGCGCGACCCAGCAGCCGTCGATCCGGGGCTTCTGGGCACAGAGACCGACAAAGCCGACTCCGATGTCTCAGTCGCGATACGGACACGTCACCGTTGTCGACGCCCTGGAAAGGTCGCCGATCCGGTTGGATTTCGATCTCAGGACCTCTGCGCTTTTTCTGCTGGAGAACGATCTCATTGTGCGCACGAAAACGGGTGAACTGATCATCGTCGCCCGGCTTCGGGACTGCGTGCAGGACGATCCGGCCGCCCGGGCCGTCGCATCCGACGGCACTTTCGTCGCCGCGCGAACATTGCTGCGGAACGCCAAGGCGCTGGACAACGTTCTGGAGATGTTTTCGAAGCTCTAAGCGCTCAGGCTTGGGCCGCCAGCTGCGCGTCGCGTTGCCGCTGCCGCTCCTGCTGCTTCATGGCCAGCGAGGCGACAACCACGCCGACCGCAACAAGGCCCACAAGGATCGTCGAGACCGCATTGATCTCCGGCGTCACGCCCAGCCGCACCTGGCTGTAGATCTTCATGGGCAGCGTAGTCGCACCGGGACCAGTCGTGAAGCTTGCGATCACAAGATCGTCCAGCGACAGCGTGAACGCCAGCAGCCAGCCCGACACGATGGCCGGCATGATGATCGGCAAGGTGACGGCGAAGAAAGTGCGTCCCGGTGGGCAGCCCAGATCCATAGCCGCCTCTTCGATGGAACGATCGAAGGTGATCAGGCGCGATTGGACGACCACCGCGACGTAACACAGGGAAAAAGTGATGTGGGCGATGGATACCGTCCAGAAACCGCGGCTGAACGAGATGGCCACGAACATCAGCAACAACGACAGCCCCGTGATCACCTCGGGCATCACAAGCGGTGCATACACCATGCCCGAGAAAAGGGTCCGACCGCGAAACCGACCGAAGCGGACCAGCATCATGCCGGCCATGGTCCCGAACACCGTTGCCAGGGTCGACGAAAGGAAGGCCACCTTGACGGTTACCCAGGCGGCGTTCATCAGGCCCTCGTTCGACAACATCTCGCTGTACCACTTGGTGGACCAGCCACCCCAGACCGTGACCAGTTTCGATTCGTTAAAGCTGAATACGATGAGGATGACGATCGGGATGTAGAGGAACGAAAACCCGATCACTAGCGAGGTGACGTTGAACCAGGTCAGCCCTTTTTTCACAGCAACCCGCCTCCGGATTTGGCGTGGCGCCGTTCAAACAGCATGATCGGGACGACCAGCAGCAGCAAAAGCACGACGGCCACCGCCGCCGACAACGGCCAGTCGCGGTTGTTGAAGAATTCGACCCACAACGTCTTGCCGATCATGATGGTTTCGGACCCACCGAGAAGATCGGGAATAACGAACTCACCGACCGCGGGAATGAAGACCAGGAAGCACCCGGCCACGACGCCGGGAAACGACAACGGCAAGGTGATGACCCAGAACGCCTTCATTGGACGGCAACCGAGATCGCTGGCCGCCTCCAGCAGGCTGTCGTCCAGACGCTCGAGATTGGCGTAGAGCGGCAGCACCATGAACGGCAGGTAGGAATAGACGATTCCGATATAGACGGCCCAGTCCGTGTTCAGGATCGTCAGCGGCTGGTCGACCACGCCGGTCCACAGCAGCAGGAGATTTAACAGTCCTTCCTTCTTGAGGATCCCGATCCAGGCATAGACCCGGATCAGAAATGACGTCCAGAAAGGCAGGATGACCAGCATCAGCAGGGCCGCCCGCCATTCTTTGGGCGTCCGGACCATGCCGTAGGCGATGGGATAGCCGATCAGCAGCGCGAGACAGGTCGAGATCGACGCGATCTTCAGACTGTTCAGATAGGAAACCCGGTAAAGGTCGTCCTGGAACAGCAGCAGGTAGTTTTCGAGATTGAGCGTGATCCGCGGGATCAGCCCTTCGGCCCACTCCAACAGCGGCGCGTAGGGCGGCATCGCGATCAAGGGTTCCGAGAAGCTGATCTTCAGGACGATCAGAAACGGCGCGAGAAAGAACAGCAGCAGCCAAAGATACGGCGCCAGGATGACCAACCCGCGGGGCGTCAGGCCGATCTTCAGGCACAGACCGATGAAAAGCCGATAGGGGCCGAACAGCATCAGGCGCCCATGCAGCGCCGGCAACGCGCCCAGACCCGACGCGTGGCCGGGCATGTATTCGACGCTCTTGTAGGAACTGTCGGAGGGCGGCGGCATGGCTCAGCTCGCCAGAACGACGCAGGCGTGCGGCATCCAGGACAGATACACCTGATCTTCCCAGGTGATTGCCCGTTCGGCGTGGCGAACGCTGTTGGCCTCCAAGGCGACAACCATCCGGCCCGAGGGGAGCTTGACGTGATAGATCGACTCCTTGCCCATATAGCCGATATCCCAGACTTCGCCGCTGACGCAGTTGCCGTCGGTTCGAGCCGGCGGCTCCTTGCTGATGCGCAGCTTTTCCGGGCGAACTGCGACCCAGACCGACGCGCCCGGAGCAACGTCGACGCCGTGCGCCGGCAGGATCGTGCAATCAGCCTCCTGACAGTGCAGGCTGACCTGCCCGTTTTCCTCCGAGGCGAACCTCGCCTCGAACATGTTCACGTCGCCGATGAACTCCGCGACGTAGCGGGAATTCGGGTACTCGTAAATCTCTGTCGGCGTCGCCACCTGAACGATGCGCCCATGATCCATGACGGCGATCCGGGACGACACGGTCATCGCCTCTTCCTGATCATGGGTAACGATTACGAAGGTGATGCCCAGCTCCTCTTGCAGGTTCATCAATTCGAACTGGGTCTGTTCGCGCAGCTTTTTGTCCAGGGCACCCAGCGGCTCGTCGAGGAGCAGCATTTTTGGCTTTTTGGCGAGGCTGCGCGCCAGCGCCACCCGCTGGCGCTGTCCGCCCGACAGCTGATGCGGCTTGCGCCTGGCGAAAGGACCGAGCTGCACCAGATCGATCATTTCCTGGACCCGCACCTTGATGTCGGCCTTGGGCATGCGGTCCTGTTTCAGCCCGAAGCCGATATTGTCTTCCACGGTCATATGCGGAAACAGGGCGTAGGACTGGAACATCATATTGACCGGCCGCAGATAGGGCGGCACCGCGGACATGTCCTCGCCGTCCAGCATGATTTGGCCCTCGCTCGGGATCTCGAATCCCGCCAGCATCCGCAGCAACGTTGTCTTGCCACAGCCGCTGGGCCCGAGCAGTGTGAAGAACTCGCCTTTGAAAATATCCAGTGAAACGCCGTCGACCGCGGTGAAATCGTCGAAGCGCTTTGTAACCGCGTCCACCTTTACGTAGGCCGTCTTGGACGGGTCCTTCCAGGGTTCCCAAACCTGACGCATGGCGCCGCGGCTGTCGCTCATGATCACTGTCCCCCGTTCAACGAAGACCCCCAAAAGCAACGCCCCGGGGCGCGGGTCCCCGGGGCGCGGCAATTACGACTACTGACCGCTCTTGACCTTTGTCCAGAGCCTGGTCACGACCCGCTGCGTTCGCGGACCGTACGGTGTCGTGGTGTAGAGACGTTCCATGACGCTGGGATCCGGGTAGATCGCCGGATCCTCGATCACATCCGCCTCCAGCAACGGCTGGCTGCCTTTGTTGCCGTTGGCGTAATAGACGTAGTTGGTGGCTTTTGCGATCACCTCGGGCCGCATGATGAAGTCGATGAACTTCATCGCGTTTTTAGGATGCGGCGCATCGGCGGGCACCGCCATCTGGTCGAACCACATCAGCGCCCCTTGCTCGGGGATCACATAGTGCACCGTCACGTTGTTCTCTGCCTCGGCGGCGCGGTCACGCGCCTGCAGCACGTCGCCCGACCAGCCGACCGCCAGACAGATGTCTCCATTGGCCAGCCCGTTGATGTACTCGGACGAATGGAACTTCTGGATATACGGTCGGATTGCGGCCAGAACCGGTTCCGCCTTCGCGATGACCTTCGGGTCCTGGGAGTCCGGATCCTCGCCGATATAGTTCAGCGCCGCGGGAATCATCTCGTCGGCCGCATCCAGCATATGCACGCCACAGTCGGCAAACTTGGCGATCACTTCGGGGTTGAAGACCATGTCCCAGCTGCCGACCGGTGCGTCCGGATCGATCGCCAGGATCTTCTCCTCAACATATCCGAAGCCGGTCGTGCCCCACATGTAGTTGATCGAATACTCGTTGCCCGGGTCGTAGCGGGCGACCTGCTTCTGGATGACGTCCCACATCTGGTCCTGGTTCTTCAGCTGGCCCTGGTCGAGCTTCTGAAAGACGCCCGCCTGGATCTGGCGGGCCAGGAAGGTGCCGCTGGGTACAACGACGTCGTAGCCGGTGCCGCCGGCCAGCAGTTTGGTCTCGAGGATGTCGTTAGAATCGAAGACGTCATAGACGACCTTGATGCCGGTCTCGGCCTCGAAATCGGCGAGGATTTTCTCGTCGATATAGTCGGACCAGTTGTAGACGTGGACGACGTTGTCTTGGGCCGTGGCGGGCCCAACGGCCCACAGGATTCCTGCAGAAACGGCCGCAACCGCGACCAGTAAGTCGTTCCTCATGAGTTGCTCCCTGCTTCTTGTTCCCCGCGGCACTGGCTGGTTTGTGCGGGCGGGCCGTCCCGGCCCGGTTGTTCCTCTCGCGGCATTTGAGAGCCCGGGCCCCGAATTGTCAATTCGCCTGCCGAGGCGGTTCAAGCGGCGAGATCGGCCTGGGTCCGGTCCAGCGCCCGGGCTGCCCGGTCGACGATCTCGTCGATCTCGTGAGAGTCGATGACAAGCGGTGGCGACAGGACCATGGTGTCGCCACAGGCCCGCATCACCAGGTTGTCGGCGAAACAGTGGTCGCGGCAGAGGGTCCCTGCCCGCCCCGCCGGCTCGAACCGTGCCCGGGTCGCCTTGTCAGCCACCAGCTCGATGGCGCCGAGCAGACCGATGGCGCGCACCTCGCCGACCAGCGGATGATCGGCCAGCCGATCGAGAGCCGTTCTCAGGTGCGGGCCCGTCTCCTCTCGCACGCGCTCGACCAGCCCCTCGCGCCGGATCAGCTCGATATTGGCGAGCGCGACCGCGGCCGCGGTCGGGTGGCCGGAATAGGTGAAGCCGTGGAAGAACTCGCCGCCTTCCTCGATCAGGACGTCGGCGACGCGTCCGCCGACCCCCACCGCGGAGATCGGCAGATATCCCGACGATAAGCCCTTGGCCATCGGAATGAGGTCGGGCTCGATGCCGAAGGTCTGATGGCCGAACCACTCTCCGGTCCGACCGAACCCGCAGATCACCTCGTCGCAGACGACGAGCACGTCGTACGCCTTACAGATGCGGTTGATCTCCGGCCAGTAGGTCTCCGGCGGAATAACCACGCCGCCCGCGCCCTGAACCGGCTCGCCGATAAAGGCCGCCACCTTGTCGGGGCCGAGCTCGAGGATCTTGTCCTCGACGGCCTTGGCCGCCCGGAGGCCAAAATCGGCAGGCGTTTCACCCGGTTGGGCCTCGCTGAACCAGCTGGGCTGCATCACATGCTCGATGCCCGGAATCGGCAGGTCGGCCTGTTCGTGCATCGCCTTCATGCCGCCGAGCGACGCGCCGGCAACGGTGGAGCCGTGATAGGAGTTCCAGCGGCTGATGAAGGCCTTCTTGTCCGGCTTGCCCATGAGGTTCCAGTAGTGGCGCACGAGCCGGACGACCGTGTCGTTGGCCTCGGATCCCGAATTAGCAAACAGAATGTGGCCGAAACCCTCCGGCAGCAGTCGCGCAAGCTCGGCGGCCAGCGCCGATGTCGACGGCGTCGCCGTCTTGAAGAACTGATTGTAGTAGGGCAGCTCCAGCATCTGCGCATAGGCGACTTCGGCCAGTTCCCTACGTCCGTAGCCCACGTTGACGCACCACAACCCGGCCATGCCATCCAGGATCTTGTGGCCGTCGGCGTCCCAGAGATAGCAGCCCTCGGCGCGGGTGATGATCCGGCTGCCGCCCTCCTCCAGCAGCGACTTGGTGTCGGTGAAGGGATGCAGGTGGTGCGCGGAATCCAGCCGGCGGAGGTCTTCGGTGCTGAGCTTTTGATGTGGTGTCGGCATTGGTCGAGGTCCCGTTCAAACGGCAGACGAGGAGAGGCAAACGAAGCGGACGGGATAACCGCTACGGCGTGTAGTCGATCCTTGCGCAGAGGATCAGCAAATCGTCATGCAGGCTGCGCGATGTGGTCCGGAGACGCACGACGGCGATTTCCTCGTTCATGCCGGTTCCGATCGCTCAGCCTACCAGAGAAATGCGGCCCAGGCACAAGCGGAATGCCGTCAGAGCCGGGCCATCCCCGCCTGTTCCTCAAGCCTGTCGGTCGGCGGCGGTGGCGTCCGGGAGAGGGCCGAAACCTCGGTACGCAGTGCCGGCGACATGGCAACCTCGAGCGCTTCCAGCGAGGGGGTCAGCTGTTCAAGGTTGCGCGCCCCGATAATGGGACAGGTCACGTCTGGATTTGCGGCGACCCAGGCTACCGCGAGACTCACCGGATGAACGCCCTGCGCGGCGGCGAATTCGCTGAACCGGCCGGCCGTTTCGAACACCCAGTCCTCGCCGTATCGGGCGTTGTATTCCTCGTTGGTCACGATCCGCGCCTGGTCGGGCCGTTTGTCCGGACCGTACTTGCCGCTCAGCAGGCCGCCGCCAACCGGGCTGTAGGTGATAACCCCCAGCCCTTCCGCCCGCGCCAGCGGCAGAATCTCGACTTCGATCTGGCGTTTGACCAGGTTGTACATGGGCTGGATGACGTCGAACCGCGACCAACCGTGCAGACGCGACAGGCCCAACGCGGTGGCGATCTGCCAGGCGGCGTAATTGCTCGCACCCAGATGGATGACTTTTCCCGCGCGCACCAGGTCCTCCAGCGCCCGGAGCGTTTCCTCCAAGGGCGTTTTTGGGTCCCAGCGATGCATGAACAGAACGTCCATCCGGTCGGTGCCCAAGCGCTTCAAGCTGGCCTCGACGGCGCGGAGGATGTGCCGCCGGTTGCCGCCCCCATCATTGATGTCAGATCCCATGCGCATGAAGCATTTCGACGTGACAACCAGGGAGTCGCGCTCGTGCGCCATCAACTCGCCCAGGATCTCCTCGGCCCTGCCCTTGCTGTAGATATCGGCGCAGTCGAAGAAGTTGATGCCCCTTTCCCGGCAAGCGGCGTACATGCGGGCCGATTCCGCCGGATCGGCGTCGCCACCGAAGGACATGGTGCCGAAACACAGGCGCGAGACCTGGAGGCCGGTGCGGCCAAGCGGTCGATATTCCATGGGTGCCTCCTCAACGGGCCGCACGGCGTTTTCTGAGACGCTTCGGCCCACGGTTGACCGGCATGCCCGGACAGGATGCCAAAGGCTGGTGATAGCACAGCTGGCACAGCGCGTGCGTCCCTGCGCCGGCCCTGTCCTTGGGCTGTGAGGATTATCACAGATCACCCGGCGCAAACTCGTACAGAGTTTCGGTATACTGGTTCAATCCATAGTTGCCGGTCCACAGCAAGGCTCCGGCGACGGCCGTTCCGACCCGTTCCGTCGCCGGCGACCTGGGCCCCAGGCGCGAGGGCGCTCATTTCAGGATCGCGGGAGGACTGAAATGCTGGAAAGTTTCGTCGCGGCCCCTTTCAAGAAATACGATCAGTTCGTCCAATCGGGAAAGAACACGCTCCGCTCGGGAAAGCAGTCCATAAAGAAGGGACTTGGCGATTTCGACGGTAGCGTCGACAACCTAACGACCCATTGGATTCCGCTTATCTGGCATGGCTGGGTGCGGCCCACGGCCAGCCTCCTGATGCTGATCCGGTTCAGCCTTCTTGTGGCATTCGTGCTGGCGCCCTTGCTGATCGTCAATTCCCAGGCACAGGAAGTGATCAGAACGCTCGCCGAGGATACGGGCTGGGGGCCACGCACGGCGTTTCCGTTTGCGGCGCTGCTCTGCGCCTTCATGGTCTGGTATTGGGCCCGCGTCGCTTTTTATTTCCAGTATGACCACGTCGCCGCGACCCACAGGCGATTCAAAAACAGCACTCTCGAGCGCGCCGGCGTCACGCCCAAACAACTCGAATATATCGAACGTTGGCTGAGGTTTCTGAAAGAAAAACTCCCGCCCTTCCTGGGTGCCTCGGTGTTCGGCCTGATCTCCATAGCTTTCATCCAGGCATCGGAGCCCTACCCGGAAACAGCGGATCCGTCTTTGTCGTTGGCGACGATGCTTGGAGAGCCCGGATCCCGTCTGGGTATCTGGAGCATCTGTTTCATCGCATTCGCCGTAATTTTCTTCTTCTTCAGCCACCTTTTGCTGCGCCCGTGGCTCAAGCTCGACGACACGGACACTGCGCCGTTGCCTGAGGCACAGGACGGTGAATCACAGGAAAGATCGATCAATAAGCTGTGGGACAAGACATGGCCTTTTGTCCTGCTTGGCGTGTTTCTGGCCACCTTCCTGACTGTGGCCTTCGCCAATTTCGCCGTGGACCTTGCCCCCATTCTGGGAACGGGCGCAATCGCACTCCTGTTTGCCGCGGCGCTCATACCGAACGGGACGTTCCTGGTCTTGCGATTCGGCGAGCGCTGGGGGATGCCCGTGATCGGGTTTGCCATGGTCTGGCTGTTGATCGTGAGCTTTCTGGTCGACAATCATCGGGTTCGTCAGCACGCCGCCATGGCATCCTATGACGAATTCCAGGATAATTCGGGCGATCCGATCGCGTTTCCCGACTTCGACTCCTTCCAGAAATACTACAACGGCTGGATCGAGGAACTTGAACACGTCCACCGGGACGGACCGATACCAGTCTTTATCATTTCGGCGGAAGGCGGTGGAATCCGAGCAGCCTATTGGACGGCCCTCACGCTCGGCTACCTCCAGGACAAGAGCAAGGCCGAGGACTTGGGCCGCGGCGGTTTCGCCCGGCATATCTTTGCGATCAGTGGCGTTTCGGGCGGCAGCCTGGGCGCCGCGACCTTCGCCGGCTTACTGGCGAACAAGATACCCGCCGAAAACCCGGCTGGTGTAGTCGATGCATCGGCCGGACAGGGTGGCGCGGCCGGCGACGATACGTTCGCAAGCGATGTCGACTGCATTCTTGAGTACGATTTCCTGGCACCCACGGTCGCGGCGATGCTGTTCCCCGATTTCTTCCAGCGCTTCGTACCCGTCGCCGTGCTGAACGACCGGGCCATTGCCCTGGAGCGTGCCTGGGAACGGGCGTGGAATGACTGCACCCAAACGGAAAACGAGGGCCGCTCCGGCTTCAGGTTCTCCGACCCCTACGAAAGCCTTTGGTCCGGCCAAAGGGCCTATAAGGTGCCGCTCCTGTTTCTCAACAGCACCGTCGTGGAGACCGGGCAGCGCATGATCAGCAGCCCGATTCCACTCGACGAAACCGAATTCAAAACAGCGTTCAGTGAAGCACTTGAAACCACGCGAACGTTGGGACACGAGTCGCCATTGAGCACCGTCGTGCACACCAGCGCCCGTTTCACCTATGTCAGCCCGGCCGGCACGGTCAGACGGCTTGACTCTGCCAGCGTGTCGTCGGAGTCCGATCGCCTCATCCGCGTTGTTGACGGAGGCTATTTTGAGAACTCCGGCGCTGTGACGGCCGGCGAGCTGCTCACCGCGCTGGAGAGAGCGGCTGTGGATCGTTCGATGACCCAACTCCTCGACGGGAAACCGCGCAAGCCGATCATTCCGATCGTCATACATATCAGCAATGACCCGATCGCGGCGCCCGAGAGCGGTCTTGTTGTCGAGGCAAAGGCCGGCGGCTTTCTGCCGGAAGTCCTGTCGCCGGTCGAGGCGCTCCTGAACGTACGGCCGGCACGCGGTTATCAGGCGCGTGCCACACTTGCAGATCGGGTGCGCAGCAACGTCGCATCGCTCGAAGGCCCGAGGACCAGGCGCGCAATTGAACGGCCCGGCGTTCATATGCACTTCAGGCTATGCGAATACGACGTGCCCATCCCGCTCGGCTGGACGCTGTCCGACCATACACGCACGGAACTCAAGGCCCAGCTGTCGCCGGGCTTGATATTGGAAACGGGTCACCCGCAACGCAGGACATCGCACTATCATCAGGCTGCCGTCTCCCGGATCATGAATGCGCTCGGCGGCGGCACCGACTCCAAGGGGATTGGGCAGATGGCGGCAGTACCCGTGCCCGAAATACATGCGGACTGCGAAAGTGAGAACCAGTCATGACAACCGATCGCGCCCGACGATGCGTCGCGGCAAGATAGCAGGCGTCACGCCAAAGAACCGGTGTGGCGGACCGCGCGTTGTTCGCTCCACCGGGCGGAACTATCTACCGTTCATAAGACGCAAGTCCCGACTGGCACCGTGACCGTTCTGAACACCCAAATCTCATGTTTCGACACCACCTGGAATCCCAGCGTCGGCTGCGACAAGGTCTCGCCCGGCTGTGACCACTGCTATGCCGAGAGCATCGCACGACGCTTTTTCGACGGGTTCCAGCTCAGGCTGCATCCAGAGCGCCTGCAGGAGGTCCGGAAATTCAAGCCGCTCCGCGCCGCCGACGGAAATCTCGTGCCGCGGCGGGTGTTCGTAAACTCCATGAGCGATCTGTGGCATCGCAATGTCCCAGACGACTTCATCGACGCCGTTTTCGACACCATCGCCGAACATCCCCATACGGTCTTCGTCTGCCTCACCAAACGCGCCAAACGCATGCACGACGACAGCGCGCGCCGCTGGCCGCAAGGCGTTCCGGCCAACGTCTGGCTGGGCGTGACAGCGGAGAACGACCAGGTGCGGCATCGGATCACGCTCCTGCGGTCGCTCAAGGATACAGTCGGCGCTTTCACAGCCTACGTGAACGTGGAGCCGCTGCTGGGTCCGGTTGATCACCACGACTACAGTCGCATCGACTGGGTGGGCGTCGGCGGGGAGGCCGGGGCCCGGGCGCGCCCTTGCGAGGAAGTCTGGGTGAGACAGGTGATCGCCAAGGCGCGGACCGCAGACGCCGCTGTCTGGTTCAAGTCCTGGGGCCGTTGGGAAAACAACCCTGCCTGGCCGCAAGCAAGAGGGCGTACGAAGAAACAGAAAAAACAGGACCTGGTGGACCGGGGCCTGGAACTGCTGCCGCAGGAACATGGCGGCGCGACGCTGGACGCTGCCTTGATACAGGAGCTGCCGCCAGCATTCGACAGGCTCCGGCGATCTCTGGTCAAGAAAACCGGCTAGGGATCCGTCGTCGCCGCGTTGCCGCGTGTGTCTTTGGCGTGTGTCTGAAGGTACTTGAGGATCAGCCGCTGATCTTCCTTGGGCAGGCCGGTGCGCGGCCCCATGGTTTTGAGCAGACTGACCCACTGATTGGCGGTGTATTTGTGCGGAATGCGCCGCTGGTGACAGGCGGTGCAACGGGTTGAGAACAGCTGCCAGGCGCTGTCCCAGATCGGCTCGAGCGCGGCTGCGGCCACTTCGGTCCGGATCCAACCCTGAAGCTTTGCACCATTCCAGCGGATCCCGGTCTGCGGATCGGAAACCGAATCGAGCGGCTCCAAGCCCTCGGCAACGGACGGCTTGAGCGTCGCCACCAGGATGCGTTTGCCAGGCAGGGCATAGAGGACCCGGCTGGCGCCGTCCTGGTACCAGCCGCGCAGTTCCACCCGCAGCCAATCCGGCCGGCGTTCCAGGACGGCCATCTGCGACGCCACGAAAACGCGACCCGCCGGCGGGTTTGCTGAAGCCGGTTCCTGGAGAATATCGAGCGTTCGGGCGGCGTAGACAAACTCGGCCTGGGCCTCTCCCGCCGTCGCAAACTGCGGAGGAGCCAGGACGAAGAGGACCACAGCGAAGGGCGCGATGCCTCGCCAAGCCCCGGCGAGCACGCGCTTTATCCCCCGACTTCCCCCGCGGCCTCTCCGTCCCATCGGCCCCCTGCAATCAGGACGAAGAAGAGGAAGCCGCAAGGCAGCCTCCTCTCCCTCGGTCGTCGCCAATGCTGTCAGGCGCCGGCGGGTGCGTCGAACACGGTCACGGGCGGAAGAGTGCCCGTGAATTTTTCGACTTGCGCCATCGCGGTGTGTCCGCAGTTGCCCTGGGCCAGCTTTGACGTGCCCTGATCCACAGTCAGCACATTGACATCGCCATAGGCATCCAGGCTGCCGACCTCGCCACCCTCCACCGGGTCGTACCAGCCGCCCTCGGCAACACGGATCACGCCGGGGGTGATATCGTCGGTGACGACCGCGCCGGCCAGGATCTGGCCCCGTCCGTTGAAGACGCGGACCACGTCACCGTCGCTGATGCCACGAGCTGCCGCGTCCTGGGTGTTGATCAGGCAGGGTTCCCGATCCGCGACGGCGTATCCCTGGCGCAGCTTCGTGCCGTTTAGCTGGGAATGCAGTCGGCTGATCGGGTGCGCCGTGTTGACGTGCAGCGGATATTGCGGGTCTGCAGCGCCCAGCCATTCGACCGGCTCCATCCAGGTCGGATGGGGCGGACAGTCGTCGTAGCCCATCTTCTCGATATTGCGCGAGAAGATCTCGATCTTGCCGGTGGGCGTGCCCAGAGGCTCCAGCAGCGGGTCTTCCCGGTAATCGGCATACCGGACGAAGCTCTTTGCCGCGTCGGAGGCCGGGAACTCGACAACCCCCTGCTCCCAGAAGGTGTCGAAGTCCGGCAGATCAATCTTTTGGGCCTGCGCCTGGCTTTCAGCAGAGGCATAGAACGAGCGGAGCCACCCCATTTCATCCTTGCCCTCGGTGAACTCACTGCCCTTGCCAAGGCGGTCGGCAATTTCGGCAAAGATGTCGTAGTCATTGCGCGCCTCGAAGACCGGGTCGATCACCTTCTTCATGGCCAGCATGGCCTTGAGCGAGTAGTCGCCGATGTGCTCCAAATCGTTGCGTTCGTAAGTGGTGGTGGCCGGAAGCACGATATCCGCGAACCGCGCGGTGGCCGTCCATTGATGGTCCTGGACGATGACGGTTTCCAGTTTCTGCCAGGCCTTGACCATGCGGTTGCGGTCCTGGTGGTGAGCAAATGGATTGCCGCCGACCCAATAGACCATCTTGACGTCGGGGAACTTGTCCCGTGTGCCGTTGAAGTCGAATTCCGCGCCCGGGCTTTCCAGCATGTCGACCACGCGGGCCAGCGGAATGGTTGCCGCGCCCGCTTCGGTCAGCCAGGCAGCCCCCTCGACGGCCTTGCCGCCGTCGGTAATGCCCGGCAGAACCGGGGTCGTGGCTGACGGTGTTCCGCCGCCGGCATAGTGGTAGCTGAGGCCGAAGCCGCCGCCGGGAAGACCGATCTGTCCCAGCATGGAGGCCAGGGTGACCAGCATCCAATGCCCCTGTTCGCCATGATGCATGCGTTGAATCGACCAGCCGCTGGCCAGCATGGTGCGGTTCTGGGTGAAGCGGCGCGCCAGATCCTTGATCTGGTCGGCCGGGACGCCACAGATGTCGGCGGCCCATTCGGCCGTCTTAGGCGTGCCATCGGTATCGCCCATCAGGTAGGGCAGGAATTTGTCGAAGCCGACGGTGTAGTCGTCGAGGAAAGCCGTATCGGCCAGACCCTCCGTGTGGAGCGTGTGCGCCATGCCCAGCATCATCGCCACGTCCGTCTGGGGCCGGATCGGTACCCATTCGGCATTGAAGAACTCGGCCGAGTCGGTCCGGATCGGGTCGATGCAAATCACCGGCTTGCCGGTATCCTTGAAAGCCTGCATGTAGCTGTAGACGTCGTGATCGGGGACCAGCCAGCTGATCTGATTGGTCTTCAAGGGATCGGCGCCCCAGAAGACGAGCAGATCGGTGCTTTCCATGACCACCGGCCAGACGGTCTGCTGCTCATAAACCTCCAGTGTACCCATCACGTGGGGCATGATGATCTGGGACGCGCCGGTCGAATAGTCGCCCGTGCTGTTCACGAAGGCGCCGTTCATACCGACGTTCAAGGCGCGGCGCAGCAGGTTCTGGCAATTGTGCAGCTTACCCGGGCTCTTCCATCCGTAGGAACCGGCGAACGTGCCGGCCGGACCGTGCGTGTCGCGCGCGCGCTGCAGTTCGCTAACGACCAGGTCAATCGCCTGGTCCCAGGAAACGCGGACAAAATCGCCCGCGCCGCGCTGCTCGACGGCGGCACCAGCACCCTGCTCGAGAAAGGCGCGACGAACCATGGGATACTTGATTCGCGACGGCGCATAGACGGAGTCCATGACGCCTTCCAGCATTGCTGTGGGGTTTTTGTCGCCTTCCCAGCCCTTGACGGATGTCCAGCGACCGTCGGTCACGGTGGCCCGGAAGGCGCCCCAGTGCGAGCCGGTCAGGACCGCGCCATGCCCCGCGGCATGAGCTGCGCCAGAAGTCAGCAGCGACGGCGCAACGGTACCCAAGGCCCCAAGCGCCGAGGCGCTCTTCAAGAAATTACGGCGCGAAATGTGGTAGGAACGGAAATTCGACATGGGTCCCCCTGTTTGTTTGCCGATCTGTATCGTCGGACTGCGGACGCGCAGTGTTGGGACGGCGGCCGCCGAAACTGGATCGTCCGTTCCGTATCACGGCGGTGTAAACCTCGTTCGGGCCAGCCGTGAACAGGCTGCAAAAAGATGTAAATGCCCTGTAAACAGTAGGGTTATTCGGGCGTGTTTGCGGCTAGCCAGGCGCGGTCCCGCCGCAGGAAGGCAACCGCCGCCTCAAGGGCCATTGCATAAAAACTGTCCGCGTCGATGTTGGCGCAGTGCTCCGCATAGGACGGCAGCCAGTTCAAGAGATGGCCGTCGAGAAATTCAATCTGGCGTTGGCGCAAGGCGGTTGCGGCGGCGCCATCCGTGCCGGCTTGGACGAAGCGCTCCGCCAGCTCTGCCATGACGCTTAGCTGAATGGCGACATGATCGGGCGGTTCTTTCATGTCCGCGACAACGGACTGGTCCAACTCGCGCAGGAGATCGGCCATGGCACCAGCCGGAGCCTGGAACAGCGTGCCACGTTCGCTCGTATAGAAGGATTCGTAGGGCGCCGGCGAAGCGGGTCCGGCGGCGCCCAAAAACAGGCGTCCGTAAGCGGCGGCAAGGTCCATTGCCCGTGTATGCCGTTCCTCCGGATCTGCCGCGATCTGGCGGACGGCTTCTGCGAGCGGGCTCAGTGCCGGTTCCGCCGCGACGGCGTTCAGCAGGGTCTGGCCGACCGGCGCCGCAAATTCTGTGAGCGTCTCTGGCTCCGGCGCGTCAGCAAGAAGCCCCGAAAGCCAGCGAAATGCCAGGGGTCGGACGTCCGCCGTCAAGGCGGAAAGGACGGACCGGGATGCCTCAACCATGCTGGTCAGCGCCGGCGGTGTCTTTTGCATGGAGCTGCAGATACTTCAGCAGGAAACGATACTGCTCATTGTCCAGCACGAGGAACCGCTTCATCGCTTTCATGGTGCCGATCCACTGATTGGCCAGACTGTGATGAGCGGCGTGCAGCGAATGGCAGGTCCCGCAACTGGCGCTGTGCATTTCAGCCGCGTATTCCCACAGCTTGTCTTTGTCGGCGATTAGGTCGGCCGCATAGACCCAACCCTCCAGGCTGACCTGGTGCCAGGTGAGATCGGTGTCGGGATCGACCTCGGTACCATGGCGGACGATCCGGTCGGCGATGCGTTTGTCCACGACCGCGGAGAAGATCCGCTGACCGCGCAGGGCATAGATCGCCTGGTCCACTTGGTCTTGCTGCCAGCCATTGATCCGAACCCTCAGGAGATCGCCGTCCCGTTCCTGGACATGCAGCTCCGTCGCTGCGAGAACCCGTCCGTCGCCCTTGGCATCGGGGTCGGCCGCGTCGCGTTCGGTGAAGAACGCCTTCGTTTCCAGGTTATACAAAGTACCGCTGCGCGCCTTTTCGGTCGCTGCCAGGGCCTTCAGCTCGTCAAACATGGCAAGATACCCCCGCGTCATGTCGGGCATCTTGTGCGCGACGCCCTTGTGGCAGGAGATGCAGGTCTCGTCTTTTTCCATGCCCTTTTTCATCTGTTCGATGGATTTCGCCTGCTGCTTCTCGAAATCCATCGCATGCCAGGAATGGCAGTTCCGGCACTCCTTGGAATCGTTGGCCTCCATCTGGGCCCAGACTCTGCGTGCCATGGCCATCCGATTGGCCTCGTACTTCTCCTTGGTGTCGATCGTGCCCAAAAAATGATGGAACAGCTCGTTCGTTGCGTGAACCTTGCGCACCAGTTTGGCGGTCCACTCCCTGGGGACATGGCAGTCCGAGCAAATGGCCCGCACGCCCGATGCATTCGCATAGTGGACCGTGGTTTTGTATTCCTCGTAGGCGTTGGCATTCATCTCATGGCAAGAGATGCAGAACTCCATGGTGTTGGTGTGTTCCATGAAGGTGTTGAAACCGCCCCAGAAGATCACGCCCCCGAGGCCGCCCGCGATCAAAAGGACGCCCAGCGAGTATTTGGAGGAAGGACGCCAGAAAGCCTTCCACAACCTCTTGATCATTGCCGCCACCCCGTTCCCTGCCTGCCCCGTCCGCCAGTCCGGCGGAGCCTTCTTCTCTAGCGCCGCGGTGTAAATGCCGTACCAGCCAAGCTTGAACAGCGTGTAGAATATTGTAAACAGTGCGTAAACAAGCTGATCCGGGACGAACCCGGATGGGAGGCAGGGTTGCCATCGCGGAAGCATATTCTGGTCGTCGAAGACGAGCCGACCGGCCGGGCGACGCTGGCCGGCTACTTTGAGACCGAAGGCTACCGGGTCACCGAAACGGAAGACGGCGAACAGATGCGTGCCGCTTTTGCCAACGGTGACGTCGACCTGGTGATGCTGGACATTCGCCTGCCCGGGGAGGACGGCCTGAGCCTGCTCAGGGAGATCCGGACAGGCTCGGACGTCGGCGTCATCATGGTGACCAGCAAAGCGGATGACGTGGATCGCATCGTCGCGCTGGAACTGGGCGCCGACGACTACGTGGTCAAGCCATTCAATCCGCGCGAGTTGCTGGCGCGAACCAAGAACCTGCTGAGAAGAACGACAGCCGCGCCGGCACTTGCCGAACAAGGCGACGTGCAGAGATTCGCCGGCTGGATCTTCGACGGCAGCAGGCGCCGGCTGGAATCACCGGACGGGGAGGATGTCCGCTTGACGCGCGGCGAGTTCGAGCTGTTGGCCGCGCTGATTGCCCATCCGGGTCGAGTGCACAGCCGGGACAGTCTTCTGGACTATATCAGCCACCGGGAATGGGCGCCGAGCGACCGTACGATCGACGTGCTTGTTGGACGGCTACGGCGGAAGATCGAACCTGACCCCAGGAACCCAACCTTCATCCGGACGGTCCACGGCGTGGGTTACGTGTTTACCGGTGCCGTGGCGTGACGCCCGTCAACCCTCTATTCTTAGCCCCTCATCCTCCATCAACCCGCGCCAGGTCTGCTGCAAAAGGGCCACCGATCGGTCATAGCTGCTAGACAGGGCCTCGAACGCGGCCCGGGCATTGAATTCATCGGCCGCCTCGGCGGCCGCTTCCATGTCGCCGGCCAGCGCCGACAGTCTGAGCAAGCCCACATGGCCGGCCGCCCCCTTGAGGCTGTGCGCGTGATCGGCGATGCGATCGAACGCCCCCTCATCGAACGCTTGCTTGAGTTTTGCCAGCGTATCCGGCGAGGTGTCCAAAAATGCGCCGACGATCAAACCGGCCCGTTCGGAGCCAAGCTGTTCCATATGCTGCCGCATGACTACCGTGTCGATCACCCCCCCGTCCGGTATCCGGTCGGGCTCGGGATGGAGCGACCGCTGCGGGCCTGGCTCCGAAAGGCTCTGCGTTATGGCGTCCCGCAAGCTTTCCGCCGAGAAGGGTTTACCGAGAAAGGCATCGGCCCCCGCCGCAAAGCTCCCTTCCACTTCGCTCCGCACCACGTTCGCGCTCACAATGATGATCGGAACACGGGCCCGTTCGGGATCGATATCAGCCCGGATCCGCCGCACGGCATCCAGGCCGCTTAGGCCTGGCAGGCGGATGTCCATCAGCAACAAGTCGAAGGACCGCTCCTGCAGCATTGACAAGGCCTCCTCTGCGTTGTCCGCCACCGTGACCAGGTGCCCTTCGCGTTTCAGGAAGCCTTCCGCCACAAGACTGTTGATCGCATTGTCTTCGACGAGGAGAACGGACCGGGGCTCGGCATCCGGCGCGACCGTCGCGCGGTCGGCTTGGAGGGCAGATTGCAATCCCGCCTGCAGCGGGATCTCGAAACCGAAGGTGCTGCCGCCGTCCTCATTCGCGGCCCCATCTATACGGCCGCCCATGGCCGTCACCAGTTCCTGGCAGACGGCCAAGCCCAAACCGCTGCCGCCAAACCGGCGCGCGATGGAGGAGTCCTGCTGCGTAAAGGGTTGGAATAGTCGATCAATCTGGTCGCCTGAAATCCCGATACCCGTATCGACGACCTCAAACCGGACCTGTTCGGCCCCGGCGTTGCGTTCGCCGCTCCGATCGACCCGAACCGACACGGACCCCGACGGCGTGAATTTGATGGCATTGTTGACGAGATTAAGCAGAACCTGGCGGATCCGACCCGGGTCGCCTCGGATCACCGAGGGCAGTTCGTCGGCCAGCGAAACGGCAAGGCGCAGGCCTTTGCGACGGGCCGATGGAGCCATGAGGTCCACCGCCTGGTCCAAAAGGCGCCGCAGGTCGAACTCGATACTCTCCAGTTCCAGGACACCGGCTTCAATCTTTGAGTAGTCGAGAATGTCATTGAGGACTGACATCAGGACCTCGCCTGAGGACACGATCCCTTCCAGATACCGACGCTGCTCGGCCGAAAGCCTGGTATCGGTCAGAAGGCTAGCCATGCCCAGGACCCCACTGATGGGCGTCCGAATCTCATGGCTCATCGTGGCCAGGAAAGTCGACTTGGCCCTGTTGGCGGCCTCGGCCATCTTGGTGGCCCGCATATGCTCGGTTACGTCGTTCAGCGTCAGCACGGTGCCGACGAATTTTGCACTGATATCCAACATCTGCTGGACACGGACGTCGAAGTGCCGTTGGCCGTATTCGGTCTCTACCGTCGTCTCGAACTGGTCCGCAGCCTGCGCCTGCTTCATCAGCGCGTCGACCTTGTCCTGAACCGCGCTGTCGGCCGGTGCCCCGTAATAGACCTTGCCTGGATCCGCCGGGTGGCCGAATACCGCCTGGGCGGCGTGGTTCATGTTCTGGACGGCGCCGGTATCGTCCAAGAGAACGACGGGGTCCTCCAGGCTCTCGAAGATCGTCAGGTATTTGTTCTTCTCATTGGTGATCAGACGGTTGCGCTCCTGGACCTCGGCGAGCTTTTCGCCTTCGGTGGCGCTGCTCCAGTCGGTACAGATCCCGAGTTCCACGAGGTCGAAGAAACGCTCGATATACTGGCGGTACCGCTCCTGTTGCTCGGCGGGAAAGCGTTGTTCCATCACCAGATCCACATAGGCCCGGCGGTAGAACTTCGTCAGACCGAGGAATAGATCCAGGGTGATGCCGCGCGCCCGGTGCTTCTGCGCCTCCTCGACACCGAAGGCGGCGATGGGATTGCGGGCCAGGTTCTCCTCGGCGAAGATTTCGGGCGGCTCCGGGAACAGCTCGATTGCGGCCATCAACGGCTCGGAAAGGCCGCAGATCGAGGCGCGCCAGGCCCCCCGCAGGGTAGACGTGTATGCCATATAGCCCTGCGCCTTGGCGTAGTCGACAACCCTGTCGATCAGCCAGTCTTCGTTGCGGGCGACCAGGGCACGAAGCCGTTCCATCTCCGCCTCCATACCGATCAATCTGTTAGCATACCAGGACAGAAGGCCTGTGACAGAGATCCGGTGGACGACGACCGGTGAATGTGAGAGCCTCGGTCGGAGTTCGTCGCTGTTGCCGCCACCTCTCCAGCGCACCGGGTCCGATGAGCGACACCATCGTCAAACCGCGAACTAAGGTCCGGCCGAAGACGCAGCGCCCGCGCCTTCACAAGGTGATCCTGTTCAACGACGACTTCACGCCGCGTGAGTTCGTTGTCCGGGTGCTGCGATCCGTCTTCGGCCTTGGCGAGGAGCAGGCCTATCGCATCATGATCACGGCCCATTCGCGCGGCCTTTGCGTGGTAGCCGTCTTCACCAGGGATGTCGCCGAAACCAAGGCCAGCGAAGCCACCCAGGCCGGCAGGCAGGCAGGCTATCCTTTATTTTTCGGCACCGAGCCGGAGCAGTAGCGATCGAACCGTCGCGAACGGCAGAGACATTCGGATTCGAATGACTCTGCGAGTGTCATGAAAGTGCAATGCTGTTCTGCAATACCCAGTCTTGTGCAATCGGTTGTACCGGGACTGGACTTCCCTGCAGGGGGGAAATGGGTATGCAATTCTTTCTAAACAGCCGGCTCCGCCCTGGCGTCTCGCCCGAGCAGTTCGTGGAGCATATCCGCAACGAACGGGATCATGAGTCGTGGGAACTGATCAAGCAGGGGGTGATCCAGCATTGGCTCTGGAAGACCGGCGAAGCGCCGGGGATCATGGTCCTGGTCAACTGCGCAAGCGCCGAGGAGGCCCGCTCGCTTGCGGACTCAGCGCCGATGGTGAAGGAAGGGATCGTTGATTTCGACATCGATCCCGTGGACCCCTTCCCCGCAAAGCTCTTGAATTCCTAGAAGACCGGCACCGGCCTCAAACGTTTAGCAGCAGGTTCTCCCGCTCCCAGGAACTGATGACCTGCTGATACAGGTCGAATTCGTGGTTCTTGACATCGGTCAGCGCCTTGACGAAGCGCTCGCCCAGCACTTCCTTCAGCGGCTTGGCGTGGTTAAGCTTGTACAGGGCTTCGGCCTGGTGCCGCGGCAAGGTGAAGGCCAGCCGGTAAGCGTCACCTTCGATCGGCTTGCTCGGCGAGAGCTTTTCGATCATGCCGAGATAGCCGCACGCCAGTGTGGCCGCGATCGCCAGATAGGGATTTGCGTCGGCACCCCCGACACGATTCTCGACGCGGCGTGAAGGCCCGTCGGAGATCGGCACCCGGAAGCCCGCGGTGCGGTTGTCCAGGCCCCAATGCACATTGATCGGCGCATCCGAATAAGGCGTCATTCGCCGGTAGGAATTCACCGTCGGGGCCAGCAACGGCATCGCCGGCGGGATGTACCGCTGCAATCCGGCGATGAATGACAGGAACAGCTTGGAGTTCGAGCCGTTCCTCGTGGCAAACAGGTTTCGACCTGTCTTGGAATCCACCACCGACTGATGCACGTGCATGCTGGAGCCCGGTTGATACTGGTGCGGCTTTGCCATGAAGGTGGCATGGACATTGTGGTTTACCGCCGCCTGCCGGACTGTGCGTTTGAACCGCAGGACCTGGTCAGCGAGTTCCAGCGGATCACCATGATCGAAGTTGATCTCCATCTGCGCCGCGCCGGCCTCGTGGGTCATGGTGTCGATATCCAACAGCTGCGCTTCGCAGTAGTCGTAAATGTCTTCCATGATCGGGTCGAACTCGTTTGCCGCCTCGATACCGTAGGCCTGGCGGCCGCCTTCTTCGCGTCCCGACGCGCCGTCAGGCGGTTCCAGCGGGTAGTCGGGATCCTTGTTCTGGCGAACGAAATAGAACTCCAACTCCGGCGCTACCATGGGCCGCCAGCCCTGCTCGGCGTAGAGCCCGAGCACGCGCCGCAGCACCTGGCGAGGCGCGAAGTCGACCGCGCTGCCGTCATTGTAGAGCGCGTCGCAGATCACCTGAGCGGTCGGATTGTCATACCATGGCACAACCCGAATCGTGCCGGGATCGGGCTTTACGTTGATGTCGATGTTGGCCGGATTGGTGACATCCGACTCCATCGCGAACTCGCCTGTCACGGTTTGGATAAAGATCGCTTCGGGGAGCTTGAGGGTCCGGTTTGCCGCACCCGACAGGAACTTGGCTGCAGGCAGGATCTTGCCACGGGCGATCCCCGACATGTCGGGCACCAGGCACTCGACCTCGTCGATCCGGTGTTTCTGGATCCAACCCTTCAACGGGTTGGTGTCTTCCTTGGGTGTATCGTTCTTTGGCATGTGTTTTCGGTCGGCGGCAGCGGACTGAACCGGAAGGTCTTCGCCCGCCCCTCGAAAAGAAATCGTTAATGAATTGCCTGCGCTGGCATTGTCGATGACGTTGTTGCTGACTGACTTCCGAACTCAGGGCAAGGGCCCGCCTTGCTCCACCCACCGGCGCAGATCAGGGCGGAGCTTGCCGTCGGAATCGTGTATTGCGTATCGGACCTCGAAGCCGTCCTCGTCCTTGCCCCAGCCCGCGGATCCGTTGCCGTCGCCCAGCGGCACGAAGTTGCCGTTGGCGGTCCGGCCACTGTTGCAATAGACGGCCCAGCTGTCCAGCTTCGGCCGGCTGTTGTACTGGTAGCGAACCGTGCACAGACCGTCGGCATCCGTCAGCTCGCCGGCGAACCGTCCCGCCACCGGCGAGGACGGCTGCAGGCTGATTTCGCTGATGCGAAGATCCTGCCGTTTCTCCCAGTAGAGCGTCAGGAGGCGGCCGTTCTCGCCCGTCGTCGCGGGCCGACCGCCTTCGCAGGCGGCAACCAGAATCAGGACCATCAGAATGGTGGACGGGCGCATGACTCCTGCACGGTTAGCTTGTTTTGGCAGTTCCGACAAGGGTGTGAATGGTCGGTCCGACGTGATAGGGCTGACGCAGCCGGCAGCCGGAATCGGGCCGTCCGGCCCATTCCGCAACGACTTGAATTGTCCAGGCATGACAGCAGAAAGAGCCGACAGCGAAGCCGATCGTTTTCTGAACGCTCACCCCGACATCGAGGCGATCGAAGTGCTGCAACCGGACATGCTGGGCGTCCTGCGTGGGAAACGCCTGATGCCGAAGGGGCTGGGGAAGCTGTTCGGCGAAGGCATGCGCTTGCCAGGATCCACCTGCATGCTCGATGCAGCCGGTCAGAACATCCCTGCTATCCCTTACGGCGGAACCGACGGCGATCCGGACATGTTTTGCAAGGCCGTGCCTGGCTTCCTGGCCCCCGTGCCCTGGTCGGATCGGCCGCTGGGCCAGACACTTTGCTCGATGTATGACGACAATGGCTCGCCCTATTTCGCCGATCCGCGCCACGTCCTGACCCGCGCCTACGAACCTCTCCGGCAGCGCGGCCTGAAGGCGACCGTAGCGGTCGAGCTGGAGTTCTATCTTGTGGATCCAAGACCCGACGGCCAGGGCCGCCCGCGTCCGGCGGCGCCGCCGGGCCCGGGCGAACGGCCCGTTACGGGACAGGTTTACGGGCTGGACGAACTGGCCGACTTCGATGCGTTTCTCGGTGACCTGGACCGGGCCTGCACCGAACAGGGGCTGGAGGCGGAAGCGGCGATCAGCGAATATTCACCCGGCCAGTTCGAAGTCAATCTGCATCACACCGATGACCCGCTCCGGGCCTGCGACCGCGCCGTGCTCTTGAAGCGCGCCGTCAAGGGCGTCGCCCGACAGCACCGCGCCGTTGCAACATTCATGGCCAAACCGTTCCCGGAACTCACCGGCAACGGTCAACACCTCCATGTAAGCCTCTACGATTCAGATGGCCGCAACGCACTGGCGGACCCCCGGAACCCAGCCGCCCAAACACCGATCGGGCCTTCAATGTTGCATGCCATTGCCGGGCTCGTGCACCTCATGCCCGAAAGCGTCGCCCTGTTCGCCCCCAATGCCAACTCGTTCCGCCGGTTCAGACCAGGCTATTTCGCACCGACCGAAGCCCATTGGGGCATCAACAACCGCTCGGTCGCCATCCGCATTCCGCCCTCCGGCGAACGCGACCTGCGGATCGAACATCGCGTGGCAGGCGCGGACGCCAACACCTATCTGGTCGCGGCCGCTCTCCTGGCCGGAATCAACTACGGCCTTGAAACCAGGCGCGAGCCGCCCCCGCCGGTGGAAGGCAACGCGGAACCGGGCAGCGGCCCGCCCTTGCCCCGCCGCTGGGATGCCGCGCTCGATCTTTTCGCTGGTTCCAGCGCCCTGGCAGAATCGCTAGGCAATAAATACTGCTCGGTCTATCACGATGCGCGGCGATGGGAGAACGAGGAACATCATGCCGATGTGCCACGGCTGGATTACGACCTTTACCTGAGGACCGTATGAACGCCGCGTCGATCAACTCCCAGAGCTACTACGCCGCAACCGCCAACCCGCACACCGACCGTCCGTCACTTGATCAGGATATCGAGGCTGACATCGCGGTTATTGGTGCCGGTTTTACCGGTCTGTCTGCTGCACTCGAACTTGCCGGCCGCGGCTACGATGTTGCGGTTCTGGAGTCCGAGACCGTCGGCTGGGGCGCATCCGGCCGCAACGGCGGCCAGGTCTGCAGCGCCTATTCCAAGTCAATGGACCATGTTGAAGGCCGCATTGGAAGGGACGCCGCCCGCATCGCCTGGGGAATTGCCGAGGAAGCCAAGGCGTTGATCGCCGAGCGCGTCGCGAGGCACCGCATCGGTTGCGATCTGAAATGGGGCTACCTGCATGCAGCCACCAAACCGTCGCATCTGGAGGATGTACGGGAAATGGCGGCAGAATTCGAGACCTATGGTAACGACCGCTTCGAGGTGCTGGACACCGACGCCGTCCGGGACCGGGTCGGCTCGGAACGGTTCGTCGGTGCCTTTCTGGACCGGTCGGCCGGTCACTTTCATCCGTTGAACTACTGCCTGGGCCTGGCTGAGGCGGCCGAACGCGCCGGCGCACGGATCTACGAGCATTCGGCGGCGGTGCGGCTGGAGACCGACGGCAGTCCGAGCGTCAGAACGGACCGCGCGACCGTGCGCTGCCGGTACCTGATCCTCGCCGGGAACGCCTATCTGGGTGGATTGGTGCCTTATCTGAGCAGACGGATCATGCCGGTCAAAAGCTACATTCTGGCGACGGAGCCGTTGGCCGAGAACCGGGCCCGCGGTCTGATCCGCCACGATGAGGCGGTCGCGGATCTCAATTTCATTGTCGACTATTTCCGGCTGTCGGCCGACCGGCGCCTGCTGTTCGGCGGCCGGGCCAGCTATACCACGTTGGAGCCGTCCGACCTGTTCGCGTTCATGCGCCCGCGGATGCTGCGTGTGTTCCCGCAACTGGACGACGTTCGGCTCGACTATTGCTGGGGCGGGTATATCGGCATCACCGTCGACCGCATGCCGCACCTTGGCCGGATCGGCAAGAGCACGTATTTCGCCCAGGGGTTTTCGGGCCACGGCGTGGCCATAAGCGGGATGTCCGGCAAGCTGATTGCGGACGCCATCGCCGGCCAGGCCGAACGGTTCGACGTCCTGGCCCGAATCAAACACCCGGTGTTTCCGGGCGGCCGGTTTCGCACACCGCTGCTGGCGCTGGGAATGCTGTATTACCGGATGAAAGACGCGTTGGGATAGGCATTGAAACAGAGGCAGGTGATTGCGGCAACGACCTTGGAACCACCCCCAACGCTTGACACACCGCGAGCGATCCCGGACGGCACCGACAAAAAAATGCCGCGTGCTGCCGGTAGCGGCGACCGGACGGCTCTCACCCTAAGGTGAGAACGGTCAGAGACGGATGAATTGACAGCATCTGCGCTTGTTTGGACAGGGTCTTCAGACTGGTGGTGCGCGCCGGTGTCACCCTGCCCACGCACTACCCAAATAATGGCTGCTCTCTTATCGTGACCGCGGAGTTTTCGTCTAGTTGGGATGCGCCACTCTGACCGGGATTTCGCTGTCTAATTCCGATCCATCGCCAAGCGGGCCCGATCCCCAGCAGTGTAATGCACTATGGCGACTGGACAGACTGTGGGACAGGCCACAGGCCATTCTTATTCCAGCGGTGACCGAGAAGTCGAACTGGTCATTGTAGTTGGGCAGGCTCATGGCATCGGGACGTGAAGACGGGGCCGACACGGGCATTGGTGAAGGCATGCAAGGCGCCGCTGACACTGCGTCACAGAGTTCACTTGGCTGCGAATTGCCGAGTTGACCATCCACGTTGAGCCCCCAGCAAAGAAATACCGACTGTTGGACTGAGATTTGGGGGTCCCTAACCGCGCAGGCAAAGTGAAAGCCGACCGCGATATCCGACAGCGGATGCGGATAGTCAAGTCCGACCGGTTCATGCTCAAGGAGGAACGGGCCAAACTCACCGTTGCCGAGCTGACCGTACTTGTTGCTACCCCAGCAAAAGCCGAACCCACTGGGAGCAATTCCGCACGAATTGTAGCCGCCAGCGGAAATGGTCTTGAAACTGCGCACTTCGCTGACCTTGATCGGTTGCGCAGAAGTCGCTGTTACTGCCGGATCAGCGCCCAGCTGACCCAAATCGTTTCTGCCCCAACAATAGGCTGTTTCGTCTTCCGTGATCGCGCAGGCATGATGCGCACCTGCACTAATCGAACTGAATACGAGCTCGCCCGCTACCGGTTGAGGCGTTGAAAAGCTGCCCGCACCCTCAGACTCCCCCGTACCAATCTGGCCGAAGGTGTTTCGGCCCCAACAGAACGCCGCGCCCATTTCCGAATTCGGCGTTTCTGCAATACCGCATGCAAAGAGATAGCCTACGGCAAGGGCGCTGTAGGTCCGGCCACCATCGATCGCCATTGGCGTCGAATACGGACCGCTGCTTTCTGTCACTCGGCCGAGCTGTCCCCAAAGGTTGTTGCCCCAGCAATAGATCTGGCCGTCCTCGGCCAAACCACAAGAATATCCGTTTCCTACGCCGATATCGGTGAATCGGAGGCCACTGTTAACTTTGATCGGTTCCGCCGATGTGTTTTGTCCGACGACGCCGAGTTGGCCGTGCACATTGTTGCCCCAGCAATAGGCCGCGCCCTTCGCCAATGCGCATGCGTGGGAGAGTTCGGCGTCAACGCCGTTCCATGGGTATCCCTTGATGGTTGAATCCGAGACCGTTGGGCCGCCCTCGCACCCGGCCAGGCCAGCAAACGAAAGCAGCGCTACAATCGTCCAACGAAAACAGGCGTGAAACTGGCGAGCTAGAAAGCGATCCGTCCCCCCGAACGTCATCTCAACCCCCAATGGCGCAACAGTTTGTTCCGATTATTTGCAGAAGTTGGCGCATTATTGCGGGCACGTGCGGTCTCTCGCCTTAACCTCAGTTAGAAAACAATCTCCGCCCGTCGGGTGTCACGACGGATCTTGCGCGTGCGATTCTGCAAGGCCAACGTTGCGTAGTTCCGCAAGTGTCTGCGCATTAGGTCGGACCGGTGACGTGTCGACCCGTTACACCCGGCGCCTGCCGAAACACGCGCGAGCGGCCTCCCGTCGGAGCCACGTCCCGGGAGGCGATGGCATGCCCCAACGCACCAGGCAGCAGGGGCCGCCGTATCACCAGTTCGAAATTGAGCTAGGCCGGCGCCCTAGAGCCCCAGCGCCTCCTCCGCGGGCGAGTAGTCGATGTCGAGCGCCTGCCCGACCGCCTTGTAGGTCAGCTTGCCCTCGTGGATGTTGAGCCCTTCGCGAAGATGCGGGTCCTCATAGAGCGCGGTGCGGTATCCCAGATTGGCGAGCGCCAGGACGAAAGGCAGCGTCGCGTTGTTGAGGGCGAAGGTCGAGGTCCTGGCCACGGCGCCCGGCATGTTGGTCACGCAATAATGGACAACGCCGTGCTCCAGATAGGTCGGATCGGCGTGGGTAGTGGGGCGCGACGTCTCGAAACAGCCGCCCTGGTCGATGGCAACGTCAACCATCACCGAGCCGGGCCGCATTTGGCGAACCAGTTCTTCCGACACCAGCTTCGGCGCAGCCGCACCCGGAATCAGAACCGAGCCGACGACGAGATCGGCATCGACGACCAGCCCTTCGATCGCATCCACGGTCGAATAGATCGTATTCAGGATCGGTCCGAATTGCAGATCAAGTTCGTTCAGACGCTGGAGCGACCTGTCGATCACCGTCACCTTGGCTTCCATGCCCATGGCCATGCGCGCGGCGTTGGTGCCGGCGACACCGCCGCCAAGCACGACGACATTGGCAGCCGGAACCCCCGGCACGCCGCCAAGCAGAACCCCGGCGCCGCCCTGTTCCTTTTCAAGATGATGGGCGCCGCACTGGATCGACATACGACCGGCGACCTCGCTCATCGGTGCGAGCAACGGCAGGCGGCCGCCGGTTCCCGTCACGGTTTCGTAGGCGATCGCTATCCCACCGCTTTCCATCAACGCCTTGGTCTGGCCCGGATCGGCCGCAAGATGAAGATAGGTGAACAGAACCTGCCCCGGCCGCAGCATGGCGCACTCTTGGGGCTGCGGCTCTTTTACCTTGATGACCATCTCGGCCTTGTCGAAAACCTCCTGGGCGTCGGCCGCGATTCGCGCGCCCGCACGCTCGTAATCGGCGTCACCGCAACCGATTCCAAGACCGGCGCCGCTTTCGATCAGAACATCGTGCCCGTGATGCACGACCTCCCGGACACTGCCGGGCACCAGCCCGACGCGGTATTCGTGTGTCTTGATTTCCTTCGGGACGCCGATGAGCATGGCCGCCTACTCCCCCCGCCTTGTGTTTTGGCCCATTCCGCCGGGAGTTTGGCAGAGCGGCCCGACAGCGGCAACCGAACGGCAGAGACAAGGGCGGCGGCCGGAGGCCGCCGCAGATTATTGTCTTGGGAGGTTTAGGTGCCGAGGTGACTCGTCTAGACCCCCACCTCGGCCAGAGTATGGCCCAGCTGTTCGCAAATCTCATCCACCTGCGACTGTTCGGACGCGGCGAATTCGCCGTCGGCATTGCTGATCGACACGCAAATCTTGATCAACAGACGGCCGGCGACCGGGTCGTCCTTGATTCGCCGGATCGCCGCCATCGCGTGCGATTTTCCGGTGCCCGGATTGGTGCTCAGGCGATCGAGATGCGTGTTCAAGATATCGATCGCCTCGTGAACGTCGAAAATCTTGAGCTCTTCGAGGTTTTGCAGAATCTGGTCGATTCGATGCCGTTCGGAAAATGAGACCTTGCCGTCGGCAATGGCGACAAGCGCGCTGGCGGCCATCGTCGCCTCCAGGAACGGCCGGTTCCGATGCCGGTCGACCTCTCTGCGAATGGAGGCCTTGAGGCTTCCTATCATTTTGTGCTTCCCCTATGCCCGACCGCATTCTGGCAAGCAGCCCTGGCTGGGTCAACCGAGTGGCCAAGCGCCGCTGCATCCGATTAAATTGCCTTGCCCGGCTCATAACCCTATCAGGATTGAAAGAAGGAGAATTCGTTGAGCGTTAACGGCCGCCTTGCCGTCCTGCTGGCCGGTCTTCTTGTCGTGCCCTGGCCGGCCGCCGCCGCCTCCGGGGACGAGATGCAAGCGGCCTTCGCAGGGCTCTCATCCACGCTGCTGGAACCAATTCCGGCCAGCAAGCGTATCGCCGTGCGCCCGTTCCTTGAGGAGGAGACCGGCCTGCCCCAGACAGCGGCCGACCGGCTTTATGACCGCCTGGTCGCCAGCCTGTTTGCGGCCAGCGCCGGCCGCCACGACTTTGTCGAGCGGGAGCAGCTCAAGGCGATCTTCGATTCCGCCTTGGAGTTCTCCAATGCCGACATCGAACGCATGCTGGCCGCCGCCCGCGCCGACATCGACGTGATCTGCGACCTGGCGCCCACGGTGGAGGGAGTCGAGGTGGCCTGCCGGGCGAACGATATCCTGGCCACTACCATCGTCGGTCGGGGCGAGGCCTTCGTCGCCCTGCCCGCCGTGTCGGCCGCCGTCCAGCCGCTGGATTCCGCCATCTGGGAACTGGCCAACGACATGTGGCCACGCATGGCCGACATGGGTTCGGTGGCGTCCGACGGCTTTCGGGACCAGCAGACCGGCGCGCTAACCGATCTCGGGGTCCACGTCGCGGACCGTCTGCTGGATCACCTGTTCACCAAGCTGGAGCAGGCCGATGTCCAGCGCCGGAAGGACGCCGATTTTCAGGAAGCCGTCGCGCCAGGTGAAGAAAAGGCCACAGCGCTCAAGGACTACCGAATCAGCGGCGTGATCTGGCGCCTGGACCAGGACCAGATCAGCATCAATGCGGTCGGCAAGCTGGAAGGCCGCACGGTGGTCTCCAGGACCGTGCGCGTGGCCGCGGCATCGGTACCGGAACATCTGCGCCTGGCAGCGCCGGCCGGCGAAGCCGGGCTGCGCTTTCACGAGGCGGTGGGCGAGGCGGTCGTCTCTGTCCGCCTGGACCGGGATGCGGCCGTTCGGGCCGCCCGCAACTTGGCGCGAGCGCGGGTGATATCCCAGGCCTTGGGGCTCCGGGGACCCGCCGTCACGGTCGTGGAGAACGAGGCGGATGCAGCCCGGCTGGTGCAGTATCTCGGCCAGGGCGTGACCCGGGACGAACGGTTCCGGACGCTTGCGGCCGATGGCGACCGGATTACCTACCGGGTCAAAGCCCGGGTCGTTCCGGTCGGATCGACGGCGGCGCCGACCATCTCCGCCGGGCTCAACAAGCCCGTCTACGCCGCCATGGAGCCGATCGAGATCACCGTTTCCAGCCCGGTGACGGCGCATGTGGGGATCTTCGCCTGGGGCGCGGACAACATGGTGGTGCGGCTCTACCCCAACCAGACCGTGCCGGAGGTGGTGCTGGAGGCGGACGAGACCGTCATCTTTCCGCTGAGCGGCGAAGGTATCGTCATCCGCAGCGCGCCCATGCCGATCTCCGGCAACCGGGAGGATCACGAAGCGATCATCGTGGTGGCGAGCAGCAAACCCATCGACTTCGCCAAGCTGGCGGCGATGGCCGGACAGTCCGTTCACGAGACGATGGACTTCGCGGTGCCGGCGTCAAACTTCCTCAATGCCCTGGGGCGACTCGACCTGACCCGAACCTCGATTTTGATCCTGCCGTATCAAGTTCACGGCTGACAGGGCGGTTGTCCTCATTCGGTGATCGCTTCGGAACCGCCGTCCCTGGAGCCGGTCTCCTCGGCTGGCGGCGTGAGATTGACGATCTCCACGCGGCGGTTCTCCGCCGCATTCGGATTGCGCCGGTTCTTGAGCTGCTCCTCGCCGTACCCGAACGTGTCGAACAGATCCGGATCCAGGCCGAATTCGGACACAAGGTAGGTCTTGACCGCATCGGCCCGGCGTTTCGACAGACGCCGGTTCACGCCCGCGCCGCCGCTGGCGTCGGTGTGGCCGTAGATGCCGATTTCCGCCCCCTTCAGGGGCCCGTCCGACAGGGCGCTGCCGAGTTCGTCGAGCTGGTCGCGGGCGCTCTTGGTCAGCTTCGCGGACCCGACGTTGAACCGGACGTCGAGGTCGATGGCGGGACCGCCTGAAATCGGCTGCCACAAACGTTCGACGATCGTCTGCCGGTCGACGATCTCCGCGGCCCGGCCGGACGGCGCGGCCGCCGCCATGGCGGTTAGGACCAGGATCGCGATCAACAGACGAGCAGGCATGGGGCACCTCAGTCGCTAAAGCGTGTGTCCGGTAAAGAAAGCACGATGCGGCGTGCCGCGTCATCAGCAACGGACAGTTGAACGTCCGGATCGGCCCGCAGCATACCCGCCTCGAAGGCGCTGACGGCGGCGGAGAACGGCGATGTGGGCAGGCCGCCGTCGGACCGAGTGGCCACGTGGCGGGCCTGCCAGACGACATGGTCGTCGCGCACCCTTACCATGCGGACCTCCAGACCGATGCGGGCCTGGCTCCAGAACACCGCATAGACGTCGCCGTCGTGCCAGGCCGCCGCTTCGACCAGAAAGCGGCAGCCCTGGCTGTTGGCGAACGCCCGTCGGTCGCCCGGATGGGAGAGGTCGACGGCCAAACGGCGGACCAGGCGGCCCCGCTCCTCCGGCCCGATCACGCGGTCCAGCCGGTCGGACAGATGGCGCGCCAGCGCCCGTTCGATGACCCGACCGAAGGGCCGGGACCGATCCGCGGCATGGAACGGCAGCACAACCGCGCAGTCGGGCGGATCGCGGTAGAACTGGGAATCGATGTCGTATTCCACCTGGCGGTCGTTCAGCGGCTCGTCCTGCTGGGTCCGGTCGTAGCCCACATAACGGGTCTGCACGCAGCCCACGACGAGGGCCGCGCCCAACAGGATGACGGCCGGGCGCGACGCCCGGCCGAAGGCGCTCAGGCGCAGCGACCGCCCTTCCATGGCAGAACCTCGATGCGGTGGCTCAGGGACCGGCCGTCGACGTCGAGCCGGTCGATGAAGAGGCGCAGACCGTCGAGCCGGTAGGCGCCGTGAATCCGCGAGGCGCCGTCATAGGAGCCGGCCAGCGCCGCCTTCAGGCCGCCCAGGACCACCGCGTCCACGTCGCGGGGAAAAACGCGGATGAGCACCGCCGGCCCCGACAGGGTGTGGCGCCGGCGGATGGCGCGCGCGATCTCGACCTCCGCGCCGGCGAGCCGCCCGTCCGCCTGGCGAATGAAGCCGCTGTATCGATCGAGATTGATCGCCCACGGTTTGCCCGGGGCGCCGTCGTCGGCAAACAGCCGGCCGTCGCCATCCATCAGGGCGATCCGCATGCCATGGCAGGCGACCAGGCGCCGGTAGAGGCGATCCTGATCACGGGCGCCGGCTGGCCAGGCAATCCGGATGTCCGGGCCCTTGCCGTGTTCCAGCACCCGGAGCAGCACCCTGCCCTGACGCAGGGCGGCGGGATCCCGGACCGGTACGGTTTCGGGCTCATCCGGCGCGGTTTCGGTCTCATCCGGCGCTGCTACATGGTCCGCCGTCGGCAACGCCCGTTCCTCAGGTATCGGATCTGGTAGCTTGGTGAGCTCGGTCGGTTTGAGCGGCTGCCGCCGCTCCATCCGTTCGGGTGCAGGCGCATTCGCCCGGGCCGGTTTCAGGACGGACCTGACAGGCCGCACCGGGGCCGGCTCGATCGGCCGCAAAGCTTCGAACCGCCTCTCTTGCACCGGCTTCGGCCTGGTGTCGGCCGGTTGCAGGCGTTTGCGTGCCGGTGGCGTTGACCGGACTGGTTGCGGTGCGCTCGGCTGTAGCGACGGCCTTGCGGGCGCGGACAGCCGGGCCGCGTTGCGGCGGGACGGCGGCGGCGGCAGCGCAACCCGCTCCAGGCCGGCCCGGGCAGCCGCCGGCGGCGCCGTGGCCGTTGGGGCCGTCGGTTTTGCGGGCGGTTCCGACACCGGACCGTTGACCGGGGCCGGCCGCGGCCAGGCCTGAACCAGGAAAACGACCGCCAGTGCCGCGATCAGCAGGACCGGCCCGGCCCGCTCCAGTCCCCGCCGCATGATCCGCTACTGCCCCACCTTGCGCACGTAGAGAAGCTCCATTTCCTCGGCCAGGGTAAACAACTCCCGGCGGCGCTCCTGCGGCGACATCAGCCTTTCCTCGACCTGGACTGGCGCGGCGGCGCGCGCCGGCGAGCGCCGACCGGGGTCGCCGGCACTGCCGGGCAGCGGCACCGTATGCACCGGCACCGTCTCCACCGCGCGGACCGGCAGCGGCGGTTCGGAACCGAGCACCGCAACAGGGGGCGACCCAACCGCTTCCGACCGCGGCCGAGGATCGGCCGGCGGCGTCTTTTCGGCGGTCGCGACAGGCCGGGGCTCGGGTGCGTCGGACGCGTCAATCCCTTCGGACGCCACTTCCGGCACCGGATCGGGCTCGGCAAGCCGGTCGACCTCGGAAGCAGCCTGTTCGGCCAGCGCCTCCAGGCGCGCCATCGCCTCCGCCGCCGTGTCCTTGGCGGTGTCGGCGGACTTGTCGCCCACCACGAAAAGATAAACCAAGGCCGCGGCCACGGCGGCGTTGAACAAGAGGTACCGCATCACTGCGCTCCTTTTTGGTGATCAAGGCGTCGGCGCCGGCAGCCCGCGGGGTCGCTGCAGCACGCGCGCATGGGTGACGGTAAGCAGGGTCCGGAGCACGGCCGCCAGGGGCAAGCCGACCACGGTGGTCATAAACGCCATGGAGAAACTGGCGGTCAGACCGCGGATGACGTCCTGCACCGTCTGCGGCGTCAGTTCCTGTTCGGACAGTCCGCCTATTCCGATGGAAATGCCCAGCAGCGTGTAGGTCAGCGCCAGCGTGGCGACGCCGTTTGCAGACTGCACACCAGCCTCGAACCAGGCGCCGTGGCGACCCTCGGGCCCGCCGAGGCGCAGGACCTGCACCCAGGCGAACACCGCGGTCAGCACCAGGCCGCCCATGAGAGCCAGAAAGGCGCTGCCGACGATCTCGTGCGTCCGGCTCGCCAGGTCCGGCAGCGGGATGTCGGTCGCCATCACCGTGGCGGCCAGCGCGATCGCCACGCCGCCGAGGGTATAGGCGACCGCCCGGGTGCCGGTGTCGATGAACTGAATCGCCCGGCGCATGTCAGCGCCGGCCCACGCGGGCGCTCATCAGGTTGTGCGTGGTAAGCCCGACCTGCTCCATCCAGTGATCGATCACCAGCAGGTCCTTCTCGGTGGCGGAATGCACCAGGAAGGTCAGGTCGTAGTTCTGGAACGCCTTGCGCACGACCGGCGTGTTTTCGCCGACCAGGCTCCTGTCGCGCAGGACCATACGTTCCAGGTCCACCAGACGGTGGGACGAGGATGCGATCCGGCCCTGGCGATCCTGCGGCGTGACCGACGGATCGAGCAGGGTTTGGATCATGATGGCCCGCTCGCGCTCGAGATTCTCGAGGCTGCCGGCGTGCGCGGCCGTGGTCTGAAGGAGCGCCAGCAAGATGGCGCCAGTGATCAGGGCTCTCATAACAAGTCTCCCTCGATTGGGTTGGTCAGTTACTGGTGAAGAAATCCACAGCCGAGGTCAGGGCCATGTCGTCCTCGTCCTCGAAGTCGTCGTCGTCGTCATCGGCTGCGAGCACCTCGTCGGAGAGCGCCATGGCGTCCAGCGCCACCAACTTGGCCATGTAACCGAGGATGGTCTCTTCCTGGGTCATGATGGCCAGCTCGGTCTCGGTGCTCTGCACGAGCTGGCGCAGGAACTCTTCTTTGGTAACCGCGCGGCCGTCCAGCTCTGGCCCCTGGGCCATGGGATGATCCTTGATGGCGACGACCAGCTGTTCGATCGCCGACATGTTCTTGGCGTACTCTTCGGCATAACGGCTTCGCGGGGCCGCATCGGACGCAAACAGCTTCATGTCGACCGAAGCCAGCGTCCGCTCGAACCGGCCGTAGGCTGCGGTCTGCTTCTCGACCAGCTCGGCGCGGGCAGACGAGTTGCCGGCTTTCTCCCGCGCCAGCTTCTTGAGCAGCTTCTGGTAGACGCGCTTTTTGGTTTCCACATGCTTGCGCCGCAGCGACAGGCGTTCGCCCATCATCTCGATGTAGGCCTTCTTCTCGACCAGGAACTGGTGGCGAAGTTCGGTCTCCACTTCGTCCTCGGCCTGTCCGACCGCCGCCTGTAGGTCACCGAGGGTCTCGGTCTTCAGACCGATCTGTCCTTCCACGCCCGTGAGCGCTTCGGCCAGTTCGGACCTGGCGAAATCGTGGTCCAGGGCCTTTTCAAGATAGTTCCCCGGGAGCTTGATCAGCCGTTCGCTGGCTTTGGGCTTCCAGGCCGGCGCTGCCGCGGCCTCGTTGGCCAACGTCAGGCCGGTCACGATCAGCACGCCGGCAAAAAGTGTCAGCATCAGCGTGATCCGGAACGCCCGCCCCGGTTTGTGGAAACTGGTCATGTCGGTTCTCCGTTCTTGCTTCCGCACGGGCGCGGTCAGTGGTTCTGCCAGTAATTGACCCGCCGCATTTCACGCTTGAGGTCGGCATTCACGTTGAGCATCGAATAGGGTCCGTAGTCATGGACCTCCGCCTGGCCCAGCAGGACCTGCGCGGTTTCGATGAAGCTGGACCCGTCGGCGTAGTAGAGGTCCTTTCCGGGGAATGCCGCCTGCATGGCGCCGAGATTGCGGCGCGCCGCTTCCAGGTCGCCGCCCTTGATGTAGTTCTGGACACTCAGTGCGTAGGCGCGGATCCGCTCATCCTCGGCGAGCATGGCGGCTTCCGGCCCGAGCGCCGCTTCGCATTTTTCGATCAGCCTGGCGCTGGCAATGTAACGGCCGGCATTGCCAGTCGCGCGCGCCTGCTGCTCCAGTTCATATGCTTCGTCCCGGCAGCCCCGATATTCACGCATGGCGGCCATTTCCTGAAACCGCGCCTCGCGGAATCCGATGCCCTCCCCGGAGGGCGGATTGCCATAGACTGTGCAGGCGCCGAGCGCGGCGGCAGCCAGCAGAAGACACGCCAACCGGCCGGCCAAACGCGGCGGGTTCTGGCGCGCGAGATCTTGTGAGTTTTCCATTACGGCCCTCGTCGTCATAATCCAACGACTGGACCTATGGACGGGGCTGCCCGGTTTTTTCCGCCCGGGTCCGGAGTCGCCGATAGCTTGATGCACCTCAATGCACGGCGGCGTGTCCGGGCGGAAATTGGCGGGGTGACAGGGGATGGGGTCAGGTGAGCAGACCCAGGAGCACAAGGAGCGAGCCATGGCGGAAAAGGAAACCGATCTTCAGCGGGCTAAAGCCAAACAGAACGCCGATCACGCCCACCAGGACGCGGCGAAGAAGGCGTTCCAAGGCCAGCCCGGCACCCACGGCGTCGATGTCGCCCGCGGCGTGACGCAGGAAGAAGCCCAACTGGAGGCCGAGGACCAGGCAAAGCAGGCCTTCCAGGCCGCCCCGGGCACCCACGGCGTGGACGTGTCGCGCGGCGTCGCCAAGGAGAAGGCCGACCTGCAGGCGCAGAAAAAGAAGGACATTCTGGGCCGCAAGCTCGGCAGCGGCAAATAGGCGCACGCCTCCGCCGCGCGCCGTCGTCCGCTATTGAAATCGGGGCGGCGCCGGCTCGATCACATGCCGTGATTCGCTGACGGCGAGCCCGACGCGGGCCAGCCGGCGGCGAAAGCGTTCCGGGCTCATCCGGCCGCGGGCGGTTTCTTCGATCTGGCGCCGGAGCCAGTCGCGCTGTTGCCCCAGCGGCGCGTTGCCAGAAACGCCGATCAAGCGCAGCTCGAGCCGTTCCTGCAGTCTCGCCGGAAGGGAGAGCTGCGCCGTCATCGTCGCCTGCGCCGCCAGCGGCGCCGGCTCGGGAAACACCATGCGCTGGAGAAGAGCAGCGTCGGCAAACCGCGGCACGATGACAAGAACGCCATGCACCGGCGCACCCCGATTGGTGATCCTGTATTCCATGGCGCAAAGATCCGCTCCTTTGCTGGGAACAAAACCGCCGTCGGCATTGACCGAAACTTCCATCTGCTCGACCAGATCCGGCCGGAGCTCGGCCATGCGGCAGGTCCGGAACCGCGGCACGCGCAATTCCCGGGCGCTGAAGGACAGGTCGGCCGGGTCCGGCGCCGCTGGCGACAACGTCTCGGCGTAGGCGGCCGCAACCCAGCGACAGGGCGCACAGGTTCCCTCCTCCACGGCGGCCAGCCTGGCGTCGAGCGCCATGAACGCCCCTGCCGCGGCGAGCCGTTGCCATTCGAACAGACCCAACTGCTTGACCCACCATCCCGCCGCGCCGACGGCGATCAGCAGGACCAATGCGGCGGCAAGCCAGCGATGCAGGCTTCGCCCGGCGCGGGCAGCCGGTTTCCTCGCCGACGGAACCGGCGCCGTCACCGCGGCGGCCACACCGCCACCTTCCGCGCCGCCGCCAGCCGCCGCGGCCCGTATCGTCCAATTGCCATCCGGATCCGGACCCGCTGCCGACGCCGAAACAACCGGGACAACTTCCAGCGCCTCCAGGACCTGATCCACGGTATCGACCGGCACGATCTCGACACCGGGGACGTCGCCAATCAACTCGGCCCTGTTGGCCTGCGGTACGAAAAACCGGACGGTCTGGTCGTTGGCGGTCGCCCACTCGAATAGCCCACCGCAGACCCGGCGCTTTTCCGAAACGTGATCCACAGGCCTGACATTGAGGTCGCGGTCGACCTCGCCGGTCAGCAAGAGCAAAGCGTCCGCAGGCTCTCCCTTGCGGGCCAGCCGTCCCCGGCTGTCCAAGGCGTGCGCGACAAACAGGCCCAGCTGCCAGCTCAGCCCTTCGGTAATCGGCGCCGAGACATCCACGCGGTAAGCAGCGTGACCGAACTGCTTTTCGATCACCCCCGTGGGTTGGCGCACATAGCTGTCGTAGGCAGCGCTGATCGGCAGCGCCAGCGCCTTGCCGTCAAGACACACGACGGACCGGACGTCCGGATCCTCGGCGGTGATGCGCTGGATCTCGGACGGGCCCTCGGTCGTGGGAATGCAGACCCGAAACCGGGTCAACGCAGATACACCTCCGTCTTGGGATCCTGCAGCGCGCGCACCAACGGCGAGCTGGTCTCTGCCAGAATCTGGACAGCGCCATCCTGGACCGGTCCAAGAGTATGCCGCTGGTGCGGTTGCCCGGGCGCCTGGACGAATAGCGCCGACGGGACGGTACCGTTGGGATCCTCCAGCTCGATCGTGACGTAGGTCTGATCGGGCGCCGCGCGCGAACTTTTCAGACGCAGGCTGAAGCCTTCCCCATCGCGCGCTTTGACCGCACCGGAACTGGCAGCCGCCACACGCGGGAACCGATAGAGCGCCGTCATGTCCAGGATCCGCTGCAGATCGTCCGCAAGAGCCGGGTCGCGGCCTAGCGCATCGGCCACCGCCTGGTCGTCGTCGCCTTCGAGTCCGCTGGCATAAATAAACAGGCGCTGCCGCGTGATCCGAACCGTGGTCGGTTCGACCGCCGGCCGGCTTAGCGTGTCCAGCGACGTCAGGGCGTCGAACATGTCGGCCGCCGCCGCTTTCTGGGCGTCATTGAGCGACCCCCATTTCACATTCATGCGATTTGTCCTCCATAAAGGATGCGGAACTGCGCGCTAAAGATGCCGCGGTCCGAGTCGTATTGGTTGACCCAGTCCCCGGCCGGTAGGCTCAACCGGTCGAGACGGGCGGTAAAGGCTTCGAGTTGCTTTGCAATCGGGTCGAGTAATCCGATCCCGGCGGCATAACCATCGGCAACCTCTTCGTCCTCGACGGCCTGGTCATCGAATCCCTGCCGGGCGATCCCCTTGAACGCCTTGCGGGCATCGGCCAACAGCCCGGCGATTTCCGGCCCGACGCGCTCAGGGTCCTCCAACAGGTTGACGAAGCGTTCCACGACGGCCGCTCCGCCAAGAGCGACGATATTGTCGCCGGCCGGCTGCAGCGACCGCAGCGCCTGCGCTACCGGTCCGAAGTCCAGATCGGGCCGCAGGTCGACCATGGCGTGCACCGCCTCCTGACGCTTGGCCCGCACCAGAGCATGCAGGGAGGCCAACCGCACCCGTTCCAGATGCCCCGACAGCTCGTCGAAGCGCTCGATCCGGGCGGCGTAGTCGAGCTCGGCCGGGTCGTCGATCAACGTCGCCAGCTCGTCTTCGGTGACCTTGCGTCGCAACGCCTGGGACAGTCTGGACTGGGCCCGGCCGAAGACCTCCGCACGGACGACCGAAACCGGCAGCCGCAGAGCCTCGGCGCCAATCTCGAACAGCAGCTCCAGGTCGCCAAGCTCGCGTTTGTTCAGGAACTTGATCGCCTCGGCGGGCGTTTCGCCCAAGCGCCGTAGCGGATTGTCCCGTTCGTCCACCCCCTCGACGGTTTCCAAGAGCGATCCGGGATCGACCTCGCCCGCCTCGCGGTCCGAGCCGATCGGCCGTGCGGTGCGCATTTCGGCCTGGGTGTGGGCCACCTGCACGCTCTGGATCAACCGGACGAACGAGCGGAAGGCTGTCTGGAACATTCGGAAATCCGTCCCGTCGTCGCTGGGCCGGGGCGACTCGGCAAGCCAGAACTCCAGCACCAGCGAATCGTCGATCATGGCTGTGTCGAAGTCGCCGCCCAGCGTCTCCTTCAAAAAGCCGGTCAGACGGTGAAACTTGCGCTGGTTCTGCGCCGTCGGAAGATGCTCGCGCAGGAAATCGTAGACCGCCCGCGAGATGGCATTGGCGCCGTCGGAAACCGACGCGCGGGTTGGTCCCTCCGTCAGCATACGCCGGGCAACCTCTTCGATCGGCCCGTAGCCGACCGCGGTCAATACGAACTCCAGCAGCGCCGACAGGTAGGGCATGCGGCCAAAGGTCACCGTAAACTGCCCATCCGGATAGGTGGCGGTGACGCCCTCGCCCGTTACGTCCAGGCCAAACGCCGCCAGGTCCCGCGCTCCGGCGGCCTGGCGCACATAACCGCGAAAGGCGGCGGGGCGAGCCGGGCCGCTGTCCCAGAAGAACAGGGCGAAGCGGCCACGCCGGCCGGTGCAGGCGTCCGCGATGTTGATGAGGTGGCAGAGCTCCAGAACGTTCGGCGCATAGGCACGGCACGCCACGTTGCGTGCCAGAGTCCGACAGGTGTCCGGCATGAACTTGGGCGCGCCGTCGACCTCGGCATCGCAGACGGCCTGGAACACCGCCACGAGCTCCTCGCTCTTGCCCACCTCGATCAGAAGCTGGTCCACTGACGGTCCCGCCATGGTCCGCTCGTTCCATCCTGTCTGCTGCCGCACGGGTGCGCCATCATACCGTTCCCGTCGGCCGGGCCAAGCCTTGCCGGAGCCAGCCGACGGGCGCGAAGCAGGACCAGACGGCGTCATCGCACGACGTCGTCCCAATAGACGTCCTCGTCGCCAAGGACCGGTTGCCAGCGGCGGCCGCCCGTCCACAGGGAATGGCGAAACCGCTCTTTGAGGGCTTCGATGCTCCGGCGCAGTTTCCAGGACGGCGCGGCCGCGCCTGCATAGGCGGCGTCAAGCGCCGGCTCCCGGCGCGCGTCGCCGGGACCCTCATCGGCCGGCCCGCCATCCAACCCGGCGGCCCGGTCGATGGCCTGGCGTTCCTCCTCGCTGCGCAGCCAATACTCAGCCGCCTGGAGATAGTCGCGCCAGTTCCGCTCGATCTGCGGCCCTTCGATCATGGCGTAGGCGGCGCGTGCCTCCCGTTGCGCGGTTCGGCTCTCGGCCAGTCGCGCCAGTCCCACGTCCAGCTGCGCGACCGTGGTCCCGGCCTCGTAGCGACGCTGCTGGGCGAGCACGCCGTTCACATAGTCCCGGGTGTAGGGAATGACCTTCGCGTTCGGCGGCGTGCCCACCTTGGAACCGCCATTGTAGTGGGATAGGGCCAGATCCCAGCGGCCATAGCGGTCGTGCAACCGGCTGAGGAAGTCGACACCGACCCTGACATTCACGTGGGGATTGAAGAGCTGCGAGCGGCGGACCCGATAGATGGTCCAGGCGGTCCGGGGCATGATCTGCATGACGCCGATCGCGCCCTTGTGGCTGATCGCATCGGCCTTGAAGTTGCTCTCCATCCGGGCAACCGCCAGAGCCAGTGACGGCGGAACGTCCGCCCGCCTCGCCTCGTTGACCACGATGCTCTTGATGTCCTCGCGGCTGTAGAGTTCCTGCGGCGTGGCGGCACTGGCCCCGTTGACGGCCATCCAGCCCGTCAGCGCGCCGAGTCCCAGCCCCAGGGCGATCAGTGAACGGCGCACGCCGGCATTCATCATTACGATCATTGCTGTTCCTTCCCGAGCGCGGCAAGCCAGCGCCCGTCCAGGGTTGATACGATCAGATTTTCGGACGGCAGCATGGCCCGGACCCGCATCGCCTCGGCCATGGGCAGAGCCGGGTCCAGAGCCAGCACCACCCGTCGCCCGGACGGCAGGTCCGCAATCGCCAGCGGTTCGAGGTCGACCCCCAGGAACCGACCCTCGTGATAGAGCACAACAAAGTCTTCCGCCTGGGTTTCGGTCCTGGCGGATGCCTCGGCATCCGCCGCCGGCGGCGTCAGGGCCGCTGCGACGATCTCCGAGGCCGTGCCGGTTCCGGCGCCCATGGAGACCATGGTCAGCACCATGATGGAGAAAAACCCCATGGCCAGTGCCAGCGCGATCTCCGTCATTGCGTTGCCCGATGGGCCGGTTTCCATATTCTGCAATCCCGTTCTCAATCGGCCCGCCGGCGGCCCGATGTCGCTGCACCGGTCTCGGGTCGGGCGGTGGGTTTCCACCGGTCCGGCGCGGCTTCGGCCCCGCCATCGCCCTTGGCTATGGACGGGCTGCGGCCGAAATTCCGGTCACGGGCAAGCAAAAGGGGCGCCGGCGGAACCGGCGCCCCTCTGTTGTCTCAAATCCGTCGACGAACTCAGTCCGTCACGGCGTTCCAGTCGCCCTGTTTGGCGCCGCCGGAACCGGAGTCCGGTTTCGGATCCGGCGCCTGGGCCACATACACCTTGTCGATGAGGACCCACTTCTGGCCATCAAAGCAGATGCTGGCCGTCCCCTGGCCGCGACGGTCCTGGAACTCGTAGGCCCGGCAGGCGCGGCCGTCCGCGTCGGTGTAGACGCTGGTCTGGCTGGCATCGATACTGGTGTCGCCCTTGCCGATCACCGTCACCACGGTCGCCTGGTTGACCGTGGTGGCCCTTGAATAGTCGACATGGGTGACGTCGGTCGCGGTGCAGGCGCTGAGCGCCGCCAGGGCCAGCAACGTTCCGATCGGTCCCGCTATTCGCATGGTTTCTACCCTTCCGAAAGGCCCGCCGGGCGGCAGCCCGCCCGGCGTTGCAGCCATCAATTGAAACGTTTGACGTCCTCGGATTTCGTCGGGCCGGAGTCGTCGACAACCAGCTTTTCGAGAATGACCTCGTTACCGGTCATGATCATGTCGATGTCGCGGTCCACGTCGAAGCCCATATCCATCAGGAGAATTGTCAGCCACTCCTCGATCTTGCCGGGCTTGGCGCCGCTGACATATTCGTAGCGACGCACGGCGGAGCGCTTGGAGATCAAGTTGTGCGCCGAGTATTCCGGAAACTCTTCGGACATCACACCGATGATCGACATTACCTCCGGCGTGGTGAAGTGCCGGAACGTGAGCGTATAGGTGTTGATGAGACCGTCACCGGTGGAGGCCATGCGGTTGTCGCGGCCCGGGTCGATCGTCAGCCGGTCCAGCTTCTTGCCGAGCACGTCACCGAGGCTGGTGGCGATCTCGCGGGCGTGGTCGCCGACGACCTCGGACAGGCAGCCGGCGTTGCAATCGGCCGGCGCCGGGTAAGTCGCGCGCGGGATCTCGAACGTGCCCAGGAAGACATTGTTGCGCACGTCGTAGATCTCGCCGTCGAGCCGCACCTGAACCTTGGTCGAGAAACTGAGGTCCTGCTTGAAGGCATGAATCCGGAACAGCACCATGGCCCGGACATGATTCGCGGCATTGGTGCTCATATTGGCGAGTTTGGCAGCCTCCAGAAGTTCGGTCTTGGGGCGGCGCTCGGTGATGACCCAACCGAGGTTCACCGCGACCGACTCCTCGTCGACCATCCGGAAACCGTAACGCTGCATGCTGCCCTTCAACTCGGCCAGCACTCGCTTGAAGATGTCGCTGGACCGTTTGACGGACTTGGGATCGCTATCCTCGCCCATCACGAGAACACGGATATCCGTGCCGCTCTGCGCCATGGTGGAGCTGGGTGCAGTGGCGCATGAGATCAGCAATACCGCCGCTGTGACGGCCAAGCCAATTCGATTGATCGTAACAAACATGGAATTCACCGTATCCTCCGTTGCGGAAACACTCATTCCCTAGTCCTTCGGCCTTATGGGCACTCCAGACAACATTTTCAGAAAGCTTCCGGTATGAACAGCACCGTTGCGGCCCGCGGAACCGGTAAACCGGTGCGGGTTAACCGGTTATTAATGGTGGCCATCTATCCATAGGCTTTCCAACACCTTAGCAGCTTGGCCCTAGGGCTCAAGTGCTGGAGGCCGAAACCGTGGACTCACGCGAAAAAGACAACGTCGACCGCACGTTGGCCTTTACCCAGAGCAAGAAAGTGGAGCGCCGCCGCCCGACCGCACACCGCGGTGACGGGGTCCGTCGCCGGATTCTGGGCGCGGAGACGCTCGCGGTGGTCCTGGACCGCTCCCAGGTCCGCATGCCTCCCGGGCGAGTCGCCCGATCCAATCTCCAAGACGGGTGACCGCCACCCCCACCGTTCTCCTGGGCAGCGACTCCGGCTGGTCGGACGCGGCTGCGCGCGGAGCCCCGCATTAGTCGAAAATATGCCGTGGCGGCCGGTCTCAGGAACCGAAGATTTCGCGGAGCGTCTCGAAAGCGGACGGCTGGCTCACGTCGAATTCGTTAGCCAGTCGGGAGCTGTCCAGTGTCACGTGCTGAGGGAGGTGTTCTAGCTCAGTGCCCGCTTCCCGGCTGGGCACAGCCTGGACCAGATCCTCCGACGCCCCCGTTAACCGCGCGACTTCGGCAGCAAGAGCGGCGTAGGGCAACTCGTCGCGCGCCGACAGCTGGTAGACACCCCGGCCGGCGCTCATCGCCAGATATTTGAAGACTTGCACTGCAAGCCTGGCGCTGATCGGTGCAGCAAGAAGATCGGTAAACCCGACGATGGATTCTCCACGCCGCATGGATTCCGACCATCCGGACAACAAAGGGGCCTTGGAGGAAAACACCTTCGGTAGCCGCAGCACCACGACCTCACCGTCGAGATCAAGCAACCGTTCTTCGGCTTCGGCTTTGAAACGGCCGTAATTCGACACCGGGGAATAGGGCAAATCCGCCGGTGCGTTTGCAACCGTACCGTCGAAGACCAGGTTGGTGGACGGAAACACAATGCGGCAGCCACCGGCAACGAGGCGCCTCGCAAGGTCGACCTGTCGCTCGACATTTATGAGGTAAGCCTGCTCCGGGTCCGCCCTGCAGGTCTCCTGGGAGGTTACCGCCGAAAACAGGAATGCGACGTCAGGCCGTCGCTGGACGACGGTTTCCCAGCTGTCTGGATGCGAGGCCAGGTCAAGGTGGACGTCGCCGGCGACACCGGCCTGGCGGGCGCGGCGCGTTGTGACGGTGAGATCGCCCACCTCTCCATCCAAGTTCGAAGCCAATGCCGCGCCAAGCATGGATTGGCCGCCAACAATCAGAATGTGCTCGTCTTTCAAGGCCATAACCTAATCTCGAACAAGCAGACGGAAGACGAGAGAACAAAAGGACACCCACAGAGCCCTCGTGTCATGGGTGTTGGGTCGTGACGGACTGCGACGGTCATGTTTCAGGTGGCGGGCACTAGCGCTGCCACTCCTGCATCAATTCCTGCGCCTTTTCCAACTGGCTGGGTGTTCCCACGTCGATCAGAAATCCATCCGTCGGATAGGTCTGCATCCGGCCTATGAAGTTCGGAATCACGTCTGTGCTCAGGTCAAAGACGGGTCGTTTCAGCATGTGCATGTAATCAACGACCGTTTCGTCAAAGATGTACACCGCTCCGTTCGCCAGGTTGCCGTGGAAATCCTCGCTTTTCTCGTAAAAGCCGACAACCACACCGTTTTTGTCCAGTTCGACGATGCCACAGCTTTTCGGCACATCCGTCACAAAAGTCATCATGGTGATGTGAACACCGCTCGGACGAAGATCGTGACGGGCAGTGAAGGTGCCGACATCGAACTGCGTGAGATTGTCGGCGTGGGCGACAATAAAGGACTCGTCACCGAAATAATCCACGTTGGCCAACACCGTGCCGCCAGTACCCAACAGGCTTTCTTCGTGAAAGATGTCGATGCGGCCGGCCCAGTGTGAGCCCTTGACGTGCGCCTCTACGAGATCGGCCATGTAGTGGGTATTGATCAGCACGCGTTCGATGCCCTGTCCCAAGAGCAGATCGAACCACAAGTCGATCAGCGGGCGGCCCATGATCGGGACCATGCATTTGGGCACCGTGTCCGTAATAGGCCTTAGCCGCGTGCCCAAACCGGCAGCCAGCAACAACGCCCTCAAAGGTTAATCTCTTCGATGATTTCCGAGACCTGAAGCGGCCGGTTGCCCAGATGTGCCACCTGGCAGGCCGCCGCCAGAGACCCGAGAAAACCCGCCTCCCAGATTGAAGCGCCGACGGCCATCGCCATGCTTGCCGTCACCAACAGGGAATCACCCGCGCCTGCGACGTCCCGCGGCGCGGTGTTCATCGCCGGTAGCCTGTCGGTCTTTATGGCATCGCCAACGGGGTCCGGTTGGGTTTGAACCAATATGCCCTCCGAACCCAGCGTCATGAGCACGTTTCGGGCGCCAGACGCGGATTGCAGCTTCGAGGCGACCTCGACCAGACCCGACGCAAAATCGCGTACCGCGAGCCGGGCCTCGCGTTCCGTTGGCGTTACAAGGCTCATATCCCGGAACCGCGAAATGTCGCTGTATTGCGACGACGCCTGGCTGTCCGCCACCATCATGACCGACTGCTCCCGGCAATACCCGCACAGGCGGTCTACGAGTTTCTGAGGCAAACAGCCATAATTGAAATCCGCAAACACCAAGAGGTCGGCCGCGGGGAGTGCCTCGCATACAGCCGCGTGAAATCCGTCGACCAAGTCGGTCGAGATATCGTGCTGGCGCAACTGGTTGACGCGAAGAAGGGTCTTGTCGCGCGCGCGGTATCGGGTCTTCACCGTCGTGGGTCGCGTGACGTCTTCGATAAGCGTGTGGGCGACGCCATGCTCGGACAGTTTTTCGGAAGCAAACTGATATGCGTCGTCATCGCCGGCGACGCTGACGAGGCTGGCCTTGGCGCCGAGACCGGCGGCGTGGGAGGCCACAATTCCGGCTCCGCCGACAAAGCGATCCTTCGCAATTGGTGTAACCACCAGCGTGGGGTCTTCCTGGGACATGCCGAGCGGCTCGCATGCGACATACTCGTCGACGATCAGATCCCCGACCACGACCACGCTGAGGTCGCGCATCCGATCAAGAATTCGTTCCAACGTACGGACAGAAAAGCCATGCCGATCCGGGTAGTCGGTCGGTATTTCAATAGTGCCAAGACTGAATCTGTCGACCTCCGTTCGCAGAAGTTCGGCGGAAGAGAAACGGGTATCGTCGGAGCCAAACAGCAGCGTCCCGCCGTAATTGTCCACCGCGGCCTGCTCGGCATTGCGCCTTCCCTCGTGCTCCTTGCCCTTCACGACGAAGCTTGGCTGAAGCGCAGCGATCACGTCTGCGACCGGCCCGCCCAAAACAAATGCGTGGTCCACAACGGAAATCGACTGGACCGCTTCCAGCCGCAAATCCTCGGGTACGGAGGCGCCCGGCGTGCCGTCCGGCAAAACACCGACAACCAGACAATCACCACACTCCGCCCCAAAGTTGAGAAGGCGTATGTGGCCCGAATGGACCACGTTGAATACGCCGGACACAAACGTGACGCGCCGGCCCGACTCCGTCGCGCCTAAAATCGCCTGGAGGTTCTCGCGATCGCTTACAGAGACACGTTCCCAGTGGTGATCGACCGACCCGTGCAATGCCTTCTTGCCCTCGGACACGGGCGCTCAACCCTCAAAATCAATTAGGACGCGGCCATTGATGCTGCCATCGCGCATGCCCGCAATCGCATCATTTATAGCGTCCAGTCCGACGCGATGCGTGACCAGTTCCTTCAGCTTGATCAGGCCTTTGCAATACATCTCGGAATAGCGCGGAATATCGATCTGCGGCACCGCCTCTCCGCCGTGCGATCCTGTAAGCACCTTCCCGAAGTGCAACGGCAACGTATAAAGATCGGTCTGATTACCGGCTCTTGGAACTCCGACGAGGATGACGCGTCCCTGCGCGTGGGTGAGATCGTACCCCAACGCAATGATGTCGGGGATGCCGGTGTTATCGATGAATACATCGAGCCCCTTGGGATTCAGAATGGACCGTATTTCGGCAGCGGCATCTTGCGTTCGCCCGTTGATCGTGTGGGTCGCCCCCATTTCGCGAGCCAGTGCCAGCCGCCCATCATATTGGTCCACCGCGATGATGGGGTGCGCCGAAACCAGAGACGCCGCCTGTATGATGTTCAGACCGACACCTCCGGCTCCGTACACGACGATCGATTCTCCGATCTTCAATTGGGCATTGTTCTGCACCACACCGAAGCCGGTCGTCACCGCACAACCGAATAGCGCGGCAACCTCCAGGTCAATGTCGGCCCGGATCGCGGTCAAGCGGTTTTCAGCAACAACGGCGTGATCGTTGAATGTGGTAACTTGCCCTGCATTGACGCGTTTTCCGTCCCATTTGTAGGCTGGCGGTACCGCGTCAATGCCCAGTCCTTTTCGCCAATGCAGCACGACCACATCACCAGCCTGCACATGGCGGACGCCAGGGCCAACCTCCAGAACGGTTCCCGATCCTTCGTGCCCCAGGAGATGAGGCAAATACGGGTCGTTCCCTTTAACGCCGTCAATCTCGCCCAACTGAGAGCCACAGATCCCGCTGTAGCGTAGCTTGACGAGCACCTGTCCAGCCTCAAGCGTCTCGGGCAGGTCTATTTCAGCGAGCGTCAAGGGGGCGCCGATTTCAGTCAGAATCGCCGCCTTGCAACGCGTTGGAGGAGTATTTTGCAAGGTGCCGCCTCTACTCAAAATATATGTATGAGTAATCCCCAGTATAACCGGTCAATTTGAACCACCAATCCCACTCCTCTGGCGTATTAAATGCTTCGCACGTCACCTGCCAATAAAGTAAGTTGGCCTTTTCTTCTTCCGTTCTATAGGACTCCACACATATGTACTTGTTCTTTTTGCCGACCCGCTCGATTTCCTTCAGTGCCTTTTCCAGGTCGTAAGCATGCAGGTTATGCAGAGTGGTAATGGATACCACGAGATCGAAGGAGTTGTCCTCAAAAGGCAGGCAGGTCGCGTTTGCCAGCTGCAGTCGGTCGCTAACCTCTTCTTTGGCGTTCTCCAACGCATATCGCGAAATGTCGACGCCCCACGCTTCGAGGCCCGGCAACACCTGCATGAAATCGTAGACTAGGAAGCCCTTGCCACACCCGACGTCCAGAACCTTGTCGCCGGGTCCAAGGCCATAGTGTTCGACCATGGCTTCCGCAACTCTTGCCCACCGACCATCGTAGCGGTAGCCACCGTAATTGACGCGCCTGTCGCCGTCCCAATAATCCACATCCCATTGTTTTGCCAGGCTGGCCGCTTTTGCTTTTGGATACTCGGGGTCATTCACTCGAGCCAAGTAATCCCGGGTCGTGCTTTTGTGGGTTGTGGATATGAAATCAATATAGGCCATGGTGTCTCTTGGTGAATTTGTCCAGTCGTCAGGGCCCGTCTGTCTCAGTTGGACCGATCAACTGCTCGATCTGTTTGGTGAGACGTTTCGCATAGGCCAGCCGCGTCTGCCGAAGCGCCTCGAGCCCACTGCCGCTGATCCCGGCAGGATGTCGCTCCACCCAGTTTGGCAAATACGGATTGAATACGATGAAACACCAGCGCAACCCAAACAAAGGGGTCAGGAGCGATAGTCTCTGTTTCCCGGTCTCACTGATTCCTGGCAGCGCTTGTTCGACAAACATGTCTCTGTACGTCTCGGGAACCGGCAGAGCTGGCTGCAAAAAGAAGTCCGCGACGAGTTTTGCCGGGTCGTCCCAGCCGGCATACTCAAAATCGACGAAAACAAACTCCCCGTTCTTCTTCCTGAGAATGTTGTGAAATCCCAGGTCGGATGGGGAGATGACCTGTTCCGATCGAGGCAGGTCCACGTCCGGATCCAACCCGAGTCGGTTGCAGCCTTCCGACACGCTTCCACGAATTCGCTGGGAAAGCGCCACCATACGGTCGAGTTGCTCCGCAAAGTCGGAACCACCCCCCTCGCCTGCCCGCAGCAGTCTCGTGAGGCGTTGGTCCATCAGGGCCAGGTGTCCTGTTATCGAGAAAGAGGTCTCCGAGGCGACCGGCAGCCGCCGGCCAAGAGCCCGGGCGGCAGGCGCATTCAAGGCGCTGACGAATTCGGCCACCCGACGCACGTCGTCAACGTCGATATCGCTGGAATCCAGTTTTGTGCCTTCGACGAACTCGTAGAGCGCAAGGCCGGAATCGAAATCGATTGCCACGGTCCTGGGTGTGCAATCGAGACCGGCAGCCTCCGCAAACTTGAGGAATGCCCACTCCGAGCCCATCCTGTCCCGCGCTTCGGGCGAACGTCTGGAGTACTGCTTCAAGGCCAGCCGTTCAGCCGGAAGCTGCACGTCGTAGATCCTGTTGTTGTGGCCCGCGGCACACACAGAGATCTCCAGGCCCGCAGGATCACGATCGGCTTGCTGCAGAAGACCGCCCAACAACGCCGCATCGATCGTGGAAGACGATCCGGTGGAAAGCACCGTCATTCGATCGCTTGTTTCAAGGACGGCCAATCGGAAATACGCGCGTATTCGGAGGATTCCCGGTGATGCCCGCCTGGATCGAACAGAATGCCGCGTGTCCCGGACGGAAACGATTTGGCCACCAGTATTTCCGGCAGATCATCGAGAAATACGGCGCAGTTCAGTCGCTCTATCTGCCGGAGCTTTTCATCCTTTGTTTCATGAAAGCTGACATTTCCGTGCGGCACCAGCGGATGGCCGTCGACCACCAGGTGCGTTTCGACCCAGGCCGCGGCACTCGCGTGAAGGTCGTAGGAAGGGCCTCGGTAGGGATGCCGCGTCCTGTGGCTCACGATGGCACACTCGTGACCAGCTTGAACCGCCCAGTTCAGGATATCCGTGACGCCATCGAACATCTCGGCCTCGTCCATGCGGCATCCGTAGACGTAGCCTTGGATGGCGATCCATTCCTCTTCAAATCCCTTGGCGCGCAGGTTGTCTCGAACAGCGACCTTGGAAACCGCAACATCAGCGTCTGCGAGACCCTGTTCGATGGCCACGTCATGGAACACCCGATCGTAGCGCACGATGGTGTTGTCAAAGTCCAGCCCGATCAGCATGGCGTCCTGCGGTCTCTCATGCTCACTGATCGATCGCCCTTCTGCTGAGGGAAACAATGACGTCGGTCGAAATGTCGTAGGCGTTGCGCGCGAATGTCTGCGAACCGATGTTATGCAGGAATTCGTCGTTGGATCCGACGCTTCGGAGCGACAGTGGGCTGTCGGGTCGGGATGCGAGCCACTCGGCAACCGCACCGAAAAGGCCACCGATGCGACCGTGCTCTTCAATGGTCAGCGCAACCCGGAAACGCTCTTCAATCTCTTTAAGGCGCTCCGTATCCAGTGGTTTGATCGTGTGGAAGTTCTCGACCCTGGCGGAAATACCATGACTGGAAAGCTCATCTGCGGCCGAAAGGGCGAGTCCGAGCACCGGGCCCGACGCTATCAAGCAGATATCGGTGCCCTCACGCATGGTTTCCGCGCGCCCCAGACGAACTTCCGAAGGTTCGACATGCAGGTTCGGCTCGCCTTTCTTGCCAAGCCTTATATACACCGGTCCTTCTTGCTGCAGGGCCGCTCTCAGTCCGCTACGAACCTCTCCGGGATCGCTCGGACAGAATACGGTCATGCCCGGCAGGGTACGCATGATCGCAACATCTTCCATGGAGTGATGCGTGGGGCCCAGCGAGGCATAAGATAGCCCGGCACCCGTTCCGACGATTGTCACCGGCGCCTCGTGATAACAAACATCCACCCGGATCTGTTCGAAACAGCGATAGGTGGTGAAGGGCGTGATTGTATAGACCACCGGCCTGAAGCCGCTTTGCGCCAGGCCGGATGCAACGCCCATCATGTTCTGCTCGGCGACGCCGCAGTTGATGACACGGTCGGCGGCGGCGTCCTTTGTCCGGTCGAACAGGCGATTTCCGATGTCGCCGGACAACAGAATGACGCGGCTGTCTTCCAAGGCGAGAGCGTGCAGTTCTTCGGCGAAATTGTTCCTCATTGGCCGACGTCCAGCTCTTGCATGGCCGCACCGAGTTCATCAGGGTTCGGAGTCCGATAGTGCCAGTTGTTGTCGTCTTCCATGAAGGACACGCCCTTCCCCTTGACGGTATGGGCAATCACGGCGCGCGGCCTGCCCGTGACCGGACGGGTGAGGATGTCGACCATTTCCGCAAAGTCGTGCCCGTCAACCTCGTGGGTGTCCCACTGAAATGCGCGCCATTTGTCCGCCAGCGGATCCAGGGCCATAACGTCCCGGGACCGCCCGGTAGCCTGCCACTTGTTGTAGTCGACGATCACCGTGAGGTTAGCCAGCCCCTGCGCGGCCGCAAGCATGGCCGCTTCCCAGATGGAACCCTCATTGCATTCGCCATCGCCCACCAGGACATCGACACGATAGTCGCGATGCTTCAGCCGGCCAGCCAGCGCCATGCCGACCCCGATGGGCAACCCGTGCCCAAGGGAACCGGTTGCCGCTTCGATTCCCGGCAGGTGCCCTGGCGCCGGGGGATGTTCTCCGAACACCCCTCCGCCAGTGTGATGGTCGACCTCGTTCAGCATGCTTTCGGGATAGAACCCGGCCATGGCAAGGGTCTGAAAAAGAGCCGGTGCCGCATGCCCCTTGCTGAGAATGAAGCGGTCCCGGCCATCGTCGGACGGATTGTCCGGATCGATGCGCAAGATGGCAAAGTAGTACGCCACCAAGATATCCGCGCACGAAAGACAGGAGGCGAGATGCGGCGTTTTCGTTCTTGCGGAGAACTCGATGATGCGCTTCCGAAGCGTTGTTGCCACGCCCTGCAAGTCGTGATGCAGGTTTTGCGAACGATCCGCCACAGCGCCAGTCATGATTCCAGACCCTCTTGCCATTGACCGCATCTACGCGCCCATATCACGGAACGATCGAACAGACCGGACAACGTGATCAATCTCGTGCATTTCAAGCTCGGGGTAGATCGGCAAACTCATCATCCGATCAACCAGCCTTTCGGCTACCGGAAAGTCGCCTGCCTTGTAGCCCAGGTTCGATGCCGCCGGTTGCAAGTGGAGGAGGACCGGGTAGTGGATCTTGGTCTCGACTCCCCGCTCGGCCAGGAACGAGATAAGCGCATCCCGGCTTTCGGTATAGATGACGTAATTGTGGTAAACCGCGAACTCGTGCGGTTTATCAATCGGCGTCTCCACGACATCCGACAAGCCTTCCGAGTAGATCCGGGCGATTTCCCGGAAACGCGCATTCCAGGCGTCGATATGTGTCAACTTGTATTGGGCGATCGCGGCCTGCAGGGCATCCAACCGGGAATTCACACCCCACGCCGTGCAGGTGTTCCGGTCGACCAGGCCGTGATTGCGAAGACGATGCATAGCCTCGTAGAGGGCGCGGTCATTCGTTGTTATGAGGCCGCCGTCCCCCATCACGTTCAGGTTCTTGAGAGGGTGAAGGCTGAACGCGCCGGCAAGGCCCAGACTGCCTGCGGGACGGTCGTGGTATTTCGCCCCAAACGCCTGAGCGGCATCTTCAATTACGGCCAGCCCATGTTTTTCGGCGACGGCATTAATCTCATTCATGGGCGCCGGCCGTCCGGTCAGATGCACCGGCAGAATGGCTACGGTTTTCGGCGTGATTGCAGCTTCCACGGCGGCGGGGTCCAAATTGAGGTCCGGCAGGACGTCGGCAAAACGAGGCGTGGCGCCCACCTGAGCAATCGCTCCCGCTGAAGCAATAAAAGAGTTGGCGGCAGTAATCACCTCGTCGCCTGGGCCGATACCCAGCGCGCGCATCACCAGGACGGCGGCG
>Ga0066187_1000058_pt1 | contig 55912 bp, 53 predicted proteins | sample WorMetexBAHAMAS1_FD_58706 | JGI IMG/M metagenome (GOLD analysis project Ga0066187, IMG submission 58706) | Marine gutless worms symbiont microbial communities from Max Planck institute for Marine Microbiology, Germany - Inanidrilus exumae... | ecosystem: Host-associated > Annelida > Digestive...
TACGTCCCGCGCGACTGACCACTGAACCAAACCCACCCCACCGACGGCCGGGCGCCCGGCGCCTGCGGCCCACCCGCCGTTCTTCCGTTGCAGGTATTGATCTGGTCGGGCTACCGACGCACAACCGGTGGCTCACTATGAAGTTCCCGTGGCGATAAAGTCCCGATCGGCTCCATTTGCAGAATGGCATTCGGCGCCCGCAAGAGCCGCCAACAGGCACGCTTCCCGTCGACCCGACCCGCCGTTTGTATAGGATGCCCGTATGGAGCGGGCAGAGATGCAGCGGGTGGCCTCGATCCCGGGGCTTGAGTTTCGACCGATCGGTGGCCGTTTCGGCGTTGAAGTGCGGGGAACCGATCTCAGCGGCGACGTTTCCGAGGACGTTTTTGCGGCCATAGCGGACGCACTGCACGACCATCTGGTCGTCGCCGTACGCGGCCAGTCCGGACCTTGGCGAGGGCCGCCTCGGTTATCGCCTTGCCAGTTGTCCTATTCGAGATACATTTGTCGCCGTGCCCACCATGCGAGGTGACTGCCCGGAATGGCGACGACGGCCAAACCCGTACCCCACTATCACCGCCTGTATGTGGTGCTGCGCCAGCAGATCGTTGACGGGCAGTACCCCCCCGACCGGCCGATGCCGGGGGAGCACGCGCTGGCCGAGGCATTCGATGTTTCCCGAGTGACCATCCGGCGTACCCTCGGCCTGCTGGAGCAGGACGGGCTGATCGAGAGGCGCCGCGGCGACGGGACCTATCCCCGCTCGCCGATCGGCGACGCCATGGAAGCGAGCCTGGGCGGTTTGATGGAGAACCTGTTGGCCCTGGGCCTCAAGACGCGCGTCAAGGTCCTGGGATTCGACTATCAGCCACCGCCGCCCACCATTGCCGCCGCAATGGGGCTGACCGGTGGCGAAACGGTGCAGAAGGTGGTGCGGGTGCGCCTGTATCGAGGCCGCCCGTTGATGCGTTTGCTGACCTATGTGCCCGAAGAGCTGGGCCGGACCTATGCCAAACGCGATCTTTCGGGGGAACCGTTGATCAGGCTGCTGGAGCGGGCGGGTAGCACGATAGCGTCGGCCAGCCAGACGATTTCCGCCAAGCTAGCCGACGTCAATACGGCGCCTGATTTGGACGTGGCCATCGGCGATCCCTTGCTGCAGGTGACGCGCCTGGTCCGCGATCGGGACGACCGGGTGGTCCAGTTCATTGAAGGGCTTTACCGCCCGGACCGCTACGAGTACCGCATGAACATGAGTCGGGTGGCGGTAAAGAGGGGAACCAATATCTGGCGCAGCGACGAGTGACTTCTGCTAGTAGCAGAACGACCGATCCATTTGCGTTCAGGCGCGTCGGCTGGCAACATGCGGCCGCTTTCAAATCGCCGCTAGAACAGACGGGGCCCCATGGCCGACTCCGATACCCCTCTCATCGAACTTCGCGACATCCACAAAAGCTTCGGGGACAACCACGTCTTCAAGGGAGTCAATCTGACGATCCGGCGTGGCGAGTCGCTCGTGCTGATCGGCAGTTCGGCCAGCGGCAAGACACTCGTCCTGAAGTCCATCCTCGGGCTGGTTCATCCCGACGAGGGCAGCATCCTGGTTGACGGCAAGGACACCATCGAGTTGAAGGCGCGGGAGCGTGCACGCCTGTACGACCGGTTCGGGATGCTGTTCCAGCAATCGGCGCTGTTTGACAGTTTGCGTGTTTGGGAGAATATCGGTTTCCGTCTGCTCCAGGAGCCGGGCGTGTCGCGAAAACAGGCCAGGGACTCCGCGATCGAGAAACTGAGCCTCGTGGGACTGGACGCGGAAGTGGGCCAGCTCTATCCGGCAGAGCTCTCAGGCGGCATGCAGAAGCGCGTCGGACTCGCCCGGGCGATCGCCACCAATCCGGAGATCGTGCTGCTGGACGAACCAACGGCCGGCTTGGACCCGATCATGAGCAACATCATCAACGATCTGATCATTCACAGCGTCAAGGAGATCGGCGCAACGGCCATCTCCATCAACAGTGACCCGGTGGGCGCTCAGAGAATCTCCTCGCGAATCGCTATGCTCAACGATGGCGCGATTATCTGGTCAGGTCCTAGCGAAACGGCGGCAGATTCCGGTAATCCCTATGTGGACCAATTCATCCACAAGCGCGCCGAGGGGCCCATCAAGATGGCGATCACCCAAGCCTGATCGGGCGTCCCCAGCCGGCGGAATCACCAGTGGCCGGTATTCTCCATTGACGACCAGGGTTCCTGGGACGGCAGCGCGTCGCCCTTCTGCAGGAGTTCGATCGAGATGTTGTCGGGAGAACGCACAAACGCCATGCGGCCGTCCCGAGGTGGCCGGTTGATGGTCACGCCGCCGTCCATCAGCTTTTGGCACAGGGCGTAAATGTCGTCGACTTCGTAGGCCAAGTGTCCAAAGTTCCGACCTTCGCCATAGGATTCGGGATCCCAGTTGTAGGTCAGCTCGACCTGGGCATCGCTTTGGCCCGGTGGGGCAAGGAAGACCAGGGTAAAGCGGCCCTTTTCGTTGTCCGTACGACGAAGTTCCTCGAGGCCCAGCTTGTCGACAAAGAAGTCGAGCGACTTATCGATATCGGTGACCCGGACCATGGTGTGCAGATAGCGCATGTGACGGATTCCTCTGTGCGTCCCTGTTGCGTCCAATATAGGTCGGCTCGGGCGTCGTTTCACCCTGCTCGATCGTTTCCGCAACGTGCGACGAAACACCGGCAGGGGTCTGGAACGGACTGTATATCGGTGTAGGATAGGTTGTTGACGAACAAGAAAAGAGCTAGGCGGGGCTGGACGAACCGATGCGACGAATGCTGTTGATCCTGGGGCTATGGGTTGCGATGGCCGCCCCCTCCGGCGCTGACGAAGCGGCACTGGCGAAATTCTACGGTCAGTACAGAGGCAAAGGGATCGCCGAAAGCCCTCGCGCGGAGTCGATGGAACTGACCTCGCGCACCATGGACCTGTCGATCAGGCCGTCCGGTAACGGATTTGAGGTAATCTGGAGCGCCGTCATCCTGGGCGACCGTTCCGCCGTTGGCCGCCGGGCGGATCGCAAGACGTCCCGGGTGGTGTTTGAGGTTGTCGAAGGTGCCGACTTTTATTTGGGACGCGGGTCCCGCAACCCGGCGTCGGGTGCTGCGCTCTGGTGGGCCCGGGTCGACGGGCGGCGGATGATTGTGCAAGTGCTTCAGATCGACCGCGCCGGCAAACTTGATCATCAAACTTATGTCCGCACGCTCACCGAAACCGGGTTGAACCTGGACTACAAGCGCGAGGAGGAAGGCATCCGCGTCCGTCGGGTTCGTGGCTCCTTCAAGCGCGTCGGCGACTAGGGGACCAACATGCATATCATCGTTACCGGCGGCACGGGGTTCATCGGCCGCAAGCTGATCGACAAGCTGCTGGACCTGGGATCGCTGGATCTCGGCGGCGGGCCGGAACCAATCGATGAGATCCAGGCCGTCGACCTGCAGAGCCCACTGGTGCCGTTGCCAAACGATCCGCGGCTGCGATTCACCGCCGGGGACATGTCGGACAAGACGGTCGCCAATACGCTGGTCACGCCCGATGTGGGGGGCGTGTTTCACCTCGCGGCGCTTGCGAGCGGCGGCGCAGAAGCGGACTTCGACCTCGGCGTCCGGGCCAATCTTCATGGCACGATGAATTTGCTGGAGGCCATGCGGACCCACGCCGCCGGCAACAGGCTGGTTTTCTCCAGCACCGTGGCGGCGTTCGGCGGCGATCTTCCCGAAGTCCTGACCGACGAAACGCCCGCCCGCCCGCAAAGCTCGTACGGCAGCCAAAAGGTCATGTGCGAGCTGTTCATGAACGACTATCGGCGGCGCGGCTTTGTCGATGGACGTGGGCTTCGCCTACCGACCATCGTTGTCCGTGAAGGCGCGCCTAATACGGCCGCCTCCAGTTTCATGAGCAACATCATTCGCGAGCCCACGGCGGGGGAGGCGACCATCTGCCCCGTTCCGCCGGAGACGGCCATGTGGGTGCTGTCACCGGACCGGGTCACCGATGCGTTGATTCACGCGATGGAACTGCCTGGCGAAGTCTGGGAGCCGTTCAGTGTGGTTAATCTGCCCGGCATTACGGCAAGCGTCGCAGAAGCCCTGGATGCGTTGGAAGCCGTAGCCGGCGCCGATGCGCGGGGACTGGTTGGTTTCGAGACCGACGAAGAGGTAATGAAGCTGGTCCGTACCTGGCCCGTGCGATTCGAAACGCCGCGGGCGCTGGAAATGGGCTTCCGGCCGGACGCGTCGTTCCGCGCGATTGTGGAGCAGCACCAGAAAGCGATGGGCCGCACCTGAACGGCACGGCCCGTCTCGTTCATCATATTGAGGCGGCTATTCCGCTGCTGCCTGTTCGGGCGTCGGTGGCATCGTATCGATGTAACACGCACGGCCGGTAATGTTGGGCGCTGCCGCGCGGATGTTCGGGCAGGCGCCGAACAGCTCGTCCCCGTTCGGCGTTGTGCCGATATAGAAAAAGATCGGCGCGATGAATAAATCCGCAATCGACGGCGAGTCGCCCCCGCACAGGAACTTCCTGCCTTCCAGGGCCGTGTCGAAAATGGCCAACTGCCGCGCGACTTCCGGCAGGACCTCCTCGATCTTGGCAAGGTCCGGCGATCCGTCATCGGTCTTCGGAAAGACGTAGCTGAACAGGAAATCGCGGACGAGGGTGTTGTAGGCATAGTCGACGGTGGCCGAGATCCACTGTTCCATCTCCGCCATGCGGGCGGGCTCACTCGGGACCAGGGAAGGTCCGTCGAATGCTGCATCGATGTAATGGCAAATGGCGTTGGACTCGAACAGACGCACGTTTCCATGGTCCATTACCGGCATCTTGCCCCAGGGATGCAGCGCACGGATTTCGTCGGTGCCCGGTACCACCTCGGCAATCGTATAGGGGACGCCTTTTTCCTCGGCCGCCATGCGAACGGTGCGCACATAGCTGCTGCGTGGATCTCCATGAATGGTCAGATCGGACATGCTTTTTGCTCCCTCTGTGTTCCCCAGCCTGTATCCGGGGGTTAGACCAGAACCTCATCCAGACATTCGAGGCAGCTGCCCCAGCCCTGGCTATGCAGCTTCGCCGCTTCCTCGGACGGCAGGCCGCTATGTTCGAGGAAGAGTTCCGTCCCGTCGGGATGGTCCTTGAAGTCGAGGGCCACGGTCATTTCCAGCCCTTCAAGCTCACCTTGGCCCCAGACCCAGCTGTAGACCAACCTGTTTGGCGTATCGACTTCCATATAGGTCCCACTCAAGCGATGGATCTTACCGTCCGGCATGATCATTCGCACCCGGTACTTGCCGCCTACTGTGGCGTCCAACTCGTCCACCTCGGCGGTGGCTCCCTTTGGGCCCCACCACGTCTTGAAAGTGTTTCGGTCCGTAAACGCATCAAACACGATGGCCCGCGGCGCCTTGAAGACGCGTTGCATGCGCAGGGTGTTCGACTCTGCCGTGGCCTCGATTGCGACGTCGCTCATGTCTAGCCTCCTCTTTTCCACTAAGCGCTTGAGATGCCCGTCCAGGGCGCCAAACCCGTCACACCAGACCCGGCGATAGAAATCATGCCAAGCACGGGGCGTGTCGATCCGGACGATGCGCCGTTTGGTGTCATTCCGGTCCGCCATCTCGCTTCAGCTGTTCCAGGTAGGTGTCCAGGGCATCGAAACTGTGTTCCCAAAGCTGCCGGTGCGCCGCAATCCAATCCGCTGCGCGATCGAGCGCCTCGGGATTCAAACGGCAGACCCGCTTCTGGGCATCCGCCTGGCGTGTGATCAGATCTGCCGATTCCAGGACCTTCAGGTGGCGCGAAATCGCGGGCAAAGAAATCTCGAAGGGCTCCGCGAGCTCGCCAACGGTTGCGTCCGTTTCGGCAAGCCGGGCAAGGATCGCCCGCCTTGTTGGATCGGCCAGCGCGGCAAAGGTCGCGCTCAGAGGATCAGTGACTATGGCGCTTGGCATAAATTTAACACATTCGTTAATTAACAGATGCGTTAAATACAATGGCACGGGCGTGTTGTCAATACCGGGTTATTGCCAGCCACGGAATCGGTCGGGGAGGGCAGGCGCCGCCGCCCGGCCGCGGCGGATTCCCGAGGATCGAGAGGGCGCGGCCGTCTAGAGGCCGGTCAGCTTGTAGGCGAGATAGGCAAATCCGACGAGGCAGGATCCGGTCAGGGCGACCAGGACATAGAGCCCGAACACCCGTGGTTTGACCATCGCATGCACGGCGACGGCCGCAGGGATGCTGGTCACGCCGCCCGCGACCATGAAGGTCAGGCCTGCTGGTGCGGACAGGCCCAGCTGCATCAGCGCGTCCGTGGTCGGTATGGCGGCGTAGCCGTTGAGATAGGCAGGCACGCCCACGACCGCGGCTGCCAGGATCGAGAAGGTTCCCAGATCCGCAAGCCAGGCGCCGAGCTGGTCCGCGGGAACCCAGCGCAGCATCAGCGCTTCCAGCAGAAAAGCCAGTGTCAGCCACCTGGTCAGAAACAGGCCGTTTCGCCAAGCCTCGCGGCCGAAAACGGAACGCCGATCGGGATCACCAAAGAAACTCCAGACCGGCCGTTCCGTGGCGGTGACCGCGTTTCCGCCGCAACCCGAGACCGCTATCTTAAGCGGGGCGTCCAGATGGCCGGCGCGTTCCAGCATCAGCACGGCCATGCCGCCCAGAGCGCCCAGCGCGACGGCGGCCGCCGTTTTGACCAATGCGAACTCGATCCCAAGGGTCGCGGCGACCAGGATGAACATCTCGGGGTCCATGATCGGCGATGCGAGCCAGAAGGCCATCACCGGTGCCAGCGGGACGCCGGAAGCCAGCAGCGCGGCGATGAGGGGAATGACCCCGCATGAACAGAATGGCGAGAATGCACCGACGATGGCGGCCAGCATAACCGCTTGCCGCGCCTTGCCGCGGAACGCGGCCCCGATCAGCCGGTCGGCGCCGGACGCGCCGAGATAAGCGGCGAGCAGAATCGAAATCAACAGGAACGGGGCGATCTCCAGCAGCGATTGGGCGGTGAACCGGACCGACGGCCACAACGCCGCTGGGGTCCAAATTGCGAGGGCTGCGAGTATGGCGAAGAAGGCCAACACAACCCGGTCGAATTCGCGGGCACGCCCTAAAATTTCTTTTATTCTAGAATAACCGAAATATGGGGTCGTCCTCGGCTGTGTGGATTGATAGTCGGTCATGGTGGTGCCTTCAGCCCGGACTGAGGGTCAGCCGGTTTGCTCGAGGCCGAAGCCCTTGCAGCATTCCGCCGTGAGAAAATCCAACAGCTCGTCCATACGATCGAACTTGGCGCAACAGACCAGGCTGGTGCCTTCGCGTTCCTGCTCGATCAAATCGACCGCCAGCAGGTGTTTAAGATGGTGGCTCAGCGTCGAGCCGGGAATGCCCAACTCGGCCTGAACCCGGCCGACCGTCATGCCCGGCGCACCCGAACGCACCAGCAGGTGATAGATCGCAAGCCGGGTTGGATTTCCCAGAGCGGCCAGTGCATCAGCGGTGTCGTCCAAAGTCATGGTTGCAAGATAACAGGTGCGTGCCGGGATTTCAACCGTATTTCTAGAATTATCGAAATAATGAGTCCCGGCCTTCCTCATCGGAGCGGCGTAGGTTCTCCGATCGCCAGTTTGTCCGCCCACGGCTCGAGGTTTTGCATGATCCCCGGATACAGCGAGACACCCTCGGCCAGCATGGCGCGCCGCCGCGCGAGCCCACGTTCGCCAGGCAATCGGACCTTTTCTACGTCCGGTCGTGGCGGGTTGGCGCGCGCCGCATCTGCCAGCCACCCGGTCTGGCGGACAAAGGCGTCGAGACCGCCGAACGCGTTCGGATCGATCACCTGGACGAAGACGTTTGCGCCCCAACCTTCCCGGGGATCGGCCCGCCCGTGGCCGCTCAACGCCTGGGTCAACGCTTCGACGATCAGGCCCAGGCCGAACCCTTTATGGCCGTATTCCAGTCCGCCCACAGGCAAGATCGTGCCGGGCGGGTCGGTGAATAGAACCGCTGGGTCGTCGCTGGGTTGGCCGTCCGCGTCGATGGCCCAGGCGCCTGGCATCTTTCGCCCTTCAGCGTGCAGTCTTCCAGTCATGCCGTTCGTCGTGATCGACGCGCTGACATCGACCAGGACCGGGTCTCCGGTTGTCGGGATGCCGGCCGCGATAGGATTGGGCGTATAGAGCGCACGCGTACCGCCATAAGGCGCGATGCTTTCGACATTCGGATCCGAGCATGTCAGCAGAATGAACCGACCCGCGTCGGTAGCGCGTGTGAGGAAGGCGGCCAGACAGGCGATATGATGACTGCGCCGGATGGCGACCGTCGCGACGCCGTGGGTCTCGGAACGCTCGATCGCCAGGGCGATGGCTTTAGCGGTCAACCATAGTCCCGGCAGGCGCCTGCCATCCCAGGCGATGGCGCCACCAATATCGGAGACGGTCTCGGGTTGGCCGCTGGCCCGTATGCCGCCGGACTCGATTTCCCCCAGGTAGGGCGCGCACAAGGCCAGCCCATGGGTGTCGTGGCCAAGGAGGTCGGCTTCGACCAGATAGTGTGCCGTAATTTCGGCCTTTTCAGGCTCGAGGCCGGCCGCCGCCAGCAGGGCACCGGCATAGGTCACCAGCGCCTGGTAGTCGTATCGTTCCCCCGTCATGACCGTGTCCCGCCCGTTTGTCCCCTTGTTTTCGACTTGGGCACATTATGGGCGGCGGTCCCGGGGAAGTCATCCGTCCACCGGGACCGTCGGCGGGGCGATCAGTGACGGGTGCGCAGGCGCGGCAGCCGCCGCGGCCCCATTCCCGAAAGCATGGCCTCGCGATAGAGGATGTACAGGCCGCTGGCGATGACGATACCGACACCGACCAGGGTGCGCAGGTCGGGCATCTCCTGCCAGACGACGTAGCCGATCAGGGTTACCCAGATCATCGCCGTGTATTCCATTGGCGCAACCACCGAGGACTCGCCGTAGCGGAAGGCATAGGTCATGACCTGCTGCCCGATGCCGCCAATCAGGCCGACCAGGCACAACAGCAACAGGTCGGTCCACGACGGTACTACCCAGCCGAACCGGGCAATCAGCAGGGCGCCGATGACGGTCCCCGTTGCCGTGAACCAGAACGAAATGCAGGCGACCGAATCCGTCGAACTCAGCTTGCGGACGACAATCATGGCCACCGCAAAGCCCAGCGCGCCGCCCAAGGCGGCAAGTGCGCCGGGGCTCAGCACATCGGCACTGGGATTGACGATCACCAGCACGCCGACGAAACCAACGAACACGGCCGACCAGCGACGGAAGCCGACCCGCTCGCCCAGCAAGGGGACAGACAGGGCGGTCAGAAAAAGTGGCGCGGAGAAGAATACCGCGATGGCGTCGGCGATCTTCATGTGCGCGAAAGCAAAAAACATCAGGCCCATGGAGCCGAGCCCGACAACCGAACGCAGGACGTGCAAGCCCATGCGGTCGGTATGCAACGTCTTCAGCCCGCCAGCCTGCCAGATGAACACCGAGCAGGGGACGAGCGCGACGGCGCAGCGGAAAAACACGATCTGATGAATGGGGTAACTGTCGCCCAGCCATTTGACGATCGAGTCCATGACGCAGAACATCATGACACTGACGAGCATGAGGGCGATGCCCCGGGGGTTCGAGGAGGCCAGGGAAGGGGCAGAGGCGGAAGCCATAACGCTTAGGTCCTTGTTGTCGGCGCGCCCGTTGGGCCGGACGTCTATGAGGAGGGTTGGGCGTCTCCCTGGGCCGAACTATGGGAAGTTCCGCGCCACGGCAGAAGCGCGATTGCTGCATGGCTGGAGCGCAGAACTCGCGCGCCACTATTCAAGGAATCTTAAGGAGCGTCGGAGTCTCGCGGTCTAGGCCGATTCTGTCTCGACGAAGGCCCGGAACATTTCCTCGATCGGCCCCTGGGGCAGGTCCCGGGTGATCAGAACCAGCCGGGATCGGCGATCCTCGGAGGGCCAGTCGGGCAGCATGGCGGGCGGATGAAAGATGTGCTGGACGCCGTGCACCGCCACCGGCCCGTTCGCGCCAACCACGTTCAGGATGCCTTTGATCCGCAGCAAATGAAATCCGTGAACGGAGATCAGGGCCTCGATCCAGTCCACGAATTTCTCCCAGTCCAGAGGCTCGTCGTGGGCGATGCAGAAGGCGCTGATGTGGTCGTCGTGCCGGTTTGGATCATGACCGTGTTCGTGATGGTGGTGGCTGCTTTCGGCCGCATAAGCTTCTTCCGCCAGCCAGTGCTCCACATCGGCGGTCTTTGTCGCCGGATCGTAGAGGGCCGCGCCGAACAGACGGTCCGGCTCGATCGCGCCGTGATCCACGGGGTGAATCGGGGCGGCCGGATTGATCGTGCGCAGGCGCGATTCCAGCCCAGCGATGTCGTCGGCAAGGTCGGCCTTCGTGATCAGGAGCCGGTCGGCGACCGCGGCCTGTTTGACGGATTCCTGGTGCTCGTCCAGCTGGCCTGGGCCGCTTACCGCATCGACCGTCGTGATCACGCTGTCCAGACGGAACGTGGCAGTCACCACCGGATCGGTCATCAGGGTGTGCAGGATTGGCGCCGGGTCGGCCAGGCCGGTGGTTTCGATGACAACCCGGTCGAAGGGCGGAATCTCCGCCTTGTGGCGGCGGCGGATCAACGTGCGCAGCGTGTTGATCAGGTCGCCGCGGATGGTGCAGCACAAACAGCCGGAATCCAGCAGAATGGTGTTCTCATCCGCTCGCTCCACCAAAAAATGATCGAGCCCGATTTCACCGAACTCGTTGATGACGACGGCGGTGTTGTGCATGTCCGGGTGTTTGATCAGTTTTCCCAACAGCGTGGTCTTGCCGCTGCCCAGGAAACCGGTCAGAACGGATACGGGCAGCCGGTTTTCGCCCACTGTCGGTTGTTCGCTCATGGCGGTCATCCTAGCAGCCATTCATCGAGGGGAGGGAGACAGGTTTATGGCCGACAACGAATTGATCCGCCTGACCGCAAGCGAGGCGGTTGCCGCCCTGGCCACAGGCGACATCACGCCGTTGGACCTGGTTGATGCCGCGGCCGCTCGGATCGAGGCGGTCGACGGCGCCCTCAACGCCCTGCCCACATTGTGCTTGGACAGAGGCCGGGATCATGCGCGGCGGATTATGACGGAAGCCCGCCGCGACGCGGCGTCGCCCTGGCTCGGCGGTTTGCCGATGGTTGTCAAGGACCTGTCCGATGTGGCCGGCGTACGCACGACTTACGGCAGCCCTATCTACGCGGAGTTTGTGCCGTCGCGGTCCAACGTCCTGGTCGAACGGCTGGAGGCGTCTGGCGCCATCGTGATCGCTAAGTCCAACACGCCGGAGTTCGGAGCCGGCGCCAACACGTTCAACGAGGTCTTCGGCAAGACCCGCAATCCCTGGAATACGGCCATGACTTGCGGCGGATCCTCCGGCGGCTCGGCGGTGGCGCTGGCGGCGGGCATGGCCTGGCTTGCCACAGGTAGCGACCTGGGTGGCTCGCTCAGAACACCGGCGAGTTTCTGCGGCGTGGTCGGGCTGCGGCCGTCCCCGGGACGGATCGCCCGGTGGCCCACGACGGATCCGTTCGACACGCTGGGCGTTCAGGGACCCATGGCCCGCACTGTGCGTGACGTGGCGCTGATGCTGGATGCGATGGCCGGCCAGCATGGCGCCGATCCGCTGTCGAGGCCGGCGCCGGACCGGTCTTTCTCGGATTCCCTGGACGGTCCCGCTCCGCGCCGCGTGGCGTACTCGGCTGATCTGGGGTACCTGCCGGTGGATCCGGAGGTCGCCTCGGTTTGCCGGGCGGCGGCGCAGCGACTGGAGGAAACCGGCGCGATCGTCGAAGAGGCCTGCCCGGATCTGACCGATGCGCCGAAGATCTTCCAGACCCTGCGCGCGGCCAACTTCGCCACGTCGCTGGGTGAGCATTTGAAGGCGCGGCGCGACATGCTGAAGCCGGACGTGGTTTGGAACGTTGAAAAGGGCCTTGCGCTCAGTGCCGATGAAATCAGCCAGGCCCGACGCGCCCGCGCCCAGCTTTACGAACGCACGGCGTCGTTCTTCCGGACCTACGATCTGCTGCTGACCCCGGCCGCCCTTGTGCCGCCGTTCGACGTGGACCAGCGTTACGTGGAGCGGGTCGGTGATCATGTGTTCGAGAACTATGTGGACTGGCTGGCGATCACCTTCGCGATCACGCTGACGAGCTGTCCGGCACTCTCGCTGCCGTGCGGCCGGACCGACGCCGGGCTGCCCGTCGGCCTGCAAATGGTCGCCCCGGTCTGGGGTGAGCAGGCGCTGCTGGCGGCCGCCCACCGGCTGGAATCCCTGTTCGACCAGTCGCGCCTCTTGCCGATCGATCCCGGCTCCGGCCGCTGAACCGGTAATCGCGCCGTCCCGCTCGCCGGCGGGTTGTCTTGCAGCGCACAATGAAATGCTGCGATGCGTCGGCATGTTCCTTAACCCCTGTTTCACATAAGTGAATTATGTTTTGCGCTGCGGCAATCCACTAGTAGTAAGAGAGGCCGTGCAATGGACGGCGTCCGTCTGAGCGAGGATCTGAACGGGTATTTCCTGGAGGATATCTCCGTCGGGATGACCGCCGTCTTCGCTAAGACCATCACCGAAGCCGATATCGTCATGTACTCCGGCGTGACCGGGGATATGAACCCCGTCCATGTCAATCAGGTCTTTGCCCAGGACACCATGTTCAAGGGCCGGATCGCCCACGGCATGCTGACGGCAAGTTTCATCTCAACCGTCCTGGGCATGAAATTGCCGGGTCCCGGCTGCATCTACATGAAGCAGGAGCTGAGCTTCCTGGCGCCCGTTCGGGCCGGCGACACCGTCGAGGCGCGGGTCACGGTCACCGAGATCATTCCCGACAAGCGGCGGATCATTTGCAAAACCACAGCCTATGTGGGCGACACGATCGTGGTCGATGGCGAAGCCATGATGATGGTGCGATCCCGGGCCGAACTGGTGGCGGAATAGCCGCCGCGGGAATACGCCCGCTTTCCGGGCCGCGATACCTTCGATAATCTCAGGCATTCGCCGGTCCGCGTCGGGCCGGATCGGGAGGGTTGAATGCGCGTCCTCAGCGACGTCGACAACGTCCCCGCTGACCTGCGTGGCGGGGTCGTTCTGCTCGGGAACTTCGACGGTGTGCATCGCGGCCACCAGGCGGTGATCGGCTATGGCACCGAGTTGGCCCAGCCCGAGTTGTTGCCGGTCGTCGTGGTGACTTTCGAACCTCATCCGCGCAGCCTGTTCCGGCCGGACGATCCACCCTTCCGCCTGACGCCGGCGCGCAACAAGCGGCACCACATCGAGGCCCTCGAAGTGGACGGCCTGGTCGAGCTTGTCTTTGACAAGGCGTTTTCGCACATCGACGCGCAGAGCTTCGTCCGATCGATCCTGGTGGAAGGCCTGGGCGCCCGCCACGTCGTGATCGGCCACGATTTTCGCTTCGGCCACAAGCGGCAGGGCACGTCAGAACTGCTGAAGGACATGGGAGCGACCGCGGGTTTTTCGGTTGCAGTGCTGGACCCGGTGGCTTCGGCCGACAGCGAGGTCTATTCCTCCACCCGTATTCGCGACTACCTGCGGGCGGGCAAACCCGGACATGCCGCGGCATTGCTCGGCCGTCCCTTCGAGATCGAGGCCACAGTCCTTGAGGGCGACAAGCGCGGCCGGACGATCGGATTTCCCACGGCCAATGTCGGGCTGGGCGACTATCTGCGGCCGGCGTACGGTGTCTATGCGGTGCGCGCAGGGCTGGAGGACGGCAACGGGGATATTCACTGGCGCGACGGGATCGCCAATCTGGGCAAACGACCGACCGTGGACGGCGCCACCGAACTGTTCGAGGTGCATCTGTTCGAATTCGACGCAGACATTTACGGCCGGATCCTGCGGGCGGCGCTGGTCGAGTACATACGCGGCGAGCAGAAATTTGACGGGCTGGATGCGCTGAAAGAACAGATCACCCATGACTGCCTGGTGGCCCATCGAATCCTGTCGACGCGCGCGGCGGGCGGTTGACCCCCGAGCGGGCCCTCAATAGGATGCCGCTCGCCATGAACGGGTCGATTCAAAGGGGCGCCAAGATCGCGCGAATTATCAACCCGGCCCTGTGACAGAAGCAGGGGCCGGGTCCTTCGGCATGGCTCAGATCCAAGCCAGCAATCGCCTATAAACAGCGGCTCCTGAGCGGAGCCAGTGCGGAATTCCGAGCGGGCGCTGCGGTGCCCAGCGAAGCGAGCGATACGCCATGAGCGTCGATTACCGAGATACGGTGTTTTTGCCGAAAACCGAGTTTCCCATGAAGGCCGGGCTGCCCAAGCGCGAGCCTGAACTGCTGGGGCGCTGGGACGAAATTGGATTGTGGGGACTGCTTCGGCAGGCATCGGCCGGCCGCGAAAAATTCATCCTGCATGACGGCCCGCCCTACGCGAACGGCCACCTGCATATCGGCCATGCACTGAACAAGATCCTGAAGGATGTGATCAACCGGTCGCAGCAGATGCTGGGCAAGGATGCCAACTACGTGCCCGGCTGGGACTGCCATGGCCTGCCGATCGAATGGAAGGTCGAGGCGGCTTATCGCGAGCAGGGCAAGGACAAGGATGACGTTCCGATCGTCGAGTTCCGGCGCGAGTGCCGTGAATTCGCCGACCATTGGATCGACGTCCAGCGTGACGAGTTCAAGCGGATGGGTGTCCTGGGCGACTGGGAGCAGCCCTACACGACCATGAACTACGCGGCGGAAGCGCAGATCGCCGCGGAGATCGGCAAGTTCCTGATGAATGGCGGCCTGTTCAAGGGAGCCAAGCCGGTCCTGTGGTCCGTCGTCGAAAAGACGGCGCTGGCCGAAGCGGAAGTGGAATATCACGAGCACAAATCGCCGACGATCCATGTGCGCTTTCCGGTAACCGCGGCGTCCGACCCGCTGCTCGAGGGGGCGGCGATTCTGATCTGGACCACCACGCCTTGGACCATTCCAGGGAACCGCGGGGTCGCCGCGCATCCCGAGTTCACCTACTGCGTGCTGCAAGTGGATGCGCTGGAGGAGAACAGCCGGGCGCAGGTAGGCGAACGGCTTGTCGTCGCCGAACCGCTTCTGGAATCGTTCCTGAGCGACGCGCGTATCGGTGCCCACACGGTGGTCGGCCGGCTCGCGGGTGAAAAGGTGGTCGGCACCGTCTGTGCCCACCCATTGCACGGCCACGGTTATGACTTCGACGTCCCGGTCATGGCGGCCGAATTCGTGACCGACGACCAGGGAACCGGGTTCGTTCACATTGCGCCGGGTCATGGCGCCGACGACTTCGTGCTTGGGTCGACTCACGGTCTCGAGGTCCCCGCGACGGTGGCCGAGGACGGCAGCTTTTACGACCATGTGCCGCTGTTCGGCGGCGCCCGGGTGCTGACCCCTGACGGCAAGGACGGCGACGCCAACGGCCGGGTCATAAAGGCCCTGGCCGAGGAAGAGGCCCTGGCGGCAAAAGGAAGTCTCCGCCACAGCTATCCCCACTCCTGGCGATCCAAGGCGCCACTGATCTTCCGCAACGCCGCGCAGTGGTTCATCTCCATGGAACGCAACAATTTGCGGGGGAAAGCGCTGGACGCTATCGACGAGACCGCGTTCTACCCGGCCCAGGGTAAGACGCGGCTGCGATCCATGATCGAGACCAGGCCGGACTGGTGCGTCTCGCGCCAGCGGGCTTGGGGCGTGCCGATCCCGGTCTTTGTGCACAAGGAAACCGGCGAGCCGCTGCGCGACCAGGCTGTGGTCGACCGCATCGTCGAGGCGTTCGCGGCCGAGGGCGCCGACGCCTGGTTCAGCAGCCCGCCGAGCCGGTTTCTCGGCAATGACCACGACCCCGAGCAGTACGAGCAGGTCAAGGACGTGGTCGACGTCTGGTTTGATTCCGGGTCGACCCACAGCTTCGTCCTGGAAGCCCGGGACGACCTCCATTGGCCGGCGTCCCTTTATCTGGAGGGGTCGGACCAGCATCGCGGATGGTTCCATTCCTCGCTGCTGGAGTCCTGCGGCACGCGCGGACGGGCTCCCTACGAGGGCGTGCTGACCCACGGTTTCGTCATGGCCGAAGACGGGCGGAAGATGTCCAAGTCGCTGGGCAACATCGTTTCGCCGCAGGAGGTGAACGACCAGTACGGGGCCGAGACCCTGCGGCTGTGGGTGGTGGCGTCGGATTACTCAGAGGATCTGCGGATCGGGCCGACAATCATCAAACAGCTGGTCGACGGCTACCGCCGGCTCCGCAACACCCTTCGGTTCCTGCTCGGCAATCTCGCCACCTACGACCCGGACAAGCGGGTCGCTTGGGAGGAGATGCCGGACCTCGAGCGATGGGTGTTGCACCGCCTGTGGGAGATGGACCGCAAGATCCGCGCGAGTTGCGAGGCCTACGAGTTTCATGCGCTCTATACCGAGCTGTACCGGTTCTGCGACCAGGATCTGTCGGCGTTCTATTTCGACGTCCGCAAGGACTGCCTTTATTGCGACAGCGCCGACGATCCCAAGCGACTGGCGGCGCTCACGGTCCTGGACGAGGTCTTCAGCTGCCTGACGGCGTGGATGGCGCCGATTCTGTGCTTCACCGCCGAAGAGGCCTGGCTATGCCGCTTCGGTGACGGACCGCAGACCAGCGTGCATCTGCGAACCTTCCCCGACGTGCCCGAGAGCTGGCGTGATGATGGGCTGGCCGGCAAATGGGCCGTTGTCCGTGACGTCCGGCGCGCCGTTCTGGGCGCGCTCGAGGTGGAGCGCGCGGAAAAGCGAATCGGGTCCAGCCTGCAGGCGGCGCCCCGTGTCTACGTTCCCGCCGATACGGCCGCGCTCCTGCGCGATGTGGACATGGCCGAGATCTGCATCACTTCCGGCCTCGAGCTGCTGGCTGGCGCGGCCCCAGCGGGCGCCTTTTCGCTGTCAGACGCCACTGAAATCGGCGTGGTGCCGCAGCCGGCGCCCGGTGCCAAGTGCCAGCGCTGCTGGAAGGTGCTGCCGGACGTCGGGCAGCATGCTGAGGTGCCGGAAACCTGCGGGCGCTGCGCCTCGGTCGTGTTGACCACACGCGCCGCCGCCGAATGACCGCTGTCGGGGCAACGCCGCTCAGTACGGCAGCTCTGCGGATAGGCCTGCTGATTGCGTTGGGTATCCTTGTCTTGGATCAGTTCACCAAGTGGCTGATTTTCGGTGTGGTTTTCGGCCTGCCGCTGTCTGAGATCAGCTGGGGCAACTGGCCCTGGCAGCCGGGGATCGAGATCACGGGCTTTTTCAACCTGGTCACGGTTTGGAACCGGGGTGTGAGCTTCGGGATGTTTTCCAGCGATTCCCAGCTGATCTCGTGGATTCTAACAGCGTTTGCCCTTGCCATCTGCGTCGTCCTGGTGGTTTGGCTCCGCCGGGCTCGTGGAATATTGTTGATTGGCGCCATCGGGTCGGTAATTGGTGGCGCCATTGGCAACGTGGTCGACAGGGTCCGATTCGGCGCCGTGGCGGATTTCCTGGATTTCCATGCGTTCGGCTACCATTGGCCGGCCTTCAATGTGGCGGATGCGGCTATTTCCGTCGGAGTCGCTTTAATGCTGATTGACAGCTTGTTTGCAAGCGGGCGAAGCAACAAATAGAATAAGGTGCTGAAAATAGGGGCAGGATCGTGTGCCCGGCCTCTGGTGGCCCTCGGCACAATCCAATGGAAAGAGCGGATTGAAGCAACGCTGGTTTGGACCGGCTCCTGGATTTGGGCGAATGAGAAATAGGTGCTTGCAGCTTGTTGCGGGACTGGCCCTGAGTCTGGGCCTGTCAGCCTGTAGCGACGGCGAAGCGGGTAAATTCCTTGGTTTGGAAAAGAAACCGCCGGACGAGTTTTCGGTAGTCTCCCGCGCACCGCTGACGCTGCCGCCCGACTATGGCCTGAAACCACCAGAGCCCGGCGCGCCGCGACCGCAGGAAGGCACCCCGCGCGGGGCGGCCGAGAACACCCTGTTCCGCGACGGTAACCCCCGGCGGTCCACCGCCGCGGCGAACCGACCGGCACCCCGTATCCTGGCCGGTCAGAGCGGCAATGTGATCGTTCAGACGCCGGGGGACGTCGCCTTCCTCAATCGCGTGGATGCCGACACGGCGCTGCCCGACATTCGGCAGATCTTGAGTGAGGAGAATGCCATCTTGGCGATCGAGGACCAGGAATTGGTGGACTATCTCATTTTCTGGCGTGACAAGCCGCCGCAGGGCACGATCGTCGACGCGGGAGAAGAAAAGCGGCGCCTACAGGAAAACCAGGCGCTGGGCCGCTCGGTGACCGAGGGCGAGACGCCCATGATCGAGCGCAAGAAGAAGGGTGGCAGCCTGTTGCCGTTCTGATCACTCGACCTAACTTTTCTGAGCGGTCGCCGATGGGGGCTCCGGCGACATGGTAAGTCTGGTTCTGGCGAGTCTTCGCCTTAGTCCCATCTTCCCGGAGTTGGTGCCCATGCTACGCCACACCTCGCTATTCAGCCCGGTTCGCTGGCTCACTTTCGCTTTCCTTGCCAGTGCGGTCCTGCTGCTGAGCCTGCCCGTCCGCGCCGGTATCTTCGACCCCGACACCTTCACGCTGGATAACGGCATGCAGGTTGTCGTGGTGAAGAACCACCGCGCCCCGGTTGTCGTCCATATGGTGTGGTACCGGGTCGGCGCCATGGACGAACCGCCCGGCAAGTCGGGGCTGGCCCACTATCTCGAACATCTGATGTTCAAGGGCACCAACACACTGGCGCCCGGCGAATTCTCGGCCATCGTGCGTCGGCTTGGCGGCCAGGACAACGCATTCACCGCACAGGACTACACCGGTTATTTCCAGTCCGTGGCGGCGGACCGGCTGGGTCGTGTGATGGAGTTGGAAGCCGATCGGATGATCAATCTGGTCCTGACGCCGGAGATCATCGAGCCGGAACGGGGTGTCATTCTCGAGGAACGCCGATCCCGCATTGAGTCGTCGCCGGCATCAATCCTGTCCGAGCAGGTCAACGCGGCGCATTACCAGAACCATCCTTACCGGATCCCGATCATCGGCTGGGAGGATGAAATCAGGGCACTGACACTGGACGACATCACTTCGTTCTATCGCCAGTGGTATACGCCCAACAACGCCGTCCTGGTGGTCGCCGGCGATGTGGAGGTCGACCAAGTCAAGCGGCTTGCCGAGAAACACTACGGCCCCATTCCCGCCCGGCCATTGCCCGAACGTGTTGCCTGGATCGAGCCGGCTCAGCGCGCCGACCGCAACCTTGTGTATCGCGACGTCCGTGTTCGTCAGCCGGGCTGGAGCCGGCGCTTCAAGGCGCCGTCTCACCTGTTCGGCGAGTCGCAGCACGCCTATCCGCTTCAGGTGTTGAGCGAAATCCTGAGTGGAGGCGCGACCACGCGCTTGTACCGGACGCTCGTCGTCGAGCAGGGGATCGCCACCAACGCCGGTTCCTGGTACCGCTCGGGCGGCCGCGGCCCCTCGTCGTTCGGCTTCTATGCGAGCCCGGTGCAGGGTGGCGATCTGGACACTGTCGAAGCCGCCATGAACCGGGAGATCGAAAAACTGATCGCCGACGGGGTCAGCCAGGAAGAGGTCGACGCGGCGATCTTGCGGCTGCAGGACGCGGCGGTCTTCGCCCGGGATTCCCTGCGCGGTCCGGCCCAGCTATTCGGGTCGGCCCTCGTGGTCGGGCGGACCATCGCCGACGTGGAGGAATGGCCGGACCGGATCGGGCGGGTCACGGCTGACGATGTCAACCGTGCCATCGAGGCCGTGTTCGCAGACCGACCGTCCACCACCGCGAAGCTCCTGCCGCAGGAGGCAAGCTGACCATGCGCTCCACCGTTAGAACTCTCCTGGGGCTGGCCGTTGCGGTCGTCATGGCCCACACCATCGTCGTCTCCGCGCACGCGGTCGAAGTCAAAACCGTCACCAGTCCCGGCGGAATCACCGCCTGGCTCGTCGAGGACCGAACGATCCCGCTGACATCGATCGAGTTCTCGTTCCGCGGCGGCGCTGCAGTGGACCCCGCGGGCAAAGGAGGGCTGGCAAACCTGACGTCCAGCCTGATCGACGAAGGCGCCGGGGATCTGACCAGCCAGGAGTTTCAGGGGATCTTGGAGAACAAGTCGATCACGCTGCGGTTTGCGGCCGGCATGGATACGTTTCGCGGCAGCGTCAAGAGCCTGAACCGGGATCGCGACGAGGCCGTAAGGCTCCTGCGACTGGCGCTCACGACACCGCGTTTCGACGACGAACCGGTCCAGCGGATCCGCAATCAGATCCTGGTCGGATTGGAGCGAGACAAGACGAATCCGCGCGCTCTGGCCGGCGACACCTGGTGGCGGTCTGTTTTCCCCGACCATCCCTACGGCCGACCGTCGGAAGGCACGCCGGAGAGCGTCAAATCCATCACTGTCGAAGATATGCGCGGTTTCGTGCGCAACCGGTTCGCGCGGGATCAGTTGCTGATCGGCGTGGTCGGGGACATTTCGCCCGAGGAACTGGCGCCGCTATTGGATCAGGCGTTCGGGGACCTGCCGGCCGAGGCGACCGCAATCGAGGTTCCGGAGGCCGAAGCCAATGCGACGGGCGAAACCATCGTGGTTACGCTTGATACGCCCCAGAGCGTCATGGTGTTCGGCCAGCGGGGAATCCTCCGGAATGACCCCGACTACTATGCTGCGGTGGTCATGAACCACATTCTGGGTGGCGGCGGTTTCGGATCGCGCCTGACGGAAGAGGTCCGTGAAAAGCGGGGACTGGCCTATTCGGTGTACAGTGGCCTGACGCCGCTGGCGCAGGTCGGTGTTATGAGCGGCGGCGTCGCTACCGAGAACGCACGCGCGGGCCAATCGATGGATTTGATCCGGACCGAGTGGGTGCGCATGCGCGACCAAGGGGTGTCGGAAACGGAAGTCAAGCATGCGATCCAGTACCTGACCGGCTCCTTCCCGCTGCGGTTTGACCGTTCGGATCGGATCGCCCGGATGCTCGTTGGCATGCAGTACAACGATCTGGGGATCGACTACTTCGAAAGTCGCAACCAGAACATCGCGGCGGTCACGACAGACGACGTCAATCGTGTGGCGCGCCTGCTGCTCGATCCCGAAGGGCTGACGGTCGTCGCGGTCGGCCGGCCGGAAGGGCTCAAGGCAACCCGCCAGATCGACGCGCCCGGCGGCTGACACTGCCCCGCGAGGTTCGGCCGGCGATCTTGCGTCTGTCGACCTGATCCGAATCGCGGCAGTATGGTAAGCTGAACACAGGTGCTAAACGGTGTCCGCGTGCGGGCGCGTTGCACGCTGTGTGCGATCTGGGGGACCCGATGCCGATTCGCCGGCTTCCGGAAATAGTCGTCAATCGAATCGCGGCCGGCGAAGTCGTCGAGCGGCCGGCGTCTGTCATCAAGGAGCTGACGGAAAACGCCATCGATGCCGGAGCCGGACGGATCCATATCGCCATTCGTGACGGCGGCAAGTCATTGATGGCCGTAACCGACGACGGCTGCGGCATGGATGCCGATGCCTTACGACTCGCGGTGGAACGCCACGCGACGTCCAAACTTCCCGACGATGATCTGTCGATGATCGACACGCTCGGTTTCCGAGGTGAGGCGTTGCCGTCGATCGGGTCGGTCAGCAGGATGACCTTGACCAGCCGGCCCCGCGACGGACGTGACGGCTGGACGCTCTGGGTCGAGGGCGGTGCGATTCACGGGCCGAACCCGGCTGCGGCAGCGGTGGGCACCCGTGTCGAGGTCCGCGATCTGTTCTACGCCACGCCGGCCCGGCTTAAGTTCCTTCGGGGCGAGCGCTCCGAAACCCAGGCCATCGTCGACGTGGTCAACCGGCTGGCCATGGCGCACGCGGATGTGGCCTTTGGCCTGCATGACGGGCGGCGCGACCGGATCAAACTTCAGGCCGTTCAGGGCGATCTGCTGGACACCCGGCTTGCGCGTCTGGGCGCCATCATGGGCCGCGAGTTTCGAGAGAACGCGCTGACCATCGACGCCGAACGCGACGGCGCCCGCCTGACCGGGTTCGCCGGCCTGCCGACCCTCAACCGGTCGGCGGCGGGGATGCAGTACCTGTTCGTCAACGGTCGGCCCGTCAAGGATCGTCTGCTCGTGGGCGCCGTTCGGGGTGCCTACCAGGACTTTCTGGCCAGGGACCGGCATCCGATGGCGGCGTTATTCCTGGAAATCGATCCGCGGGCGGTCGACGTCAATGTCCATCCGGCCAAGGCGGAGGTGCGATTTCGCGACGCCGGTTCCGTCCGCGGCCTGATCGTCGGCGCGCTGCGGCACGCCCTGGCCGAAGCCGGCCATCGGGCGTCGACGACCGTGTCCCGCGCCGCGCTTGGATCTCTGCGGACGGAGGGTCAGGCGCCCACCTTCTATGCACGGGACGGCACCTACGGCGGTTCGATCGCCTATGCGGAGCCACGACCCTCGACCCGACTTGCCGAAACCGCCGCCGCTTTCCAGGCCCCGGCCGGACAATCCGGCCCGCCGCCCGGAGATTTCGCGCCGCGCGCCGAGGAGGCCTCCATCGAGCCGCCGGTGGAGGACTTTCCACTCGGCGCTGCTCGCGCCCAGCTGCACGAAACCTACGTCATCGCCCAGACCGCTGACGGAATCGTCATCGTCGACCAGCACGCGGCCCATGAAAGGCTGGTCTATGAGCGCATGAAGCAGATGCTCGACGACGGCGGAGTCGCGCGACAGGGGTTGCTGTTGCCAGAGGTGGTCGAACTGGACGAGGCCGAGGCCGACGCCTTGTGCGCCAGGGTGGAGGAACTCGGGCGGCTCGGTCTGGTGATAGAGGCTTTCGGCGCGGGCGCCATTCTGGTTCGCGAAGTACCCGCCCTGCTGGGCGAGACCAATGTCCAGGGGCTGGTGCGGGATCTGGCTGACGAGTTGCGGGAACAGGGCGAGGCTTTCAGCCTGAAGGAACGGTTGGAGGAAGTCTGCGGGACCATGGCCTGCCACGGGTCGGTCCGCGCCGGACGAAGGCTCAATCCCGACGAGATGAACGCGTTGTTGCGGCAGATGGAAGCAACGCCGCATTCCGGACAGTGCAATCATGGCCGACCCACCTACGTGGAGCTGAAGCTGGCCGATATCGAACGGCTGTTCGGGCGCCGGTAAGAACGTTCAGGCGCGCTTCCGTTCCATGTCCGATTTCCGCCGTCTTTCCCCCCTGATCCTTGCGACCGGCGTCAATATCGTCGCGCTGGGTGTAACACTGCCGATCCTGCAGTATTTCATGCTGCATCTCGGCGGAACGCCATTTCAGGCGGCATTGATCTTTTCGATCTATTCGGGATGCAGTTTTCTCAGCGCCCCCGTCTGGGGCCGATTGTCCGATCATTGGGGTCGCAAGCCGATCCTGCTGATGTCGATCTTCTGCACAATTCTGTCCTATGTCTGGCTCGCCGTGGCGACCGACCTGTGGGAAGTGTTCGCCAGCCGCGCGTTCGCCGGCATGACCGCAGGCTGGCTGGCGACCAGCCAGGCTTTCGTGTCGGACGTCACGAAGCCGGAAAACCGAGCGAAGGGGCTTGGACTGCTGGGCGCGGCATTCGGTGTCGGTTTTGTCATCGGCCCCGCCGTTGGCGCCATCAGCGTCGGTGGCGCCGACAATCCAAACTACGCTTTGCCCTTCTTCATTGCGGCCGGCTGTACCGTCGCTGGTTTGCTCATCACCTTGCTGCTGGTGCGTGAGCCCGAACGCCACGTTTCCGAAATCGGCAGTCGCGCCGGCACGAAGGTCCTGTCCGACCCGACGACCGCGCGCCTTCTGGGCATTTATTTCTCGGTGTTTCTGATCTTCACCGGGGTCGAGGGAATCTTCGCCCTGTGGGTCAAGCAGAGTTTCGACTTGGGCGCCCGTGACGTGGGCTACTACCTGGCGGTAGCGGGTGTGGTGGCGGCCATCGTTCAAGGCGGCATTGTCGGACGGGCGGTCCGCCGGTTCGGCGAGGCCAAGGTCGCGGTTGCCGGTATTCTGTTCCTGGCGCTTGGGACGATCACGTTGCCGATGGTCGAGGGCGCATCGTTCATCTACTTGCCGATGGCGTTCCTGGCGGCAGGCATGAGTTTGCACAACCCATCAATGCAGAGCCTGCTCAGCCGCGTTGCGCCGCCGGACTGGAAGGGCGGCGTTCTGGGAACCGCCCAATCTGTGTCCAGCCTGGCGCGAATCGCGGGTCCCGCCGCCGCCGGCGCCGTCTTCAGTCAGATCGGCCCCAACGTCCCCTATTTCGTGGGCGCCGTGCTTTTGCTGCCGGTGGCGGTTTTCGTGATTAGCCAGATGCCCCGTTTCCGGGCTGCCGTGTGAGAAACGCGAACCGCGCCGAGCCGACCGACCGCTGTTCGAACAGCGATAAACCGGCCGGAACCTCGAGTGTCTCCTTTGGGTGGGTCTGGACTACCAGCAAGGCATTGTCGGCCACCCATCCCCGCGCCAACAACATGGCCAGCGCCGTATTGGCTAGGCCTTCACCATAGGGTGGGTCCAGAAAGACCAGATCGCACCCGCGCCTGGTCGGCGGCGGCTTGGCGGCATCGATCGTCAGCACCTCGGTACGGTCTTCTGCGTGGCAATGCCGGATGTTCTGATTGAGCGCCGCCGCCGCGGTCCGGGCGTTCTCCATGAAGACGGCCGAAGCAGCGCCTCGGCTTAGGGCCTCAAGGCCGAAGGCCCCTGTCCCGGCGAACGCGTCCAGGACCCGGGCGTCCGGGATCGGCAGGCTGTCGTCGGGGCGCCGCAGGCGGCCTCCTTCCAGCATGTTGAACAGGGATTCGCGCGCCCGGTCGGCCGTCGGCCGTGTTTCCAGGCCGCGCCGCGCCACCAACCGCGTGCCGCGCTTAAGGCCGCCGATGATCCGCATTTTTCCTGCCCGCGCCGGATGCCCGGGTGTGTTTTTTGCCGCTGCGGCGGCGCGGTTTTGCTTTCGCCCAGCCCTGGCGCCCGGGCGTCGCCGGCCCGCTGCCGAGCTGTTCGGCCACAAGACGTGGGCTGATCTCCTCTACGGCGCCGCGCGCGAGCGTCCCAAGCTGGAAGGGTCCGAAACCAACCCGGATGAGGCGGTTCACATGCAGTCCCAGATGTTGCATGACCCGGCGCACTTCCCGGTTCTTGCCTTCGGTCAAGGTGACGGTGATCCAGGCGTTGCTGCCGGCTTGATCGCGCTCCAAGGTCGCGGTGATCGGCGCATACCGGATCCCCTCAACGGTGACGCCATTCTCCAGCGCCTTCAGCGCCTTGGTGTCGACGCCCCCGTGGACCCGAACGCGGTATCGACGGCGCCAACCGGTGGCCGGCAACTCCAGCCGCCGCGCCGTCGCCCCGTCATTGGTCAACAGCAGCAATCCCTCCGAGCCGACATCCAGCCGGCCCACTGTCACGACTCGCGGCAGGTCGGGCGGCAGTTCATCGAAGACGGTCGGCCGACCCTGGGGATCGCGATTGGTGGTCACCAGGCCGGCAGGCTTGTGGTAGCGCCATATCCTGGTCGGCTCGCGTTCGGGAAGCGCCTGGCCGTCTACGGTGATCCGGTCATCGGGCGTAACCGTGACCGCCGGGCCCGTGATCGTTTCCCCATTCAAAGTCACCCGGCCCGCGGCGATCCAGCGTTCGGCTTCGCGCCGGGAACACAAGCCCGCGCGGGCCATGACCTTGGCGATTCTCTCGCCTTCTTGGCTAGGTGCATCATTCATCGCCGCGGACCCTACTGGCAGGACCGGCGCCGTTCAATCTTCGAAGATCTTGACTTGGGATCTTGACCTGGGCCGCACCGCTTCGGCAGGTTGCAGTGAATGAGTGCAGAACGGACCGATTACATGGAAGCGGCGTTGATGGAAGCCGCTGACGCCGCGGCTCGGGGCGAGGTTCCCGTCGGGGCCATCTTGGTGGCGCCGGGGACGGGCACCATTCTGGGCAGCGCCGGCAACCGGGTTGAGTCGGATGCCGATCCGGGCGCTCATGCCGAGGCGCTGGCCATTCGCATGGCCTGCGCGGCGCGCGGAGAGCCCCGGCTGCCGGACTGCGATCTGTATGTGACGCTCGAGCCGTGCACCATGTGCGCGGCGTTGATCTCGTTTGCACGGATCAGGCGGCTCTATTTCGGCGCCTACGATCCCAAGGGCGGCGGTGTCGAGCACGGAGCCCGGTTCTTTCAGCAGCCAACCTGTCATCACGCGCCCGAAATCTACGGCGGCATCCGGGAAACCGAGTCGGCGGCAATGTTGAAACGATTTTTCGAGCGGCGGCGGTGATCGGTTGCCGAATTTGGGGCCCATTCCGGTGATAACCCGTCCGGGGCTTCCCACCGGAACGGAGCGTCCATGATCCCGGTTGCCACGCGACGGCACTTCACGTGCGGCCTGCTGTGTTCCGCCGGACTGGCGGGGCTGGGAGGCTGCACCTCGACGAACCCGGCTACCGGGGGCCAAAGCTTCACCGGCTGGTATTCGCTCGAGGACGACATCGCCCTGGGCCAGCGAGAGCACCCAAAACTCGTCAAGGCATTCGGCGGTGAATACGAAAGTCGCCGTCTGGTCAGTTATGTCAATCGGATCGGATTCGCCATTGCGAGTCGGTCCGAGCTGCCAGATCTGCCTTATCGATTCACCATCGTGAACAGCCCGATCGTCAACGCCTTCGCCCTGCCGGGCGGATATGTCTATTTGTCGCGCGGGCTGTTGGCGCTTGCCAGTTCCGAAGCCGAAATCGCCGGCGTTCTCGGTCACGAGGTCGGCCATGTGGTCGCTCGCCACACGGCGCAAAGGCTCAGTCGCGCCGAGATGATTCAGGCGGGCCAGATCCTGCTCGGCATTTTCGGGGCGGCCACGGGCACGCCGGTTGGCCCCGTCGCCGAAGCGATAGACCAGGGCGGCTTTGCCTACATCCAGGGCTTCTCGCGCGAGCAGGAGTTCGAAGCCGACACCCTGGGTATCCGCTACATGGCGCGCGCCGGCTATGACCCGAACGCGGTGGTCACGTTTCTTCAGACCCTGCGCGAGCAGACGCAGCTGGAAGCGCGGATGAAAGGATTGCCGCCGGGAACGGTGGACGAGTTCAACATCATGGCGACTCACCCCCGGACGATCGAGCGCGTCGAGCGGGCGATGTCGACGGCAGCCGTCACGCCTTCGCAAAGCCCCGTCGTTGGCCGCGACGTCCATCTGGACAGCATCGACGGCATGTTGTTCGGCGACGATCCGGACGAAGGCGTGATCCTGGGACGAAGCTTCCTGCATCCGGGACTGCGGTTCACCTTCGCCGTGCCGCGCCAATTCAGGATCTGGAACACGCCCCGCCAGGTGATCGCACGCGACGGCGACGGGGCGCTGATCCTGTTCGATGGCACCGTGGTGCGCGAGGGGGTCAGCATGACCGCCTATGTGGGTCAGCAGTGGGCGCCGCGGCTGTCAGGCGTGGATTACAGCGACGGAAGCCTGGAGCCCCTCGTCGTCAGCGGCCTGGACGCGGCGACCGTGGCCGGCAAGGCGCGCACGAAGGACGGCTGGGTCGACCTTCGCCTGGTGGCGGTCCGACACCATGGGCAGCGAGTCTACCGGTTCAAGCTGATCAGCCCGGTGTCCCGAACGGCGGCACTGAACGCCGATTTCGTCGAGTCGGTGAACAGCTTCCGTGGCCTGAGCCGCGAAGAGGCGGATCGGGTGCGGCCCCTGCGGTTGCTGGTGGTGCCCGCCTATCCCGACGACCGTCCCGACCGGTTGGCCGTGGGTATGCCCTTCGGGCCGTACAACGCGGCAATGTTCAGGTTGTTGAACGATCTGAGGGCGGATGAGCCGCTGCCCGACAGCGGCCGGTTCAAGATCGTGGTCAGTTGACCGCGTTCATCGTACGACCGCGGCGCTGCAACAGCAGGATATGGCCTTCGATCGGATTGCCGTCCGACCCGGTCCGGATGGGGCATGTTTCCGTTCGCACATTCGAAAACCCATAGGACTCGGCCAGGGACAGGAGGTCGCCCAGATTGTGGGCATACCGGCCTGTTTCCTGCAGGGCGTAGGCCGGTTCGTCGGAGGCCTCGATGGATAGCAGCACGCCACCGTCGGGCGTGACCTGGTTGGCCAGGGCACGGAACAGCGGTTCGGCGTCGCCGAGGTAGATCAGAACGTCGCCGGCAAGAGCGAGATCGATCGACTCTCCCAGCGATTCGAGGAAGCCAATCGCGTCAGCCTCCTCAAGTGTGTCGTAGACGTCCCGGGCATCCGCTTCGCTCAGCATCTTGTGCGACAGATCAACACCAATCAGCGTTCCGGCGACGTCCCGGAAGGCCTCGCCGCACAGGCCGGTCCCACAGCCAATGTCAACGACCAGTGGAAAGCGCGGCAGTTCGAGGCGGCTTTCCGACCAGATACGACGCATCAAACCGGGCACCTCGTAGCCGAGGGTCCCGGTCAGGTGGGAGTCGAAATGGCCGGCATACCCGTCGAACAGCGACGCGACGTAGGCGGCGGGCGCCTTGTCCGTGGTCCGGCCCTCCAGCGCGTTCAGCAGGTGGCTCGCAATCGGGTGATTTGGATCTTTCTTCAGAACCTCCCGGTAGAGCGTCGCCGCTTCGGACGTCCGTCCTGTCGCATGCAGCATGCCGGCCAGGTTTAACGTTGCCGAGAGATAGCCTGGCCGTGCCGCAAGGGCGCGCCGAAAGAACTCTTCCGCTTCATTTGTTCTTCCGTTCTGAACCAGCATCCCGGCCAGGTTGTTGAAGGCTTCGGCGTAGGCGGGATTGAGCTCTATGGCCTTGCGAAAGCTGTCTTCCGCGTCGCCGGACTGGCCGCTCAGCCGCTTGACGAGGCCGAGATTGTTGTGGCCGACCGGGTGCGACGGATTGATCTGGACGGCGCGGACCAGGGCGGCCTCCGCCTCCTCCAACCGTCCAAGGTCCTTCAGGATGAGACCAAGATTGTTGTGCGCGTCGAAATAGTCGGGGGCGATCGATGCTGCCTGTTTCAGCGCCGCAGCGGCTTCTTCCAGTTGGCCGAGACCGCAAAGGGCGAGGCTGAGATTGTAGCGGAAGGCCGCGTTTGTCCGATCCAGGTCGACCGCCCGTTCCATCAGGATCCGGGCATCCTCCAGATTGCCGCGCTGAAACAGCAGCGCCCCAAGGCCGTGGCAGCCGCCCGCATGGTCGGGGGCGTCGTCAAGCAAAGCCCGGTAGGCGGCTTCCGCCTCCGTCAGGCTGCCCGACTTGTGCCGGTCAAGCGCGAGAGCGAAGAGGTCTTCGCCGGTCGCCACATTCATCATCCTCGTTCATGCTCCACGGCGCGCCATCCGATGTCGCGCCGGCAGTAGCCGTCGGGCCAGTCGATGGCGTCAACCGCGGCATAGGCTCTCTTCTGGGCCAGTGTGACCGAAGCGCCGCGAGCGGTGACGTTCAAAACTCGCCCCCCGTTGGATATCAGTGCATTTTCCAGGCCATGCGCCGTTCCTGCATGGAAGACCTCCACTTCAGGATCGGCACGGGCCAGGTCCAGGTTCCTGATCTCCGTCCCTTTCCGATAGCTCCCGGGATACCCTTTGGCAGATAAAACGACCGTTAACGCCGCGTCCTCGTACCAACGCAGATGAAAGTTCTCCAGAACGCCGTCGGCCACGGCAATAAGTGCCGGCACCAGATCGGACATCAGGCGAAACATCAGGACCTGACACTCGGGGTCGCCGAACCGAACATTGTATTCTATCAACCTTGGACCACTTTCGGTAATCATCAGCCCGCAATAAAGCACACCGGAGAAGGGGGCGCCTTCGGCCCGCATGGCTTCCAGCGTTGGCTCGACAATCTCCGCCATGATGCGGGCTTCCAGCTCGGGCGTGGCCACCGGTGCAGGGGAATAGGCGCCCATGCCGCCAGTATTGGGGCCGGTGTCGCCGTCGCCGATCGCTTTGTGGTCCTGCGCTGACGCCAACGGCAAGGCCGTTCGGCCGTCGCAGAGGGCAAAGAATGACAGCTCCTCGCCCTGCAGGCATTCCTCGATCACCAGCTCGGCGCCGGCGTCTCCGAAGGCCCGGTCCACCATGGCGCTGTCGACTGCCGCCAAGGCCTCTTCCTCGGATGCCGCCACGGTCACGCCTTTGCCGGCTGCAAGGCCATCGGCCTTGACCACGATCGGCGCTCCCTGTTCGCGGATATAGGCGCGGGCCTCATCGGGTGATGTGAAATGTCCGAAGGCGGCGGTAGGGATGCCGTAGCGCCGACACAGATCCTTGGTGAACGATTTGGAAGCTTCCAGACGCGCCGCGGCCGCCGATGGACCGAAGGCGCTGATTCCTTCGGCTTGCAGGCGATCGGCCAGACCCAGCACCAACGGTGCCTCCGGTCCGATCACCACGAGGTCGATGGCAGCCTCCTTGGCGAACGCGACCAGGCCATTCACATCGTCGGCGGCGATGTCCAGGCATTCAGCCATATCGGCAATACCGGCATTGCCTGGCGCACAGTAGAGCCCGCTGCAGAGCGGCGAAGCGGAAATGGACCAGCACAAGGCGTGCTCGCGGCCGCCGCCGCCGACAACGAGAATTTTCATGTCACCCCCTGCGCCGGTTCTTTTGGATGAGCCGGCCTGAAGCTGGGAACTTGGCCCACGGGACTCGCCCTTTTATCATGGCGCCTACGAGCATGAACGACATTTCGCCGCCATCGCTGCCAAACACTCCCGAATACACCGTCTCGGAACTCAGCCAGACGTTGAAGCGGGCCGTGGAAGAAACCTTTCCGCACGTGCGCGTCCGCGGAGAGGTATCCGGATTCAAGCGCGCCGCATCCGGCCATCTTTATTTGTCTCTCAAGGACGAGTCGGCCGTTCTGGATGCGGTTTGCTGGCGCGGGACGGCGGCCCGGCTGGCTATCCGGCCCGAAGACGGGTTGGAAGTGATCGCGACGGGACGCTTGACCACCTATCCCGGCCGATCCCGCTACCAGATCGTAATTGAACAGATTGAGATCGCGGGCGAAGGCGCGCTCCTCAAACTGCTGGAAGAGCGGCGCAAGAAACTGGCGGCCGAGGGGTTGTTCGACGAAGTGCGTAAGAAGCCGCTGCCGTTTCTGCCCGCGGTGGTCGGTGTGGTCACGTCGCCGACGGGCGCCGTCATCCGCGACATTCTGCATCGCCTGAACGACCGGTTCCCCCGTCACGTCCTGATGTGGCCCGTCCTCGTTCAGGGCGACGGCGCGGCCGAGCAGATCGCGGCGGCGATCAGGGGGTTCAACGCTCTGAGTAGAGACACGGCGCCGTCGCGACCGGATGTGCTGATCGTGGCGCGGGGCGGCGGCAGCCTGGAAGACCTCTGGGCGTTCAACGAGGAGGTGGTCGTCCGCGCCGCGGCCGAAAGCGCCATTCCGCTGATCTCCGCCGTCGGGCACGAGACGGATACGACATTGATCGACTTCGCGTCGGACCGTCGTGCGCCGACGCCAACGGCGGCGGCCGAGATGGCCGTGCCGGTCCGCGCCGAACTGATGGCGACTGTGCTGGATCTTTCGCGCCGGCTCCTCGGCGGGATGACGCGGACACTGGAGGACCGTCGCGTGCGGGTCGACGGGCTGGCACGCGGCCTGCCCGATCCCGAACGGCTGCTGGAGACGAAAACCCAGCATTGTGATCTGATCGGCGAGCGGCTGCAGCGCGCGCTTGAAACAACGCTGACCGCCAGAGTGCAGGCACTGGATGCCAAGGCCGGCCGACTGCGCAGTCCGATTCAGATCATCACCACCGAGCAACGGCGAATCCAGACGGCGGTCGAGCGCTTGTCGGGCGGGTTCGCGCGCAGCCTGTCGGCGGCGGGACAGGACCTGGAGCGGATTGGGTCCCGCCTGACCCCACCCGTCGTGACCCGGGCCGTGGACCGCTCGTCTGAGCAACTGGCGCGGATAAGCTTTTCTTTGGAAAGCCTGTCCTATCACCGGGTTCTGGAGCGCGGCTACGCCGTGGTCCGTGACGGCGCGGGGATGGTCGTGGAGTCCGGCGACCAGGCGCGCTCGGCGGGCGCGATCTCGGTCCAGTTCGGGCCTGACGATTTCGCCGATGCGTCGGTGCAGCCCGGCACCGGCAAACCCGGCGCTCCGCGTCGGCGACCTTCGCCGTCATCGCCAGGCGGTGAAGATCCGCAAGGGAGTCTGTTATGAGGTTACTGATCCTCGTCCTTGTCGTGCTGTTGACCGCCGGCGTGTCGCAGGCGGACTCGCCGCAATTGTCGGGAGAGTTCGTCCAGGGCGGCATGGTGATCGGTCGAACCGCGCCCGGCGCGGTCGTGGAATTTGGCGACCGGTCCGTTCGGGTCTCGTCTGACGGTGTGTTCGTGATCGGCTTCCACCGCGACGATCCGTCGACGATGAAGCTGTCGGTGCTGCTCCCCGATGGAAACCGCCAGTCGCTGGACATTTCGGTCACACAGCGGGACTACGAGATCCAGCGCATCGACGGCTTGCCGCCCAAGAAAGTCACGCCGCCGAAGGAGGTGATTGAACGGATCCAGGCGGAGGCCGCCCTGGTCCGGGCCGCCCGGGCGCGCGACACAGAGTTGTTGGGTTTCGCCGGTCCCTGGATCTGGCCGGTTGAGGGCCGGATCACCGGCGTCTTCGGCTCTCAGCGCATTCTCAATGGCCAGCCGCGCCAACCCCATTACGGGATCGATATCGCCGCGCCGGAAGGCACGCCGTTCGTTGCACCGGCCGGCGGCGTCGTTTCGCTGGTGCACCGGGACATGTATTTCTCAGGCGGAACCCTGATGGTCGATCACGGCCACGGTGTTCAGTCGACGTTCCTGCATGCCCAGACCATTGACGTCAATGAGGGCGAGAGTGTTCGACAGGGTCAGAAGTTGGGAACGGTCGGCGCGACCGGCCGTGCGACCGGTCCGCATCTCGACTGGCGCGTCAACTGGTTCGACAAGCGACTGGACGCGGCGCTGCTGGTGCCCAAACGGTCCTGAACCTAGTCCGGCCAGCGGCGGTGTACCCAGAACCACTGTTCCGGCCGTTCGCGCACCCAGCTTTCCAGCAACGCGTTGACCTCGGTCATCATGGCGCGCGCCTTGCTCTTCCGGTCGCCTTCTTCCGGCACCTGCACCGGCGGGTGCACGGTAATCCTGAAATGGACGCCGTCCAGGCGTTCGACCCGTACCGGGATCAGTGGCGCGCCGAAGCGCAAACCCAGCTCGGCCGGTGACGTCGCGGTCATGGCGTCCCGGCCGAAGAACGGGATCGGCTCCCCCTCGTTCATTTTCTGATCGATCAGCACGCCCAGCCGGTTCCCCGAGACCAGCACCTTGACGGTCGCCTTGGCACCGTCCCGGCCCTTGGGCAACATTTCGGTGTAGACCTCCTTGCGGCAGTCCAGCATCAGCCTTTCCACGATCGGGTTCGAGGCAGCGCGGTAGATCCCGCTGAACTGAACGCCGTAGTCCGTCGCCGCCTTGGCCGAGATCTCCCAGTTGGCCATGTGTGCCGACAGGATGATCATCGGTCCGCCCTGTTTCGCCGTTTCGGTGATGATTTCCGGGTCGATTACCTCGACCCGGCTATCCGGTCCGATGGCGGGGATGCGGGCTAGATGCGGGTATTCCGCAACGGTCCTGCCGAGATTGTCCCACAGCCCGCGCATGATTCCGTCGATGTCGCCGGTGGACTTGTCGGGGAAGGCCCGGGCAAGGTTTCGTCGCGCCGTCTTGTCCGCGCGCGTCTTCGGTCCGATCAGCCGCGCGGCGGCGCCTCCCAGGGCCGAAGCGGCATCGACCGGCAGGATCCGGAACAGGCCGAAGACGAGTAGCGAAAACACGCCAAGCGCCGGATGCAACACCCAACGCCGGACCATGCGCGCCGCGGGCGAACGCTCAGCCACGGCCGATCCGATCCGCGATCAGGGTCTCCAGGGCCTGACCGTCCTGCCAGGCGACCATCACCTCCAGCACCGCGACCATCGGTTTGGCTTCCGCCGACAGCCGAACATGGTCTTTTGCCGTGGTCACCAGCACGGCGTCCGTTCGGTCGGCGGTCTCGACCAGCCGCATGATCTCGTCGGGGTCGTAGGCATGGTGGTCCGGAAAGGCATAGCGTTCGATGATCTCGCAGTTCAGGGTCGTGAGAGTCTGGAAGAACTTCTCCGGATGGCCGATCCCGGCGAAAGCGACAACACGTTTGTGCCTGAATTTGCCGGCACCCGAAGCCGGTTCCAGGCGCGCACGAAGGACCGGAATGCCGGCGGGGATCTGGCGAAGTACGTTGCCGGAATCCTCGCCGAACAGAACGACGGCGTCGGCGCGGGCCACAGCCTCCGTCGCCGGCTCGCGCAGTGGTCCCGCAGGTATCACACGGCCGTTGCCGAATCCATAGTTCCCGTCGACTACGAGCAGTGACAGGGCCTTCGCGAGAGACGGATTCTGGTATCCGTCATCCATGATGACGATCTCCGCGCCAAGGCTGAAGGCTTCTGCAGCCCCGGCGCGCCGGTTCGCCGCGACCACGGTGGGCGCCAGCCGCGCCAGCAGCAGCGCCTCGTCGCCCACGTCAGCGACATCATGGCGGGCCAGGTCCACGCGTACCGGGCCCTTTTGACGGCCGCCGTAACCCCGGGTCAGGAAGGCAGGCCGCCGGCCGTGCTGTTTGAGCATTGAGGCAATCGACAGCGACACCGGCGTCTTTCCTGCGCCGCCAGCGACTGCGTTGCCGACGCAGATCACCGGGCCGGGGGTTGCCGCCGGCGTCACAAGGCTGCGGCGCAACCGGCCGCCCAGGCCGTACAACCAGGATATCGGCAGCAGGCAAGTGGACAGCGGTCCTGACCGCGTCCAGAAGCTTGGCGTCCTCCAGGCCATCACCCAATATCCAGGAACGGATGCGGCAGAAGCGGCAGGATCAGCTCGGATACCCGGTCGACCACGGTCTGGTCACCATGTGTGGCCGTTTCGGCGGCCACGATCTTACGATGTCGCAGCGCGTCGTCGCCCAGCAACCGGAGGACGGCTTGCGCCAGTGACGGTGCGTCTTCGACCAGCAACGCTCCGTCCGCCGCGGCCAGCGCCTCTGCAATGGTTGCAAAGTTCCTCATGTCCGGGCCGTGCAGTATGGCTGTCTGTAACTGAGTCGCCTCCACGGGATTGTGGCCGCCACGATCGCCGATGAGACTGCCCCCGATGAAGGCGATTTCCGACAGCCGGTAGAAAAGGCCGAGTTCGCCCAGCGTATCGACCAGGTAGACGTCGCATTCACCGCTGATCGTGTCGCCCCTCGTGCGGCGTGCCACGGTTAGGCCCTGTCCGGTCAGTAGTTCGGTCACCTCCGATGCCCGGGTCGGATGACGCGGTGCAAGGATCGTCAGGATCGTCGGCCTGTCCTGCTTGATCGTTTCGTGGGCGGCCGCGACAAGGACCTCTTCGCCCGCATGGGTGCTGGCGGCAACCCAGACCGGACGACCATCGATCTGCGCTCTCAACCGTTCCAGCTCGGTTAGGTCTGCTGACAGCGGCTCGGCGGCGGACTTCAGGTTCCCGGCGCAAAGCACGGCGCGACCGCCGAGTTTGCCCAGGCGGTCGGCCTCGGCGTCTGTCTGTCCAAAGCAGATCGTGAAAGCCCCAAGGAGCTGGCGAATGAGGCCGGGCGCTTTGCTCCAGTTCTTGAAGGACTGGGCCGACATGCGCCCGTTCACCAGCACCATCGGCATGCCGCGATTGGCCGACTCGGTGATCAGGTTGGGCCACAGTTCCGATTCGATCCAGATGCCCAGATCGGGTTGCCAGTGGTCCAGGAACCGGCGGACCCAAGAAACCCGGTCAACGGGAACAAACTGGTGCCGGCACTTGGAGGGCAGACGTGTGTCCAAAAGGTTGGCCGACGTCACGGTGCCGGTCGAGACCAGGATATGGATGTCGGGCCGCTCAGCCAGCAGGCGCTCGATCAGGATCAGGGAGGACTGCGCCTCGCCGACACTGGCCGCGTGCACCCAGACGAGCACGCCCGCCGGTCTCGGGAACGAGGCATAGCCCATACGTTCGCGAAACCGGGTTTGGTGTTCTCGACCACTCGCCAGGCGTCGTCTCAGATGCAGGGAGATCAGCGGCGCACCGAGTGTCGTCAGAGCGCGATAAGACGCTAGCCAGCCCACCTTGGCTTGTTCCCCCTGGTCACTGGATAGGTGCGCTGGTTTCGCTGCATGACCTAAGCCCTGACCCTCAGCGGGTCGATGCGATCGGTGTCGGTCGGGTCCTGTTGGCCGTTGTCCAGTTCGAATTGCATTCGGCACAGTTTGGCATACAGGCCGTTCTGCGCCAGCAGCGTGGCATGCGTTCCCGACTCGCAAACCTTGCCTTGCTCGAGGACGTAGATCAGGTCCGCATCCATCACCGTGGACAGGCGGTGGGCGATCACCACGGTCGTCTTGCCCGTCATGAGCCGTTTCAGTGCCGTTTGGACGGCGCGCTCTGATTCGCTGTCCAGCGAAGATGTGGCTTCGTCCAGCAACAGGATCGGTGCGCCCTTGAGCATGGCCCGGGCGATGGTGATTCGCTGGCGCTGTCCACCCGACAGCCGCAAGCCCGATTCGCCGACCATGGTGTTGTAGCCGTTCGGCAGATCAACGATGAAGTCGTGGGCGTCCGCCGCCTTCGCAGCCGCTTCGATCTCCGCTTCGGTGGCGTCGGGTCGCCCATAGGCGATGTTGGCCTTGACCGAGTCGTTGAACAGCCCGGTTTCCTGGGAGACCAGCCCGATGGCATCGCGCAGGCTCGCCAGCGTGGTGTCCCGCACGTCCTGGCCGTCGATCGTCACCCTGCCCGCGGTGGCGTCGTAGAACCGGGGAATCAGGTTGAGAACGGTGGACTTGCCGGCGCCGGACGGCCCCACCAGCGCGACGGTCTTTCCGGCCGGAATGTCCAGCTGAACATCGCTGAGCGCCACAGCGTCGGCACCGTAAGAGAACGACACCTTTTCGAAGGTGATCGCACCGGCATCGACGCGCAGCGGTCTGGCGTCCGGTCTCTCGGCAATCGCGGAACGATAGTCGATAATGCCGAAAACGCGCTGGGCGGCCGCGAGTCCCTCCTGCAGGCTGGCATTGATGTTCGCCAGACTGCGCATCGGCTGGTAGGCGGCGATCAGGGCATACACGAACCCGACGAAGGCGCCGACGGTGGTCTGTCCCCAGATGATCTGATAGCCGCCCCAGATCAACACGCTGGCGACGGCGACTCCGATCAGGGACTCCATGATCGGATAGCTCAGAGACCGGACGCGGATCGCTTTCAGGATCAGGCCGTACATCCGTTCGAACGCCCGGTCCGCGCGCGCCTGTTCGTGCGCTTCCATGTTGTAGGCCTTGACCTGCCGGACGCCCTTGAAGGAATCGTCCAGCACGCTGGTCATCTGGCCGTACTGGGACTGGGTCTCCGAGGCGACCGAACGCAGTTTCCGTCCGATCTTGACGATGGGTATCACGGCCAGCGGCAGCACCACGAAGGCGGCGATCGCCATGCGCCAGTTCAGGTGGAAACTCACACCGATCAGAACCGCCAGGGTCAGGATGTCACGGCCGATCCCGGTGAAAGCCTTGACGACAGCGTCGCGCAAATAGTTTACGTCGCTGGTGAAGCGGGCGATCTGTCTGCCGGTGCCCTCCTGGCCCATAAAGGCGAGATCGGCGCGCAGCAGGCTGTTGAACATCTGGCTCTGCATCTGCTGGACAACGCGCAATCCGACGCTCTGCATCAACAGGCTCTGGGCGAAGTTGCTCAGGCCCTTGATCACCGCGGTGGCGAGAAATCCCAGTGATACCGCCCAGATGAGCCATTCGCTGCCCTTGTTCAGAACCTCGTTCAGGATCGGCTCCACCAGCTTCGCCTGGACACCGACGCAGACGGCAACCGCGGCCATGCAGAGCACGGCCGCGCCGATGCGGTGCCAGTACGTCCGCATGTAGTTGCCCCACAGGCGCTTGATCAGGCGCGCTGAGGACTGATGCCTCGTCTCCGATGCCATTGAATCCAATAATTCAATCGGGGTTCCACAAGCCAATCAGGCGGCGCAGGTATAGCACGGCGCCACCGGACGGCCAATTTCGTAGCGCCCTAGGGGGTGGCCGGCCCGAAAGGCGATAGATTTGTCAGAAATTGCTGGGCGCAGGCGTCCCAGGAATACAGAAGGGCATGCTGACGGCAGGCCTTCGGGTCAAGATTGATGGCCGTCTGTGCGGCCTTGGCCAGATCGTCATCGAGGCAGCCCACCGGGGAGCCGTTGACGATGTCGATAGGGCCGGGCACCGGCAGGGCCGCGACCGGGAGTCCGGATGCGAGCGCCTCCAACAAGACAAGACCGAACGTATCGGTCCGGCTTGGGAATACGAATGTATCGGATGCTGCGAAGTGTTGAGCCAACTCCTCACCGGTCTTGGCGCCGGCAAACCGGACGTCGGGGAATTTGCGCCTCAGCTCCGGCAGCTGCGGTCCGTCGCCGACGACGAGTTTGGTTCCCGGCAATTCGAGCCGCAGGAATGCCTCGATATTCTTTTCGATCGCGACCCGGCCCACATAGAGCCAGATCGGACGCGGCCAGGAGAGAAAGGACTTCTCTCGAGGACGGAATAGCTCCGTATCGACGCCACGAGACCACATTGCGAGATTGCGAAAGCCGCGCGCCGTCAACTCGCGGCGCATGGAATCAGTGGCGACCATGGTCCTTTGCGCGGCGCTGTGAAATCGACGCATCCAGGCATAGCTGATGCTGACCGGCAAGCGAATCCGCGCATGCACATATTCCGGGAACCGCGTGTGGTAGGACGTCGTGAACGGATAACCCCGCTTCAGACAGTGGCGTCGGGCGGCCAGGCCGAGCGGGCCCTCGGTGGCGATGTGGATGGCGGATGGTTGGGCATCATCGATCATCGCACCGATCGTCCAGGTCGCATTTACGGCCAGTGGGATTTCGGGATAGGACGGGCAGGGGACCGTGCGGAATCGATCCGGTCCGATGACGTCGAACCGGTAGCCCAGCAGACGCAGCTCGCTCCCGACTCGCTGCAGTGTACGAACCACGCCATTAATTTGAGGGTGCCAGGCGTCGCTGACGACGAGAATATTCAAGCGGCGATCCCCGCCGAAGCGATCCGACGCCGGTTGCCTGCATAGCCGGGTTCCTCGGCCCAGCTCAGAATTTCGAATGAACCGTCGAAATGCTCTACCAGGGCCGTGCAGCTCTCGACCCAGTCACCGTCGTTGCAATAAAGAATGCCGTCGATCTCGCGCATCTCGGCATGATGGATGTGGCCGCAGATGACGCCGTCCAGGCCCCGGCGCCTGGCCTCGCTGGCGACCGCCTGTTCGAACTGGCTGATAAATTCGACGGCGTTCTTGACCTTGTGTTTCAGGTAGGCCGAAAGCGACCAGTAATCGAGGCCGAGAAATCCCCGGGCGGCGTTGAAGTGCCGGTTCAGATAAAGCAGGAGGGTGTATGCCGTGTCGCCCAGCAGAGCCAGCCACTTGGCGTATCGGACGACACCGTCGAATTGATCGCCGTGGAGGATGAGAAAACGACGCCCATCCGCCGTCCTATGCACGATCTCATCGCGGATCATGACGCCGCCGAATGCCAAATTGACGTACGCGCGCAACGCCTCGTCGTGATTGCCTGGAATATAGACGACGTTGGTGCCGGCCTGGACGCGCCTGAGAACTTCTTGGATCACGGCGTTGTGCCGGTCATCCCAGTACCAGGATTTCCGGAGCCGCCAGCCATCGACGATATCGCCGACGAGATACAGGTGCTCCGACTCGGTGTGCCGGAGGAAGTCCAGGAGATATTCGGCCTTGCACCCTCTCGTGCCGAGATGAGTGTCGGAGATCCAGACGGATCTGTAACGGCCGACCCCTCGCAATCCGTGCATTCAACTCTCGCCAATGGTTCGCGATACGGATTCGAGGCCTGCATATAAAAGACACAGGTGCCAGCAAAGTAAAAATCCTGGATTACTCTGAAATTTCACGGCGCCGCAAAGGGAGTGTCACAATAATTGCCTGTTTGTTACAGAAAGAAGTTCGGAGGTTCATTTGCATCGCCCATTAACCAACCTCGATACGCTCAAGAAATCCCAATCCATCGTCGTCATCCACAATCCGGTCGCCGGCTGGCGGCAAGGGTCCCGGCTTAGGCGCTTTGTGCGAAGCTTGCGCCGTCGCGGGGTCGAGGTCACGGTCGTCGAGACGGCCGGGCCCGGCCATGCGACCGCCCTTGCCCGTGCGGAGAGAGACGAAACTGCGGATGTTTTGGTAGCCGCCGGCGGCGACGGCACCATCAACGAGGTTGCCGCGGGTATCGCCGGTTCGAATAGGAAACTCGGGATCCTGCCCCTGGGGACCGCCAACGTTCTGGCATGGGAAATCGGACTTGCACCGCGCTACGACCTTGCTGCAGATGTCGTCGCACGGGGCGAAACCAGGTCGGTCCGGCTAGGCAAGGCGGGCGACCGGCCCTTTCTGATCATGGCCAGCGCGGGGATTGATTCTCGCGTGGTCGCGGCCATGTCCGCCCGCCTGAAACGCCATCTCGGCAAGTTTGCCTACGTGCTGATTGGCGTGCGAGAGGCCTTTAGGCACTCCTATCCCCAGCTGGAACTCAAGATCGACGGTCAGACAGAACGGGCCTTTCTCATGATCGCGGCCAATGCAAGCCGATATGGTGGCCCCTTTGTTGTTGCGCCCGACGCCGACCTGGGAAGCTCGGATCTACAGGTCGTTCTGCTGCGCCGCGGTGGACCGTGGAACATGCTTCGATACGGATTGGCGCTGCTGGGAAACCGGCTGACCGACCTGCCGGATGCCGACGTCAGACCGGCCCGCAGTATTGAGCTTTGCGGCCCGCCGGGCCACCCCGTCCAAGCTGACGGCGATCTCGTGGCCACCGCCCCGTGCCGCATCGACATTGGGGAGCAGGTGGTCGATCTGGTGGTTCCGGAACTGTCGCGCTACTGAGTGTTGTCGGCGGCTTCGTCGTCTTCTTCGACCGGTCCAGGGTCGCCGGCCGGAACACCGCGTAGCCGGAGACAGTCTTCATAGACCTGGGACCGGAACCGCCGGGCATCCATGCGGTTGAGGTCGTTGGAGAGTGCGCTCCGTCCGAAGGAACCGAAATTGTCCTGTCCCGGCCCTGACATGTCACGGTCGAACTGATCGGCCGCTCGCTGCTCTGCCTGGCGCCAGCAGAAGCTGCGATCGTTGGCGAACCGGTCATCGCGGAAGGTTGGCCTCTGATAGTCGACCTGACGCGTGCAAGCGCACAACGCCAAGGCGAGCGCGAATAGCAATATCCTAACCATTGCGTGAGCTGGAACCCCTTGATGGCCGCCAGTTTCGGGCCGAAGTGAAAACATTTTCAGAATCTTAACGTTGCCAGTGTACTTCGAAAGATGCTGCGGCGCAAAGCATGGAGCGACAGCCTGCCCGCGGCGCTTGAGACCGGACCTGGCATGGTCGGGGAGCATGGTGATGAAAGACGAACGACGCAGTTTGTTCAAAACCTTCAAGATGGCCTGTATGGGCTGTGCGGTCCTGTCGCTGACCGCCTGCGAGACCATGCGGGACGAACAAAACAGGCTTGCGGCTGGCGCCATCGTCGGTGCTTTGGCCGGCGGCTTCCTCGGGTACTACTCGCTTGGTTCGGGATCCGGGCGCTGGATTGGCGCCGCCATCGGTAGCGGCATCGGCGCGGCCGGTGGCTATCTGGGCATGGACTATTACAACCGGATGAGCAAGCGCGACCGGGCAGCAATGCACACCCAGGTCTTCGAAGGTCTGAACGAGGTCGAGGCCGGCGCCCCAATTCCCTGGCATAACCAAGAATCCGGCAATGGCGGACAGCTGACGCCCACCCGGACCTATTTAGATCGCAAGGGCAAGATCTGCCGGGAGTTCGATTCCGAGGCGACGCTCGAAGGCGTGAAATACGAAGGCCGCGGCCTGGTTTGCCGCAACGAGGCCGGCACCTGGATCATGGTCTAGGCGCGCCAAGCGCCCCAAACCGTTAGGCCGCCGCACCGCCACCACCACCGCAAAAAAAAGGCCGCGTTGAACAACGCGGCCCAAGTCTAGGGAGGAAACGCCCAAAGTGCGACGCACAAGGTGAATGATCACCTTGGCGGCAGCAGGAGCGGGCCGCTCATTGCTGCAATGCACAATATGGCAGATGCGATTCCCGCTTTCAAGATCTGTCGAAAACAATTCTAATTGAATTGCCAACAGCATAGGGAATGCTGCGTTGCAATAGAATATGCGTGGGTTACGCTGGGTTTTTGGTCCGGCGTGACGATCTCGTGGAACTGGACTATCTGATGGGGACCTGCAAAGACCAAGCGACGCTGGCGGGAGTCGGCGTCTGAAGAGCTCACCGGTCCTGCAGGCAGGAAATCTGGTTCGCCGATGAAGCGTTTAGTCGTTCTGGCCGTGAAGGCCGCTGTAACTGTCGGCGCATTCTATTGGTTGTCGCGACAGATCCAGTTGGGTCCTGCCTTGCAGACCGTGCTGGAGGCGCGGCCTGGCCCGGCGGCGGCCGGCTTCGCCATCCTGATTATCCAGGCCGTCGCCGGCGCACTGCGCTGGCGCCAGATCATCCGATTGCAGGGGGGCGATCTTGGCCTCGGCGACGCGCTTCGCCTGTTCTTCCTCGGCACGTTCGTCAATCAGACGCTGTCGTCCACGGTGGGAGGCGACGCCGTGCGTGTTTGGCGCCTGACGGCGGTCGGGTCCGACTGGAAAATGGCGACCGGAACCGTGGTATTGGAACGTGTCGCAGGGCTTCTCAGCCTCGGAGCGATCGCGGTCCTGGCTTTGCCCCTGGTATCCGGTCCGGTCCGGCTGGGCGTCTGGGTCCTGATCGCAGCCAGTGCAGCGGCGCTCGCGGTTCTTCTGGTCGGCGGCCGGGAACCGAGAATGCCCGGAGGTTGGGTGCGGTTGCTCCTGGTGTCCCGCCGGGTCCTGGTTTCCCGAGGCGGCGCGCCGGTCTTCGCAATGTCCGTGGCGATCCATCTGCTGGGCGGCCTGGCCCTGTGGTTCGTCGGGATGGCTCTGGGTACCGATCTGCCGTTGGTGGCCTGCCTGGTCGTGGTGCCGCCGGTTCTACTGATCGCCACGCTGCCCATCTCGCTCGGCGGCTGGGGTATCAGGGAAGGGGCGATGGTCGCTGTGTGGGGAACGTTGGGTATTGCCGCCGATCAGATGTTGGCGGTTTCAGTCGCCTTCGGGCTTTTGGTCATGCTGTCGGGTTTGCTGGGATTGTTCGTCTGGTTGGGTCCCGCTAAGGCAGGCTGAGGCGGCTGTCCGGCATTTGTCCTGAATACCTGATAAATCATCATTAACTTAACTTAGTCACTTCTTAACCGCGAGGTGCAACCATCGGTGACGGTCCGTGTGGCGCACCTGCCGGAACCGACACGCTGGTGCGCCCTTGGGCGGATCCACCGGAAACCACTTGGGGGTGAACGATGGCAGCGGTTCCTGGCGAATCGAAGTCGGATGCAACGGTAAAATCGGAATCCACAGCGACGTCGCCGGAAGATGCGCGCGTTCGCCTGGAGCTGGCCGCGCTCCGGGCCCGTCGCGAAGTGCAGACGCTGTCGGATGCGCTGAAGGGTGAGTTCGAAGGGACGGTCGCCACCGTCCGGGAATCCAGCGCCGCCAGCAGCGAGTCGGCCGAGCGCATGCAGGTTCTGTTTCACGAGGTGTCCACCAAAACGGAGTCGGCCCGGGAGGACGCGGGTGATGCCGCCGAGAACGTCGAAGCCGTCGCTGCGGCCACCAATGAGTTGAACGGCTCGGTCTCAGCGATCGGCGTACAGGTGGGGCGGTTTGCCACCATGGCCGAGGGCGCTGCCGCCGAGGTTGAAACCGCGACCAACGTGATTCGCAGCCTGGCCGAGGCGGCCGGTGAGATCAACGAGGTCGTCAAGCTGATTGAGGGCATTGCAGGCCAGACCAACCTGCTCGCGCTGAATGCCACCATCGAGGCAGCCCACGCGGGCGATGCCGGGCGCGGCTTTGCGGTTGTTGCCGGTGAGGTGAAGGCGCTTGCCAAGAAGACGGCCGAAGCCACGAGCGACGTCGCCGCTAAGATCAGCCAGATCCAGACCGTGACCGGCAGCGCTGTCAACGCAATCAACTCCATCCACGACGTGATCGGAGAGGTCAAAGTCTTCTCCGAGGAGGCTGCTGTCGCCGTCCAGCAGCAGATCTCGACCGTCAACGAGATCAGCAAGAACTCGCAGTCCGCAGCCTCGAGCATGACGGACGTTCAGGACGCGATTTCCGACGCCGCGCTACAGATGGCTGAGGTGGAGTCGCGCGCGAGCCACCAGCGCGACAATGCCGAAAAGATGCAGGACGGCGTGGAAGCCTTGCAGCGGCGCCTGTCCGTTGCCCTAACGGAATCCGAGTCCATCGAGGACAGCTGTATCCATCACGTACCGGTTCCGCTACTCGCGGCTTTCACCGTCGGCGGACGGGAGTACGCCGGCATCCTGCACGACCTGCAGGCGGCTGGGGCGGTCATGGAGTCCGAAGATGTGGAACTGCATGTCGGTGACCAACTGCTGCTCGAAGTTCCTGGCCTCGGGGAAATTAATGTCCGCGTCGAGCGCCGGTTCGACAATGGCCACTTGCTGGCATTCGACGATCGGCCCAGCGATCTGATCCAGGATTTCATCGACCAGAACATCGCTCTCGACCAACCGATCATCGCGCTGGCGCAACGTACGGCGCGCCGGATTTCCGCCCGGTTCGATCAGGGTGTGGACAATGGCGAGGTGACGCTTGAGGACCTCTTCGACCAGGACTACCGCCCGATTCCCAATACCAATCCGCAGCAGTATATGACCCGGTTCGTCAAGTTCACCGACAGCGTGCTGCCGGAGTTCCAAGAGCCGCTGCTGGATTCCGATCCGCGGATCATCTTCACGGCCGCTGTCGACAGGAGAGGGTTTCTGCCGACGCACAATCTCAAATACAACCACGCCCAGCGTTTGGAAGACCCTGTCTGGAACGTTGCCCATTGCCGGAACCGCAGGATTTTTGACGACCGGACCGGGCTGGCGGCCGGCGCCAATACCGAGGCTTATTTCATTCAAAGCTACCTGCGCGACATGGGCGGCGGCAAGTTCGTGCTGATGCGTGATCTGACCGCCCCGATCATGGTCAAGGGCGTGCAGTGGGGGAATCTCCGTATCGGCTACAAGCCGGACTGAGCCGGGCCGCGCGGCGCGACCAGCGCCGCGGTCGCCCAGACCGTCACGCAGAACAAGGCGATGGCCCCAGCCTGATGGGTGACGGCCAGCGCGATCGGAACGGCCCCCAGGACCGTCGCGATCCCAAGGCCTATTTGCAGCAGAACCACAATCACCACCCAGTTGGTGGCCCGGCGGGCCTGCGCAGAGGCAGGACCGCGGCGGGCAGCGAACCAAAGTACAATCACCGCAACGGCGGTAATATAGGCGAGGGTGCGGTGGTCGAACTGGACCGTGCCCGGATTGTCGAACAGGTTCAACCAGAACGGTTCGAGTTCGGCGAACTCCACCGGCACGAAACCGTCTCCCATGGTCGGCCATTCATTGTAGACCAGGCCCGCGTCGAGGCCGGCGACGAGCCCCCCTGAACCGAGCGTCACAAAGACGATCGCCAGCGTCGTCCAACCGATCCGCCGGGCCAGGACGTTGGCCTTCGGCCCCTGGACCGGGGCCAGTATCGCCAGGGCTATCCACAGCATGTAGCCCAGGATCGCGAATGCCATGATCAGGTGGATCGCGAGCCGGTATTGGCTTACGTCCGTGCGGTCCACGAAACCCGACTTCACCATCCACCATCCGATCACGCCTTGCAGGCCGCCCAATAAAAAAAGCGCCACCAGATGCGGGGTGAGTCCTTTGGGGATCTGCTTCCTCACCAGGAACCACAGAAACGGCACGGCGAAAACAAGACCGATCAGACGTCCCCAGACACGGTGGATGTACTCCCACCAGAAGATCTCTTTGAACTGGGCGAGGCTCATGCCGGCATTGGCGAGTTGGTATTCGGACGTGTCTTTGTAGAGCGCGAATACGCGTTGCCATTCGGATTCGCTCAACGGCGGCAGCGCACCGATCAGCGGGCGCCATTCCACCATCGACAGCCCGGATTCCGTGAGCCGCGTCACGGCGCCGATCAGCATCATGGCAATGACCATGAAACAGCATCCCAAGAGCCAGTAGCCGATGGCTCGTGGACCGCTCCGGGGGCTGTCGATGGATGTTGTGGACGTTTGATAGGTCATGGCGGTGGGTCGCGTGATGATGCCGGCACAATACCGATACAGTGCGGCACCACCACTAGGGCACGTTGCCGCGCTGCGTGCCCGGTCATTTCATAAAGATTTACATTTTCTCCTGGTAATCGGAGCGTTATACTCCCACGTAAATGTGGAATATAGTTATTACCACATATTATATGTGAAATAGGCTCCGAGCTGCGGACTTGACGAAACGATGAAGCATTTGCCGGTTTTCCTGGACCTTAATGATCGCCCCACGCTGGTGGTTGGCGGCGGCGCGTTGGCGGTTCGAAAAGTCCGCCTCATCCGGCGCGCCGGCGCTCAGGTGACGGTGGTGGCGCCGGTTCTGGAACCAGAACTGCTTGCCTTGCTGGAAGCGGGCGAGATCACGCACGAGGCACGCGAGTTTCGGAAAGAAGACGTCCAGGGAAAAGCGTTGGTCGTCGCCGCGGTCGGGTTGCGAGCGGTTGAAGGGCACGTCTCTTCCGCGGCCCGGGCCGCCGGCGTACCGGTCAACGTGGTCGATCGACCGGCGCTCTCAACGTTCGTGATGCCTGCCATTGTTGATCGTGACCCGATCGTCGTCGCCGTATCCAGCGCCGGGACGGCGCCGGTCCTGGCCCGCAACATCCGGGCGCGGATCGAAGCGATGCTGCCGTCGCGAATTGGACGGCTCGCGGCATTCGCCGACAGTTTCCGCCGTGCGCTCAAGGTTGTGCTCCCCGACGGACACCGGCGGCGCCGGTTCTGGGAGCGGTTCTTCGACGGATCGGTCGCCGGCCTTGTGCTGTCAGGCGACGAGGTGCAGGCGCGGGAACGCATGCTGGAGCTCGTCAACGGCGAACAAGAGGACATGTCCGGGCGGGTCGTGATCGTCGGCGCCGGTCCCGGCGATCCCGATCTTCTGACTTTCCGAGCCATGCGCGCAATCCAGACCGCGGACGTCATCGTCTATGACCGGCTGATCGGCCCGGACATTTTGGACTATGCCCGGCGCGACGCCGAACGCGTCTTTGTCGGCAAACGGCGCTCGGCCCACTACCGGACGCAGGATGAAATCAATGCGCTGCTGCTTGAGCGGGCGCAGTCGGGCCAGACCGTTGTCCGTCTGAAAGGCGGCGACCCGTTCGTGTTCGGACGCGGCGGGGAGGAGGCCGACTTCCTGCGAACCCACGGCGTCGACGCGGAAATCGTTCCCGGCATTACCGCGGCAGTCGGCGCCGCGGCCTATGCCGGCATGCCGCTGACGCATCGCGAGCATGCCTCGGCCGTGACCTTCGTAACGGGTCATGCAAAAGACGGTGAGCCCGACCTGGACTGGTCCCACCTGGCAAAGGCCCGGCAGACTATCGTTGTTTATATGGGTGTGGACTCGGTCGAGCGGACAAGCCGCCGGCTTGTCGAACACGGCATGGCGCCGCACATGCCGGCGGCGGTGGTCGAGAACGCCACCAGGCGAGACCAGATCGTCGTGGCCGGCACCGTCGGAGAATTGCCCGCCATGGTCGCTGCCAACGGCATTCGCGGGCCTGCCGTCCTAGTCATCGGCGAGGTGGCGGCGAAGGCCGAAACCAGACCGCAGATCGCACTTGAACAGATTGCTCTTGCTTGAGGAGACGGACGATGGCGAAAAAGCTTTCCGGTCCCCAGATCGTCACCGCCAATCACCTGCGTGGCGGCGATGTTGTCTATTTCACGGCACGGGGTGAATGGAGCGTCTGGATCGACGACGCGGCGGTTGCAGACGACGCGTTCCAGGCCAAGGCACTTTTGGACGGCACCGCCGGTTCCGTCCGCGATGGCGTGGTGGTGGAGCCGTATCTGATCGAGGTGGAGATCGACGCCGACACGGGCGGCGTCGCCCCGAAGCGCTTTCGCGAGCGTCTGCGAGCCAGCGGGCCGTCGTCCCATCCGCACTTTGGCAAGCAGGCGGATCAGCACGCATCGCTCGCGCTGCACGACGTCTCCGTTGCCTACGCCAACGGGGTCTAGTCCCCAGGAGCGCACGCCATGTATCGCTATGACGGCTACGACCAGAGACTCGTCGACCAGCGGGTAAACCAGTTTCGGGACCAGGTGCGCCGCCGCATCGATGGCGAACTGAGCGAGGAGGAATTCAAGCCGCTGCGGTTGATGAACGGCCTCTACCTGCAGCTCCACGCCTACATGCTCCGGGTGGCGATCCCCTACGGAACGCTGTCATCGGATCAGATGCGCACGCTGGCGCGAATCGCGCGCAACTATGACAAAGGCTACGGCCACTTCACCACACGGCAGAACATCCAGTTCAACTGGCCGAAGCTGGAGGACGTGCCCGACATCCTGGAAGAACTTGCCGCAGTCGAGATGCATGCGATCCAGACCAGCGGCAACGTCATCCGCAACGTGACGGCCGATCACTGGGCCGGCGCGGCGGCGGACGAGATCGAGGACCCCCGGATCTATTGCGAGATCATCCGCCAATGGTCCACGCTGCATCCGGAGTTTTCGTTCCTTCCGCGCAAGTTCAAGATTGCCGTCACCGGTTCGCCGAACGACCGGGCTGCGATCCGGGTCCACGATATCGGACTCGCCATGAGGCGGAACACCAAGGGCGAGGCCGGCTTCGAGGTGATCGTCGGCGGCGGCCAGGGACGAACTCCGATGATCGGCCGGACGATCCGATCGTTTCTGCCAGAGCGCGACCTGCTCACCTATCTGGAAGCGATCCTGCGCGTCTACAATCAGTACGGCCGGCGGGACAACAAATACAAGGCGCGGATCAAGATCCTGGTGCACGAGCGTGGAGTCGACGAGGTCCGCGATCGGGTCGAACGGGAGTGGGCCGAGATCAAGGATTCCGCCTTGGTCCTGCCGGAAGAAGAGATCGGTCGCATCAAGGCCTATTTCGCCCCGCCGTCGTTCACGAAATCATCGCCGTCATCGCCCGGTTTTGAGGCGGACCGCTTCGAAAACCGGTCATTCGCACGCTGGGTCAGGACGAATGTCGTTGCGCACAAACAACCCGGGCATGCGATCGTCAATATTTCGCTGAAGCCCGAGGGCGCGCCGCCGGGAGACGCGTCGGATGCCCAGATGGAAGCGGTCGCGGATCTCGCGGAGCGCTACTCGTTCGGCGAAATCCGGGTGACCCACGAGCAGAACCTGGTTCTGCCGCATGTACACCAGGACGACCTGCTGGCGGTCTGGCAGGAGCTCAACGAAGCTGGACTCGCTACCGCCAACATCGGCTTGCTCGGCGATATCATCGCCTGCCCCGGGTTGGACTATTGCGCGCTGGCCAACGCGCGGTCCATTCCGGTCGCCGAACGCATCTCGAGACGCTTTGCCGACCTGGACCGCCAGCACAAAGTCGGCGAATTGAAGATCAAGATTTCCGGCTGCATCAACGCCTGCGGCCATCATCACGTGGGCCATATCGGCATTCTGGGCGTCGAGCGTAAGGGCGAGGAGTTTTACCAGATCACGCTCGGCGGTTCCGCCGATGAGAAGGCCAGCATCGGCAGCATCATCGGTCCTGCCTTTTCGGCCGGCACCGTTGTCGATGCCGTGGAGACGATCGTTCACACCTATCTCGACATTCGCCGCAATGGCGAAACGTTCTTGCAGACCCACCGCCGGGTCGGAGATGACCCCTTCAAGGAGAAGCTCTATGCCGCTGCTTAAGGATGGCCGGATCGTCGTCGACCGCTGGACGGCAGTCAGCGACGAGGACAGGATTCCGTCGACTGGCGCTATCGTCGTGTCCTATGGGCGGTGGTGCGCCGACCGTCCGATGCTGCTGGTTCATGATGGCGCGTTGGGAATCCGCTTGGGCAGCGACCAGCCGCCCGAGTTGATCGCCGACGACCTACATCGGTTTGATCTGGTGGCGCTCGACTTCCCGGCGTTCACCGACGGGCGCGCCTATTCCTACGCCCGCCTGCTTCGTGAGCGGTATGAGTTCGGCGGTGAGGTCCGGGCCGTCGGCAACGTTTTGCGCGACCAGCTCATGTTCATGGCACGTTGCGGCTTCGACGCCTTCGAAATCGCGGATTCGGACCCGGCCGACCGGTGGATCGCGATGCTGGAAGAGATCGACGTCTGGTATCAGCCGACTGGTGACGGTCGACCGGCCGTCTTGGCAAGGCGGCACAGTGGGCCGTTCGACGCGCTGGTGAGCGCCGCGGAATGACCGCGTCGCTGCAGAAGACAGTCGCCAGGCTCGATCAGCAGTACGCAGACGCCGATACGCCCGAGCTCTTGCGCGCTGTCCTGTTGAAGGAGTTTCCACAGCGGATCGCTGTCGTGTCGTCTTTCGGCACCGAGGCGGCCGTGCTGTTGGACCTGGTCGCCACGATCAATCCGCACGTTCCGGTGCTGTTCATAGACACCGCCAAGCTGTTTCCGCAGACGCTGGACTACAAGGATCGGCTTGTAGCGCGCCTTGGCCTGACGGACGTTCGCGTTCTCAGGCCCGACCGTCAGGGCCAGGACTATCTGGATCCAGAAGGATCGCTCTGGCGGACAAACCCCGACGGTTGCTGCTTCTTACGGAAAACAATGCCGCTGGAAACAGGTCTGGCCGGCTTCGACGCCTGGATCAGCGGGCGCAAACGCTACCACGGGGCCGGGCGGTCCGACTTGCCGCTGTTCGAGGTGCAGGACGGCCGCGTCAAGATCAATCCGCTGGCAGGCTGGACGCAAGACGCCGTGGAAGACCACCTCCGGCATGGTGGGCTTCCCCCGCACCCGCTGGCCGAGGCGGGGTATCGTTCGGTCGGCTGTTATACCTGCACCCGGGCCGTCGCAGATGGCGAGGCCGTGCGGGCGGGCCGTTGGGCCGGATTGGAGAAGACGGAATGCGGCATACACAACCGGCCATGAACGAACGCAGGCCCATTCCGGGAGCCGTCGCCGGACCCTGAGAGCCGGCCACGCCAGCTTGCGACAAACAATCCATTTGATCTGATTCGGGATTGGGTATGCCATTGTGGCATGCTGAACCGCATGCAAACGGGGAAACGGTCGTGAACGCCGAAACAAATAAAACCGATGTGATCATCGTTGGCGCCGGGCCTGTGGGTCTGTTCGCCGTATTCGAACTGGGTCTGTTGGACCTGAAAGCGCACCTGGTCGACATCCTGGACAAGCCGGGCGGCCAGTGTGCCGAGCTCTATCCGGAAAAGCCGATCTACGACATTCCTGGCATTCCGATCTGCACCGGCCAGGAACTCACCGACCAGCTGATGGAGCAGATCAAACCGTTCGATCCTGTCTTTCACCTCAACCAGATGGCCGAGAAGCTGGAAAAGACGGCCGAGGGTCACTGGCGGTTGACGACGGATTCGGGGACGGCGCTCGAGGCGCCGGTGGTTGTAATCGCGGCGGGCGGCGGCAGTTTCGTGCCGAAACGGCCTCCCTTGCCCGGCATTCAAGAGTATGAGGGAAAATCGGTCTTCTATTCGGTGCGGAAGATGGAGAATTTCCGCGACCGTAACATCCTGATTTCCGGCGGCGGCGACTCCGCCTTGGATTGGACGGTTAATCTTCAACCCATCGCGTCGCGCCTTGCATTGGTTCACAGGCGTGACGAATTCAGGGGCGCCCCGGCAACCGAGAGCGAAATGCGGTCGCTTGTCGATGCCGGCAAGATGTCTCTCTACATCGGACAGATCACCGCCTTGCACGGCAGCGACGGCGTGCTCGAGGCGGTGACTCTAAAGGAAAAGACCGGTGACGAGATTTCCATCGAATGCGACACTCTGCTGCCCTTCTACGGGCTCACCATGAAGTTGGGGCCGGTGGCGAGTTTCGGCATCAATCTGACCGAGAACCTGATCCCCGTTGATACGGAGAAGTTCGAGACGGACGTGCCGACGATCTTCGCGATCGGCGACATCAACACCTATCCGGGCAAGCTGAAGCTGATTTTGTCGGGCTTCCACGAGGGGGCGCTGATGGCGCAGCAGGCCTTCCGGTACGTCCATCCCGACCGCAAGCTGCGGTTCCAATACACGACGTCCAGCTCCAGTCTGCAGAAAAAGCTGGGCGTCGCTTGATCGACGGGACCGGGTAAGCCGTTACTTGGGTGCTGGCCAATCCGGCGGTCGATACCGAAGGGCCATCGGCGGGCGATGAGACGAAACCCGCCCACCACCTTGGAAGGGCTGGAAGGACGTCTGGTCGCGCCAGCTAATGCAGCGAGAATTCCGTGTCCACGTGCCGGAACCGGGCCGGGCCGATCGTATCGCACGATCCAACGGTTACCGAATGCAGCTTGCCGTCAAGGTTGGTTTCCCAGAATCGCAGAAACTTGGATAGCACGGGATAGTCGGGGGCGAGATCCAGCCCTTGCCAGATATAGGTCTGCAGCAGGCTGGGATGATCCGGCATGTGATAGATGATTTCCGCCGTGGTGAGGCGGTAGTCTCGCATCTGAAGACACAGGTCGCTCATGATAGAGTGCTCCTTTCCCCCTTCTGGTTTTGCCTTCAGTCCCTCCTTTTTCTGACGCTCGTCCCCTTGCTCTGAGTTCGCGGCATGCCGCCCTATGACCGGTTAATTGTGCCGGTTCATACTCGACGAGACAAGCATTTTTCCGTTTAAATTCAATGAATTAGCAGCCTGCACCCGAGAGTGCTGCCAGCCGGCGCCGCACGCCCTACGGTTCCCCGGACTCCCGCCTGAGGGTCGAAATCCGGCCCAGAATCGACAAGGCCCGTGTACAGGCCTCCACGGCGTTAACCCTGCCATTGGTCATGTCGTGAATCCGCCTGTCCTGCCAATCGACGAGGGCGTTTCTGGGCCCGGCCAGGTCCCGTGCCACGGCCATGCGGCTCCCGGTCGGGTCGGTGTACAGAATCAGACGGTCGCGGGCTGAAATCGCGTTTTGCTGGTATAGGAAGTCGGCAAGCTCCCGCAAATCGTGTTGCGCGATCCGTTCCGGGTCGTAGCGCTGTGCTGCTTGGCTGAAAGCGCTCGCGGTCCGGCGCTGGTGTCCCTCTCTGGCGCTGTTTCTGGCTCTGGTGGGACGCCGGGAAGGGCGCTCGTTGGGCCTGGACCCTGCGGGGACGACGGCCGGCCCGCGGGTGGTGTCGTTCGCCGCGCCGTCGGTGCCCCCGTCGAGAATTGTCGCCGTCCGACCGATGGCGCCAAGCAATTGGTTAAGCCGCATTCTTGTCCTCGCCTGTCGTGACAACCAGGCGACGCAACGGCTGTGCCAGCAGGCGTTTGTAGCAATATCAATAGGTTAGAGAGAAGGCTCGGCGCGATTCCTTTGCCTCCGTGCAAGACTTGCCGGGCAGGCAGCCGCCCCAGGGTTGTAGGCTCCGGCTGGTGGCGGGGCGCCCGATTGGACCGCATTTAGGGTGCATGCGATCGAATGTTAGCCATCCGTTAAGGCTGGCCCGCGCAGACTCCACGTCAAGCAAGATCGGCTTGGCCCGCCCTGGCCTAAGCCGGCACCTGGAGGATCAGATAGGGGTGGAGGACATGAGCAAAGTACTGTGCATAGAAGACCAGCCGGACCTTCTCTCGGTTATCGAAGAAGCGCTAGAAGAGGTCGGCTACGAAGTCGAGGGTGCTATTACCAGCGAAGACGGCCTTGCCGCGTTTGACGCGTTCGAGCCCGACCTGGTGATCTGCGACCGCGACACCATCGATGAAGCAACAGCCGATGTGCTGCGCTCGGCACTGGTGCAAGGCCGGCGAGGCGCGGAGGTGCCCGTCATCGTACTGACCGGCTCCGATTATGACGAGGTCATCCTCGGTGATGCGGCGTTGCCCCTGTCGGGACCGCTGGACGTTGACGAGTTACTGGTCGCCGCGACCGGATTGATCAACGGCGAACTGCCCGGCGACGGCGAGCACTCCGAGTAGCTGACGCACATTCGTGACCCGGCGCACCGTCGCCGGGCCTCGCCCTCTTTCCGACAATCGACCCCGGAACAGGCTGCGTGTCTCACCGGTCCTCCGGATATGGCGGTCACCCGGTTGCACCGGGCGGCTAGCCGTCACCGGGGCACGCAATGGGTTCGACAGCCTGCCGGCGTTGCTCAAGTAACCCCTCGCTCGCTGCCGGCTCACACGCGTGTGACGAGGAGTTACACCATTTCCGCCGCCGGGCCCCTAATGTTTGCCCGCATACCGATTTGTGGCTGGTGGAACCGGCCGGGTCCCGAAAACTGGAAGGATACTTGGAATGAAATCCCGCAAGGCCAAATTGCTATCGACCACTGTCCTGCCTGTCGCCGCCGTGGTGGCCAGCGTCGGATTGTACAGTGCGGCGGTGCCAGAGAGCGGTTTGTTGCCCGCGGCTCATGCCGCCTGTGCACCAGCCAATCCGTGCAACCCTTGCAATCCGTGTGCGGCCAAAAACCCGTGCAATCCCTGTGCTGCTGCTTGCAATCCCTGTGCTGCTGCTGCTTGCAATCCCTGCGCGCTCAAATTAAAGGCCTGCAATCCATGCAATCCGTGCGCGGCCAAGAACCCCTGCAATCCGTGCGCGGCAGCGGCCTGCAATCCGTGCAACCCCTGCGCCGCGAAGAGCAACTAATCTCCCGCTGATGCGTGCACAACGGGTGCCGACGCACCCGTGAAGTTCGATAAGGTTCGCGACCGCCTGAAGCGCTTTCTCCCGAGAGCGTTTGGCGGTCGCGAGTGTTTTGAGGTCGTGCGCGGCGGGCGGCCTTTCACGAGTGTGTGAGAAGGTTTTACAACAGGGCGTCAACCGGCACTCTAAAGTTGCAGGGTTAACAGAAGTAAGGCTGGTAGTACCGGCCGGGTCACGAGAACAGGAAGGAAAGTTAGGATGAAATCCTACAAGGCCAAATTGCTGTCGACCACTGTACTGCCGATCGCGGCCGTAGTCGCGGGCGTGGGGCTGTCCGGTGCGGTGGTTTCGGAGGGCGGTTTGCTGCCTGAGGCCCGTGCCGCCTGCGCACCGGCCAACCCGTGCAATCCTTGTGCGGCCAAGGCGTGTAACCCGTGTAACCCATGTGCGGCCAAGAACCCGTGTAATCCCTGTGCCGCCGCCTGTAATCCCTGCGCGATCAAGATCAACGCCTGTAATCCTTGCAATCCCTGTAACCCTTGTGCCGCTGCTGCTTGCAATCCCTGCAATCCGTGCGCGGCCAATAACCCCTGCAATCCCTGTGCGGCGGCAGCCTGCAATCCGTGCAACCCGTGCGCGGCCAAGAACCCGTGCAATCCCTGTGCAGCAGCTGCCTGCAACCCCTGCAATCCGTGCAATCCCTGTAATCCGTGCGCAGCGGCTGCAGCGGGGTCGTCGAACTGCGTCGTCCCGCGCCTGGCTCAGCTGGCGTTGGCCAACCCATGCGCAGCCAATCCGTGCAATCCCTGCAACCCGTGCGCGGCCAATAACCCTTGTAATCCCTGCGCAGCGGCGGCCTGCAATCCGTGCAACCCGTGCGCGGCCAAGAACCCGTGCAATCCCTGTGCGGCGGCCGCTTGCAATCCGTGCAACCCGTGTGCGGCCAAGAACCCGTGCAATCCCTGCGCGGCGGCAGCC
>Ga0066187_1000059_pt1 | contig 55755 bp, 54 predicted proteins | sample WorMetexBAHAMAS1_FD_58706 | JGI IMG/M metagenome (GOLD analysis project Ga0066187, IMG submission 58706) | Marine gutless worms symbiont microbial communities from Max Planck institute for Marine Microbiology, Germany - Inanidrilus exumae... | ecosystem: Host-associated > Annelida > Digestive...
CCCTGGTGGGTGCCCATCGGGGAATAATCGGTTGGATGGCGCTGGCGCGGCCGGCCGCGCAAGCCCAGTTCGCGCTGGTGGCCATCGCGTTCGCCGCCCTGACACACGCCTATGTCGTATCGGACTTCTCGGTCCTGAACGTCGCGGCGAACTCCCATTCGGCCAAACCGATGCTGTACAAGGTCACCGGCGTGTGGGCCAACCACGAGGGGTCGATGGTCCTGTGGGTGCTCATGCTCTCGTTCTTCGGCATGCTGGTCGCGACCCTGGGGCGCAATCTGCCGACGTCTCTGCTGGCCCGGGTGACTGCCATCCAAGGCATGATCGGCACGGGTTTCCTGGCCTTCGTGCTGTTCACATCGAACCCTTTCACGCGACTGCCCAACCCACCGATCGATGGGCGCGGCATGAACCCGCTGCTGCAGGATCCGGGCGTCGCCTTTCATCCGCCGTTCCTCTATCTCGGTTATGTGGGGTTCTCGATTGCTTTCTCATTCGCGGTCGCGGCCCTGATCGAAGGCCGGGTTGACGCCGCCTGGGCCCGCTGGGTCCGGCCCTGGACGCTGCTGGCCTGGAGCGCGCTCACCATGGGAATCGCCATGGGCAGCTGGTGGGCCTATTACGAACTCGGCTGGGGTGGCTGGTGGTTCTGGGACCCGGTCGAGAATGCGTCTTTCATGCCCTGGCTTCTGGGGACGGCCCTGCTGCACTCCGCCATCGTCGTTGAAAAACGCGATGCCCTGAAAAAATGGACCATCCTGCTTGCGATCGTAACGTTCTCGCTCAGCCTCATCGGCACCTTCCTGGTCCGGTCGGGGGTGCTGAGTTCGGTGCACGCCTTCGCGCAGGACCCGGCGCGCGGCGTTTTCATCCTCGGTCTGCTGGCCATCGCCATCGGCGGCTCGCTTTTCCTGTATGCCTGGCGGGCGCCAACGCTGGCGCCGGGCGGTCTATTCAGGCCGATTTCGCGGGAAGGCAGCCTGCTTCTGAACAACCTTCTGATGGCGACCGCTTGCGCAACCGTGTTCCTGGGAACGCTGTACCCCCTCTTCGTCGACGTTCTTGGCGGCGACAAGGTCTCGGTCGGTCCGCCCTACTTCAATGCAACGTTTGTTCCCCTGATGGTGCCGGCGGTCGTCGCCATGGCGGCAGGTCCACTGATGCCCTGGAAGCGCGGCGATCTGGGCGCCGTCCTGCAGCGGTTGCGCTGGGCCCTGATAACGGCGGTTGTCGTCGCCGCACTCACGCTCTGGCTGCGCTGGGGCGGGCCGGTGCTCGCGCTGGTCGGCATGGCGCTGGCGGCCTGGCTTCTGGTGGGCGCGCTGATTGAATACGGGGAACGCATTAAGCTCTTCCAGGCGCCATTGGCTGAATCGCTTCGACGCGCCGGAAACCTTCCGCGCGCGGCCTACGGGATGACGCTGGCGCATGCAGGCTTTGCCGTCGTTGTCGCCGGCGTCACCGGGGCGTCGGCCTGGAAGGTGGAGTCGATCCAGATGTTGGCCACCGGCGAAGAAGCCTCCGTCGCCGGTTACGAGTTCCAGCTCATGGACGTGCAGGAAATGATCGGTCCCAACTATCGGACCCGGATCGGCACCGTGGTGGTCAAGCGAGACGGAGAACTTGTGGCCACCTTGTTCCCGGAGAAACGCTGGTATCCGGTGCAACAGCAGGAAACCACCGAGGCGGCGATCCATTCGAACGGCCTGGCCGACATCTACGCGGTGATCGGCGACCCGGACGACAGCGGACGTTGGGTAACGCGCTTCTATAACAACCCGTCGGTGCCCTGGATCTGGATCGGCAGCCTGTTGATGGTGCTGGGCGGGCTGGTCTCCTTGACCGACCGCCGCCTCAGGGTCGGCGCGCCGAAACGGGCGGGCCAGAAAACAAAGACCGCCCTGGACGGGACCGCGCCCGCGGCAACCGGCTCTTGACGGTCGCGACACCCGCCATGCGTCAACGTCTGCTCATGTTCCTGCCCGTCGCGGTGTTCCTGGTTATCGCCGGGATATTCTGGGGTGGCCTGGGGCGCGATCCGACACTGGTGCCCTCGGTGCTGATCGACCAGCCCGCGCCGGCGTTTTCGCTACCACCGTTGCACGAGTCGGCCGCCAGCCTGAGCAACGCCGACTTCGAAGGCCAGGTGACTCTGGTCAACATATTCGCCTCCTGGTGCGTTCCGTGCCGAGCCGAGCATCCGCTGTGGATGAAACTCGCGGAGGAAGGCTCCGTGCGCATGGTGGGAATCAATTACAAGGACCAACCGGCTGCGGCAAAACAATGGCTCGATGAGCTGGGCGATCCCTACACCTTGATCGGCGCCGACCGCACCGGCCGGTTTGGCATCGACTGGGGCGTTTACGGCGTGCCGGAGACTTTCCTCGTCGATCGCGAGGGCCGCATCCGTTACAAGCATGTGGGACCTGTTTCGCCGGCGCTCTGGGAAAAAGAGCTGCTGCCAGCCCTTCAGGCGCTGGGCGGCCTGACGCAATGATGCGCCTGCTGCCATTGCTGGCTCTGCTGACGGTCTTGCTGCCGGTGACGGCACCAGCGGTCGAGCCTAACGAGATGTTGGAAGACCCGGCTCTCGAGGCACGGGCGCGGGACATCGGCAAGAACCTGCGCTGTCTGGTCTGCCAGAACCAGTCGATCGACGATTCCAATGCCGATCTGGCGCGAGACCTCCGTGTCCTGGTTCGGGAGAGGTTGAGCGCGGGCGATACCGACGATCAGGTGCTGGACTTCGTCGTCTCGCGATATGGCGATTTCGTCCTGCTCAATCCACCGTTCAAGGCATCGACGTTGCTGCTCTGGATCGGTCCGGCGATCCTTCTGGCGCTGGCGATGATGGGCAGCTTTTTGTACTACCGGTCCCAAAAAAGCGCGCCGGCAACGCGTTCGCTCAGCAAAGAAGAGCAGGCGCTGGCGGAATCGCTCCTCAAGGGAAACGATTCGTGAACCAGTGGATCCTGATCGGGGCGCTCACTGCCTGTGTTCTGGCCGCCCTGCTCTGGCCACTGCTGGCGCGGCGCAAGGGCGTCGGCACCGAACAGGATCAGGACCTGGCAATTTATCGCGATCAGCTGGATGAGATCGATCGCGATCTGGAGCGCGGACTGCTGAGTGCGGACGAGGCGGACGCGGCACGAACGGAAATAAAGCGGCGCGTGCTGTCGACCCGCGCGCGCGCCGGCGGCCCAAAGGCGACGGCCGGACGCAGCCCCGTCATGGCAACAGCTGTTGCAGTTGTCGCATGCGCCGCCGCGTTCGGCATTTATCTGTTTTATGGTGCACCGGGAACGCCCGACCTGCCGCTGGCCGAACGGCAACAACAGGAAAACCAAGACCGGGCGGTGGCGGGCGATATCGAAAGCCGGATCGAAGCACTGGCGGAGAGGGCGAAACAGAACCCGGACGACTTCGAGATCTGGTGGCTGCTCGGGCAATCCTACGCATTTGTCGGGCGCTACGGCGAAGCCGCGGACGCCTATCGACGGGCGGTGGAACTCAGCGGCGACGCCCCGGACGTCCTGGCCACCTATGCGGAAGCGGTGGTCTTGGCCAATGGCAACCGCGTTACCGTTATGGCCCGACTTGCGTTCGAGCAGGTCCGCAGCCAGGTGCCCGACGATCCGCGCGCCCGGTACTATCTGGCGCTGCACGCCGCGCAGAACGAGCAGTACCGGGAAGCCATGGACGGCTGGCTGGCACTGCTGGAGGACTCGCCACCCGATGCGGCGTGGATCCCCTTGCTGCGAGAGCGTATCGCAGACATGGCAGGCCTATTGGACATCGACGTCGCAACGGTGTTGCCGGACTTGCCGGCCGGAGCACCGGCACAAAGCGGCGGCGCCGGTCCCCGCGCCGAGATCGACAGATTGCGAGCCCAGCTCGCCCAGAACGAAAAGGACTATCAGGGCTGGATCCAGCTCGCACGGGCCCACGCCGCGCTTGGCGAAATCGATGCCGCCAGGGGTGCGCTGGAAGAGGTATCCCGGCTCTATCCCAGCGCGCCCTTCGTCCAGCAACAGATCCAGCAAGCCGCGGCCGAACTCGACGTCGGTGGTTCGGGCGGGACCCGCGGCCCGAGCGATGCGGATATCGCCGCAGCATCGGCAATGACCGAGGCAGAACGGGCGGAAATGATCAGCGGGATGGTCGATGGTCTTGCGGCCCGGCTGGACGAAAATCCGAACGACCCAGACGGCTGGATCATGTTGATCCGGTCCTACAGCGTGCTCGGACGCAGGGACGAAGCCGCGGAAGCCGCCAAGAAGGCGTTGGCCGCGCTGGCGGACCAGGATCGGGCTGTCGAGGCGGTGCGGCGCACGGCGGCAGAATTCAATCTGGCCGTTGAGTAACCGCGCGACCGCCCCACGGGCCCGCCGCACGGTTGACGCCGGGCTTGCAATCCACGATTGTGCAGTGCAGCAGAAAATCCGGAAATTCCCATAAGGGAGGTATGGTCATGCTTTGGGTGCACCGCACCGTGTTGATCATCGCCGCCGTGCTGCCACTGGTGCTTATCGCGCGCGTGGCCCATTCGGCGGACCCTTTGCCGGCCCTCGGCGTTGACCTCAGCCAGACATCCATATCGGGACTGTCTTCGGGGGCCTATATGGCCGGCCAGTTTCACGTCGCCCACTCCGAAACGATCATCGGTGTGGGGATCGTCGCCGGCGGTCCGTTCGGCTGCGCCGAGAACTGGCTGGTTCGGTCGTTTCCGTCGATCTGGGGCGCGTCCTACTACAACGCCATGCAGGCGCAATACGGCTGCATGCAGACCTATTGGGGGGCGCCCGACCCCGAGGGGCTCGCCGACCGGGCGGCTGAGTTGGCGGAAGAGGATCTGATCGATCCCATTGACGCCCTCAAGGGAGACCGAGTCTATCTGTTCTGGGGACGCGGCGACGATACGGTCACCGAACCGGTGGTCGCGGCCACGGCGGAGTTTTACAAGATCGCCGGAGTCGCGCCCGACGATATACTTTTTCTCAGCGGCTCGCCGGCCGCCCACGCCTTCGTCACCGACGATGTGGGCTCGGCTTGCGGCACGTCAGGGTCGCCCTTTCTCAACGACTGTTCCTATGATCAGGCAGGTGCGATTCTGGAGCACATCTATGGCTCGTTGACGCCACCTGCCGATACGGCACCAGCGGGCACATTCCTGTCCTTCGACCAAAGCGCTTTCCTTGCCGAACCGACCGCGCGAGGGATGGCAGAAACCGGACTGCTCTACGTTTCGCCCGACTGCGCGGACACGGCAGGTTGCCGCGTCCACGTTGCGCTGCATGGCTGTCGGCAGAACGCGGCCGCGGTGGGCGAAGCGTTCAGCAAAGGCAGCGGTTTCGCCCGTTGGGGCGATCAGAACCGCCTGATCATCCTGTTGCCGCAGTCGAGCGAAAGTCCGGGTAATCCGCGGGCCTGCTGGGATTGGTGGGGCTATGCGGACCCCGATTTCCGCAGCCGGAACGCCCCGCAAATCGCGGCCATTCGCGCGATGCTGGACCGGCTGGCCGAACCCATCGGTAACTGACTTAGACGAGAGTCGGGGCAGCCGACGCCCCGGGATTTCCCTCTACGGCGGTCAATCCTCGCCTGCGGCTGACGCCACGCGCCGCTGAAAATCCGCCCGGATGCGGGCACCCAGATCGTCGTAGAAGAACGCCAGCAACACGTAACGCGGGCCGCGCGCAACGTCCTTGGCCTCGTGCATCAGCGAGCAAGAAAACACCGCCGCTTCGCCGGTCGCCGGCTTGTAGGTGGCGCCGTCGAACTCCGGAAAGGCTAGCTCGCCGCCGTCATAGTCTTCCGAGTTGAGATTGAGCGTCATGGCGAAACGGCGGTGCGCCGTCGCGTCCAGCGTGTTGTCGCGATGGGGCCGGAAATAGCCGCCGACCGTCGGGTCGTAGCGGACGATCTTCAACTCTTCCATCTTGGTGATCTTGACGTGATAGGCGCGTTCGATCTCCGGCAGGATGCGCCGCCCCAGCACGGCGGTGATTTGCCTTTGCAGATCCGGTTCGGTGACCGCCAGATCCAGGCGGCGTTTGGTCTCGTGGGATGCGGTATTGACCAGCTTGCCGTTCTCCAGGCGCCAGGTTCCCCCCTCTTCACCGCCATCGCTGTCGAAGCGGTCGATCAAGCTCCGGCAAAGGTCCGGTTCCAGCACATCCGGAATCAGCAGGATGGGCGCATGCACCGGCGCCTCGTAATACTCGGGCAGCGGCAGATCATTCAGGGCCGCCAGACCGCGTTCGATGATGGGCGACCCGTCCCGGACGAAGGTTCCCAGAACGCGCTGGCGGGGGTCGATCAGAAAGCCGGCGGCTTCCCGGTCGATGCCGTAGGAACGGGCAATGCCGCCTTCCACATCCGCGACGACATGGGTTGGCGATTCCAGCCAACTGCTGATGGAGGCGGCATCGTTCAAGTTCCTCAACACAACGAACAATTTGCACGGCGCCCGGGCGATGGCCGGCGCCGCCTCAACCAGGGACGCGATCTCGTCGGCGGAGTCGGCGGCCTCACCCGCCGCGTGGAAATATACGAACAGCGGCGTCCCCTGCGCCTCGGCATGGAGGCTTCGCCGCGCGCCAGACGCGTCCTTGAAAGAAAAGTCCGGCGCCGGGTCCCCCCGCGTCAGACAACGATCCGTCATGGTTTAGCTCTCCCAAGATGGCGGTCGAAAGCTAACACAGGCAGACCAAGGCCGCGATGGCCCGGACAGAAACCGGTTGGGTCACGCCGCACCGCCGGACGACATGGCCTCACGGCGGATCTCCTGGCGAACCCTTTCGCCTTCCTCGTCATAGAAATGCGACACCAGCGACCACCGCACGCCGGTTCTGACCGGCAGAACGGCGCGCAATAGGCCGCTCGAATAGACGATCGCTTCTCCGGTCCGGAGCCTGTACAGGGCCCCGCCATATTCCGGAAAGCAGATCTCACCGCCCTCAAAGCTGCCATCGTCGAGTTCCAGCTCCATGCTGAAGCGGCGGAAGCGCGTCGCCCGGCTGTCGTTCTGCCGGTGCGGCTCCGGCGGTTCCGGGGAAGACTCCTGGGCACCGATCCACACGCCTTCCACCCGGCTCATGGCGGCTTGAAAGGCCCGGCGGATCTCCGGCAGCACGCGCCGGCCGATGGTTTCCGCAGTCTGATTCAACTGAGCCGCATCCTGAAGCGGGATTAGGGCGTTCGGCTGCTCGGGGTCTGCCGCCGCGGCAGCCACAAGGCCTGCACAGATATCTGGATCCAGTATGTTCGGGACCCGCAACACCGGTGCATGCGGTCGCGCCTTGTAGGGCTCCGTCCTCGGCGACCCGCATGCGGACGCCACCGCCCGCGACACCAGCGTCACCGCGTCGCCGTCGAAACGCGCCAGCACGCGCTGGCGTGAATCCAAGACGAATGCCGTCAACCGTCCAGCGACGCCATATCTGGACGCCGTCTCGCCGCCGGGATCGGCCACGAGCGGGAAGTCAGGTTTTTGCAGGCTGGCTCGCGCGGCAACGGCGTCTTCGCTCGCGGTGGCAACACAGAACAGTTCCGCCCCGGCTGCCGCCAGCTCCGGCCAGGCCGCCTGCAGTCCATCCAGAACGGTCAACGGCGCTGGTTCGTCCAGGGTTGGCAGAAACACCACCACCAGCGGTCCGCCCAGGGCTCTCGAATAGAGGCTGATCAGCGTGCCGTGGGGATCGTACAGCTGAAAATTGGGGGCGCGGTCGCCCCGCGTGAGCGCCGGAGTGGCCATGAGACAGCAGACCTGCAATTGTCGCGTCGGGTCTGCAGTACAGATGTGCCCGCGAAGTTGCAAGCGCGAGAACCCTGAGGATTCCCGCGCTTTGCCGGTTCGCGGGCGCCGGCCAGTCTAGTTGACGGGGATCTTCCGTGCCCTGGGTCCGGCCACGAGCCGCACTCTGTTCCACGACGGTCCGCCGATCGGGCGTGCCGTCTGCCTGACGCGCCTCACACGTCGCGACATTTTCGCCCGCAGTTCACCGGGGACCATCTGCTCCACCCAGATTACGAACCAAAGGGCAAAGCAAAGCGCCGCTGGAGCCAAAAACGCAATCAAGATCGCATTTACAATGGATGTGGCTTCATACGTCATCGTCCGCTCCCTTTCTTCCGCACCAGTCATGATTGCTTCTGGACAGCGAGATTGCCCTCGGGCCGGCGCCATAGGCTTCCGTTATCGTCATTCGTGCGCCGACAGACTGTGCGCTTCGTCACAGGTTTGTCGTAAATGGCGAAAGCTGCGCTCAGATGCGCTTGTGCGGTTTTTCGGTCGCGGGATGGACGAAATAGGCGCGTTGTCGAGCGTAGCGGGTGCCGGCAATCCAGAGGATGACGAAATAGACCGCCAGCAACACGGTGACCGCGATCATCGCGATCAGCCAGATCGGCAGCAGGGTGAAAAAATCGTTGATCATGGACAAATCCTCGCCTGCGGATGCGAGACAGTGTCGCCGCGGTTTGCCAATCGGGCCGGCCTGCGGCTGCCACGTCCTTTTTTCCCCCTTCGCCCGCGCGTCGATGTGAGTTTCCGCACAAGTGTTTCGCGTCCGCAGCCCCGGGCGCCGCCTGGAGATTGACGCCGCCGTCACGCCGCGCCTACGGTGAGCCGATGTCAATCCCGGCGTCCCGACCCCGATGATCTCATGCCAGATCAGCAACTCGACACCCGATCCGCTCGCATGAAATGGGGGCGGCCGGTCTTCTTTGGTGTTCTGGTGTTGGCACTTGTCGGTGCCGGCGTACTCTACAGCGTCAACTACGTGGATCCCGTACGCATTCTCTACAAGCGCCTGACCGCGACCTCGCCGTACGATTACGATGAGATTGATCCGCGTTTTGCGGCGACGGATCCGGCTGAATTGATCACGGTGCGCTCCCCACAAGCGGCTGCGCTGGCGCGCACGCGGCTGAGTGGTGTCATCTGGGGCGCCGCCGGCGAGGGACGGAATCGTCTGGCACGCGTAACGGACACGAATTTCCAGGATGCGCTGTTCAACGGTTTCGACTCCCTAACGCGAGTCGAAGAGCTTGAGGTGGACGTCTACGAGTACACGACGTACACCTATCATCTGAGGCCCGCCAAACCAAATGGGGCGCTTGTTGTGTACGCGCACGGCTACGCCGGCACTTTTGGCCAACATGCGCGTCACCTGCAGTCGCTTGTCGCGGCCGGTTACGGAGTTCTCGCGATCAACTATCCCGGCTATGGAAAAGGATCGTTCCCGGCAAAGTACAGTCACCAGCGTTTCCTGAAGAATGCGCCTTTTCCGCTGCGTGTGGTGGTCGAGCCAGTCACCATGAGTCTCAACGCGGTGCTGAGGGCGCATCGTTACGAGCAGGTCCACATGATCGGGTTCTCTGCCGGCGGCTGGCTGACGACGCTGTTGGCGGCCGTGGATACAAGAATCAAACGCAGCTATCCGGTCGCCGGCGTCTACCCGCTTTATCTGCACGAAGGATTGAAACGCCAGCCGCCGGCCGAACATTTCTATCGGCCGCTCACGGCCGCGCTTGGCTATCTGGACATGTTCGTTCTGGGCGCGTTCGGTCCGGACCGGCGGCAACTACAGATTTTCAACCGGTACGACCGCTGCTGCTATCGCAACACGAAGGGCCGGCTATACGCCGACGCCGTGGACGCGGCCGTGACGGCGATCGGCCAGGGCGGCTCTTTCGCCGTCTTCATCGACGAGACCCACCCCCATCACCATATATCCGACCACGCCATGGGACGGATTCTGGTGGATCTTGAGGAGTCGTTGCCGATCACACCCTGATGACCGGTGCCCCCGTCGAGCGGATTTCCCGCTAAGATCGCAGTCAGGGGTATCGTCGTGTCGGACCGGCAGCATGAAATCCGTCTGGGAAACAAATGTCTGCCGAGAAAACCCGGTGGCGTTGCATTGCCGGACGGACAAGCAGGGAGGAAGTCCAATGAGTGATCCCTTTCAGACACACAGCGCGTTCAGTTGGTGCGAGTTGCAGACCGATGATGTTGAAAAAGCAAAAACCTTTTACAGCGAGGTCATTGGTTGGGAGATGCAGGAGATGGAAATGCCTGACGGCACATACACGGTGTTGCGGGCAGGCGACCGGCCTGTGGGCGGTATCATGAAAAACCCCCAGGGCGTGACCGGCGCCCATTGGGCGACCTATGTGACAGTCGACGACGTGGACCAACGCATCAAAAAAGCGGCGGGCGCGGGCGCAACGGTACTGGTCGAGCCCTTTGACGTTCCCGGTGTTGGCCGGATCGCGGTCATCGCGGACCCGACCGGCGCGGCGGTCAGCCTGATCGCTTACGAGCCACAGGAAGACTAGAGCCGCGTCGGAGCAAAAACCCCGCCCGACGAATCCGGGCCAATCCGAGAAAACAGCTGGAGACAAACATGGAGCTCTTTGTCGCTCACGGATCGCCAAACTGCCGGAAGGTTCTGGCAGTCGTGAACCACCTCAATCTCGACGTCCACATACAAGTACTGGATTTCTTCGCCGGCGAGCTGCAAACACCCGAGTATCAAGCAATCAATCCCAATGGATTCGTTCCCGCCCTGAAAGATGGCGACTTTGCGTTGTGGGAATCAAACGCCATCATGCAGTATCTGGCCGACTCGGCCGGTCCCAACGATCTATATCCGCGCGATCCAACTCTGCGCATAGACATCCATCGCTGGCAATTCTGGGAACAGGCCCATTTCAACGCGGCCTTGGGCGTGTACGCATTCGAGCATGTCCTGAAGAAGTTCCTCAACCAGGAACCCGATTCGGCCGCGCTGGAAGCGGCGGAGGTCAAGGTCCACAAATTCGCGCCGGTGCTGGAGGCGCAGCTCGAATCGCATCCCTTCGTGATCGGTGGGACAATAACCCTGGCGGATTATGCCTTGGGTTGTCTCATGGGATTTGTGGAGGCGGCGCACATGCCGCTGGACGGCTATCCAAACATCAACGCCTGGCGCGAACGCCTGGCCGCCGACCCGGCCTGGGCCGCGACCGCACCGCCGCCCGGGATCACGCAAGCGGCGGAATAAGAACGGATGCGGCCGGCCCGTACCCGCGCGGGCCGGCTGATTTCCAGGGAGCCGAGGACTGATGGCCTACAATCCCGAACTGGCGTCGCGGATTCGTGCGTGCCTCATTGGCGAGCCGGGTTTTGACGAGCGAAAGATGTTTGGTGGAATTGCGTTCTTGCTCAACGGTCACATGTGCTGCGGCGTCCACGAGAGTGATCTGATGCTGCGTCTCGGCCCCGACCTGGGACCGCGCGCCCTGGAAGAACCGCACACAAGGGTGATGGACTTCACCGGACGGCCCATGGCAAACATGATCTTCGTGGAGGCCGCCGGCGTCGAGCGGGACGAAGAGTTGAACCGCTGGATTGGACGGGCGCGGGACTTCGTGCGGACGCTGCCGCCCAAGCAGCCCAAGAAAAAGATGGGATAGCGGTCAGTTTATGACGAAATCCACCAGGTGCGTGTAGATGTTCTTGGTCATCGCCGCGTCGAGTTCTTCCATCATTCTTTCGGTCATTTCGTACCAAACCTTTCGCCGGCCGGTCAGCGAGATGTCCTCCGGCACCGTCTGGCTGCGGCGCACCTCGGCGCGGGCATCTGCCGACTTACGTATCGAGGCGTTGTTGGCCTCCAGCGTCATGACGATGCGGGCGTCATAACGTTCCGACTGGTCGGTCGTGACCATTCCTTTCAGACCTGGCGTAATCTCCAGACGGGTTTCCCGTACGCTGGCGTCCAGGATCGAGACCACAAGTTGGCCGTCGGTTCCGACCGCCCTCAGCCGTTCGCGTGCCCAGCGTTCGGCCGCCGCGGCGGGCACGATGGGAAACTGTTGTTCCACATAAGTGCCGTCTGCGGGTGTTTCGTACAGATTGTCGATGATGATCGTCGCCACGTTCAGCTCGATCGTGCCCTTGTGGGCAAAGGTGATATCCGCAAACCGGCCTTCGGGATCCGGCGTCTCGCAAGCCGTTACTAGGAGGACGGTTATACAGGCCAGGAAGGCAAGGGCGGATCGCATGGTGGCCGCAACTCCATGGAGAGATTGAAGTCGCCGCATAGTGCCGGCGCGTCGCGACGCCCGCAAGCCGCACACGCGTTTGTCAGGCCAAATCGGAATCGCTGAAGGTGTAGGCCGTGTTGCAGAACTCGCATGTCATCGTGATCACGCCGTCGACCTTCAACTCCTCCCGTTCCTTCGAGTCGAAACCGCGGAGAATGGTAAGAGTCCGCTCCCGCGAACAGCGGCAGCCGGCGGCCAGGGGTTTTGTTCGAAAGACCCTGACACCATCTTCGTGGAACAGGCGATAAAGAAGATCGTTGGCCGGGAGTTGCGCGTCAATCAACTCCCCGGCCGTCGCGCTGCCCAACAGCACGACGGCGCGACGCCAGTCGTCCTCGTCGGGCTCGTCCGCCCCCTGCTCGTCCGGCAGGCGACGCAACATGAGCGAACCGGCGCGCCAGCTGCCATGCGAATCACGGCCAGCCGACAACCGCATGACGGCGGAGAACTGTTCCGACTGCTGGAAGTAGTGGTGTACGCAGTCGGACAGGGTCTGGCCCTGAAGCTCGACGATACCCTGGTAGCGATCTTCCGTACCCGGCTGGTCGACCGTGAATGCCAGGTAGCCTGCTCCGAACAGGCGCGGCACGGGCGCCTGCGCGATCTCATCATCCGACGGCAGCGAACCGGTGACTTGTGCATAGCCGCGGACGTCGCCGTCACTGGTTACGTCGGCAACCATCAACGGCACGGGACCGTCGCCCTTGGCCTGCAACGTAAAGATTCCGTCATACTTCAGCGTCGTCGCCAGCGCGGCGCCGAGGCTTAGGAACTCGCCCAGCAGACGCTTCACGGGTTCCGGATAGGCGTGCCGGGACAGGATCGAATTCGCTGTCGGACCCAGCCGAACGAGTCGGCCGTGAATGCCCGACCGTTCGATGATGAAGGGCAGGACGATGTCGTCGGAATCCGATTTGGGGGAGATGACGATCGGGTCGTGTTCGCTCATTCCATGCACCAGGCAAGAATGCCCTTCTGGGCATGCAGCCGGTTCTCCGCTTCGTCCCAGACCACCGACTGCGGACCGTCGATCACGCCTTCGGTTACCTCCTCGCCGCGATGGGCCGGCAGGCAATGCATGAACAGCGCGTCGGGCGCGGCGCGCTGCATCAACCGTTCGTCGACCTGGTAGGGCCGCAACAGGTTGTGCCGCGTTCCCTCGTCCTCGTCGCCCATGGAGACCCACGCATCGGCGATGACGCAATCCGCTTTTTCGACGGCCGCTTCGGGTTCGCCGACCAACTCGACATCGGCATCGGCGGTGCGGGCCCAGGCCAGCACCTCCGGCCGCGGGGACAGCGGCTCGGGGCAGGCCAGCCGCAGCCTGAATCCGAACTTGGCCGCCGCGTGAATCCAGCTGACCGCCATATTGTTGCCGTCGCCACACCAGGCAATGGACTTTCCGGCGATAGCCCCGCGGTGTTCCTCGAACGTCAGGATATCGGCCATCACCTGACAGGGATGGGAGTCGTCGGTCAGGCCGTTGATCACCGGGACCGTCGCGTACGCCGCCAGCTCGTCCAGCTTTTGCGGCGCGTCCGTTCGGATCATGATGCAATCCACGTAGCGGGACAGCACCCGCGCCGTATCCGCGACCGTCTCCCCACGGCCCATCTGGGTATCGCCCGGATTAAGCAGGACGACTCCGCCGCCGAGCTGTCGCATGCCGACCTCAAAGCTGACGCGTGTGCGGGTCGACGGCTTTTCGAAGATCATCGCCAGCGTCTTGCCGCTGAGCGGTTGCGGATTATCGGCGGTGCCGGCCTTGAAGGCGGCGCCCCGATCGATCATGCCGCGCAGTGTCGAAGGGTCGAGCCGGTCAAGGTCCAGAAAATGTCGCGGCTCACCCATCACCTGAGCCCCAGCCGGACGCCACCGCGTCCAGCGCCGCCAGCGCCTCATCGACGTGGGATTCGTCAATGATGAGCGGCGGCAGCAGGCGCAGGACGTTGTTCCCCGCCGTGACCGTCAACAGCCCCTCCTTGCGGAGCGCCGCGAGCATCTCGGTATTCGGCACCTTGCATTTCAGGCCTAGCATCAGCCCGGCGCCCCGGGCCGACTCGAATACGTCCGGATGTTTCTTCACCAAATCGGTAAGCCGGTCCCACAGCACGCGCGAGATTCTGTCGACCCGGTCCAGGAAGCCGTCGGACAGGATGACATCCAGGACCGCCTTGCCGACCGTCATCGCAAGCTGGTTGCCGCCGAACGTCGTCCCATGCAGTCCGGGCACAAGGGCACTGGCCGCATCTTCCGTCGCCAGGATGGCGCCGATCGGAAACCCGCTACCCAGACCCTTTGCGGTCGTCAAGACGTCCGGCGTGACACCGGCCCACTCGTGGGCCCAGAGCTTGCCGGTCCGGCCGTTGCCGCACTGAACCTCGTCAAACATCAACAGCAGACCGAACTCATCGGCCGCCTGTCGAAGGCCGCGGAGGAAATCTAGGGATGCCGCATTGATACCGCCTTCGCCCTGAACCGGTTCCGCAATGATTGCGGCCGTCTCGTCGGTGATGGCGGCCCGAAGCGCATTGAGGTTGCCGAATGGAACCTGATCAAATCCTTCAACCGGCGGCCCGAAGCCATCGAGGTATTTGGGGTTCCCTGAGGCGGCGATCGTCGCCAGCGAGCGCCCGTGGAACGCCCCCTCGAAAGCGATGATGCGCCAGCGCTTGGGATTGCCTTTAGCGTGGTTATAACGTCGCGCCAGCTTGAAGGAACCTTCCAGCGCTTCAACGCCGGAATTGCAGAAGAACACGCGGTCGGCAAAGCTCGTCTCCACCAGACGTTCGGCAAGCCGTTCCTGCTCTGGTATCTGGTAGAGATTCGAAGTGTGCCAAAGCTTTGCAGCCTGATCCTGCAGCACTTTGACAAGCGTCGGATGGGAGTGGCCCAGCGAGTTCACCGCAATACCGGTCGCAAAGTCCAGATAGCGACGGCCGTCGGTCGCGTAGAGATAAGCGCCCTCACCTCTCTCGAAGGCATATTCCGACCGCCCGTACGTATTCATCAATGCCGAGCTCATCCGCTTCGGTCCTCTGTGCTGGTGCCCGTTGGGAGAAGACGCGCTTTGTGCCGCGTTATGATGGGAAGTGTCAATCCACAGCGAAGCTGGCGCGTCAGGGTTTCAGTTTGTACCCACGTCGGATCATCACATAGCACAGGATCCAGACCGCCAACACGACGCCGGAGATCACGGCAAGGCCCAACAAAACCGGCGCTTCGGACCGGCCAGTGAACCCGAACCGCAGGCCGTCGATGACATAAAAAAGCGGATTGAACTGAAACAGCGGGCGGCTGGCCTCGGGCAGACGGTCAAGCGCGAAGAACGTGCCTGACAGGAATACCAGCGGCATGACGATAAAGGTCTGAAAGGCGGACAGCTGGTCCCATTTTGCCGAGATGATGCCGGCGATCCGTCCCAGCAATGCCATCATGACGGCGCCCAGCACGGCGAAACTCGCCAAGGCCGCGGGATTGGCCGGTAGGGACGCGCCGAACGGCAGCATGGCGATCCAGACCACGCCGGCAACCGACAGGCCGGATGTTGCGGCAGCCACCGTATAACCCAGCAGAAGCTCGCCCGGTGTCAGCGGCGCCGCGAGCAGGTCGGTGATCATGCCCTCGAGCTTGTCCATCACCAGCGAAAAGGCCGACGACTCGAAAGAACGGGTCAGCATCGCGCTAGCGATAAGGCCGGGAATCAGGAACTGCATGTAGGCGAGCCCGCCCATCAGGAGTGGCCGGTCCTGAGGCCAGGCGAGCATGAAGATGAGCGCGAACAACGTCGTTTGAACGGCCGGCGCTGCGATTGTGTAGGTCCAGATTTCGAAGTCGCGCCCGAGCTCGCGACGGATCAGCGTCGCAACGCCGATCCCGTTGGCATAGCGGAACCAGCGTGCGGTTGGCGGGCCGTTACGCAAGGTGAGATCGGGCAGCCGGCCGTCCTGGGTGGCCATCGGTTCACGCCTTCAGCTTGTAGCCGGTTGCGACAAACCGCCAAGCCAGCAACCAAAGCGCCGAGTTGACGACAAACATCACGGCAACGCCAAGCAAGGGCGAGGCGTCCGCCTGACCGATGAAACCATACCGGAACCCGTCGATCATGTAGAAGAACGGGTTCAACTGCGCCAGGGTCTGCGCCGGTTCCGGCAGGCGGGAGATCGAATAGAAGGTGCCGGAGAGGAACGCGAACGGCGTGATGACGAAATTGGTGACCGCCTGAATGTGATCGAATTTCTCGGCCCATATCCCGCCCAGAAGGCCCAGCAGTGACAGCATCATCGAACCGGCGACGGCATGATAGAGGATGAAAAAGGCATTGCTGATCCGCAAATCGACAAACACGCTCATCACCAGGCCGGCGGCCAAACCGACCACGACGCCGCGGGTTGTCCCGCCGAGAATGAAAGCGCAGACAAACTCGCCGGGCGAGATCGGCGGCATCAGGACGTCGACGATATTGCCCTGAACCTTAGAGATCATGATCGACGAGGACGTGTTGGCGAAGGCGTTCTGGGACATGGTCATGATCACCAGGCCGGGCGCCAGGAACAGGACGAACGGCACGCCGTTGACGACTTCCACTGCCCGGCCGAGCGCCAGGGTGAAGATCGCCAGAAACAGAAGCGAGGTGATAACGGGCGCTGCCACGGTCTGGGTGAACACCTTGAGAAACCGCCGCACCTCTTTGAGGTAAAGCGTCCACAAGCCCAGCCAGTTGACCGCGCCGTAGCGTCTCGGTTCCGGCGCGCCGGAGGACTGTTGGGTTTCCATCGTGGCCATGGCGGCGCGCACCATAATGACACCACCGCACACCGGCAAGACCGGCGCGCGAGGAACTTTGTCCGCATCCGCTATCGGGCGAGGGTCGGTTCGGTTACAACAACGGCATGGGTCAGCCCAAGTCCGTACCGTCGCGACACCGCGGCCGCAAACAGTCGAAACCGGTCACCGCAAACCGCCTCGAGAAGGCGGCGCTCGCCTATCTGGAACGTTACGCCGCGTCCGCGGAGTCGCTGCGTCGGATACTCTTGCGCCGGGTTGAAAGATCGGCACGCCTGCACGGTACCGATCGCGAAGCCGGCGTCGAGATGGTCTCCACGCTTGTAGACCGCTTTGTCCGGTCGGGTCTGCTGGACGACGATGCCTATGCACGGCTCAAGACAAACAGCCTATCCCGCCGGGGCTACTCGACCCGCCGTATCCGCACCTATCTGATGACGAAGGGCATTGAACGGGAGACCATTGCGGCTGCCATTCAGTCGCTGCAAGAGGACGACGAGGACCCCGACTTCGCTGCGGCCATCAGATATGCGCGCCGGCGGAGAATCGGTCCCTGGCGCGGTGAGGCCCAACCGCAAAATCGCGACAGAGACCTCGCTGCCCTGGGCCGGCAAGGATATTCCTACGATATCGCCCGCAAGATCATCGATGCGGAGACGGGTGAGGATCTGGAGGCGCTGCTCTCCCAGCAGTCCTAGAACGTCTATAGCGGCAGGGCCGTCGCGTATTTCACCCGGCGCAGCGAGAAGCGCGAATTGACCGCACCCATGAACGGCAAACGGAGAAGTTGGTTCGAAAGAAACCGCTCATAGGCCTCGATGTCCGGCACAACGATCCGCAATAGGTAATCGCGATCGCCCGTGACGGCGTGACATTCCAAGACCTCCGGCGACGTGTCCACGAAGCGCTCGAAGTCCTGCACGTTTTCTTCCGTGTGCCGGGTCAGCGTGACGCTCGCGAACACGCTAACGGTCAATCCCACGGCCTTCGGATCGACCAGGCTCACTTCCGCCGTAATGACCCCAGCATCCTTGAGCCGCTTGATCCGACGCCAGCAGGGCGACAGGGACAGGCCCACCCTGGCCGCGATTTCCTGGGTGGACAGGGTCGCGTCGGCCTGCAGAAGGCCAAGGATCTGCCGGTCTTTTCCGTCAATCTCCATTCTGGTAAATCATACCCCAAAACAAGCTGAAACAGGAATAACTTAGTCGATCTTAACCTTATAGGCGACCGTTTCGACAAGAAATTTCCCACAGAGAAGCCCATAATATTCCCTCAAATGGGAAAATGACATGGCCGATCCACGGGACTTCGTCATCGATCAGAACTGGCAGGGCTACAGCGCCGCCGAACACGCGGTGTGGCGCACGCTCTATCGACGCCAGGCCGCCTTGTTACCCGGCCGCGTGGTCCCGGCGTTTTTGGAAGGCATGGAACGGCTTTCCGTCGCCGCCGACGGCATTCCCGATTTCCGCCGTCTGAACGAGACATTGCGTTCGATCACCGGTTGGGAGGTCGTCGCGGTTCCGGGCCTGATTCCCGATGACGCCTTCTTCCGCCTTCTGGCGGATCGCAAATTCCCGTCGGGCAATTTCATCCGCAAACCGGACGAGCTCGACTATCTGGAGGAGCCGGACGTCTTCCACGACGTGTTTGGCCACGTACCGCTGCTGACAAACCCGGTGTTCGCCGATTTTATGCAGGCCTATGGCGAGGCCGGCCTGAAGGCGGAAGGCGGTGGCGTGCTGAGCCGGCTGGCCCGCCTCTACTGGTACACGGTCGAGTTCGGCCTGTTCCAGACAGCGGACGGGATCCGAATCTACGGTGCCGGCATCGTCTCGTCGCGCAGCGAAACTGTCTTTGCCCTGGAAAGCAACTCGCCCAACCGGATCCGCCTGGACCGGGACCGGGTCTTGCGCACCAACTACCGCATCGACGACTTCCAGGAGACCTATTTCGTTATCGACCGCTTCGAGGATCTGTTCGAGACGTTGGGCCACGATCTGGAGGTCGCGCTGCGCCGCGCGGCGCGGCTGTCCGACTACACGCCGTCCGACGTGCTCGCCTCGGACGACGTGTTGTTCCGCGGAAGCGGTGCCTATGCGGCCGGCAAGCGGGCCGCAGCGAAAGAGGCTGCCGCCTAGTCCGCCTCTCCGGCGCGTTCGATCGCGTCCATATCTTCGTCAGAGAATCCGAAATGATGACCGATCTCGTGGATCAGCACGTGACGCACCACGTGGGCGAGAGATTCGCCGGTCTCGACCCAGTAGTCGAGGATCGGCCGGCGATACAGGAACACCATGTCCACGTCGTCCGGCACGTCCGTCACCGAACGATGGGCCAGGTCCCGACCCACATAGAGCCCCAACAGGTCGAACGGCGATCTCAGCGACATGTCGCGGCACACATCCTCATCGGGGAAATCGTCGACCCGCAGAACCAGCCCGCCCAGATGCATCCGCAACGGTTCCGGAATCACCGCCAGCGCCGCTTCGCCCAGCCTAGCCAAGTCGTCCAGGCTGGGGGGTCTGTCCGCATCGCGGGGCCTTGTCCGATTGCCGGTCATGAATTTCACTATAATCATTCGTCGCAGCGCCGGTCATGGGCAAAGCCGCGACCGGCCTCTATACTGCGCCGCTCCGAAACGAGCATGGGAGACCAGCCCGCGATGGCCGAGCTGTTGAGCGCAGAGGATCGCAAAGACGCGATGGCCGACCTGCCCGACTGGCAGCCGGTCGACGGCCGCGACGCCATCTGGCGGTCCGTGAAGTTCAAGGACTTCAACCAAGCCTGGGGCTTCATGAACCGCGTGGCCCTGGTCGCCGAACAGATGAACCACCATCCAGAGTGGTTCAATGTCTACAACCGCGTCGATATCACCCTGTCGACCCATGATGCCGGCGGGCTGACCAAACTGGACGTCACGCTGGCCAAAGCCATCGACAGGATGGCGGGTCAGGCCTGATCTTGCTCCGCCTGATTGCCGCCGCGGCGTTCTGCCTCGTCCTGCTGGCCCAGCCCGCCGCGGCCGACTTCCGCACCGGCGTGGTCGCCGTTCAGGAAGAACGGTTCGAAGACGCACGGCGGGCATTCACCCAGGGCCACGAGAACGGCGATATCCGCAGCACCTTCATGTTGGGCGTGATGTTCGAGCATGGCTGGGGCACCAAGGCCAACCCCGCCGAGGCATCGCAATGGTACAAAAGGGCGGCCGACGGCGGCATGGCCTCGGCGCAGTACAATCTGGGCATCCTCTACCAGGACGGACGGGGTGTGCGGCGCGACGAAACCAAGGCCGCGGGATTGTTCGCCATGGCCGCGGCCCAGGGTCACGGCAAGGCCATGAACAACCTCGGCTCCTACTACGATACGGGTACGGGCGTGCCGGCCGACCGGGTGGAAGCGCTGAAATGGTTTACCCTGGCGGCGAAGTATCTGGAGGGCGAAGAAAGGCTGGTCGCGAACGAGAACGTGCTGAGGACCTCCCAGAGGCTGTCCTCCGCCCAGATTCAGGTGGCGTCGCAACGGGCCGCGGAATGGATCGAAGCTAACGATCCCGAAAACGCCAACTAGGGTCTATTTCGGCTGCATTCTCAGTGCGCTGTCCAGGCGCACCACCGTTCCGTTCATGACCGGGTTTCCGATCATATGCAGGACCAGCTCGGCGTATTCCTCGGGTTTGCCGAAACGCTGGGGAAACGGAATGGACGCCGCGAGCGAATCCTGTACCTGTTGCGGCATGCCCAGCAGCATCGGCGTGCCGAACAGCCCCGGCGCGATTCCCAGGACGCGGACGCCGATGCGGGCAAACTCGCGCGCCGCCGGCAGGGTCAACGACGCAACGCCGCCTTTGGAGGCCGCATAGGCCGCCTGTCCGATCTGTCCTTCGAACGCGGCCACCGATGCGGTGGAGATGAGGATGCCGCGCTCGCCGTCTTCATTGGGTGCCCGTTCGGCCATGTCGGCCGCCGCCAGGCGCATGATGTTGAAGGTGCCGACCAGATTGACCTGGATGACCCGATCGAACTCCTCCAGCGGCAACGGGCCCTCGCGGCCGACAATGCGCGCCGCCGGCGCGACCCCGGCGCAGTTGACGGCAATGCCGCAGGGACCGTTGTCTTCGTTCGCCCGCGCCACGGCCGCTTCGGCGCTCGCCGCGCTGGAAACGTCGCATTCCACCGCCAGCCCGCCGATTTCGTGCGCCAGCGCGGTCGCGGACTCGATGTCTCGATCGAAGATGGCGACGCGGGCGCCGGCCGCGGCCAGCGCACGGGCGGTCGCCGCCCCCAGTCCCGAACCTCCGCCGGTCACGATCGCCGGCGTATCCTTCACCTGCATTGCGGCCTCCCACTGATTCCGGTCCGTTGCGCCCACAGGGATACAACAGTTTTCCCCGAGCACGGAATAGATGTGCCGGGTCATGAAGCGCTGGACCGGGGGGCTTGCCCGTCATAGCGTGCGCTGGACCATGTTGAGCCAGGTTCCCCTTCCCGCCCGCGTCCTCGGTCTCGCCGGCCTGATTCCGTTCATCGCCGGTGCGGTCGGCGTGTGGGTGCTATCGGACCTGTATGCGGCGATCGCCATGACGGCGCAGATGGCCTACGGCGCCGTCATTCTGTCATTCCTCGGCGCCGTGCATTGGGGTTACGCCATGCATGGCGAACTGGCCTGGCCGCGGCTTTTGTGGTCCGTCGCGCCGGCGCTGGTCGCCTGGGTCGCACTGCTGGTCACACCGCTGGAGACGACGCTAATCCTGATCGTCTCCTTCGTGCTGGCATTTTATACAGATGCGCGCGCCGCCCGGTCGGGCCTGTTCCCGCGTTGGTACCTGGATCTGCGCAAGGTGTTGACGCTTGGGGTCGTCCTGTCGCTGGCGGCGACCCTGGTCCGGATCTACGTCAGCGGCCTGTGAACCGCCCCAGCAGCGAGGGTTTCAGGGCGGTCTGCGGGCGCGCCAACAGGGCTTCCCGACGCGCCACATAGACAGCCGCCCCGGTGATGACCAGCGCCCCGACCCAGGTCCATTTGTCCGGCAGTTCGGCAAAGAACATGTAGCCGACCAGCGCCGCGAACGGCAGGCGCGCATAGTCGAACGGCATCACGAAAGACGCGTCGGCAACGGCGAAAGCCCGGGTCAGCGCCAGGTGGCCGAGCGTCCCCAGCAGACCCAGCAACACCGCCAGCAGCAGAAACTCCGTCGTCATCGGCGTCCAGACCGCCAGGGCCGGCGGCAGCGTCGTGCATGACAGGACCAGGGCGGTCCAAGTGACGATACGATCGGTCGGTTCGGTGCGGGTCAACGATTTGATCGCCAGCGCCGAGCAGGCCATGAAACCGGCCGCCCCCACCGCCCAGAACGCGCCGACGCCGACAACCGCATAGCCGGGCCGCAACATGATCAGCACGCCGATGAAACCCACGATGATGGCCGACCAGCGCCGGAGCCTGACGGTTTCGCCCAGCAGCAGCGCACTGCCCGCGGTGGCGAACAGCGGCGCGACAAAACTGATCGAGGTCGCCTCGGCGATGGGCATCGCGGCAACCGCGGACATCCAGCACAGCACGCCGCCCGTCGCCAGCAGTCCCCGGGCAATGAAGAATCGCCAGCGCTGTGTTTTCAACCCCCCGACTCCACCCCGCAAGATCCAAGGCAGCATAAACAACAGGCCGAAGACCGAGCGCAGGAAGCCGATCTGAAACGGATGCAGCCCCTGGTCGGCGCCAAAGCGGATGAGACCGTTCAGGACGGAGAATACGGCGGCCGCCAGCGTCATCCACAGGACACCGCGAAGGGGTGCCGACAGGAGCGGTTGGCGACTGTTCGCCGCGGTCGACACGGGACGGACCTTTCGGATCGGGTGGGGCGGGGGCGGCTTGGATTGCCGCGCGTGCACGTGCTATCCAGCTTATTCTAACCCTCGGCCCTGACGCAAACCTGCCTACCGAATGGGGAGGACTTCCGTGAGCGACCCGTTGTGGCGGCCGTCCGAAACGCGAGTCAGAACCTGCACCCTGACCGCCTTCAAACACAGGCTGGAAGAAAGAATCGGCAAACGCCTGGACAACTACAAGGCGCTGCACGACTACTCGATCCAAGAGCCGGAAGCGTTCTGGCTGGCCGTCGCAACCTACTGCGACGTGCGGGCAGAAAGCTGGGGCGAGCAGGTGCTGGTGGACGGCAACAAGATGCCGGGTGCACGGTTCTTTCCGGACGCCCGGCTTAACTTCGCCGAAAACCTGCTGCGCCGGCGGGACGACGCCACTGCGATCGTGTTTCGCGCCGAGGATCAGGTGCACCGGAGCATGAACTGGGCCGAGCTCTATGACGGCGTTTCCCGTCTCGCGGCGGCCCTGAGGGCCGCCGGCGTCGAACCGGGAGACCGGTGCGCCGGTTTCGTGCCCAACATGCCGGAAGCGATCATGGCCATGCTGGCCACGTCGGCCATCGGCGCCACCTGGACGTCGTGTTCGCCCGATTTCGGCAAACAGGGGGTGCTGGATCGGTTCGGGCAGACCGAGCCGAAAATCCTGTTTTCGGCCGACGGTTACTTCTACAACGGCAAACGGCACGATTCGCGTGCCCGAGTGGCCGATTTCATCGGCGATCTGCCGAGCGTCGAACGGGTGGTATTCCTCCCGTTGCTGGACGAACAGCCCGACGTTTCATCCGTCCCCAAGGCGACGACGCTGGCGACCTTCGTGGCCCGTCACCCCGCCGGCAAGATCGACTTCGCCTATATGCCGTTCAACCACCCGCTCTACATCATGTACTCGTCCGGCACGACGGGCGCCCCCAAATGCATCGTGCACGGCGCCGGCGGCACGTTGCTGCAGCACCTGAAGGAACATCAGCTGCACACCGACGTGCGGCGCAATGACCGGCTTTTCTATTTCACCACCTGCGGCTGGATGATGTGGAACTGGCTGGTCTCGGGCCTGGCCAGCGAGGCGACGGTGATGCTGTATGACGGGTCGCCGTTCTATCCCGACGGCAACGTGCTGTTCGACTTTGCCGCCGAGGACGGCATCACCCATTTCGGCACGTCGGCCAAGTATATCGACGCGCTTGCGAAGGCGGGCATCAACCCGATCCGGACGCACGACCTGAAAGCCATGCGGGTGATGACGTCGACCGGTTCGCCGCTGGCGCCGGAAGGGTTCGACTATGTCTACACGCGGATCAAAAAGGACCTGCAGCTGTCGTCCATATCCGGAGGAACCGACATCATCTCCTGTTTCATGCTGGGGTGCCCCATCCTGCCTGTCTGGCGCGGCGAGATTCAGGCATCGGGCCTGGGTATGGCGGTGGAGGTGTTCAACGATGCCGGCAAGCCCGTGACCGGAGAGAAGGGCGAACTTGTCTGCACCAGACCCTTCCCCAGCATGCCGGTGGGTTTCTGGAACGACCCGGACGGCAGCCGCTATCGGGCCGCCTATTTCGAACGCTTCGAGAACGTCTGGTGTCACGGCGATTTCGTCGAACGCACCGCGCACGACGGCCTGATCATTTACGGAAGGTCGGACGCCACGCTCAATCCAGGTGGCGTGCGGATCGGAACCGCAGAGATCTATCGACAGGTCGAGCAGTTCGACCAGGTTATGGAATCCATCGTGATTGGCCAGGAATGGGACAACGACACACGCGTGGTTCTGTTCGTCGTCCTGAAAGACGGCGTGACCCTGGACGAGGCGCTGGAGAAAGAAATCAAAACCAAGATCAGACAAAGCTGTACACCCCGACACGTTCCGGCAAAGATCGTTCAGGTAGACGACATTCCCCGCACCAAGTCCGGCAAAATCACCGAGCTCGCGGTACGCGACATCGTGCACGGCCGCTCGGTCAAGAACCGCGAAGCGCTCGCCAATCCCGAAGTGCTCGACCTGTTCGAAGACATCGAGTCGCTGAAGGAAGCGTAATCCCCACGCAACAACGGAACGCATGACCAGCAAGTCCGCCTACGAACCCGGCGTTCGGTCGAAAGCCAAACGCAACTACGAACGCGCCGCTTACGATCACGAGACGGTCCATGCCGTGATCGATGCGGGATCGATGTGCCATGTGGGATACGCCATCGACGGCCAGCCCTATGTGACACCCACGATTCACTGGCGACAGGGCACGCGGCTGTTTTGGCACGGCTCCAGCGCCAGTCGCATGCTGCGTACCGTCCGGGCCGCCGTGCCCGCCTGTCTGACGGTGAGCCATTTCGACGGATTCGTTCTCGCCCGCTCGGCCTTTCATCACAGCGTGAACTACCGCTCGGTGCTCGCGTTTGGAAAGGCGAAGGAGGTGGTCGAGCCGGCGGCGAAGATGGCGGCGCTGGAAGCGATGATGCAGCGGTTCTTCCAGGGCCGCTGGGAAACCCTGCGACCGGTCACCGACCAGGAACTGAAGGCGACGATGGTCGTCGAAATGGAGATCGAGGAAGCGTCGGCGAAAATCCGCACGGGCCCGCCGATCGACGATGAGCCCGACTATGACTGGCCTGTCTGGGCCGGCGTGTTGCCGGTGCAACTGACGACCGGCGCGCCCGAACCCGACCCCCGACTGAAACCGGGTGTCTCTGTGCCGGACCATGTGACGGAATTTGTTCCGGGCAAAACCCTCGACTAGAAGTCGCTGCAGCGCCCCGCTTTTTCCCAGTCGCCGTAGCGGGTGGGCTCCAGGCCCTTCGGTCCGCCGATTTCTTTTGGGATTTCGCCGCGGGCCTCGGCCGCCTTGCGCCAGCGGGCGCCGGCCTCTTCGGCCTTCCTCTCGGCGATGGTGCGGGCATCCACGGTCGTTTCAGCCGGGTCCCCGGCGTCCCGATCCGGCGCTGGCTCGGGCGCCGGCTGGCTCTCCGGCGGTTTCCCAGGCCGGGCGCGGGCCCAGCGCATCAACTCTTCCATCTTTCCCATGTGAGAGATATGGGGCAATTCGGCCCGTCTGCCAAGCGTTGCGATGATGCTGTTCCGGCCTTTCCCTGGGGCAATGCCCGTCCTATGAAGGCGGCATGACGGACGCCCGCAGCCTCGCTTTCGACGTTCTCGACGCGGTTCTGACCCGGCACCGGCCGCTGGAGCAGGCGTTCGAGGCGCACCCTGCCCTCTCCGGCCTGGAAGGGCGCGACCGGGCCTTTGCGCGCAACCTCGTGGCGACCGCGCTGCGCCGCCGCGGTCAGCTGGACGCGCTGGTGACCGCTTTTCTCAAGAAACCGCCGCGCGGCAAGGGTCGCGTCGTGGTCCGGATTCTGGAACTCGGCCTGGTGCAGCTTCTGTTCTTCCAGACTCCGCCCCACGCCGCGGTTTCCACCGCGCTCGACCTGGCAGAACGAAAGGGTGTCGGCGGGTTGAAGAACCTGATCAATGGCATCCTGCGGCGCGCCGATCGCGAGGCCGGAGCGCTGTTGGCGGCCCAGGACGCCGCCCGCCTCAACACACCGGACTGGCTGTGGGGAAGCTGGGAGAAGGCCTACGGGCCGGCCGGGGCACGCGCCATCGCCCAGGCGCATCTGGCCGAGCCGCCGCTGGATCTGGCGATGAAGGCTGACGGCGAAGAATGGGCGGCAACACTCGGCGGCAGCGTCCTGCCGACCGGCGGCGTCCGGCTGCCGACGACACGGGAGATCACCGGACTGCCGGGATTTCGGGACGGTGCCTGGTGGGTTCAGGATGCGGCCGCGCAATTGCCCGCGCGGCTGTTGGGCGATGTCGCCGGTCAGACGGTCGTCGACCTGTGCGCCGCCCCGGGGGGCAAGACGGCGCAACTGGCGGCGGCCGGAGCATCGGTGATCGCCGTCGATCTGTCGCGACACCGGCTGGCGCGCCTGGAGGAGAACCTAGCGCGGCTGGATTTGACGGCCGAGACAGTCGCCGCAGACGCGCGAAGCTGGACGCCCGGCCGTGCCGTGGACGCCGTCCTGCTGGACGCGCCGTGCACGGCCACCGGCACGATCCGGCGCCACCCCGACATTCCCTGGGCAAAACAGCCGGCCGATCCGGCGCGGCTGGCGGCGGTCCAGGCAGACCTCATCGCAGCGGCCGGGCGGATGCTGCAGCCCGGCGGGCGGCTGGTGTTCGCGACCTGTTCGCTGCAGCCGCAGGAGGGCGAGGCCCACCTCGCAGCTCAGCGGGACGGGTCGCTGGCACTGGATTCGATCACGGCGGACGAGGTCCCCGGCATGGCCGACTCGGTGAACAGCGATGGATCGTTGCGCACGCTGCCGTGCCAATGGGCCGACCGCGGCGGGTTGGACGGGTTCTTTATCGCTCGGTTCAGGCGGGTGTGATCGCCAATCCAGGAATGCCGCTTGCACCGATTCCGGTGAGCGACTAGGAAGAGTCCATGCAGCAACCGGTTCGGATCGCTCCCTCGATTCTGTCCGCCGACTTCGCCAGACTTGGAGAGGATATCCGCGCAGTCGACGCCGCCGGCGCCGACTATATCCACGTGGATGTCATGGACGGACACTTCGTGCCCAACATCACGATCGGTCCGCCGATCATAAAGTCGTTGCGACCGCACTCGAAAAAACCGTTCGACGTTCATCTGATGATCGAGCCCGTCGATCCCTATGTCGTCGCCTTCGCCGATGCGGGAGCGGACATCATCACGGTCCACCCCGAGGCCGGGCCGCATACGCATCGGACGCTTCAGACCATCAAGGATCTGGGAAAGAAGGCAGGTATCGCGCTGAACCCGTCGACGCCGCCGGAATCGATCGACTACGTCATCGACCTGGTGGATCTCGTGCTGGTTATGTCGGTGAATCCGGGTTTTGGCGGCCAGTCCTTCATCGCGTCCAGCCTGGAGAAGATCCGCGCGGTGCGTGACCGGATCGACGCGTCGGGCCGGACCATCGATCTAGAAGTGGACGGTGGAATCAACGACGCAACGGCCGCCCAGGCAATCGCGGCGGGCGCCGACGTCTTGGTCGCTGGGACGGCCGTCTTCAAGGGTGGTGCCGGCGCGCTGGCCGACAATATCCAACGCCTGCGGGCCAGTTCGTGAGTATGGCCATGCCTGTCGTCCCGACGGAGTCCTCTCCTGTGATGGCGCGACTGGCCTACCGGGCCGTGAAACCGCTGTTCGGGACGCCGGTCTATACGATGATGCTGCGCACCGATGCGGAAGTCCGCCTTGCCGGCGCGCCGCCCGATCTCTGGCCGGGCGACCCAAGGGAAGGCGAGAAACTCTTCCGGGATAGCCTTAGTTTTGTCGCGGAGCAGGGTCAGCTGGGCGACGTGACCGACCACGTGGACGGGGCCGGTGAGAGCCGATTGGCGGCGTTGCACGGGTTTTCCTGGCTGCGGCACCTGCGGGCGCTTGGCGGCGAGGACGCCCGGGACAAGGCGCGGCGGCGGGCCCTCGCCTGGGCCGACCTCTATCCGGCCTGGAACCCCGTTGCCTGGCGGTCAGACATCGTTGCCAACCGGCTGGTGGCCTGGCTGACGCATTTCCCGGCATTCTTCGTTGGCGACGACAAGCTGGCCGGCCGTCTCATGTCCAGCATGATGCTGCAGCTGAGGCATCTGCGGCGTGTCGCGCCGCACGAACTGAACGGGGCGCCGCGCCTTCGCGCTCTCAAGGGCCTTGTCATCGGTTCCGCATGCATCGAGGTCGAACAACGGCGCCTACCCCAGGCCCTGGAAATGCTGGGGCGCGAAATCCGGCGTCAGGTGCTGCCCGACGGCGGTCATGCGTGTCGCTGTCCCACCGATCATCTGGAAGTCTTGCGCGACCTCATCGAGGTCCAGGCAACGCTTGATGCGCTGCATATGCCGGTGCCCCAGGTCGTCCGGACCACGATCGATCGGATGGCGCCCATGGTTCGGTTTTTCCGTCATGGCGACGGCGGTTTTGCGCTGATGAACGGCAGCGACGAGGGCGACCCCAGCGAGATCGATCAGATCCTGGCCCGAACCGGTGTGCGGGACCGTCCCCCAGACAGCGCGCCGGACAGCGGCTTCGACCGGATTGTGGCCGGCCGGATGGTGGTGATTTGCGACACCGGTGCGCCGCCACCTGCCGGTCTGGATCAACATGCACATGCAGGAACGTTGAGCGTCGAGATCAGCGTGGGCGACGACCGGCTGATCGTGAACTGTGGCGCAGGTCCCAATGTCAGCCGCGACTGGCAGCTCGCGCAGCGGGCGACGGCGGCTCATTCCACCGTGATGGTCGAGGAAACGAACTCCAGCGCCCTTTTGCAGACCGGCGGCCTGGGCGATCGGCGGGCGAACGCCTCGGCGGTTCGCAACGAGTCGGACGGCCAGGTTTGGCTGGAAGCCCAGCATGACGGTTACAAGTCGCCGCTCAGCCTGGTCCATCGCCGCCGCATCTACATGGCGCCGACAGGAGACGACATGCGGGCGGAGGATATGCTGGAGGGCAAGGGTGGTTGTGGTTTCACCCTGCGCCTGCATTTGCATCCCCGGGTTCAGGCGTCGGTGCAACACGATCGCGCGGGTGCCTTGCTGCGGCTGCCGGACGGCGAAGGCTGGCGGCTCAGGGCAAGCGGCGCCACCATCGACCTGGAGGACAGCGTCTATCTGGGCACGCCGGGCCAGATGCGCCGGGCCCAGCAGATTGTCATGAGCGGGACGACGACGGCCGGTCAGACCGTTGTGAAATGGGCGTTGCAGAGGGATACATCGGCGGGCTGACGCCGGCCGACGGCGCCGATCACAACGACCAGTAGCGCAGGCCAGCAGGAATGTCGGGCGCCCGCCACATGCCCTTCATGTCGGCGACAAGCCCGCCGGACACCAGCAACCTGTCGAGAGACAGGCTGTCGAACGCCTGATGCGGCACAGCACCGACAACGCAGTCGTAGCCCGTCTGCGGCGACGCGACGATGTCGATCGCGTATTCCTGCCTGGTTTCCTCTACATCGGCGAGAGGATCGCAAACCGTGACCTCGTGATCGTAGCCCTGCAGGCGGCGGATGAGGTCGACGACCTTCGAGTTCCTGATATCGGGCACGTTTTCCTTGAAGGTGACGCCCAGCACCAGCACCTTCGAAGGAGCCTCCAGTTGGTCGTCGATCCGGTCGGCCACGTACAGGCTCATGGCGTCGTTGATCCGTCGGCCCGATAGGATCACCCGCGGCTCGTGGCCGGCTTCTTCGGCGGCATGGGCAAGATAATACGGGTCGACCCCGATGCAATGACCGCCGACCAGGCCGGGCGTGAACGGCAGGAAATTCCACTTCGTGTTCGCGGCTTCCAGAACGTCGAATACCGAAAGGCCCATGCGCCCGAAGATCATGGTGATCTCGTTGATGAAGGCGATGTTGATGTCCCGTTGGGCGTTCTCGATGACTTTGGCCGCTTCGGCCGTCCGAATGTTCCTGGCCACGAAGATGTCGTCGCCGTTGACCGCGCCGTAGACCTTTCGCAGTGTCTCGGCCGCCGCTTCCGTTTGCGCCGCAACCACCTTGGTGATCGTATCGATCCGATGCGTCCGGTCGCCGGGATTGATCCGCTCGGGTGAATAGCCGAGCACGAAATCCCGCTCGGCATAAAGACCGGATTCGCGCTCCAGAATCGGGCCGCAAACGTCCTCGGTGACGCCGGGATAGACCGTGCTTTCGAAAACCACGATATCGCCGTTCTTCAGAAGGCCGCCGACCGAGCGGGACGCCGCGATCAGTGCCCCCAGATCCGGCCGGTTGCGAACGTCCACCGGAGTCGGCACGGTGATAATGTAGATGTCGACCGCGTCGCGAAGGGCTTCCGGGTCGCTGGTGAAAGTCAGCTTCGACGCTGTGAGCGCTTTCGACGCGACCTCGTCGGTACGGTCATGCCCCTGCCGGAGTTCTTCGACCCGTTCCTCGTCCACATCCATGCCAACAGTGGGATATTTATGGGACAACGCCACAGCCAGGGGCAGGCCCACATAGCCGAGTCCGATGACGGCAATGCGTGGCTGCTTTTCATTTCTTGCTGCGGACATAGGGGTGCGTTGCTGGGCTGGTGTTTCGGCGTGGGGAATTCGACTGTGCTGTATCCCGGCCCCATAGGCCGTGTCAATCGGTGGTCCCGCCATCGGCGCTTGACGTTCATCCAGTGAACGCCCTATTGTTCGCGCCGTGAACACGGGTGGCACAGCCGCCGCGGTTCCCCTTCCCAGCGGCGGTCGATTCAGGGCGGTATGGCAAAGACGGATTCCAATTTCGGCAATGGCAAGCTCAATTCGGGCGCGCCGGACAGCGAGACCGCCATCACGCTGGGTGTTCTCAACGCCGTGCACGAAAGCGACCGGCTGACCCAGCGTTCGATCGCAAGCGATCTGGGCATCGCGCTAGGCCTGGCCAACGCCTATCTGAAACGCTGCATCCGCAAGGGCCTGATCAAGGTCCAGCAGGCACCTGCCAATCGATACGTTTATTACCTGACGCCCAAGGGCTTCGCCGAGAAATCCAGGCTGACCGCCGAGTACCTTTCCTATTCATTCGATTTCTTCCGGCGCGCACGGAGCGACTGCTCGACCCTGCTGGAGCATTGCGCGGCGACCGGGCGGCGTAGGGTGGCGCTCGCCGGTTCAGGTGAACTCGCCGAAATCTGCGCTCTCGTCGCCCTGGAAGGCTCGGTTGAAATCGTCGGCATCGTCGATGCGCAGGCGACGCCGGGATCCGTTGCGGGTCTTGCCATCGGAAAGAGCCTGGACGCCGTCGGCAAGGTCGACGCGGTCATCGTGACCGACCACAAGACAGCGCAGGATACCTATGATCGTTTCGCCCGGATGCTGGGCCAAGATGCCGTCCTGGCCCCTGCCCTGCTGGGCGTAAGCCGGAACGAGCCCGGCTCGGAGTCGCAACAGTGACCCGCTGGTACGTCGTCCATACCAAGCCCGGTGGGGAACTGGCGGCAGAGGGCAATCTGCGGCGGCAGGGATACACCGTCTACCTGCCGCGCTACCTGAAACGGCGGCGCCACGCCCGCAAGGTCGAAGCCATAAAGATGCCGTTGTTTCCCCGATACCTGTTCGTGCAGCTGGATCTCGAGCATGACCGCTGGCGCCCGATCCTCAGCACCTATGGTGTCAGCGACCTCGTCACATTCGGTCGTGGTCCTGCCGCGGTTCCCGACGGCGTGGTCGAGGCGATCAAACGACGCGAGCACGATGACGGCCTTGTAAGGGTTTCTCTGGATGAATCGCTGAGACCGGGCGAGCCTGTCCGTATCACCTCCGGCGCCCTCCTGGATCGTCTCGGTCTGTTCCAGGGCCGCACCGACAAAGACCGGGTCGTGGTGCTGCTCGACCTGTTAGGCCGCAGGCTGCGGGTGACACTTTCGGACGAGAGCGTCATCGCATGTGCCGGCTGACGTCGAACAAGATTTCGCATCATCAGCCTGACAGCGCGACACCGGCCGATATATAACGCGCTGCATGTTCTGGTTAGCGCCGGCCACCGTTTCGGTCCTGCTTGCAAGTCTTGTCGCGACCGGCTTGGTGCTGCGCTGGTTGCGCCGGCGAGCCATCCTCGACCAGCCCAATCCACGATCCAGCCATCAGGTCCCCGTACCGCGCGGCGGCGGCATTGCGGTCGTTGCCACCATCATGGTCGCTCTGCTGTTGACCGGATGGGCCGCTGATCGAGTCGAGTTCTACGTCCTTGCCGGCGCGGTGACGGGCCTTGCCGTTCTCTCCTGGTTCGATGATCTCGGTCATCTCTCAGAGCTTGTACGGCTCGCGGCACAGGCGCTCGCCGTCGCGGTCTTCATGCCGTGGATCGTATCGACGGGCGACGTTTTTCAAGGCGCCCTGCCCTTCTGGTTGTCGGTCGCGCTGACCGGCGTTATCTGGATCTGGTTCATCAACCTGTTCAACTTCATGGACGGCATTGACGGCTTGTCCGCGGTGGAAGCAGGTAGCGTCGGCGTCGGGCTGGCGTTGACCGGATTGCTCGCGGGGGCGGTCGCGACCGACCTCTTTCCCGGCCTGATGATCGCCGCCGCAGCCATCGGTTTTGCTGTCTGGAACTGGCATCCGGCCAAGCTGTTCCTGGGTGACGTTGGGTCGGTTCCGCTGGGATTCCTGCTGGGCGCCCTGTTGCTGAAGATGGCGGCGTCGGGCCATTGGGCGGTCGCGCTGATTCTGCCGCTCTATTATCTGGCCGATGCAACGATCACCCTCGGCCGGAGGGCGTCGCGCGGCGGCCGGTTCTGGCAACCCCATCGGGAGCATTTTTATCAGCGGGCGGCGCAATCGGGCCGCAGTCACGCGGGGATCTGTTTTGTCGTGCTGGGCGGCAACGCAATTCTGGTCGCCCTCGGTCTTTGGGCGCTGACGGCCCCCCTTCCCGCGCTCGCGTTGGCAATCGTCACCGTCGCGGCCCTCTTGTTTTGGATGGTGCGGGCATGAAAGGCCGCGTGGTGGTGACTGGTGCTAGTGGGTTCGTCGGCGGCGCCCTCGTGCCACTGCTGAAAGAGCGGGGCTGGACGGCGTTGCCCCTGGGCCGTGACCAGGTCGGAGAGATCGGCCCAGATACCGCCTGGGAACCCTTCCTGATGCAGGCCGACGCGGTCATACACCTCGCGGGCATGAAGGATTCCGCCAGCGAAGATCCCGAGACCGAAGCGTCTCTGCACCGCGTGAACGGCGACGGAACGGAGCGCCTCGCCGCCGAGGCGATACGGGCCGGCGTCCGTCGGTTCATCTATGTGAGCTCGGTGAAGGCCGTGGCAGAGACGGCACCAGGCGTGGTGACGGCCAACGACGCGCCACGCCCACGGACCGCCTATGGCCGGTCGAAATTGGCCGGCGAGCAGGCCCTCATCCGCACCGCTTCCGATCGATTGGAGACGGTCATTTTCAGGCCGCCGCTGGTCTACGGCCCGGGTATGGACGGGCATCTTCCGGCGCTGGCACGGCTGGTGAAACGCGGCATCCCCCTGCCCTTCGCCGGCATCGCAAACTGCCGCAGCTTCATCTATGTTGGCAATCTGGCCGACGTGCTGGAGCGCGGTCTGACGATGTCGCCGGGCACCTATCTCCCCAGCGATCAGCATGATCTCTCTGTGCCCGATCTGGTCCGGGCGGTCGCTCATGCGCTGGACCGGCCAGCAAGGCTGTTTCCGATGCCGGCCGTGCTGTTGCGGCTGGCCGTCCGGCTCGCCGGTCAGGCGGACATGCTGGAGCGCCTGTTCGGAGATCTGCGCGTCGACGGAATCGTGCCCGGGTGGCGCCCGCCGACGCCGATTGAAGCCGCCTTTCGCCTCACCTTTTCCGGGCCGCGGGCCCGGCTCTGAACCCGGGACGCCTGCTCGCGCCCTAAGCGGTCGCCCCGACGGTCGCGTGACCCGCCTTGCCTGGACGCGGCCATGACTTTATGAAGACATACCATGCACTTGCGATTTCGCTTCGGGCCGGCCCAGATCGCCTTCTGTCATGACGTCATCATGGCGGCGATCTCTTTTCCACTGTCGCTCTATCTCAGGGCCGGCAACGATGCGTGGGCCTTGGCTTCAGGATATCTGGTCGAAGCCACGATCATTTTCGCCGCCGTCGCGGCCGTCGTCTTTCAGCTCAGCCGCCTGTATCGCGGCGTCTGGCGTTATGCCTCTCTGCACGACATGTGGGCTCTGACAAAGGCGGTGAGCCTGGTCATCCTGGTATTTCTGCCGATCCTGTTCCTCACCACGCGGCTTGAACTCGTGCCGCGCTCGCTACCGATCATCAACTGGTTCGTCTTGCTGGGTCTCCTCGGCGGACCGCGCTTCGCCTACCGGTTGTTCAAGGACCGGCGGCTCGATACCAGCTGGGTCAACACAAGCCATCGCCGCGTTCCGGTGCTGTTGATCGGCTCCGGCGACGAATCGGAGCTGTTCATACGCGAAACCAAGCGCGACCCCGGATCGCCCTACCAGGTCGTCGGCGCTCTCGATGAAAAGGGCCGCCGCGTCGGCCGGGAAATTCATGGCGTGCCGGTCCTGGGTACGCTGGACGACTTTGAGACGGTGGTGACGGAAAGATGCGACCCTCGCCCCGAACGGGCAATCCTGACCAAACCCCAGCTCGACGGGACCGTCGTACGCGCAGCACTGGACAAGGCGGAACGAACCGGCCTGACCTTAGCGCGCCTGCCCAAGCTCAGCGAGCTCAAGATGGGCGTCGAAGACGGGATCGAGATTCGACCCATCGCGGTGGAAGATCTTCTGGGACGCCCGCAATCGACACTGGATCGGGATTCCATGCGGTCCCTGATTGAGGGACGGCGCGTGCTCGTCACAGGCGCCGGCGGCACGATCGGCTCGGAGCTGGTCCGGCAAATTGCAGACTTCCGGCCCGCCGAACTGGTGCTGCTCGACATTTCGGAATACCAGCTCTACCAGATCGACATGGAGGTTGAAGAGACTTGGCCGGAGCTGAAACGGCACGCCATTCTCGGCGACATTCGCGACCGCGTGCGCGTCGCCGACGTGATGGATCGGATCGCACCGGATCTGGTTTTCCATGCCGCCGCGCTAAAGCACGTCCCGATGGTGGAGGCCAACCCCATGGAAGGGGTCCTGACCAACGCCATCGGCTCTCGGATTGTCGCCGACGCCTGCCGCGCCGCCAACGTGGCGCTGATGGTTCAGATCTCCACGGACAAGGCGGTCAATCCAACGAACATGATGGGCGCCAGCAAACGCATCGCGGAAAGCTATTGCCAGGCGGCAGACCTTGCCGGACGCGACCGTGGCGAAACGCGTTTTGTCACCGTGCGGTTCGGCAATGTACTGGGATCCACGGGCTCCGTCGTTCCCTTGTTTCGACGTCAACTGGAGGCCGGTGGTCCTCTGACAGTAACCGATCCGGAAGTTACCCGGTTTTTCATGACCGTCCGCGAAGCGGTCGAACTGGTGCTGCAGGCCTCGGCGTTGGGCGATACCCAGGAACAGGCGCGCGGCGGCATTTTCGTCCTGGACATGGGAGAACCGGTCAAAATCGTTGATCTGGCGCATCAGATGGTGCGCCTGGCCGGTCTCGAACCCAACAAGGACATCGAGATCAAGTTTACCGGCCTCCGGCCGGGCGAAAAGCTGCACGAGGAACTCATGCACGGCCGCGAGCGGCAGATGCCGACCGGGATTCCCGGTCTGATGCTGGTTGCACCGCGCTCCGCCGATCTTTCTACCCTGGCAGCCGCCCTGGACACGCTGGAAAAGGCTGCGGCCGCGCGTCGGCGCGAACAGACCGCGATCCTGATGCAGCAGCTCGTCCCGGAATATCTAACGAACCTCCGGAAACCGGCAGCGGCCTCTGGCTGACCCTGCCGGGGGTGGAGCTCACACACAGGGAAGGCCAATGGCCGAACAACCCATCGCCAGGGCGCTGATTTCGGTTTCCGACAAGACCGGACTGGTGGAATTTGCGCAGAATCTCGCCCGTCACAAGGTTCTGCTGCTGTCGACAGGCGGCTCTTCCAAGACCCTCAAGGATGCCGGCATTGCGGTCACAGAGGTGTCCGCGTTCACGGAATTTCCCGAGATCATGGACGGCCGTGTCAAGACCCTGCACCCGGTGATCCACGGCGGCATCCTAGCCAGACGCGATGATCGCAAACACCGCATGCAGCTCGAGACGCACGGGATCTCGCCGATCGACCTGGTGGTGGTCAACCTCTACCCGTTCGTCGAGACCCTGCGCAGCGGGGCGGACTACGAAACCTGCATCGAGAACATCGATGTCGGGGGGCCTGCGATGATCCGCGCCGGCGCAAAGAATCACGAATATGTCACGGTTATCACGGATCCCGGCGAGTATGAGACGGTGATCGCGGAAATGGACGCCAATCACGGCGCCACCTCGCTGGAACTGCGACGTTTTCTCGCCCGGGAAGCTTATGCCCGCACATCGGCCTATGACAGCGCCATCGCGCGCTGGCTGTCGGAACAGCAGGGCGTGCCGTTTCCGAAGCGGATGAACATGGCGGCGCGCAAACGGCACGATCTGCGGTACGGCGAGAACCCGCACCAGCAGGCGGCCTTCTACTCCGATCAGACCGACCGGCCGGGTGTGGCGATGGCGGAGCAACTACAGGGCAAAGAGCTCAGCTACAACAACATCAACGACGCCGACGCCGCCTTCGAACTGGCGACCGAATTCGACGAGCCCGCCGTTGTCATCGTCAAACATGCCAATCCGTGCGGCGTCGCCGTGGCGGATGATCTCGTCGGCGCCTGGCACAAGGCCCTGGCCTGCGATCCGGTTTCGGCCTTCGGGGGTATCGTATCAGTGAACCGGACGATCGATGCCTCGCTTGCGGACCTGCTGGCCGACCTGTTCCTGGAGGTGGTGATCGCACCGGACATTGACGAGGAAGCGCGCGGACGGCTGGCTGAAAAGAAAAACCTGCGCCTGCTCCGTACCGGTTCGATGCCAGATCGGGACAAAATTGACCTGACGGCCAAGACCATCTCGGGCGGTATCCTGATTCAGACCCGTGACGTCGCGCGCCCCGATGTGGAGGCACTGGAAACGGTCACCGAACGCGCGCCGGACGAGGGCGAACTGCGCGACTTGCTGTTTGCCTGGACCGTCTGCAAACACGTCAAATCGAACGCCATCGTCTACGCAAGGGATCAGGCGACGGTCGGAATCGGCGCCGGACAGATGAGCCGCGTCGATGCAGCCCGGATCGGTGCTGCGAAAGCGGCGGAAAACAAGGGAACGAAAGACTCAGTGGTTGCATCCGACGCTTTTTTCCCCTTCGCCGATGGCCTTCAGGTGGCGATCGACGCGGGGATCACGGCAGCGATCCAGCCCGGTGGCTCCGTCCGCGACACCGAGGTCATCGCCGCGGCCAATGAAGCCGAAATCGCGATGGTCACGACCGGCATCCGTCATTTCAGGCACTAGGCGACTCGCCCCGGCGCGTCCGGTTGCCAATCCCGACTTCAGACTGTTTCCGGCCGCGCCGTTTCGGCCCGAGCCTTCGGCTCGCGCACGCCGAGCAATACCAGACCACCCAGAACAAACCAAAATATGATGGTTGACATACCAACGCGCTGACTGTCGAACATCTCCGTCGCGCGGGCGAAGAAAAATGGACCGAGGATGGAGACCGCGCGCCCGGTCAGCGCGTACAGGCCGAAGAACTCGGTCTCCATGTCCGGCGGGCTGAGTCGCGCCATCAAAGTACGGCTGGCGGCCTGGGCCGGGCCGACGAAAATCCCCAATGCAAGAGCAAACGAAATGAACAGTGTCTGGCTCTCGATGAACAGGATCGGGACCCCCGCCACGCACAGCCCGGCCAGCGCGATCAGGATGGTCGGCTTGGAGCCGACGATATCGTCGACCCAGGCAAACCCGACGGCGCCGATTCCCGCTGTCACATTGAGACCGATCGCGAATATCAGGATTTGTTCGAACGAAAGTCCGAAAGTGCCGGCTGCGTACAGGCCGCCGACAGCAAACAGGGTGGACAACCCGTCGCGATACAAGGCGCTTGCGATCAGATAACGCACCACCTGCCCGTACGCGCGGACCTTTCGGACCGTCGCCCACAATGACATCAGGCCCTTGTGAACCGCCTCAACCGGACCAAGACCGGTCGCCGGCTTGTCGCGGGTGAAGGCGAACAACGGCAGCGCGAAAACCGCAAACCAGATGGCGACCACTATCGTCGTCGCCCGGACATTGGCGGCCTCGTCGGTGCCGACACCGAACCAGGGCTGTTCCGGCTGGATAAGCGCCACGAGGCAAAACACCAGGCAGGCCAGGCCCCCCACATAACCCAGGCCCCAACCCCAGCCCGACACCCGCCCCATCATGCCCTTGGGTGCGACCGACGGCAGCAGGGCGTTGTAGAACACATTGCCAAGCTCGAACGCCACGCTGGCGACAATCACCAGCAACAGCGCATAGGTGATGTAGGCAACGTCGGGGCGGGCAAACCACAAGAATGTCGTCGGCAGAATGGTCATCAGCACGAAAACCGCCAGCCACGGTTTGAGCCGGCCTGTATTGTCCGCGATGGCGCCGAAGACGGGACTGAACAATGCCACGCCCAAGCCCGACAACGCGATGGCGTCACCCCAGGCCGCGCTGCCCGCAATCTCGTCGCCATGGATGCCCCGGGCAAAATAGACCGAGAATACGAAGGTGCCGATCACAGTCGGAAAGGCCGAGTTGGCCCAGTCGTAAAGGCACCAGGAGAGTATTGAGCGCTTCGACGTCATGGCGACCGTCCGTCCGCTTGCCGATGGTTAGGAGGATAGATAGGGTCCACCGCGAAAAGGCCAATTCGAACTCAACCACAGGAATACAGCATGATAGTGACAACGACCTTCACGATCGAAGGCAAACGCACGTCCGAGTATTTCGGTATCGTCAGCGGCGAAGCAATCATGGGCGCCAACATGTTTCGCGATTTCTTCGCCAATGTCCGCGACATCGTCGGGGGGCGTTCAGGCGCTTACGAAAAGGTCATCCGGGAAGCCAAATCCGTCGCCATCGAAGAGATGACCAGCGAAGCCGCCGCACTCGGTGCCAACGCTGTCATTGGATGCGACCTTGACTACCAGACGATTGGCGAGACCGGTTCGATGCTGATGGTGGTGGCGTCCGGAACGGCGGTACGCGTCGACTGACTGCTAACCGCCGTGATTGAACATGAGACGGCCGGCCGCGACGATCCGACCACCGTCAGGTTCCTGAAGCAGAATGGCGCAGCCGGCATCACCCGGAAGGTCGCTCAATGACAGTTCAAGCTGCATCGGACCGCCCCGCCATTCGCCGACCACGTCCAACGTTCGAACAACGTTGGAATTGACGAGCGTACGGCCCGCATTCTCTCCGCGCGTCACCTTTGTTTCGTGCGACCCGTCGAATGTTGCGAGCAAAATGTCGTAAGCCGACGTTGTCTGGCCCTCAACCGTGATCAGCAACCGGCCGTCCACATGTTGAAGCGCGACATGCGGCGCCATGTGCGCGTTTTCACGCTCCCGTCGTTGTTTGACCATCTGGTTTTCGACCGCAACGCGGTTAGACCCAACTTCGTGCGCGGCGCCACCGATGACGATCTGCGGTGTGTAGACATATCGGCTGCCGAGCCGGCGCGAATACCGGCGCTGCCGCTGGGTGAATGCGGCTTGGGCGAACTCGTCCTTCCAGCCGATATAGTCCCAGTAGTCCACGTGGTATTCGAGCGCCAGCACATCGTCCCGTAACGCCAGCTCGCCGAGGTACTGCTCCGCCGGCGGGCAGGAGGAACAGCCCTGGCTTGTAAACAGTTCGACGACCACGAGGTCCGATTGAGCGTCCGCCCGTACGGCAAAGGCAACCATCAGGGCGAACAGCAGGCTTGGAAGAATCCTTACTCTCATAGCGGCGTAACATACGGGTTGGCGGGTCACGTCGGGATCAACTTCGGGTGAGATTGCGGTGCACCATCCCCGAGGTTTGGACGGGCCTTCCCGCAAGCCGCAGCAGCCCGGGACCTCCCATTAGGATCCGTTATGGGCTCACAGAATGGTGAAATGAGGCAGGAAATACGTCAGACCGCTGGCTCGGCAGTTCGGGCAGGCGACTGGGTGACCTCGACCTCCACTTGCATGGCGCTGAACGCCTCCGCCGGTCCGAAATAGGTCCCCGAGACCGGGATGGCCTGAGACGGATCCCGCGCCGTCGCGACGGTAATCAGGTTCTGGCCACCCGCCAGCCCATTGGTTGGGTCAAAATCGACCCAGCCAGCGCCAGGGAGATAGACCGACGCCCAGGCATGGGTGGCACCCGCGCCGCGAACCGCCGCCTCGGAAGGCTGATCCACCGCGCTGTCGTAGAGATAACCGGTGACGAAACGGGCCGCAAACCCAAGCGAGCGCACCGCCTCGATGAAAAGAAGCGCGAAGTCGCGGCAGCTGCCGACGCCCTTTTCCAGCGTCTGCACCGGCGTTTGCGTGCCGTGCTCTTCACGGCGTACATAGGTGAAGTCGTTGCTGACGCCGCGATTCATCGCCATCAGGAGCTCTACCGTGTCGGCAGTCCCATCCGGGCCGAGATACTGGCGCGCCCAGGCATCGACCGCATGGGTGGGATCGCTGTAGTGGCGTTCGTGGGTGCGCGCTAGATCGCCGACCGCCTCGGCGGGATAGCAAAACGGCACACGCTGCGCATAGTCCTCCACCATCTGAAAGTCGGGCAGGTCGATGCCATGGTGCTCCAGCGTAATGCGGGATTCGATATCCAGCCGATCGGCCCCCGACTGAAATTCGACGCGGGCAATCGAGTTGCCAAATATGTCGAATAGCCAGCGCACCTGCCCCGTCGGCTCGAGCCGAAGCCCGGACTCCAGAAGGTGGAACTCGTGGCTGTCCCGGGGCCGCACCATCAGCATATGTTCGCCGAAGGTGACGGGCCGGTCATAGGTATAGGTGGTCCGGTGACGGACAGTCAGGATGCGCATGGCGGTCCTTATGTAGCCGCTTGCGCCGCCCGGCGCCAGACGGAGCTTGATGGTCCCTAAGGTGCGCGAGGGGCCTGTGACGGAATTGCGCGCTCATTGCGGAGGCCGACCGGTTGTCCGGCCGTCCAGACGCCTGCGTGTGCCATCGGAATTCTCGCTTCGATTCCGAAACGATCTCCGCGTCGCTAGCGTTTCAACCGATTATCGGTGTTTCCTGCAGGATCCGAGACGATGGGTATTTGTTTCAAATGCCATATAACCGGCGCTGGCATGACTACGAACGTAGGCCAATGCGCGCGATCCGGTCGAGATGGCCGCAGAATTTCCCCCTGTCGGCCGCACATCGCAGCGCCGGACCGGACTGGCCTGGTCCGCGCTGCGTCCGGCGGCGCTAGGCAGCTAGACTACGTTGTTAGGTACTGCGCCGAATTTATCAGGCAGCCTGCTGAGTCTCGCTCATGATGTTGCGCAGGACGTACTGCAGGATCCCGCCATTGCGGTAGTACTCCACCTCGTCTTCGGTATCGATCCGAACCAACAGCGGGACCGTCTCGCTGGACCCGTCAGCGCGGTTGACCGTCAGGGTCACATCCATGCGCGGGCTGAGGCCGTCCTGCAATCCGGTCACATCGAACGACTCGGTGCCATCGAGTTTCAGGGTCTCCCGGGTCGTTCCGTCTTTGAACTGAAGCGGCAGCACGCCCATGCCGATCAGATTGGACCGGTGGATCCGTTCGAAACTCTCCGTAATGACTGCCCTGATGCCCAGAAGCCGAGTGCCCTTGGCCGCCCAGTCGCGGCTGGAGCCGGTGCCGTATTCCTTGCCCCCGAATACGAGCAAGGGCACCCCCTCGGCCTGATACTGCATCGCGGCCGTATAGATAGGCATGACCGCACCGTCCGGCTGGTGGGTGGTGTAGCCGCCTTCGGTTCCGGCAGCCAGCTCGTTGCGAATTCGGATGTTGCCGAAGGTGCCGCGCATCATCACTTCATGGTTGCCGCGGCGGGACCCATAGGAATTGAAGTCCGCCGGCCGCACCTGACGCTCCAGCAGATATTCGCCCGCCGGCGACTCCTTGGAGAACGATCCGGCAGGACTGATATGGTCGGTGGTGATCGAGTCGCCCAACTTGGCGATCGCCCGAGCGCCGTGGATGTCTTCGACCGGCGCGGGTTCCGGCGCCATGTCGTCGAAGAAGGGCGGCCGTTGCACGTAAGTCGACCCCGCCTCCCAGGTATAGATCTCCTCGGCCGAGGTTTCGATGTCGCGCCACTGTGGCGGCCCTTCGAACACGTTGCCGTAGCGTTCGCGGAACATCTCGCGCGTCAGCGACGATTCGATCACCGACTGGATTTCCGCGTTGCTGGGCCAGATGTCCTTCAGGAAGACCGGGTTTCCGTCTGCATCCTCGCCAAGGGGGTCATTGTAAAGATCCACATTCAGGCTTCCGGCCAGCGCATAGGCAACCACCAGCGGCGGGCTTGCGAGATAGTTGGCGCGAACCTGCGGATTGACTCGACCCTCGAAGTTGCGGTTACCGGACAGCACCGAGCAGACGACCAGGTCCTCCTCCTCGACGGTTTTGGAGACCGCTTCCACGAGCGGACCGGAGTTGCCGATACAAGTGGTGCAGCCATAACCCACGAGGTCAAAACCCAGCGCGTCCAGGTCTTCCTGCAGGCCGGCGCGTTCCAGGTAGTCGGTGACGACCTGGCTGCCTGGCGCCAGCGATGTCTTCACCCAGGGTTTGACGCTCAGGCCCTTTTCGCGCGCTTTCTTGGCCACGAGCCCGGCACCGATCAACACCGACGGGTTGGAGGTGTTGGTGCAGCTGGTGATCGCCGCGATCACCACCGACCCGTCCTCAATGGCATAGTCCGTGCCGGCCACAGGCACCGACCGTTTGCCGGCACCGGTTTCGGACATGACCTTGCCGAACGCGACGGCGGCGTCCGACAGTGGCACCCGGTCCTGCGGCCGCTTAGGCCCAGCCAGCGACGGTTCCACGTCGCCGAGGTCCAATTCCAGCGTGTCGGTGAACATCGGCTCGGGCGACCCAGCGTCGCGCCACATGCCCTGGGCCTTGGCATAAGCCTCGGCCAGCGCGACACGGTCTTCGTCACGCCCGGTGAAGTTCAGGTACCGCACTGTCTCGGCATCGATGGGGAAAATGCCACAGGTGGCGCCATATTCCGGCGCCATGTTGGCGATCGTCGCCCGGTCGGCCAGCGACAGGTGATCGAGACCGGGACCGAAGAACTCCACGAACTTCCCGACGACGCCCTGCGCGCGCAGCATCTGCACCACCATGAGGACGAGATCGGTCGCCGTGGTGCCTTCCTTCATGGCACCGGTGAGTTTGAATCCAATGACCTCGGGGATCAGCATCGAAATGGGCTGGCCCAGCATGGCGGCCTCCGCTTCGATGCCGCCGACGCCCCAGCCCAGCACGCCGAGCCCGTTGACCATCGTGGTGTGGCTGTCCGTACCGACCAGCGTATCGGGATAGGCGACGGTCTTGCCGTTGGCGTCAACGGACGTCCAGGTGCACTGTGAAAGATATTCCAGGTTGACCTGATGGCAGATGCCGGTCCCCGGCGGCACTACGCGGAAGTTGTTGAAGGCGGTCTGTCCCCATCGCAGGAACGCGTAGCGTTCGCCGTTGCGGGCGAATTCCATATCGACGTTCTTCTTGAACGCGTCCGCGCCGCCGAAATGGTCGACCATCACAGAGTGGTCGATGACCAAATCGACCGGCGACAACGGATTGATCTTCTGGGGATCGCCGCTCATCTTGACCATCGCTTCGCGCATGGCCGCCAGATCCACAACCGCCGGCACGCCGGTGAAGTCCTGCATCAGCACGCGGGCAGGCCGGTAGGCGATCTCCCGCGTCGACTTGCGTTCTTTCAGCCAATCGGCCATGGCGCGCACATCGTCGACACTCACGGTGCGTTCGTCCTGGAACCTCAGGAGGTTTTCCAGCAACACCTTGAGCGAGAAGGGCAGGCGTGCAATGTCGCCGATCGCTCCGGCAGCAGCCTCGAGCGAATAATAATCATAGGATTTGTCGCCGACGGTAAGCGTGCGGCGCGCATTCAGGGCGTCCTGGCCGGTTCCAGTCATGGCAGCGTACTCCTTGTGCTGTCCAGCCCCGGCCCCGGGGGCGCCCGGATCCCGGCGGTGGCCGCCTCTGCAACGTCATCGGCCATGTGCCGTGACGGAGAGACAAGAACTGGGATGGATCGCGGTCGATTTACACAAAAGCGGGGCAAAAGAAAAGGGCAGGCGGCACCGATCGGCGAATCAAACCCGCGCCACCGGGCGATACACGACAAAAAGTCGGCGTCACCCGGTTCTACGGTGCCGTCGGCTACGTTCCGGCGAGGTTCCTGAGCTCGCGATTGACCACCGCCAGCATGGCAAGATCGAGTCCCGCAATCTGACGGAACTCGTTCAGCATCGTATCCACCCGGTCGGTGTTTTCGCCCCGCGTCTCGGACCAGCCGCCAATCGCCTGCTCGCCGGTTTCGCCCCGTTGCAGGACTTTCGCGGTGATCTCGGCCTGTAATCCCCACAGGTCGTCGATGATCGCCGCGATCGCCAGGCGCTGCCAGTGGTTCTCGACCGGCAAGCGGTTGGCCACCGAGCGCAACCAGTCCAAACCGAAACGCTGGCCAACGCCGGTATAGGTCCGGCCCACATCCTGGACCGGCTTGTCAACGCCGGTTGCGAGTTGAACGACATCGCACGCTGCGGACAGCGTTTTGAGCTGGCCGACGCGGACCACCAGATCCTTGGGCACGCCGTCGAACACAAACCGCTCGTTGCGTCGCCGAACCGATTCAATCACGACCGGTCCCAGAATGTCTTCCAGGTTTGCTTTGAGAATCTCCACGCCCGGCCGGTACTTTTCGATGTTGCGACGGATTTCCAGCGGATGCTCCTCGTTGCGCAGGAACCACTCGGTCATCCGGTCGATCGTCCGATTGGTCTCGTAGAGCATCAGCGCCTGGGCTTCGGCAGGCGCCTTGTTGTCCAACGCCTCGATGTCGGTCCACAGCGGCCGGAGATCGAAAACCTCGCGGGTGATGGTGTAGGCCCGGGCGATCTCGGGCGCCAGCGACCCGGTGCGCCGTTGCATCTCGTTGACGAAGGACGGGCCCGCCCGGTTGATCATGGAGTTCGTCACCGACGTCGCGATGATTTCGCGGCGCAGACGATGCCGTTCGATCGCCTCGGGGAACTGCTGCTGGATCTGAGGCGGGAAATAGCGCGTCAGATCCTGGCCCAGCAAAGTATCGTCCGGCAGATCGGAATCCAGGAGCTGTTGGTAGGTGATGTTCTTGGCGTAGGCCAAGAGCACCGAGAGCTCCGGCCGCGTCAATCCCTTATGGGCCTGATTGCGTTCGTCGAATTCCTCATCGTCCGGCAGGAACTCCAGCGCGCGGTCCAATTGCCCGGCCCGCTCCATGGCGCGGATTAGGCGCTGATGCACGTCGAGCTGACGAGTCGCCTGGCTCTGGATGACGCTGATCGCCTGTGTCTGCTGGTAGTTGTCGCGCAGCACGTGGGCCGCCACGTCGTCCGTCATCTCTTCCAACAACGCATTGCGCTGTTTGCCGGTCATGTCGCCGCGCGCGACGATGTCGCCCAGCAGGATCTTGATGTTGACCTCGTGGTCCGAACAGTCGACGCCGGCCGAGTTATCGATTGCATCGGTGTTGCAGCGACCGCCGGCCTGCGCATATTCGATCCGCGCCCGATGGGTGACGCCGAGATTGGCGCCTTCGCCCAGCACCTTGCATCGCAATTGGTTGGCGTTGACTCGGACCGGATCATTCGCGCGGTCGCCCGCATCCACGTTCGATTCGCCCGACTCCTTGACGTAGGTGCCGATGCCGCCGAACCAGAGTAGATCCACTGGCGCCTTGAGCATGTGATTGATCAAGTCGTTCGGCGTCATCTCGTCTTCCGCGATGTCCAGCACCGCTTTGATCTCCGATGTCAGCTTTACTGATTTGAGCTTGCGGTCGAAAACGCCGCCGCCCTTGGAGATCAGCTTTGTGTTGTAGTCCGACCAACTCGACCGCTGCAGTCCGAACAAGCGCTTGCGCTCGGCAAAACTCTTGGCCGGATCCGGGTCGGGATCGATGAAGATATGCAGATGGTTGAACGCACCAATCAGCTTGATGTGTTTGGACAGCAGCATGCCGTTGCCGAACACGTCGCCCGACATGTCGCCCACGCCGACGACCGAGAAATCCTGCGACTGGGTGTCGTGTCCCATCTCACGGAAATGCCGCTTTACCGACTCCCAGCCGCCGCGGGCGGTGATGCCCATCTTCTTGTGATCGTAGCCGGCGGAACCACCGGAAGCGAACGCATCGCCCAGCCAGAAACCGTAGCTGGTCGCCATCTCGTTGGCGTAGTCAGAGAACGTGGCGGTACCCTTGTCCGCCGCGACCACAAGATACGGATCGTCCCCGTCGCCCCGCACGACCTGTGGCGGCGGCACGACGTCGTCGCCATCCAGATTGTCGGTGACATCGAGCATGCCCGACATGAAGGACCGGTAGCATGTGACGCCTTCGGTCAGGAACGCCTCGCGGTCGGCAGGTGAGGGGGCCCGCTTCAGGACGAAGCCGCCCTTGGAGCCGACCGGCACGATCACGGCGTTCTTCACCTGCTGAGCTTTGACCAGGCCGAGGACCTCGGTCCGGAAGTCCTCCCGCCGGTCCGACCAGCGCAGGCCGCCGCGAGCGACCAGTCCGAATCGAAGGTGAACGGCCTCGAAACGCGGAGAATAGACGAAGATCTCCCGCAATGGCGCCGGCGCGGGCACCTCGTCGATGCCCCGACTGGCGAACTTGAAGGACACGTAGGTCTTGGGTTCCCCGTTATCGCCGGTCTGGTAGAAGTTCGTGCGCAGCGTCGACCGGACCAGATTGACGAAGCGGCGCAGGATCCTGTCCTCGTCCAGGTTCTCCACTTCATCCAGGCGCTCGTTGATCGAATGCGCCAGCGTGTCCACGTGCTGTTCGCGTCCATGTTCGATCGCCGGATCGAACTTCAGTTCGAACAGCTTGACGATGTCCGCGGCAAGCTCCGCATTCCGGGCCAGCGTCTCTTCCATGTAGGCTTGGCTGAACGGAATGCCGACCTGGCGCAGGAACTTGCAATAGGCCCGCAAGACGACGATCTCGCGCCAGGCCAGGCCGACGCGCAGCACCAGCCGGTTGAAGCCGTCATCCTCGATAGCGCCATTCCAGACGCGCGAAAAGCACTCGTGAAACGGCGTCCGAACTTCGGTGAAGTCGACGCCCTGCTCGGCCTGCGTCTCCAGGCCAAAATCGTGAATGTAGACCGTCTGGTCATGACCCAGCGGACGAACCTCGAACGGATGCTCTTCGATCACCCGCACGCCCATGTTCTCCATCATCGGCATGATCTGCGACAGCACCACGGGTCCGCCGCGATGGTAGATTTTGAATCGCAGCTTGTTTGGTTCCGCCTCGATCGGATGGTAGAGGTTGACGCCCAGCAGCCCGGTCTCCAGCGCCTCTTCCACAAGGCGGATATCGTACGCGCCCGTCTGCACGCTGAAGACTTCCCGGTACGATGTGGGGAAGGCGTCGGCGTAACGTCGATAGAGGTTGAGTCCCTTCTCTTCGCCCTGCGCCTCGATCATCACCTGCCGGATCCGGTCGCCCCAGGTGCGGGCAGCATCCTGCAGCAGGAATTCGACCTCTTCGCGGTCGTATTTCGGTATCTGCCCCGGTGCGGTCTTGATGATGAAATGCACCCGCGCGAGCGCCTCGTCGGACAGATGACCGTAATGGGCGACGATAGGTCCGCCGAAGGTGCGCGACAGGATCGCCTCGAACGACTTGCGCAGAGTGGTGTTGAACCGTTCCCGCGGGACGTACACCAACGCCGACATGAACCGCTCGAACGGATCCCGTCGCAGGAACAGCGCGATGCGCTGGCGTTCTTGGAGATGCAGGATGCCCTGGGCCGTCTCCGCGAGCGTGTCCACATCGATTTGGAACAGCTCGTCTCGCGGATATGTCTCAAGAATATGCGCCAGCGCCTTGCCAGAGTGGCCACCCCGGTCGTAGCCGAACCGCGCCATCACGTCGCCGACCTTGCTACGCAAAAGCGGGATACGGAACGGTGACTGGTTGTAAGCCACCGATGTCAGCAGTCCCACTACCTGACGTTCGCCAACGACCTTGCCTTTGTCGTCGTAACGTTTGATGGCGATCGTATCCATGTGGACGTTGCGGTGCACCGTCGAACGGACATTTGCCTTGGTGACACGGATCATGTCCGGCTGCCGCAAGAAGTGCTGAACTTCAGGCGGCATCTTGCCCAGATTGCGCAGCCCCTCGAACACCGAAAACTGCGGATCGCGCAAGACGCCGAGCCCCGTGTCGGGCAACACTTTCATCTTCGCCCTCTCGCCGGAACCGCTGAGTTCGGTTTCTCGGTAGCCGGTAAAGGTGAAGTGGTCGTCGTAGATCCACTGCAGGAACTCCACCGCTTCTTCGATTTCTTCCTTGGGCCGTTTCGGCGGGTTCTTTTTGAGCTCGTCGATTACCGAATGCACGGCGCCGCGCATCGTCGGCCAATCTTCCACTGACGCCCGCACGTCGCGCAGAACCCGGCGCACCCCGTTTTCGATTTCGGCCAACGCTTCGGGCGAAGTCTGTTCGTCGATCTCGAGATGCATGAAGGATTCGACGCCGGCCCCGTTGCGCTTGCCTTCTCTCGGCTTGAATTCAAGCGAGCGGCCATCCTTGTCGCGGGACGCGGTGTAAACCGGATGGATGATCAGGTGGACCGTCAGGTTAAGCCGGTTGAGCTCCATCGTCACCGAGTCCACCAGGAACGGCATATCGTCGTTGACGATCTCGATGACGGTATGGGTCGAATGCCAGCCATGTTCTTCGAAGCGGGGCGTGAACACGCGCAGCAAAAGCTCGTCGGGGCCCCTCGTTTGGCCGAACGCCCACATCGACAGGGCGGCGCCGTACAGATCCTCCGGCTCCCGGTCTTTGATGTCGTCCGGCGGAACGTTGGCATAGAAGTGCGACACGAAATCGGCTGCCGCCTGGGCCTTCGCGCCCGACATGCGGGTGCGTACCAGCCCGGTCACCTTGCCAACCAACTCATCGTTGGTCGTGACCGCGCGCTTCAACATGGGCTTCCTCCAGCGGGACTCATTTTGCCGTGCCCGATCGATTTTATTAACCAAATAGTTTTACCGCGTATGGCCGTAATTGGGATCAGAAACTTGACCCGCCGCACAACCGCCAATCGTACCGTTTAGCGTGACATTAGGACTTTAACGCTAGGTTTCCCTAAGGGAGAGAAGAGTAAGGGCCATAACAATGACAAAAATACAGAAGAATGAGAGGATGGCGCTGTACGCCCCCGAGACCGGCACGATCAGCGCCGCCGATCCCGACATCATCCCGGAAACCTCAGGCACGGCCAATCTCACGGCCAACGCCTTCCGAAAGCAGTACCTGGCGCGGGTTCCCGCCCAGATCAAAGATTCGCTCTCGGACGAGCAGTTGGCCGCCATGGCGGACATTGCGGCGGCCATGCGATCCGCGTGGGCCAAGCGCCATCAGGTCGACATGCGGATGTCGGTCAAGCTGTGGTTTACGAAATATTACCTCACGGTGGTTGCAGGACCGGACGTCAGGGTCAGCGGACGTTCGCGCGAAGACGCGGTTGCAACGCCCTGGCGGCGCCTCTGCAACGTTCTTTTCATCGGCATTGTCGCCGCCGGCTTCTATTCGCTGGCGGCCTTGGCGCTGCTGCTCTACAGCGCCGTGATCACGTTCTGACCGGCTTCAAGGCCGGGAAGATACCAGCCGATCGAGCCGCAACCGGTGCCGGCCGTCCGTGAGACGGCCGACGCCGGCATAGATTGACATCACCACGCCCAGCGCGGTCGCCCCTGCGATCAAAAACATGATCAGCAGTTGGTACTTGACCGCCTCGACCGGATCCACGCCGGCGAGGATCTGGCCTGTCATCATCCCCGGCAAATAGACCAGACCCACCGCCGCCATGGCATTGATGATCGGCATGAAACCGCTGCGCGTCGCCTGGCGGATGACGGGACGGAACGCCTCGTACCGGCTCATGCCAAGGGCGAGTTGTCCGTCGATCGCCGCTCGTTCCCGGGTGGCCGCGGTGGTCAGGGTGTTGAGCCCGAGACTGATACCGGTCATCGCGTTGCCGAGGACCATGCCCAGCAGGGGGATCGCGTAACGCGGGTCGTACCAGGGATCCGTCCCTATCTGCGTTGCCAGCGCGAACACCGTCACCGAGACGGCGGCCACCGTCATGGTGGTGGTACCGATCCCGTAGGACCAGATCCCGGCGAATCGGCGTTCTTGGCGTGCCATCACCTCGTAGCCCGCGAAGACCAGCATTACCGCGGCCATAGCGGCGGTCCACCAGGGCGAGGCCAGTGCGAACAGCAGACGCAGCACCAGCGCGACCAGAAGCAGTTGCGCAGTCATCCTGACCGCCGCAATCAGCAAAGACCGTTCCAGTCCGAGCCGCAGGACAATTGACAGCCCGGCCGTCACCAGCAGCAGGAGGGCGGCAACGGCCAGATCGATGTAGTCCAGCTGGACGATCGTCACAGCGCGACCTCCCGCACCGAACCACCTTCCACCCGCAGGCAACGGCGCGCGAATCGCCGCGCCTGTTCAACGTCGTGGGTGGCCAGGACGGTCGAGATGCCCTGGGAGAGCCAGTTTTTAAGACAGGCCTCGACCTGTGCCCCGGCGTCGGAGTCCAGCGACGAGGTCGGCTCGTCCAGCAGCAGCGCACGCGGACCACGGACAATCGCCCGGGCCAGCCCGAGCCGCTGGCGTTCCCCGGACGATAGGCGATCGGTGGTCCAATCCAGACATTCGGGGTTGAGACCCAGCCCGAGGACGAGGTCGTGCAAGGCCGCTCCGGCCGGGAAATGGTCGCGCACACGGTCGTTCCACCACGCCGGTTCGCCGGCGACATACATGACCATGGATCGCCATTGCGGCGCATTGACCTGCGAGCGGTCTTGGTCGTCGAGGTGCACGACAGCGGTGTTGGGGTCCAGGTCCGCGATCGCACGCAGAAGACGCGACTTGCCGGCGCCAGACGGGCCCATCACCGCGATACAATCGCCGCTCTCCAGCTCGAACGATACACGGTCGAGCCCGGGCATGGTCAGATCCTGAACGGTCAACATTCGTGCGGCTAAGATGACAATAGTGTTGTCAAACGGCCCTCCCATACTACGATGCCGCCATGACAAACACCAAATCGAGTTCGGCCAATTCCGGCAACGCACCGACGCCCGAGGCCGAGGAACTGTTTGCCCTGCTGCATGAGGCGCTTCGCATCGGCTTCAAGCTGCGGGCCCTGGGCACACGGGTGGGCGCGAACACCAAATGGGGCGGCGGCGTCTGGGGGCTGCTACGCAGCCTGGAACTGGAAGGGCCGCAGACCGTCCCACAACTCGCACGGGCCCGTCCGGTCGCGCGCCAGAGAATCCAGAAATTGTCGGACGAGATGGCCGAGTTGGGCCTGGTGGCGTTCGTCGACAATCCGGCTCACAAACGCTCGCGCCTGCTGCAAATTACACCCGCAGGACGGCGGCGCTACCGCGATCTCACCAGCGCGCTGATGGGACTGTCTGCCTCACTCGCGGAAGGTATGAACATGCGCGATCTCCAGAAAGCCCATCTCGTCCTAAAGGAGATCGGAACCGGGTTGAGCGATCGCCTTTCCGGTGAGGACGGCGGCTGAGGCCAGATCGAGAAACCGCCGTCCCGAAACTGCTTGACAACAATGTTGTCAATTCCCACATCCGGCAGACGATATGACAACTCTATTGTCAAACTGGGAGAGGGCTGATGGCCATATCTAGACGTGTCATGTTGACCCTGGCGGGCGTTTCCGCGCTGGCCGGAACCGGACTGGCGGCAAAAGCGATTGCCGATCGCCGGGACGGAGAGGGCGGCGGCTGGTCTCACGGCTGGCGACGGGGTGGCTGGCATTCGCATGGTTGGCGGAACGGCAATGGCGTGGACGGCATCGCCGAACACCTGGAAGAGGAACTCGCCCTGACCGACGCGCAGCGTCCGGCGTGGCGGGCACTGGTCGACGAAATCAAGGCGGTGCTTGCGGAAGAGGATCTGCTGTCGTTTCCAAGAACCGACCCAGCGACGCCGGCGCCCGACACCGTCGCGGTTTATCGTGCGAAGATCCAGGGTGTCCTGGCTGCGATCGACCGGCTTGAACCGCGTTTCGCGGCCTTCTACGAACAGCTTTCCGGCGAACAGCGGAAAAAAGTGGACGCCGCGCTCGCCCGCCACTATCGCCGATGAAGGCCGGGTCGGACGAGGCCGGACCGAACACGGTCGTTCGACCGCCGCTTCTGTATGGGCTGGGCACCGTCATTGGATTGGGGTTGGATTCGGTTCTGCCGTTGCCTTTTTCATTCGGCGTCGACGACTCCGTCCGGTACGTGACGGCCGCCGCCATCGGCGTTGCTGCTCTTTCACTCGCCGCAACTGCCTTTTTGCAGTTTCGGCGCGCCGGCACCAACGTACCTACCTGGCAGCCGTCGCTTGCGCTGGTCACCGACGGGCTGTACGCGCACAGTCGGAACCCCATCTACATTGCGCTAAACCTGCTCTATCTGAGCATCGCCGTCGCGACCGGCAGCAGTTGGATGCTGGCATTGCTTCTTCCGGCGTTGCTGGTGTTGCAGTTCGGCGTGATCCTGCGAGAAGAGGCCTATCTCGAAGAGAAGTTCGGTCAGAGCTACAGGGACTACAAACAGAAGGTCCGCCGCTGGCTGTGACGCGGCGAGCCGTTATTCAAGCGTGCGTATGGGTGCGCCATCCATGAACGCGACGATATCCTCCACGGCGTCCGCGTACATCAGCGCCATGTTTCGGTCGCTTACATAACCCATATGCGGACTGAGCAGCACCCGCTCGGTCGTGCGCAGCGGGTGTTCGGCGGGCAGGGGCTCCGACTCGTACACGTCCAGTGCCGCCCCGCCCAGACGACCGTCGTTCAGCGCGGCCATCAGCGCATCTGTATCCACGATCGGCGCGCGCGAGGTGTTCACCAGAAAGGCGCTGGGTTTCATCAAGGCGAGCTCGTCGGCTCCGACGAGGCCGCGGCTGCGCTCACCGAGCACGAGATGAACCGAGAGAAAATCCGATTCCGCAAACAAGGTTTCCTTGTCGACGCGCGTCACGCCCAGTTCAGCGGCACGGTCGTCGGTGAGGTTGCTGCTCCAGGCAATGACTTGCATGCCCATGGCAAGCCCGAACTGCGCCACAAGCGAGCCGATGCTGCCGAGGCCAAGCAACCCGAGCGTGCGTCCGTGCATCTCCATTCCAAGGCGGCTCTGCCAGCCGCCGGTTCGCATCGCGGCGTGGTCGGCGGCAATGTTGCGCGCCAGGCCTAGAAGCAGGGCCAAGGCGTGCTCGGCGGTCGACTGTTTGCTGGACCGCGTGCCGCAGACGGTCACGCCGTTCGCCCGTGCGGCCGCCACGTCGATCGACGCATTCCGCATACCAGTGGTGACCAGCAGCTTCAGTTCGGGCAGCCGTTCCAGCGTTGATTTCGGGAACCGTGTCCGCTCGCGCATGGCCACCAGGATCTCGAACCCGTCCAGCGCGTCGACAACCGAGTCTTCGCCGTCGAATGGCTCGTAGAAAACGGTTACCTCCGCGCGTTGTTCCAGCGCAGACCAGTTGGCGCTGGTCTTCGCGATGTCGAGATAGTCATCCAGTATGGCAATGCGCATGGTGAACCCCCCGCGAAGCGCTTTTGCCAGATCGTAGAGCCTGGACCGGAGATGTTGAACAACAACAGCGCGGTTCCGGACCGTCGCCGACAAACAAAAGCGGGCCGGAATCCGGCCCGCTTCGTTGCTGTGCCTTGAGGTCCTTCAGGCGGCTTTCTTTTCCATCTTCTTGACCTCGGCGGAGACGTTCACCGGGATCTTGGTGTATTTCATCTTCGCCTCGGGCGACTTCGGCAGAACGACCGTCAGCACACCCTTGTCAAACCGCGCTTCGACCTTGTCGGCCAAAACGTCGACGTCAAGCGGGATGCTCCGGTGGAACGACCCATAGGTCCGCTCTTTGACGAAGTACGACTTCTCGTCGTCCTCCTTTTCCACCTTCTTTTCGCCCTTGATGATCAAGAAGTCGTCGCTCATCGAGACCTCAATGTCCTTCTCGTCCATACCGGGCAGTTCGACCACAAGACGGTATTCGCTCTCGTCCTCCATCATGTCCATCTTCGGCATCATGGCCGTAAACGGCCGCTCAAGCCGATTGAACATGGGCAGGTCAAAGCCGCGCCAATAGTCCTCGAAGAGACGCTCCATATCACGGCTCAGGACATCCAACGGATGCACTTCGCCGAACTTGCCATGCCGTATGGAACGATGTCCGCTCCACGGCATCAGGCTCCGCATGCTAAGCATTGGTCCCTCCATCGTTGCAGCCTCAAAAGGCCACTGGAGGCAACCTATGGCGCACAGCCCCTATGGGCCGCGCGTCCGGTCCCTGAAGTGGCGACTTACCGCCCTTATGTATTCACTCTTAGCTTATTTTCAAGACAGGCGCGCTGACCAATAGACGCCTAGCATTGATCCAAGTAAAGATCTGGCTGCAAGCCATTCTTTTGCAAGATCTTTATTTGGGGTTTTCTATTCGGTCAGCTGTGACGGGCACCCGGCGCTGCTCGCGGCCGCCCGTCTCAGGCGGGGGCGGCCTTGCTTTCCTGCCAATCGGCAAGCGAGGCGTGCGCCGTCCGGGCCGCTTCGGCCTCGTAGTCCGCCGCCCCGAGGTCCTTCACCGCCAGTTCGATGACATAGCCGTTGGGGTCCCGGAAATAGATGGAGCGAATGAAGCCGTGATCGGCAACGCCGCGGGTCTCCATGCCGGCCGCCTTGCCCTTGTCGAACAAAGTGCGCTGGGTCTCCTCGTCGACCTCGAGCGCGATGTGCAGATCGAAGTCGTGCTGCTCCTTGAACTCGAACGGGCTCTCTGGTGCCTCGAAAAAGGCTAGGAAGGAACCATCGCCCAGCCGATAGAAACTATGCAGCACGCTGGTCGTCCGGCCGGTCTTGGTTTCCTTGATCTCGAACGCATCGGCCAGTGGCAGACCCAGAAAGTCCTCGTAGAACCGGCGCGTCTCTTCGGAATCCCGGCAGCGATAGGCGTTGTGATGCAGACCTTTTATCATGGATCCAGCCTCCTTTTCCCCGGCAGCATTTTTCCCCTGCGCCGCCCAGCATATCGTCACGGATACCATCCGGCCAACAGGCGGGATCGAGTCGTCCACGTGCCGAAAAGTACCAACGGCCGCCCGAGGGCGGCCGGAAATATGGAGCGGGCGATGGGATTCGAACCCACGACTTCAACCTTGGCAAGGTTGCGCTCTACC
>Ga0066187_1000060_pt1 | contig 52878 bp, 43 predicted proteins | sample WorMetexBAHAMAS1_FD_58706 | JGI IMG/M metagenome (GOLD analysis project Ga0066187, IMG submission 58706) | Marine gutless worms symbiont microbial communities from Max Planck institute for Marine Microbiology, Germany - Inanidrilus exumae... | ecosystem: Host-associated > Annelida > Digestive...
GCCGAAACTCACCCGTCGCGGTTTCATCAAGGCGCAAGCCGTTGCGGCCGCAGCGGCCGCCGGCGGCATGGCGACTCCGGCGATCGCCCAGAACATCCGCGGGACCAGTCAGGCCGGCGAACTGCAATGGTCGAAGGCGGCCTGCCGCTTCTGCGGCACCGGCTGCAGCGTCATGGTTGGCACCAAAGATGGCCGGGTTGTCGCCACCCACGGCGACGTCCAGTCGGAGGTCAATCGCGGCCTCAACTGCGTGAAGGGCTATTTCCTGTCCAAAATCATGTATGGCGAGGACCGCCTGACCCAGCCGCTGCTGCGCATGAAGGACGGCCAGTACGCCAAGGATGGCGAGTTCACGCCGGTCAGTTGGGACCAGGCCTTCGACGTCATGGCCGAGAAATTCAAGGCGGCGCTCGCCGAAAAAGGGCCTTCGGCCGTCGGCATGTTCGGCTCGGGCCAGTGGACCGTTTGGGAAGGCTATGCCGCCTCGAAGTTGATGAAGGCGGGGTTCCGGTCCAACAACATCGATCCCAACGCCCGCCATTGCATGGCGTCGGCCGTGGCTGGGTTCATGCGGACGTTCGGAATCGACGAACCCATGGGCTGCTACGACGATTTCGAGGAGGCGGACGCGTTCGTGCTGTGGGGCTCCAACATGGCGGAGATGCATCCGATCCTGTGGACCCGGCTGACCGACCGCCGGTTCAGTGCACCCCACGTCAGGGTGGCGGTGCTCTCCACCTTCGAGCACAGAAGCTTCAATCTGGCCGACCTGCCGGTCGTGTTCAAGCCGCAGACCGACCTGGCGATCCTCAACTACATCGCCAAGCACATCATCGACACTGGCCGGGTCAACCAGGACTTCGTGGCGAAGCATGTGAACTTCCGCCGCGGCAACCAGGACATCGGTTACGGGCTGCGTCCTGAACATCCGTTACAGCAGGCCGCCAAGAACGCCGACAAGGTCGGCGGCGCCGAACCCATGACGTTCGAAGAATATGCGGAGTTCGTCAGCGAATACGACGTGGACACGGTTTCGGAACTGTCCGGCGTCCCGGCCAGCCAGCTCGAGCAGCTTGCCGAGCTTTATGCGGATCCCGCCAAGAAGGTCATGTCGTTGTGGACCATGGGCTTCAACCAGCACACGCGCGGCGTCTGGTGCAATAACCTCGTCTACAACATCCATCTGCTGACTGGAAAAATCTCAGAGCCCGGCAACAGCCCGTTCTCGCTGACCGGACAACCCTCGGCCTGCGGCACGGCCCGCGAAGTGGGCACGTTCTCCCACCGGCTCCCGGCCGACATGGTCGTTGCCAATGAAAAACACAGGGCTACGGCTGAGAAACTCTGGAAGCTGCCGTCCGGCGTGATCCCGGGCAAGCCCGGATTCCACGCCGTCCAGCACAATCGCATGCTCAAGGACGGCGTCATCAACGCCTACTGGATCCAGGTCAACAACAACCTGCAGGCGGCCGCCAACCTGAACGAGGAAGGGTTCCCGGGCTACAGGAACCCGGACAATTTCATCGTCGTATCCGACGCCTATCCGACCGTCACCGCGCAGGCGGCCGACCTGATCCTGCCGGCGGCTATGTGGGTCGAAAAGGAGGGCGCTTTCGGCAATGCCGAGCGGCGAACCCAGTTCTGGCATGAGCTCGTGCCAGCACCCGGCGAGGCCAAGTCCGATCTATGGCAGGTCGTGGAGTTCTCGAAGCGTTTCACGACGGACGAGGTCTGGCCGGCAGAGATCCTGTCCGCCAATCCCGACTACAAGGGCAAGACCCTCTATGACGTCCTGTTCGCCAATGGCCAAGTGGACAAGTTTCCGCTGTCGCAGACAAGCTTGGAGTACGACAACCACGAGTCGAAGGATTTCGGCTTCTATATCCAGAAAGGCTTGTTCGAGGAATATGCCAGTTTCGGCCGCGGCCACGCTCATGACCTGGCGCCGTTCGAGGTCTATCACCAAGTTCGCGGACTGCGTTGGCCGGTCGTCGACGGCAAGGAAACGCGCTGGCGCTTCCGCGAGGGACTGGACCCCTATGTGGAGCGCGGCAGCGAGGTCCAGTTCTACGGTCACCCGGACAACAAGGCGCGGATCTTCGCCCTGCCCTATGAACCGCCGGCGGAATCGCCGGACGAGGAGTACGATTTCTGGCTCGTAACCGGCCGCGTTCTCGAGCACTGGCATTCCGGTTCCATGACCCGTCGGGTGCCCGAGCTCTATCAGTCTTTCCCCGATGCCGTCGTCTTCATGCACCCGGACGACGCGAGGGATCGGGGCCTGCGCCGCGGCACAGAGGTTCGGGTCGTCTCCCGCCGGGGCCAGATCAAGACCCGGATCGAAACGCGTGGCCGCAACAAGCCGCCGCGCGGCCTCGTCTTCGTGCCGTGGTTCGACGCCGCCCAGCTCATCAATAAGGTGACACTGGATGCCACGGACCCGATCTCCAAACAGACGGATTTCAAGAAATGCGCAGTCAAGATCGTCCCCGTCTTGAGCTGATCCGGTGCGCGGTGCTGGCGCTGGCCGTTCTGGCGGCGCCGGCCCTTACAGGCGCCGCGTTCGCGGCTGATTACCTGGCCACCCTACGCAACGGTCCGATCGACGACGAGGCGACGCCGCCGCCGCTCAAGGACCCGACCAACAACGACCTTCGCCAGGGGCGAAACTATCCCGAACAGCCACCTCTGATCCCGCACAAGGTCCGCGACTACCAGGTCGATCTGAACGTCAACAAATGCCTGGACTGCCACAGCCGGGCGGCGACCGAAAGATCGCAGGCCCCGATGGTCAGCATCACCCATTTCGTGGACCGGGAGGGTCAGGTGCGGGCGTTCGTGACGCCCCGACGCTACTTCTGCGACCAGTGCCACGTCCCGCAGCAGGAGGTGCAACCGCTGACCGGCAACACGTTCGTCGACGTGGATTCGCTGATCACCAAATTCAGCCAGGGAGGAAACTGACCCGTGCGGCTGGTCGCTCGTCTCAAGGGCTACTGGGGCCTGCTGAGTAGCCCCAGTCGCTATTTCAGCCTTGGCTTTCTGACCATTGGCGGCTTCATCGCCGGGATCTTCTTCTGGGGCGCCTTCAACACCGCGATGGAATTCACCAACACCGAGTTCTTCTGCACCAGTTGCCACGAAATGCGGGACAACGTGTTCCAGGAGATCAAACCGACGATTCACTACACCAACCGTTCGGGGGTGCGCGCCACCTGTCCCGACTGCCACGTGCCGCACAACTGGACGGACAAGATCGCCCGCAAGATGCAGGCGTCGAAAGAGGTCTGGGGCACCATCTTCGGCACTATCAATACGCGGGAGAAATTCCTGGCGAAACGTATTGAGCTGGCCCAGCACGAGTGGGCTCGCCTGAAGGCCAACGATTCGCTCGAGTGCCGGAACTGCCACGACCTGACCTACATGGATTTTACGGTCCAGAGCAAACGGGCGGCCGAACAGCATGAGCGATTCCTGTTATCCGCCGAACAGACCTGCATCGACTGCCATAAGGGCATCGCCCACCAGCTTCCGGAGATGGCGGACGTCGGCGGCTAGGCCGCCGTCGTCCGTATTCAGCCGTTCCGTCCCTTACGCCGCAGGATCGTTCCCACGCGCAATCCCGTTGAATGGCCCAGGCGCGTCCTGGTCTTGAGGACCGGTGTATTCTCGGACACATCGCTGGTTGCTTCCCGCTTGAGGATGTAGATGCCCGACAGCACGATCACGGCCGCGCCCGCATAGGTCTGCCAGTCCGGGTATTCGTCGAACAGCACGGCGCCGAACAAGGCGGCCCAGAAGATCTGCGAGTATTGCATCGGGGCAACGATCATGGCGTCGCCGCGCGTATAGGCAGCGACGAGAAAACCCATCGCCACCAGGACAAGGAGGGCAACGACGGCGAACAGCCCCAGATCCCCGATGGGGACCTCCACATAGACGAAGGGGATGATCGCGCCCGCCAGGAGGAGATTCGCCATCATCGGATAGAGCACCATCACAACGCCGCGTTCGTCGCTGCCGATCTTGCGCACGACGATGGAGTTCAAGGCGCCGAAGAAGGCCGCAAGGAGGGCCGCCACATGCCCCGCGTCCAACGCAGTCGCACCAGGGCGCAGGACGATCACAACCCCCACCAGGCCCAGCAATACGGCAAACCCCCGACGGAGGCGTACGGTTTCGCCCAGCATCGGTATGGCGAGTACCGTGATGATCAGGGGTGCCGCAAAAATGATGGCGTAGGCCTGGCTCAGCGGCAATCTGGTGAAGGCATAGAATGCGCAGACGGCCGATGTCGCCCCGCAAAGACAACGCAAGGCGAGCCACCAGGGGTGAACCGGCCGCAGCGTCCCCGGTTTCTCGTCGCGGATAAGGACCACGGTGATCAGCGGGAAGCTGAGCAGCGCGCTCAGAAACAGGATCTGAAAAGGCGAATAGGTCGCGCCGAGATGTTTGACGATCACGTCGTGGGTCGAAAATGCCGCATAGGCCGCGAGGCCGAGGAGCGCGGCAGGGCCGTTAGCGGACGATGAAACCGGGCTTGTCATGGTGAAGCCGCCTTGTGCCAGAGCCGCGGTTTTCTAACACACGCCAACTGTCGGAAAAGGCCGATCGCCACGATCATTTCGCATGGCCGCCCTGCTGTCGGCGCAAAGGCCATAGGTGGAGATCAGCGCTACCAGAACGAACGCAAACGTTTGTTTCGTTGAACGGAAACGCCTCGCCCCGTCCGATCGGGCCGCCGCCTCAGTCGATCTTTGTGAGAGGGTCGCCGACGGAGATTGTGCCCGCCTTCACCACCTTGGCGTAAATCCCGCGCAGGTGAAGCTGCTTGCCGGCAGCCGAGTTGACGAACAGAACCGCGTCACGGCCATAGCGTTCGGCGAACTTCTTGCAGCCATTGTGGGGCTCGGCCGTAATCTCGATGACCGTCTCGCCGATGGCCAAACGCTGGCCCGGCGGCAGATTGTCGGACGTCAGATCGAGATCCACGAACAGGTTGTCCCCGGCAAGCGCCCACCGGTCCTTCGACTGTGCCACCAGCTGGACGACGCGCGCGTTCATGATACAGACCTGGACATCCGGGTGAGGCCGGCCGTCTTCCGTTGTCTTCCAGCATCCCAGTGCCCAGTTGTCGCCGTGCACGCCCCTCTCGGCACTGATCTCGCACGCGCTCAGGCTCTCCCGTTCGTTCGGCGACGGGCGAATGACGATGGCCTCCAGGCGGCCCCGATCCTTGGGCGACGCCTCGATATGTGGCAGTCCCGCCTCCAATTCCTCGCGGGTCAAGTGGCGGACAGCAGGGGAAACGGCATCCATGTTTATACGCTCCGGTCCTGACGATCTTCCATCGGCGGTCTGAAATAGGGACCCGTCAATAGCACGGGGCCGTGGCCCCGGGCGAGCGCAATTCCAACGGGATCAGGGCAGGCAGTGAAGACTGATAAAACGCGTCAGGCCTTTTCGGTGACGCGGTCGTTATCGGCGACGATGGCCGACAACGCGTCCAGCACCAGCTTCATTTCCAGTTCGATGTCACCGAACTGATGCGCCGCGTCCGTCATCGCGCCGGTTCGACCGGTCTGTTCCAGCGTCTTAAACCCGTCCGCCAGGGCGAGCGCGCCGATATTTGCGCTGCTGGATTTCAGGCTGTGCGCGATCTCCATCACCTCGTTGCCGTCGCCGCCCGAAACCGCGGCCTGGAGCTTTTCCATCTCGCCCGGCGTGTTTTCAAGATAGATACGGGCGATTTTTTGCAGCACCCGGCCGTCGCCAATGGATCGAAGATTGTTGAGGGCGGTCTCGTCGAGCGGACCGGAGCCGTCTGGCATGACATTGCCTCCCGTCGATGATGTTGTTTCCGCGGGCATTTGGGGCCGGCACGGCGAAGGCCCATCTGCCACCTGCAAGTAAGGCCGCAGCGCCGATACCAGCGTGCGCTCGTCAAAAGGTTTGCCCAGATGATCATCCATGCCCGCCGCCAAACACTGGGCGCGCTGCCCTTCGAGGGCGTGCGCCGTCAGGGCGACGATCGGAATATGGACGTCGTCCCCGGCCGTTCGTTCCATTTCGCGGATCAGCCGGGTCGCTTCCAGACCGTCCATGCGCGGCATCTCGCAATCCATCAAAACAAGGTCGTAGGTCCGATCCTTATAGGCGGCCACTGCTTCGACGCCGTCGGACACAATCGCGACCTCGCAGCCGAGCGTCGCCAGATATTCACGCGCCACCTCCTGATTGACCGGGTTGTCCTCGGCCACGAGCACGGTCGCATCGAACCGCACTGCTGTCGCGTCGGCGGGATGTTCCGTCTCGGTGGACAACACATCCCCGGAAGCGTCTGGCTCCCGGCGAAGCTGCGTAACGATCTGATTGTAGAGCTCGGCGCGCCGGACCGGCTTGGTCAGGATCGCGCCGACAGACGGGTTGCCAACCGATCCATGGCCCGCCTCCAACCCGATCGGCGACATCAAGATCAGACGGGTCTCGGCAATTGCGGGATCATTCCGGATCCCTCTTGCAAGCGTCACCCCGTCCCAGTTGGGCATCACCACGTCCAGGATGGCGAGGTGATAGGGTTGGCCCTGGCGCGCCGCGTCGCGCAGCATTTCCATCGCCGCCATTCCTTCACCGCTCTCGCCGATGTCGGCGTTCCAGTGTCTCAGATAGTGGCAGATGATGTCCCGGTTGGTCGCATTGTCATCGACGACGAGAATCCGGGTTCCCGTCAGATCCCGCTTGGTCGTGGTCTGACGCACCGCGTCGTCCTGAGTTTTTGCCAGCGGGACCGTGAACCAGAAGACCGACCCCTCTCCCGGCCAGCTCGACATGTTGATATCGCCACCCATCAGCGCCACCAGTTGCTTCGCGATCGACAGACCCAGTCCGGTGCCGCCAAACCGACGGTTGATGGAACCGTCGGCCTGTTTGAAGGGATCGAACAGCGTGTCCTGGATATCCGGAGCGATGCCGACGCCCGTGTCCTTGATCGTAAAGCGCAGTATGAAGGCGTCTTCCGTCTCCCGTTCTTTTGTTACCGCAACGAACACCTCGCCGGTTTCGGTGAACTTGATGGCATTGCCGGCCAGGTTCATCAGGACCTGGCGCAACCGGTGAGGATCCCCCATCAGCCAGTCAGGGACGTCTTCCTCGACCAGGTAAGCCATTTCCAGGTCTTTTTCGCCTGCCGATTCCGCAAGCAACTCGACGACATCGCCCACATTGTCGCGAATGCTGAAGCCGATCGGGTCCAATTCGATCAACCCTGCCTCGACGCGGGAGAAGTCCAGGATGTCATTGATGATGTTCAGCAACGTTTCGGCCGAATGGCGGACCACGTCGACGAGCCGGCGCTGGCGTGCGTTCAGACTGGTGCGGCCCAGCATGTCCGTCATACCAAGCACGCCGTTCATGGGCGTGCGGATCTCGTGGCTCATGCGGGCCAGGAACTCGGACTTGGCCTCGTTGGCTTCTTCGGCGGCGATCCTGGCAACGGTGATTTCTTCCGCCTGCTGCTGCAGTTTCCCAAGCGACTCGTCGCGCGCGGCAATTGTCTCGCGCAACTGTTCCGCCATTCGATTGAAACTTTCGACCAGGGCATGCACTTCGCCCGTGGTCTGGACATCGACCCTTGCCTTCAGATCGCCGCCGGCCAGCTGCGAGGCGGCGGTTGCCAAGCCTTCGATCGGTTTGGACAGGTAGCGGGAGACATAAAGCGCTACGGCCAGGACCACCAGCAGCGAGATGACCAGCGCAATCGTGAAAAAGCGAATGGCCGGATCGAAATCCTTGACCAGCAGCGACCCGGGCAGAGCCACCGCAACCCGGATGAACGGCTTACCCGGCGTGATCGCAAAGTCCTGGTAGGCGATGATCCCCATATCCAGGCTGACGATCTGGAGTGCGCCTTGAAAGCCGTCCTGAAATTGGCTGCGAGGATCGAAGGAGATATTGCCGTCACTTGGCTGCTGCAGGATCTCGCCCTCTGGACCGAAGACCCAGATGGGGTTCTCGTCAAAGAAGGTCACGTCCCGCAGGTCGGCAAAGAACTGCTCCAGGGTCAGGCCGATCATCACGACACCGCCGAACGCGCCGGTGTCGAGATCGACCTTCGTAATTCCCGCGAGCACGGAAACCTGGCCGTCGGACCCGACAAACGGTCCGTCGATTTCGATTTCCCGCGGCGGCATGAACCATTCCATGTAGCCGGATGACAGCAAGATCGGGATTGATTCCAGATGCTGGAACAGACGGCCTCTGGCTGCCATTTCCGCGGTCTGAACGAGACCGGAATCGGGCGCTTCATTAGAGCGCAGGCTGACTGCCGTCCGCCGGCGCTTTTCGCCGGCCACATCGACGATCAGGGTGCCGCCGGCATCCGCAAAACTCGCCGACCGGTAGGTGCCGTAGTTTTTGAAGACCTGCAGAAAGATCCGCTCGAGCTTGCGCTGGAGAACCTTCTTCTCCAGGTCCGATCCCAACAGGTATTCGTCCAGGGCGGACGACGCCGCCAGGGATCGCAGGGACCGATCCAGATCCACGCGGAACTCCCCGTCGAACTTGTCATGGATAATCTGGATCTGCTGCGCGATGTTTTCTTCGGTGCGCTTGTGGATCGACCCGCGGTGGAAATTGAACGCCAGATAGATGAGCAAAATGCTGGTCAGAACATTGACCAGCATGAAGGCAGACAGAATCCGCCAAAAAATGGAGATCCCATGTCCGCCACTTAGGGCCATCGCGGTCAGTCACCCTCCAGCGCGATGGCGTCCTCGATGACCTCGTCGATGACGTCCATGTGGGCCGTCAGATCGATACCGAGCGCTTCCGCGCGCAGACGATTCACCATCAGCGGCCCCCGCGCCGGCGTTACGGTGCGCATGACGCTGGGATTAAGGCCTTGTTCCAAAATGTCGTACGCCATCTCGAAGGCCTTATAGCTCTGGTTAAAGCCGGAATCGTTGGCCGTCAGCAGCATCCCCTCGCGAACGAACTGGTCCTCGTGAGACGCTTCAGGCTTGTCGATGTTTTCCAGGTACCAGCGACCGACCGTCAGCATGTCAACGTGACCACCGTTTGGGTCACGGAAAGTGTCGTGATTGAGAACGAAAAACGCGTCCACGGTTTTCGACAGCTCCAGCACCCGCTCCTTGAACTCTTCAAACGAATTGGTCATGACCACGTCGACGAGTTCCAGCGGCAGTTCGCCACGCTGGGCAAGCGCCCTGATCTGCTTCACGTTGGGCCGAGCGGTGACGGAATCGCAGGCAATGACCGCGAACGTCTTCGCGGTCGGCACCAGCATCTTCAGGAACTCGACGCTTTCCTTGTGATAACCCGCCTGCCAGACGCCCGTGATGTTGTGTCCGGGCGCGTCCATGCTGTCCACAAGGCCGTACTTCAATGGCAGGCCGTTGATGCCCCAGAACACCACTGGTGTGTCGGTGTCCAGGAGCTGATTCCCGATATAATTGGCAGCGTTGTCGTCGCCGAGCATCACCAGGTCAGGCCGAAACTCCTCGATCTCCCGCACGATCCGATCGGTGGTTTTTGCGATGTCACGGTCGCTGTTCTTGCGTTTGGTGTTCATCCAGACCTTTTTGATCACGACCTTGGAACTCTCGACGAAGTCGTTGTCCGTGAAGGATTTGATCTGCTCACGATTATCGAGATAGCCGTAGTCGAGCAGGGCTTCGCTCAGACCTTTCTGTGTTGACTGCGACCACAGGTATCCTTTGTGGTAACTGCTGACGACGAAGATACGCTTCTTATCGTCGGCCAGCGCAGCCGGCGCCGTTATGCACAGCGCCAGAATCAACAGCACGGCGAATTGCGCTCGTTTCATTGGCCTGTCCTCTCTTGTCGGATGTCTCGCGTTGGAAGGGCGGCCCGGCTCTGCGATGAAGCACAGAACCGGGCCGTCGCGCGTTGGCTTTTGACTTCCTAGGTCAGACCAGACCCTTGTCGCGCCACTTTCCGAAGATGCGCCGGATATCGGCGTCAGCCTGGCTGAGCGCTTCCTGCGGCGACATCTTGCCCTGGGCGACCTGGGCAAACATGGTCGAGATCAGCCAGCTGCTGAAGATCTCGTCTTCGGCGGCATTGGCAAAGCCCGGATAGCCGAGATTGGTGACCCAGTCCGACACGTCCTGGAAGACGTTGTACTTGTCGGACGGCGTGGCCACGGGATCGTTTGCGATCATCTGAGCCAGGTCCGGCACGGTGTCCGGGAAGCACGGGAAGTTATAGAACTGGCTCGCCTGGAAGACCTTCCGCGACTGGCCCACATAGTCGACCAGGAACTGCTTGGCCAAGTCGATATTCTCGGCGAACTTCCAGATGACATAGACATCCAGAAGGTGATGCAGGCCGATCCGCCGGACGGGGCCGGCCGCGGACTTCGCCAGCCAGATCTTGTCCGCCACCGGGATGCGCTTGCTTTCGCCGGTTCGGGTGATCGAGATCGCATTAATTGCGATCGACCCCCGGCCCGCCAGCATCTGGCGATTGTTCGACGAGGCGTCCCAGGTGAACACCTCTTCCGTCATGGACTCCTGGTACAGCGCCTTCATGAACTTCAGCGCTTCCAAAGTCTCTGGCGAGTTCAGGACCAGCCCGCCGTTGGCGTCCTGAATCGACGAACCGAAGGCCGCCATGATCGACCGCAACCCCATGTTGGTGTCGAGCTCCGGCGCCAGGCCGACACCGGCGGGAATTCCGTGTTTCTTTTTGATCTTGGCAGCGCCAACCCGGATGTCGTCCCAGGTGTCGGGGAACATCCCGACATCGTCCCAGAGATCCTTGCGGTAGTTGACCGGATCCGGCACGTAACTGTCGGAGAAGCCGTAGAATTTTTTGGTCTTGGGGTTGTAGGTGCTCTTGATCGCCAGATCGATCGGTTTGCCGTAGCGGCGCTCACACTCTTCATAGACATCCCGGTGGTCGACGACTTGGTCCTCGAAGCTGGGCGGTGGGCTCAGGAACATGCACAGATCATGTCCTTTCTGGGCCGAGATCTCGGCGGCCGCCCGGCTCTTGAGGCTGGTCATGCCGACATTGTCGACGATCACGTCGACCTCGTTCCGGTCGCCCCACTCCTTGACATAGTCGTTGTTGAACCACTCATCGAAGGCGGGGACGAAATGATTCCACTGCAGGATCTTCAGGGTCTTGCGGCTCGCCCGGCTGCGCTTGGCAACGAGGGCCGGCGCCAGGCCGGCCGCAAGAGTGGCGCTTCCGGCGCCTTTAAGGACCTGGCGGCGGGAGACAGGTTTACGTTTGGCCATAGTCGACAGAACTCCTGTGTTTCCGCCGTCCCTGCTCGTCCGCGCCAAACCGGCGCCGACCCGTTTTTTGGGCAAACCGACAGCTCGATTGTCCGGGACTGGACCCGCCGGGCCCTGCGCGTCGGGTCAGCAGAAGTCTCCCCCCGGAGAACGCCGTCTATGCCAGTGATTCCGCCCTTTTGGGCCGGTTGGCACGCTACCCAGGCAAAGCTAAAAAAGCGTGAAATGGCGGCCCTGATCAGGCGGAGAATCGGGCCTGCCTTGCGGCCTCGGCGAGATCCTCCGGCCGGTTCGCATTGAAGAACGGATCCACCGGATCAGTGGCAAACGCCACCACGCTCTGCCGGTAGCGGGCCGTCCAGACGTCGACCTTTCGTAACCCCTCCTCGACGACTGCGTGGCGCAGCTCCTCCAGCAGCCGGACCGGCCAAAGGCCGACGACCGGGTGGGCCCGGCCTTCGGACGACACGGTCGCCAAATCGGCACCCTCCGCCTCGACGGCGTCCGTTAATCGGGAAGCCAGGTCGGCCGGCAGGAAGGGCGCATCCGTGGGGACCGTAAGGATCCATGGGCAGTCGCCGGCGTGGCGCGCGGCCCAGTCCAACCCGGTCAACACCCCGGCCAGCGGGCCGGCGAACCCTTCGACCACGTCCGGCACCACCGGCAACCCGAACGACGCAAACCGGCCCGGGTCGCCGTTGGCGTTCAGGATCATCGGCCCAACCTGGTCGCCGATGACATCGATCACATGCTGCAGCAGGGGCCGCCCGGCAAGGTCGCGCAGGCATTTGTCGCCGCCGCCCATGCGGCGGGACTGTCCGCCGGCGAGGAGAACGCCGACAACCGAGGCCTGCCGGCTCATGCGTCGGGTTCGGTAACCAGTTCGGTCATGTCGGCGGTCCAGCTGCGAACCTGGTTCCGGCCGCCATGCTTGGCGGCGTAGAGCGCCTTGTCAGCACGGTTCATGGCCTCATTGACTTCGATCTCGTCAACGATTTCGGCATAGCCGAAAGACGAGGAGATCACCAGTTCCAGCCCGTTGGTCAGGCAGAAGGGCTCGCCCGCGATCGCCTGACGCAGGCGTTCCAGCACCGCGTCCGCGGTCCGGCTGTCGGTGTTGGGCAGGCATAGAAGGAATTCCTCACCGCCATAGCGAAAGATGGAATCGTAGGGACGCAGCGCCGAGACAAAACGGCCTGCGGCCGTCGCCAGAACCTCGTCGCCCGCCGCATGGCCGTAGGTGTCGTTGACCTTCTTGAAAAAGTCGATGTCGGCAATGGCGAGGGTACACGGGCTCTTGGTGCGCAGCGCACGCTGCCGCTCGCGCTCCAGCTCGGGAATCATGACCTGGCGGTTGTGCAGGCCGGTCAGCGGGTCCAGTTCCGAGATCGCCTTGCGGAAGGCGTCGCGGATTCGCCTCGCCTGGGTGACGAAACGCTGCGATTTTTCGATCAGCGCATCGTACTCCTCCACCGGGACGGGCTTGCCCTTGCGGGCAACGCCGGCGAGATAGCGACCGAACGCGTAACAATCCTCCTGAGCGCGGGCGAGTTCGCGGAATACCGACTGCTTGACCAGAGCCCGGTCCTTGTTGAGGTCGAACCAGCTGCCAAAACGGGACATCAGATGCGAATTCGCCGATGACACATCGCGGGACGGCGGCAGGTTGCAAGTAACTGACCGGTGCCAGGCCTGCAACCAGACCTGGTGCTCGTCGATGGCGGCGTCGATCACGTCGAGCACGTTCTGCGCACCCTCGGTGTCGAGCCGCTCGGATGGCGGCGCCGGTCCGCTCACGCTGCCTCCTCCCCGTGGCTGGCCTTGCGGGCGAAACGCCGGTCCTCCTCCGGCACGTGGCGAGGATCGGCGTCGTAGACGATCCGCTCCTCGCCCGACAGCGCAACAAACCGCTTGCCCTTGGCTCGCCCGATCAGGGTCAGGCCGGCCTGCCGCGCGAGGTCGACGCCCCAGGCGGTGAAGCCCGACCGGGAGACCAGGATCGGTATACCCATCTGGACCGTCTTGATGACCATCTCTGAGGTCAGGCGCCCGGTTGTGTAGAAGATCTTGTCGGCCGGGCCGACGTCGTTGAGCAGCATGTAACCGGCGATCTTGTCGACAGCGTTGTGGCGGCCGACGTCTTCCATGTAGATCAACGGCCGGTCCCGTTCGGCCAGCACGCAGCCGTGGATTGCGCCGGACTTAAGATAGAGGCTGGGCGCGGTGTTGATCTTCTTCGACAGCGCATAAAGCCAGGAGGTGCGAATAACCGCGTCCGGCGGCAGGTCCACCTCTTCGAACTTCTCCATCAGGTCGCCGAAGACGGTGCCTTGGGCGCAGCCGGATGTCTGGGTCTTCTTCTTGAGCTTGCCTTCGAAGTCCGTCTCGCGTTCGGTCCGGACGACCACGGTCTCCAGGTCGTCGTCATAGTCGATCCCGGTGATGGTATCGTCCGGCTGCAGCATATTTTGGTTCAAGAGGTACCCGACGGCCAGATACTCGGGATAATCGCAAATCCCCATCATGGTCACTATTTCCTGGCTGTTCAGAAACAGCGTCAGGGGCCGCTCCACCACGACGGGCGTCTCGATCCGCTTGCCCTCCTGGTCCACGCCGCCGACGGTCTGGGTCAGGCGCGGGTCCTCGGGGGCCGGCTTGATGTCGAATTCCTGCATGGGGCCTACTATGCCCGGTGACGCCCTGAGCCACAAGAAAGCCCGGAAACCGGCTTTGGGGCTGGGATAGGGACCTGATCCACCCTATATTTGCCCTTAACAAGGGCCCGGCAGGTTGCCGACGGGCCCGGACAGGGGTGCCACGCTTCATGATCGATCCTTTTGGCCGTCCTATCAGCTATCTCCGGGTTTCGGTGACGGACCGCTGCGATTTCCGCTGCGTCTATTGCATGTCCGAGGACATGACTTTCCTGCCCAAATCCCAGGTGTTGAGCCTGGAGGAGCTGGACCGTGTCTGCACCGCCTTCGTGGGCCTGGGCGTCCGCAAGTTGCGCCTGACCGGTGGCGAGCCGCTGGTGCGCCGCGACATCATGTGGCTGATCAACAGGCTGGGACGGCTTCTGGACACCGGAGCGCTGGATGAATTGACCCTGACCACCAACGGCAGCCAGCTCGGGCGGTTTGCCGGCGACCTCCACGCCGCAGGCGTCCGGCGGGTCAACGTGTCCCTGGACACGCTGGATCCGGACAAGTTCCTGGAAATCACCCGCTGGGGCAAGTTCGACAAGGTGATGGACGGGATAGCGGCGGCACGCCAGGCCGGTCTCGGTGTCAAGATCAACTGCGTCGCGCTCAAGGGCGTCAATGACGACGAGATCCACGACATGGTGGAGTGGTGCGCCAGGGACGGCCACGACCTGACCTTCATCGAGGTCATGCCCATGGGCGACATGGGCTCGGAAGTCAGACTGGACCAGTACTGGCCCCTCTCGATGGTGCGCGCGGAGTTGTCCCGCCGCTGGACGCTAAACGAGATCGACTACAAGACCGGCGGGCCGGCCCGTTATGTCGAGGTCAAGGAGACGGGCCAGCGTCTCGGCTTCATCACGCCGCTGACCCACAATTTCTGCGAAAGTTGCAATCGGGTCCGGCTGACCTGCGAGGGCACGCTTTATATGTGCCTGGGCCAGGACGACGCCGCCGACCTGCGCGCGCCGCTCAGGGCTTCGGAACAGGACGATCTGCTGATCGAGGCCATCGAGGAGGCGATCGGCCGGAAACCCAAGGGGCACGATTTCGTCATCGACCGCCGCCGCCCGGCCATGTCGGTGGGCCGCCATATGAGCGTCACCGGCGGGTAATCCGGCCGGCACCGACGTCGGTCAGTCCGATGCCCGAGTACCCTTTCACCTCCATCGTCAAGGACCTGCCGTCGACGGTCCCTTTTGTCGGACCGGAAGCGCAGGAGCGGGCCCGCGGGGCGCCATTCAAGGCGCGCATCGGCGCCAACGAGAGCGTGTTCGGCCCCTCGCCCAAGGCGCTCGAGGCGATGCGTGCAGCCGCCGGCGAAGCCTGGATGTATTGCGACCCGGAAAACCACGATCTGAAACGGGCGCTGGCACGCCACCATGGCGTGGCGCCGGAGAACATCGTCGTCGGCGAAGGCATCGATGGCCTGTTCGGCTACGTGGCGCGCCTGTTCGTGGAACCCGGCACGCCCGTGGCCATGTCGGCGGGCGCCTATCCCACCTTCAACTTCCAGATCGCCGGCTGCGGCGGCCGGCTGGTGACCGTCCCCTACCGCGACGATCGCGAGGATCCGGACGCGCTGGTCGAGCTCGCTGTCCGCGAGGCTGCGCGGCTGGTGTATCTCGCCAATCCCGATAACCCCATGGGGACATGGTGGGACGCGGCGGCCATCCAGACCCTGATCGACGCTATCCCCGACAGCGCCATCCTCTGCCTGGACGAGGCCTATATAGATTTTGCACCGTCAGGCACGGCGCCGCCGCTGGACGTCGAAAACAGACGTGTGCTGCGCTTCCGGACCTTTTCGAAGGCCTACGGCCTGGCGGGCTGCCGTATCGGCTACGTGATCGGAGAGGCGGATCTGATCCAGAGCTTCGACAAGATCCGCAACCATTTCGGTGTCAACCGGATCGCCCAGGCGGGCGCCCTGGCGGCGCTGGGCGACCAGCAATATCTGGAATCCGTGATCCAGGACGTGGCGCGGGCACGCGATCGGCTCGCCTCCATTGCCCGCGCCAACGGACTGGATGCCCTGCCGTCAGCCGCAAACTTTGTCGCCATCGATTGCGGCCGCGACGGCGCCTTTGCGACCCGCGTCCTGCAGGAACTGATCGCCCGAAACATTTTCGTGCGCATGCCGGGCATCGCCCCGCTCAATCGTTGTATCCGCGTCAGCGCTGGCACCCGGTCGGATCTCGACCTGTTCGAAACGGTCTTGCCAGAGGCCTTGGAAGCCGCGGCGACTTAGCCCGCTGCCCCTACCCTCAATTCATTGAGCGGGGATCGTCGACCGGCTCTTCCTCCGGCACCGCGTTGGTCGGGCCGGCATGGTGGTGCACCATCCGCCAGCGACCCCCGATCAGCCGGAAGATGTTGGTGGCCAGCAGATAGGTGCCGGAAATCTCTTCGAAACAGATCACCGTCGCCACGTCGCCGTAGAGCTGCACGGCCGGCGCGACGCAGCGCACCGTGGGCGGCGCCTTCAGAATCGCCTCCCACGAACCGAAGACGTCCTCATGCGTGGCCAGCGCTTCCCAGCCCGGATGGATGCAACAGACCGGTCCGCTGTCCGCCCAGACGTCGCGCATGGCCTGCAGGTCTCCGCCTGACAGGGCCACGTAGAACGCGTCATTGGCAAACAGAACGGCGGCATCCCCGGACATCGCCTTGGCCGTCCTACCGCAGCACGATCTGATAGGCGACGTTGTCCCCGTCGGTCACCGTGATCTGCGTAAAGCCCATCATGTAGCACAGGTCCAGGAAGGTCAGCAGTTCCACATCCGGCCGGTCCTGCAGGATCGGCGTGGCCCGCGCCATCGCCGTCAGCATGGCCAGCAACGCCCGCATCCGGAAGACGGTGTCGTAGCGGCCGCTCTGGAGGCTGACGATGATCATCTTCTCGGAGTCCGTGCCCTTGGCGAATATGGCGAAGGACGGTGGGTACGGGCGGGCATGCGTCGCAGCCGTCATAGCGGTCACGAAAGCCAGCCGCACGCGCTTGCTTGCCTCGGGCAACTTCTGGGCGCGTCCCTCATATTCCTCGGTTACCTCCGGCGTCGGGTAGTAGTAGCCGGCGTGCCTGTCCTGCGCGTCGGCCACCGTCGCCATCATCACCGCGGCCGCCGCCCACACCGTCAAACGCTTGATCATCGTCTTCTTCTCCCTGTGTTCCCACTTTCGTTGTTGGCGCGTGCGGCATCGCTGGCCTGCGCTACAACACCGTTATACTGTTCAGGCACCAAATTGCGATGGTGAGTTTGTCGGAGTTGTCGATGGCCGGGCCAAAGGTCGCGTTCGTCAGTGCAGACCAACCGTCCGCCCGCAAAGCGTTGCGCGATCTGGAGGCCCGATACGGCGCGGGGGCGCCGGAAGAGGCCGACGTGATTGTGGCGCTGGGCGGCGACGGTTTCATGTTGCAGACGCTGCACCGTTTCATGGGCAACGGGGCCGCAATCTACGGCATGAATCGCGGAACCATTGGCTTTCTAATGAATAATTTCGATGACAAGGACCTGCTGGAACGGGTTGAGCGGGCGCAGCACCTTGAACTCCACCCGCTTCGCATGTCGGCGCGCAGTGTCGATGGCCAGCAGGTCGACGCCATTGCCATCAACGAAGTGTCCCTGTTTCGGGAGACCCGCCAGGCGGCCAAGGTTCGCATCGCCGTGGACGGCAAGGTACGGATGCGTCAATTGACCTGCGACGGGATCCTCGTTTCAACGCCGGCCGGCAGCACGGCGTACAATCTCTCGGCGCACGGTCCGATCGTACCGCTGGGCGCCGGCGTCCTGGCGCTCACGCCCATCAGCGCGTTCCGGCCGCGGCGTTGGCGCGGCGCCCTGCTGCCCCACGACGCAAGGGTGTCGTTCGAAGTCCTGGAGTCCCGCAAACGCCCGGTCAGCGCCGTCGCCGACGATACCGAAGTGCGGGACGTCGCCACCGTCGACGTGGTCGAGGACCGATCCGTGGCGGCCCACCTGCTGTTCGATCCTGAACACAATCTGGAAGAACGAATTCTGAAGGAGCAGTTCCTGGGCTAGGTCGTCTGCTCGCTGGCATAGGCGCAGATGATATCCGCCAGGCGCGCCATGTCCACGCGCAGGCTCTCGAACGAGCCGTTCCGCTGGAAGGTCACTTCGTCCATGTACAGCGACCGGTTGACCTCGATTTGAATGCTGTGCCGGTTCCGCCGGGGATTGCTGAATGCGCGGATCAGCTCGACACCCTTGTAAGGGTCGTTGACATTCACCCGGTAGCCCATCTCGGTGAGGGTATCGGCCACCAGGGCCGTGAAATCCCGATCGCACGTGCTTCCGTCGCGGTCCCCAAGCACGAAATCCGCGCGCTGGCGACCGTTCACCAGCCCGGCCTGTTTCAGGGTCGCCGCCGGCATCGAATGGCAGTTCACGTGCCAGACCGCGCCGAAGTCCTGATGCAGGTCGTTCATCACATCGGACAGGGCATCGTGATAGGGCTGCCAATAGGAATCGATGCGCTGCTGGACCTCGATGGTCGAGAGGCGCCGGTCGTACATCGGGTAATCGGGCGGACAGATCCGCCAAACAAGGCCATGCCCCATGCGCGACTTGTCGCCGGGTTTAAGCGGCTCAGGCCACGGCGACTCCAGCAGTCGCTGGTCAAGGTCGGCCAAGCCTCGGTTTGGATCGATATAGGCGCGCGGAAACAGCGCCGCGATAAGCACCGCACCCTGGTCGGGAACATCCGCAAACAGCTCGTCCACGAACATGTCCTCGGATTTCCGCAAGACTTCGAGCGGCACGATCGTATCGAAATCACCCGGCCAGACCGTGCCGCTGTGCGGCGAATCGAACACGACCGGCGCCGTTCGGCCCGTCGGTTCGGTCACCGTCAGAATACTGTCAATCCGATAGGACAACGACCACTCCACTTACCCCGGGGTTTGTCCCCGTCTCACATAGCAGACCGGCACGCCGCGTTAAAGCCGGACGCCGCCCAAGCAATCAAATGGCATCGGATCGTCCTTCCGGCAACCCGCTCGCCATGGACGCTAGCCGCCGGGCCTGTCTATAGTTTGCGCTCCGAGGACAGGGTCAACCACACAAAGGATCGCCGAAAATGGCCGGCCAAACAGACGCACGTCTCGCGGAACTGGGCATCGAGCTGCCCGAACCCGCTGCACCCGCCGCAAACTACGTGCCTTTCACGCGCAGCGGCAACACGCTTTACATCTCGGGCCAGGTCACATTCTGGAATGGCGAACTGCGCCACGTGGGTAAGGTCGGCGACGGTTTATCGGCCGACGAAGCCAAGGACGCGGCCCGGATCTGCGGGCTCAACATCCTGGCAGTTGCCCGCATGGCGCTGGACGGGGACCTGGACAGGGTCCGACAGGTCCTGAAGCTCGGGGGATTCGTCAATGCGACGCCGGACTTCACCGGCCATCCCGCCGTCATCAACGGCGCCTCGGACCTGATGGTGGAGGTGCTCGGCGATCGCGGCCGGCACGCCCGTTTCGCCGTCGGCGCCGGCGGCCTGCCGCTGGGTGTGGCCGTGGAGGTGGATGCGATCATGGAGGTGGATTGAGGCTGTGACCGACGGCCCCGCCGCCCGACTGCAAGCGCTGGGTCTTTCTTTGCCACCGCCATTTTCGCCAGTCGCCACGTACGAACCCCTGACGCAAGCCGGCGGCGTCGTGCGGGTGTCCGGCCAGGGCCCTGTCTGGGGCACCGATATACGATACAAAGGTAAGGTCGGTCGGGACCTGTCCGCGACGGATGCCGGCGAAGCGGCCCGCCTGACCATGTTGAACATCCTGTCGCATCTGGACCGGGCCTGCGGGCTGGGCAGGATCGCCCGTCCGCTTTCGATTTTCGGACTGGTGAACACCGATCCGGCATTCGCCGATCTTGGCGCCGTGATCGATCCCGCCTCTGATCTTCTGATGACGCTGTTCGGCGCCGACCAGCCGCACACGAGGACGGTGGTCGCCGCCAGCGCCCTGCCCTTCGACATCGCCGTGGAAATCGACGGCGCCTTCCAGCTCCGACCGGACGGAGACCGATAGCGGACCGCGCGCCGCCCGACGGGCGGCCGCTAGGTCTGGGTCTCAAGCTCCTGCTGGACGACGCTGGCCGGCAGCAGCCCGATCGCCAGATGCTCCGCCACCATGTAGACGCGCCGCAACTTGTCCAGAATGTCGATCTGCAACCGATGTTTGGTGAGCCGCTCCGGGTCGTCGAGCGCCAGGCGCTCCGCCTGTCGGCGGACCACCTGCTCACTCAGCTCCCAGAAAGCCTCGCGGTGCACAAGCACCTCCTGCGCCGCCTTCTGGTCGTCCGTCGTCACCGACCGGAACGCCGCATCGACCGCAGTGCGGACCGCCTCATAGGCCTGTTCGAGCATTTCTCCCGTGGTTTCGCTGGCTTCGAGCTTTTGGCGGACGAAAGCCTGCCCCACCGGCACGAGCTCCCGGGATATCACGCCCGCAATGCTTTCGATGTCCGACGCGACGCTCAGATAACGCGTGTGCAGCGCCGCTTCTTCGTCCGTCAATTCGCCGCGGCCGATGCGCCGCGCATAGTCGAGGATATCATCTCGGAGCACGGCGACCCGGTCGTTGTCCTTGATGATGTCGCGGAAACCGTCGGGGTCGCCGCGCTGGATGGCCGGCTTGATCTCGCCCAGCATCTTGTTCACCCACTCCGCCATATGGCCGAGCTCCATCTGAACGCGTTCAAGGGCAAGCGCCGGAACGGTGAGCAGTTCCTTGTCCAGGTATTTCGGTTGAACAAGGCGCGTCTCCGTTTCAGGCCGGTCCGGCACGATAAGCTGGACCGCCTTCGCGAACAGGCCCACGAACGGCAGGAAAATGACCACGTTGGCCGAAGCCCAGATGGTCGCGGCGTTGGCGACCTGCCGGGGCACCTCGGCAGCCAGTCGGTCGGCCGCCTGCAATTCCGGATGGCTTGGCGATATCGAGATTGCCATGCGGGCCAGGAAATCGACGAAGGCGATCCAGACCAGAGCCCCCAGGACGTTGTAGAGAACGTGAACCAGCCCGGCCCGCAAAGCGTCGCGGGGTTTGCCGATAGCGGCCAGCAGTGCGGTTATGCAGGTTCCGACCTTGGCGCCGAAGACAATGAAAATGCCTACTTCCAGCGTGACGAAACCTTGGGTCGCCATGACCACGGCCAGGCTGATCGTGGCGGACGAGGATTGAACAAGGGCCGTGAACAGCGCCGCCACCAGGATTCCCAGCAAGGGATTCTCCATTGCCTGCATGAACTCCAGGAACGGCTCGTGAGTCCGCAAGGGAGACATCGCATCGCTCATGACGCCCATGCCGAAGAAAATAAGCCCCAGCCCCATGAGCATGGCACCGTAGTGCCGCGCCTTGCCCTGCTTCGATACGAAGCTCATCAGGAAACCGAGGGTTATCATGGGCAACGCCGCTTCCGTGACCCGGAAGGCCACGATCTGGGCAGTGATGGTGGTGCCCACATTAGCGCCAAAGATGATCCCGATGGATTGCATCATGCTCATCAGGCCCGCACTGACGAACCCGACGACCAGGACCGTCGTGACCGACGAGGACTGGATGACAGCAGTCACCAGCGCGCCTGTTATGGCACCGCTCACGCGGTTCGAGCTGAGCTTGGCGAGGATGTATTTCATCCTTTCGCCCGCAACCGCCTTCAGCCCGGCGGTCATCTGATCCATGCCGAACAAAAAGAAGGCAAGCCCGCCGAAAAGGCCGACTCCCATGCTCAGCACGTCAAGTTCGTCGCCGGTCTGTGCCAGGGCCGGCCCGGCAATAACCAAAATCCCGAGGGTGAAAACAAGCACGCCGAACCCGGTCAGCAGACGCGATCGAAAGTTCTTTTCCTGAAACATTTGCTCCCCCGTTCAGAAAGCATCGCGCCGATTCAGTGCCCCAGCGCATTTTGTGACAATCATGTGACGGATGGTGCCAAATTGCAGCCCCAGAGGCACGCGCGTTCCGTCGGCTGCGGGGAGTTTTCGGCTCTCGACGCGTTTAGCCCCGTCGCAAATCCCTGATGATCTCCCGCGCCGCGTTGCGGCCCGGCAGCCCGGTCACGCCGCCGCCCGGATGGGCGCCCGAACCGCAAAGATAGAGCCCCGCGAGCGGGGCCCGATAGTCGGCAAACCCCGGCGCCGGGCGGAGGGAGAACAGCTGATCCAGATGCAGGGCTCCGTGAAAGATGTCGCCGCCCAACAGGCCGAGATCGCGTTCCAGGTCCTTCGGAGACTTGATCTGACGACCCAGGACGGACTGCCGGAAATTGGGCGCATAGGCGTCGACCGTGTCGATGATCAGATCGGCGACATCCTCCTTGACGTCGTCCCAGTCGCGCCCATCGGGCAGTTCCGGATCGAAATGCTGACAGAACAGGCTCGCCACATGTTGGCCCGGCGGGGCGAGGCTGTCATCCAGGGTGGAGGGAATGCACATGGAGACGACGGGCGCCTTGGCCCAGCCGGTGGTGGTGGCGTCACGATAGGCCGCCTCGATATAGGCGAGTGAAGGACAGATATCGATGGTGCCGCTCAAATGGGCGACGGCCGCGTCGTTTTCCGGCAATCCCGGGAAGCTTGGCAGTTCCGACAAGGCCACATTCATCCGGAACGTGCCCGACCGGCAACGCCAATGCCGCATCCGCCGTATGAAATCGGCCGGCATCGCCCCGGCCTCGACAAGATCCAGGTACAAAGTCCTGGGGTTGATGGCGCCCGCCACAGCACGCGCCCTGACTGTCCGGCCGTCTTCCAGGACGACCCCGACGGCGTGGTCCTTCTCCATCAGGATCGCCTTGGTTGCCGCCCCAGTCTCGATTTCCACGCCGTGTTGCGTGGCCGCCGCGGCCATGGCGGCACTGACCGCGCCCATGCCGCCCCGGGCGTGTCCCCATGCCCCGGCGCGCCCGTCGACCTGGCCGAAAGCGTGATGCAGCAGGACATAGGCCGAGCCCGGATGGTAGGGGCCGACATAGTTGCCGATCACCCCCTCGAAGCCGAAGATGCCCTTGAGTGCGTCCGTCTCGAACCAGCGGTCCAGATAATCGCCAACGCTGCTGGCGAACAGGTCGGCGAGCGCGGACTGGTCACCCGGCGTCAGACGCCGCAACCGATTTCCCAGGCCGGCCAGCCCCAGGAGGTCGCGCCAACCTCCGCCGAAGTTCGGTGGCGGCTTCAAAGCCGCATCGCGCAGCACGCCGGCAATCGCCAGGAGCTGGCGCTCGAATTCGTCGAAGGCGACGGCGTCGGCATGCGAGAATTTCGAGATCTGTTCGCGCGCACGGGCGGCATCCCGGGGCAGTTGCAGGAATCGCCCGTCGGGTTGCGGCGCCAGCGTCCCACCCGGCCGGTCCAGCACCGTGAGGCCGTGGCGCTGCAGCTCCAGGTCCCTGATCACGGCCGGATCCAGCAGGCTGACGAGGTAGGAATAGACCGAGTTTCGAAAGCCGGGATGGAATTCCTCGGTCAGGGCTGCGCCGCCAACCACCGGTCGTCTTTCGACCACCTTCACAGCCAGACCGGCGCGCGCAAGATACGCCGCGCAAGTCAGGCCATTGTGGCCCGCGCCGATGATCACGACGTCAAGCATGTCGTCGCCTGCAGCCATGCCGCAACGCTAGGAGCTAACGCCAAGCGGTGCAACGCGCGGTCAGATGATCAATTCAAACTCGAAAGACGCGTTCACCGTGTCGATGAACTTGCGAGCCAGCACGCGGTCTCGATCGCTGTTGACGCAGAAGGCAAGGACACGATCCTCTTTCAGCGTCAGGATAGTGCCTTCAATGCCCCAGTCGAAGGTGACGGGCTTGGAAATGACGGTGCCGCTGTCGAATGTCGTCACGTGGGAGCCGGTGACTTCGAATGCCGCTGACAGCCGAATGACCTTCCGATCGCCGACAACATCGTGCGATGCCTTGATCTCCAGACCTTCCGCCTCCGCCGACTCGGCGACCTTTTCGGCCACGGTCCTGAAGACATTGACAAAACTCTCCTCGGAGGCGGGCGCGCCGCGCACCTGGTAGGCGACCTGACACGAGATTTCGCGGGACAAGTTGTCCCTCAGCGACCGGGAATACGCATCCACCCAGAGATTGTTGCGTTCCTCGCCTTCCACGAAGGACCATCGGTCGAGATACTGGTACCGCGCGGTCCGGCTGCTGTCCTGGACGACGCGATCGACCGGTTGCCCTGCGGTGACCGTGCATGCCGCCAATAGAGCGATCAGCGTTGCCGCCATGCCGAGACGGCCGGCGCCGTCCTGCCAATACCATTGCCTGGCCATGAGCCCACGCGCTCCCTGCATCTTATTCTTTGCCGCGACGCCACATCATAGCCGCCTGGGGGAACGTTTTCACACCCTCGATCGCCCCATCCGCTCAGCGGCGTCAGCGGAAAGTGCCCCTTGATTGTTCGGGCATTTGATCGAACATTGCAGTCATGCCGGACGGATCAGACGCCCTGACCCTGGAAGTGGTGCCGCGCATCGGCGAGGTCAATGCGGCGGATTGGGATGCCTGTGCCGGCACGGCAAATCCGTTCCTATCCCATTGCTTCCTCAACATCCTGGAGGAAAGCGGCTCGGTCTGCGCCAGGACGGGCTGGCAACCACAGCACATGGTGCTCAAGGATCAGACGGGATCGGTGCTCGGCGTGGTGCCGCTGTATCTGAAGAACCACTCGCACGGCGAGTATGTATTCGATTGGGCCTGGGCCGATGCCTACGAACGCGCCGGCGGCCACTACTATCCCAAACTGTTGTCAGCGGTGCCCTTCACACCGGTCCCGGGGCCGCGGTTGCTGGTCAGGCACGGCGCCGACCAAACCACGATCGCCCGCACTTTGTCGGCTGGCCTGGTCGAATTGGCCAAACGCCACGACGTTTCGTCGGCACATCTCAATTTCCTACCGGAGAATGAGGCCGCAATTCTCGACCAGATGGGCTTTCTGATCCGCCACGGGCATCAGTTTCATTGGCACAACCGCAACTACGGAACTTTCGACGACTTCCTGGGCGATCTGTCGAGCCGTAAGCGCAAAATGATCAAGAAGGAACGGCGATCGGTTCAGCAGGACGGTGTCACCGTTGAAGCCCTCACGGGCGCTGCCTTGAAGCCGCACCACTGGGACGCCTTCTATGATTTCTACACAAGCACCTATGACCGCAAGTGGGGCTATCCCTACCTCACGCGCGAGTTCTTCGCTCTGTTGTCCGAGCGACTGGCGGATCGAGTCGTGCTTGTTTTGGCCAGTGTCGATGGCCGCCCGATTGCCGGCGCCCTGAATCTGAAGGGCGAGGAAGCGCTGTTCGGACGCAACTGGGGTGCGGATCGCGCCTATCGCTATTTGCACTTCGAGGCGTGTTACTACCAGGCCATCGAATTTGCCATTGACCACGGCCTGCAGCGCGTCGAAGCCGGAACCCAGGGCGAACACAAGATCCAGCGCGGATACCTGCCGGTGCGTACCTATTCGGCGCACTGGTTCCGCGATGACGGAATGACACACGCTATTGACGACTATCTCCGGAACGAAAGGCAACACGAGGCGCTTATGCTGGCCGAACTATCGAAAAGCTCTCCCTTCCGGCAGCAATCGTCATGACAGAACGTCCATACAAGTCAGGGCGCTCAATGAAATGCAAATACGGACCGGCCTGGATGCGATAACGGACCTGTCGTTCCAGCAGAGACGATGACTGAAACCGACAACGACCCGCCGCGCATCGTCGCCGATATTGGCGGCACGAATGCCCGTTTTGGCCTGGTTGACCCGGACAGCCACGATCCGCGCGCCCAGCGGACCTATCCGTCGGCCGAGTTTGACGATCTTGGCGACGTTATGGCGCGTTATATCGAGTCGTTGTCCGGCGAGCGGCGGCCGGAGTCCGCCTGCGTTGCCATCGCGGCACCGTCGTTTCGGGATACCGTCGTCTTTGCCAATCTGCACTGGGAGTTCTCCATCGAGGAAACGCGCCGGCGGCTGGGCCTGAAACGCCTGGTGATGATGAACGATTTCGCCGCCCTGGCGATGGCCATTCCCGACATACCGGAGGACAACAGAGCCAGGATCGGCGGTGGCCAGTCGGTGCCTGGGCAACCGGTTGCCGTTGTCGGGCCCGGAACCGGCCTGGGCGTGGCCGGCCTGGTGCAGGCCTATGGAAGGTGGATGCCGCTTCCCGGCGAAGGCGGGCACATCAACTTCGCCCCCAGCGACGACGAGGAAGTCGATATCTTCCAGATTGTCCGCGGCGACCGGGATCGGGTATCGGCAGAGCGTCTGCTTTGCGGCAGTGGTCTGCAGCGGCTCTATCGCACCTATTGCAAGCTCGACCGTTTGGCTGCGGACGGCTGGAGCCGCAGCGTCGAAAGCGCCCTGAGAGAGAAACACCCTGCCCTTGAGAACCAAACCGACGACTACCTGGAGCCCAGTGCCATCACCGAACGCGCCTTGGACGCCCGGGACGACCGTTGCCTCCGGGCGCTCAGTCGGTTTTGTGCCATGCTGGGAACCTTTTCCGGCGATATGGCTTTGACTTATGGCGCGCGCGGCGGCGTCTGCCTGGGCGGCGGCATCCTGCCGCGACTTCCGGCGTTCCTCGAGCAAAGCGCGTTCCGTCAGCGTTTCGAGGCCAAAGGCCGGATGCACGATTACGTCGCGGCCATCCCCACCACCCTCATCACCCACGCCATTCCGGCCCTGAGCGGCGCCGCTGCATGGCTGGAGGTGGTGATCGACATGGAAACGACGAGGCCGTGATGTCCGAGACTCTGCCGATCGAAACGATCATGTCCATCGCGCCGGTGATCCCGGTGATCACCATCGACGATGTGGACGCTGCCATCCCGATGGCGGAGGCCCTGGTGCGGGGCGGACTGCTGGCGCTTGAAGTCACCTTGCGAACGCCGGATGCGCTGGAAGCCATTCGCCGGATCGCCGACGCCGTGCCGACCGCGGTTCCCGGCGCCGGCACGGTCACCAGGGCCGCACAGTTCGCGGACGTCGTGGAGGCCGGCGCCCGATTCGCCGTCAGCCCGGGAGCCACCGACGAACTGCTCGACGCAGCCGCGGCACTGTCCCTGCCCTACCTGCCCGGCGCCGCGACCGCCAGCGAAGTGATGCATCTGGCGGCGCGCGGCATCATGCATCAGAAATTCTTCCCCGCCGAACCCGCCGGCGGCGTCGCCGGGCTCAAGGCCCTGTCGGCGCCGCTGCCGGACATCCGGTTCTGTCCCACGGGCGGCGTTGGGCCGGCGAACGCGCCCGACTATCTTGCGCTGCCCAATGTACTGTGCGTGGGCGGGTCCTGGGTGGTGCCGGCCGAAGCCATCGCCATGCGCGACTGGCCCAGGCTGGAGCGTCTCGCGCGGGACGCAGCGGCCCTGCGGAGTCCTTCTGCCTGAATAGGCGCCCCCGCGGCATTCGCCGGTGAGACCACCGGTGACGAATCGCCAAGATTGGCGCGATTTCCGCTCCACTTCGACGGTCCATACGGTACATTTGCCCGCAAAAAGCGAGGCAGGGTCGAAACGATTTCGGGTTTTGCGGTTTATCCGAGCTTGAAGGACCGGGTGGCGCTGGTGACCGGCGGCGGCTCGGGCATAGGTGCGTCCATCGTCTGGCACCTGGCACAGCAAGAAAGCCGCGTCGCCTTTGTGGATGTCGACGACAACGCATCTAATGACCTGGTATCGGAAATCGAACGGGCCGGCGGCGTGCGGCCGCTTTATCTCTCCTGCGACCTCAGGGACATCGACGACCTGAAGGCCGCGGTCGAGCGGGTGGAATCCGACCTTGGTCCGGTCCGGGTGCTGGTCAACAACGCGGCCCGGGACGACCGTCACGACATCGATTCCGTCACTCCGGACTACTGGGACGAGCGTATGGCCGTCAATCTGCGCCATCAGTTCTTTGCGACCCAGGCCGTGCGTCACGGCATGGCCGATGCCGGCGGCGGCTCGATCATCAACATGGGTTCGATCGTCTGGATGGTCGGTATGGGCGGCATGACGGCCTACGCGACAGCCAAATCGGCGGTAGAGGGCCTGACACGTTCGCTGGCCGACGAGCTTGGGCCGGAAAACATCCGGGTGAACTCGGTCGCGCCCGGCTGGATCATGACGCAGCGTCAGATCGACCTTTGGCTGACGCCCGAGGGCGAGGAAAAACTGATGCAGTTCCAGACCCTCAAACGCAAGCTGATGCCGGAGGAAGTCGCCCGCGTCGTTCTATTCCTGGCCGCCGACGACAGCAGCGCTTGCACAAACCAGACATATGTGGTGGACGGAGGTTGGCTCTGACACCGACAGGCTAGGCGCCGGCTGCCGGTCGTAACGGCAGCGCGCGGCAAAGGGGGAAACGTGTATCTCGGAATCGATCTTGGCACCTCTGGCGTGAAGGCCGTCCTGCTGGATGACGCCGACAACATTGTCGCCCAAGCGAACGCGTCGCTCGATGTGTCGACACCACAACCACTCTGGTCCGAGCAGGACCCGGAAACCTGGTGGACCGCCACGACGGCGGCGGTCCAGGATTTGAAACGGGATCACGGCGCTTCGCTCTCCGCGGTCAAGGCAATCGGCCTGTCCGGACAGATGCACGGCGCCACCTTGCTGGGAACGGACGGCGGCGTTCTGCGCCCTGCGATCCTATGGAACGACGGCCGTTCGGGCGAGGAATGTGCTGAACTGGAGGATGCGGTCGGCGGGTCGCGGGAGATCACCGGCAACCTGGCCATGCCAGGCTTCACCGCGCCGAAACTGATCTGGGTGCGCAAAAACGAGCCGCAGGTCTTCCAAAAAATCGCGAAGGTTTTGTTGCCGAAGGATTATCTGCGCTACCGGCTGAGCGGCGACTTCGTTGCGGAAATGTCCGACGCATCGGGCACTCTGTGGCTGGACGTCGCCAACCGCTGCTGGTCCGACGCCATGCTCGAGGCGACCGGACTGAGCCAGCATCACATGCCGTCGCTGGTGGAAGGATCGCACCCGTCGGCAAGCCTGTCCGCGCAGCTTGTCGCGGACTGGGGCATGAGCGGCGACGTCGTCATCGCCGGGGGCGCTGGCGACAATGCTGCCGGCGCAGCAGGCATCGGCACGGTTGTGCCAGGGCGCGCTTTCCTGTCGCTGGGCACATCCGGCGTGCTGTTCGCCACGAACCGGGAATACTCGCCCAATCCTGCACGGGCGGTGCATGCTTTCTGTCATTGCTTCCCCGACACCTGGCACCAGATGTCGGTGATTTTAAGCGCCGCGGCGTGCCTGTCCTGGGCTGCGAAATCGCTCGGCGCCGCCGACGAAGCCACGCTCGTGGATGAAGCGGCAACAGCGGAAGCGGATCTCGAACGCGCACCCTTGTTCCTGCCCTATCTTACCGGCGAACGAACGCCGCATAACGATCCGCACGCCAAGGGCGCCTTTTTCGGACTGAGTCAGGCAACGTCGCGCGGCGATCTGGGATGGGCGGCGCTTACCGGGGTCGCGTTTGCGTTCGCGGACGGATTCGATGCGCTGATCGAAGCGGGGACCGAGATCGAGCAGATTTCGGTGATCGGCGGCGGTGCCCGCAGCGACCTTTGGGGTCGCATCCTGGCTTCGGTGTTGGACCGGCCGTTGACCTACCATCCCGGCGGCGAAGTCGGGCCGGCCCTGGGCGCGGCAAGGCTCGGGCGTCTGGCCCTGCTGGGCGAACGGCCCGTCGATGTCTGCAAGCAGCCGCCCGTCGACCACGTCGTCGAGCCGGATCCGGTCTTGAAGGACCGGCTGGCGCCCCGGCTCGCCCTGTGGCGCAACCTGTATCAAACGCTGAAGGCCGACATGCGGGCCTTCGACGCACGCTGAGACATGCATTATCGGAGGATTGGTTATGGCTGAGTTTTTTGAGGGCATCGGGTCGATTGCCTACGAAGGCCCGGAATCGGAGAACCCCCTCGCCTTCCGCTACTACGACAAGGACCGCAAGGTGCTGGGCAAGCGGATGGAAGACCATCTGCGCTTCGCCGTGTGTTACTGGCACACCTTCTGCTGGCCGGGGAGCGACCCGTTCGGCGGCCAGACCATGATGCGGCCCTGGTTCGAACCGGGCGACGAGATGCAACACGCCGAGATGAAGGTGGATGTGGCATTCGAGCTGTTCTCGAAACTCGGCCAGCCCTTCTTCTGCTTCCACGATCGGGACGTGGCGCCGGAGGGTGCGAGCCTGGCCGAGAGCAACGCAAACCTGCTCAAGATCGTCGACCGCATCGAAGCCAAGATGGACGACACCGGCACCAAGTTGCTCTGGGGAACGGCGAATTTGTTCTCCAACCGCCGGTTCCAGGCCGGCGCGGCCACCAACCCAGACCCCGAGGTTTTTGCCTACGCGGCTGCGCAGGTGAAACAGGTGATGGAGGTTACGCAGCATCTGGGCGGCGCCAACTATGTGCTTTGGGGCGGCCGCGAGGGATATGACAGCCTGACAAACACAAAACTCGGCCACGAATTGGACCAGATCGGCCGGTTCATGAACATGGTGGTCGAACACAAACACAAGATCGGCTTCGACGGCACGATCCTCATCGAACCCAAACCGCAGGAACCGACAAAACATCAGTACGACTACGATTCAGCGTCGGTCTTCGCCTTCCTGCAGAAATACGGTCTTGAGAACGAGATCAAGGTCAACATCGAGGTCAACCACGCCACGCTCGCCGGCCACACATTCGAGCATGAGGTAACCTACGCGATCGAAAACGACATCTTCGGGTCGCTGGACGTCAATCGCGGCGACTATATGAACGGCTGGGACACCGACCAGTTCCCGGTCAATGTTCCCGAGCTGGCGCTGGCTTTCTACCCGATCTTCCAGGCCGGCGGTTTCACCGCGGGCGGCCTGAATTTCGATGCCAAGCTTCGGCGCCAGTCGATCGACCCGGCAGATCTGTTTCACGCCCATATTGGTGGCATGGACACGTGCGCGCGCGCGCTGCTTTCAGCGGCCGCGATGATCGAGGACGGCAAGCTTGCCGCTCACGTGGACGATCGCTACACCGGCTGGTCGGGCGAACTGGGTCAGAAGATTCTGACAGGGGCGGCCACGCTCGACGACATGTCCGAGTACGTGCTGGGTCGCAATACCGATCCGGAGCCGGTGTCGGGCAGACAGGAGTTTGTGGAGAATCTCGTGAACCGGTACGTTTGATCGCCATCCATCGTTAGGGTCCGGAGTCGCTCCATGGAATTGACCGCCTTCCAGTCCTTCAATCTGGGCATCATCGTCCTGTTCCTGGGGAGCTACCTCAACAAACGGATCGGTTTTCTGCGCGAGTTCAACATCCCTGAACCCGTAACGGGCGGGCTCCTAATGTCCGTGCTGTTTACGGTGCTTTTCTTCGCGACGGGCATCGAGACCAGCTTCGATCTACGGGCAAGGGACATTCTGCTCATCTATTTCTTCACGGGCATCGGTTTCAATTCTGATATCCGCACGCTTGTCAGAGGCGGCAAGCCCCTGGCTCTCCTGCTCGTTGCGACGCTGGTTTACATGGTGGTCCAGAATGGCGTCGGCGTATCGGTCGCGTCCATGACCGGTCTGGACCCGGTCGTCGGCGTTATCGGCGGCACGTCATCCCTGATCGGTGGTCATGGAACGACGATCGCCTGGGCGCCTATATTCCGACAGGACTACGGCATCACGAACGCGCTGGAGATCGGGATCGCCTGCGCGACAGTCGGGCTCATCCTCGCGGCGCTGATGGGCGGACCGATCGCCAAGTTCCTGATCGGGCGTTACAAGCTTGAGCCGGCCGTTCAGGAACAGCCAGATTTCGGTGTCACCCATGACACCGAAGAACTGCCAATTAATTACATGAATGTCCTCTATACGTGGCTATTCATGAATATCGCGATCGGTCTGGGGCTATCGTTGAACGAAGGGCTCGAAGAGCTTGGGATCAATCTGCCGAACTTCCTGACCTGCATGTTTGTCGCGATCGTCCTGACCAACACCGTCCCGCATATTTTCAAGAACCTGCCCTGGTACGGCCAAAGCCCGTCGTTGGGCCTGATCTCCGACATCGCGCTGGGTGTATTTCTGGCCATGTCGCTGATGAGCATGCAGCTCTGGGCCTTGATCGATCTGGCCATTCCGATCATGTCGATCCTGGCGGTGCAGTTCGCCGTCGCGGTTCTGTACTGCCTGTTTGTGATCTTCAACTTGATGGGGCGCGACTACGAGGCGGCGGTGGTGTGTTCGGGCTTCGGCGGCATCTCCCTGGGCGCAACCCCCACCGCCATCGCCAACATGACGGCGGTCACCAAACGGTTTGGCGCAGCGCACCGGGCGTTCATCATCGTGCCGCTGGTCGGCGCCTTTTTTATCGATATCGCGAACGCGTTCCTGATCAAACAGTTCCTGGCCTGGTTCGGCTGAGCACAAACGCTTCCGCCGCCCCCTCATCCTTCGAGACACTCGCTATCGCTCGCTCCTCAGGATGAGGGCAATTTCGGAGCTTCATGATAAGGGCAAAATAGGAGCCTCATGGTGAGGAGCCCAGCCATCAAGGCACTTGGTGGCTGGGCTCCTCACCATGAGGCGGTCATTGCGACGGTGCAAGTCCCGCACCGTGCAGGCCGGACAAGATTCTGTTTTAGTGCAGGTCGAGCTGCGTGCCGAGTTCCTCGGGCTGCTTGCCCAGGATGATCATGCCAAGGACCTGGTCCTTGGTGACGGTGGACGTCTCGCGCGTGTCCACGACCTGGCCGTGATACATGACGCTGATTCGGTCTGAAAGATCGAACACGTCGTGCAGGTCATGGCTGATCAGGAAAATGCCGATCCCCTCGCTTTTCAGCTGCTGGATCAGCTCGGCCACCATCGCCGTTTCCTGAGGCCCCAGGGCCGCCGTGGGCTCGTCCATGATCAGGATCTTGGCGTTGAACAGGATGGCGCGCGCAATGGCGACCGACTGGCGCTGGCCACCCGACATGGTTTTGACCGCGTCGTTGATGTTGGTGAAGTTGGGATTGAGGCGGTAGATCACCTTGCGCGCCTCCGCCTCCATGGCGTCGTCGTCCAGCGTCGCATAGCCGGTCATCTTCTCGCGACCCAGGAACATGTTTGCCGGGGCGTTCAGATTGTCGGCCAGCGCAAGGGTCTGGTAGATGGTCTCGATACCCAGAGCCTGACTGTCGCGCGGGTTCTCGATTGTGACCACCTCGCCGTTGACCCGGATCTCGCCGCCATCGATCGGATAGGCGCCCGACAGCATTTTCATCAGCGTGGACTTGCCGGCGCCGTTATGGCCGACCACACCGACGACTTCGCCGGGATAAAGATTGACCGTCGCGTCGTCGACAGCCAGCACGCCGCCAAATCGCTTGTAGATGTTGTTCATCTCCACAAGCGGTGCGCCGGACCGATCGATCGCCGCGGACTGCTGTTCAGAAACGGACATCTCGGCTCTCCCCGCCCTAGAGGCGACGCTTGTTGTAGAAGACGTCGAAGAACACGGCGGCGATCAGGACCAGCCCGATAATCACCTGCCGCATGGCGCTGGAAACGCCCAGCAGGACCATACCGTTTTCCAGGCTCTGCATGATCACCGCGCCCAGAATCGCCCCGGGCACCGTGCCGATCCCGCCGGCGAGCGACGTGCCGCCGATGACGGACGCCGCGATGACATTGAGCTCCGCCAGCGTCCCCATGGAATTCGTGCCGGCGTTCAGACGCGCCGAGGTGATGACCCCTGCGATGGCGCACAGGATGCCGATGATCACGAAGATCATCATGGTCGTGCGTTTGACGTTGATACCCGACAATTCCGCCGCTTCGGGGTTGCCCCCCATGGCAAAGACGTAGCGGCCAAACTTGGTCCGCCGCGACAGGAACGTCATGACGATGACAACGGCGATCATGATCAGGACGGGTATGGGAATGCCGCGTGGAATTTCGGTGCGCGGCTTGTAGTAGGAATTCATGATCTGGACGAAACCGAGGATCAGGATGGCCCAGACAATCAGCAACGCGATCTCGATCGCCATGGACCGGACCGGAAAGCCGTATTTCTTCGCCTGCGCGCGGCGCCGGTACGTAATCAGCACAACGGCCGCAACCGCGACCAGACCGAGAATCCAGCTGGCCGTGGCGCCGATCGACCCGTCCACGCCACCGCCCAGCAGTTGGTACGCCGGTTCCATGGGGGCAACCGTCTTGCCGTCGGTCACAAGGAAGGCGCCGCCGCGGAAGATCAGCAGTCCACCCAAGGTCACCACAAAGGCGGGCACGCCCTGGAAGGCGATCCAGTAGCCCTGCCACACGCCGATCAGCCCGCCGACGACGAGCCCCATGAGAAGGGCGATCGGCCAGGCGATACCCACTTCGACCTGCCAGTAGGCGATCAGCATGCCTGTGAAGCCGAGCGCCGACCCCACCGAAAGATCGATGTGGCGGGCGACGATGACCAGCACCATGCCGGTCGCGATGATGCCGACGACGGAACTTTGAACCGCCAGATTGTAGAGGTTGCGGGCGGTCAGAAAGATCCCGTCTGTCAGTCCATAGAAGATCAACCAGATCAGAATCAGGGCCGCCACCATCGCCAGCATGCGGGTGTCGAGCCCCGTGGCATGGGAAAAACGCTCGACTGGGCTCATTGTCGGCTTGGGAAGGGCTGTGTCGGTCATGACCAGGCACCTTGTCGGTGGGCAGTAGAAAGCAATGATCCGGCCATCAGGCCGGAGGAGCACCGGCAAGACCCAGGACGGGCCCTGCCGGTGTCTCCGAACGAAGACGCGTTAGCAGCCTTTGACGCCGGCCGCGGCGCCCTTGCAAGCCGCCTCTTTCGAGATCCAGCCCGCGTCGATCACGACGTTCATGTTGTCTTTCGTGATCGGAACAGGCTTCAGCAGGATCGCATCAAGCGGAATGCCCTTGGGCCCGTCGCTGAACTTGATGGCGCCCGGGACCTTGTCGTTGGCCGTGCCTTTTGCCAGTTGCACGGCAATCTCGCCAGCCGCTTTGCCGAGTTCGCGGGCGTCCTTCCAGACCGATACGGTCTGGTGGCCGCGCGCCACCCGGTTCAGGGCCGCATGATCGCCGTCCTGGCCCGAAACAGGGGTACCTTCCATGCCCTGTGCCGTCAGTGCGGCGACCACGCCGCCGGCGGTGCCGTCGTTGGAAGCAACGACCGCGTCGACCTTGTTGTCGTTGGCCGTCAGGATCTGCTCCATGTTCTTCTGGGCGTTCTCCGGCAGCCAGGCGTCGGTGTACTGCTCACCCACGACCTTGATGTCGCCCTTATCGATGGCAGCCTGCAGAACTTCCTGCTGTCCGCCCCGCAAGAAGTCCGAGTTCGGATCAGCCGGCGAGCCCTTGATGAAGACGTAATTGCCCTTGGGCTGCACCTTGAAGACCTCGCGGGCCTGGATGCGGCCGACTTCGACATTGTCGAAGGTGAGATAGAACACGCCTTCGACCTCGAGCATGCGGTCATAACCGATGACCGGAATGCCCTCGGCCTTGGCCCGTTCGACAGCCGGCACGATGGCGTCCGTATCCTGCGCCAGAATAATCAGGACTTCGGCGCCACGCGTGATCAGGCTCTCGACGTCGGCAAGCTGTTTTTCGTTCGAGCTTTGGGCGTCGGCGCTAATGTACTTGGCGCCGGCCCCTTCGATGGCCGCTTTCATTGCCGCTTCGTCGGTTTTCCAGCGTTCTTCCTGGAAGTTTGACCAACTCATGCCAACGACCTGGGCCGACGCCGGCCCTGCCATCGTCGCGGCAAAAACAATCCCGGCGGCAGCGCCGAGCAGAAGTTTATTGAGACCCATTCGAAAACCTCCCTGGGTATCGGATGATGCACCCCCATAGCGGTGCTGTTATAAAGTTTTGGTTGTGCCTCCCCAACGCCGTTCAACCGGCGCTTTTCGGCATGTGTCGGCCCTAGTCTGACCGTGTTTCAATTCATGTCAACTGGACATTGGGTTGGTTGTCCACAGGCGCGGATTATGCTGCCGCCCGCACGGTGACGACACGGTCCGGGCGCAGTAGGAACGGCGGAAGATAAGCCGGAATGTTCGAGAACGGCAGCACCTCTTCCTTCAACCGGATGCCGAGCGCGTCGGCCATGAAGGCCCGGCGAGCCTGAATCCGCCCCCAGGCCTCCGGATATTTCGATAAAAAAGCGGTCCGCAGGTCGGCGTCGGCCAGCGCGATGCCATCCTCGATGTTTGTGGTGAAATAATCGGTTTCGGTTGCCGGAATGACATCCACCTGAAAGGCCATGCCCGACCGCAGCGCGATTTCGGACTCGGCATAGATCGGCGAGTTGACCCACTCGTCGAAATGGATCTGGTGCCCCGGATTGAGAAAGATCCCGAAGAACGGATCGCCTAGCCGGCGCTGGATGATGTCGTTAAGCCGGCCGCCCGGCACGCCGATACCGATCGTCTCATACCATTCCGCGATCGCGGCGAAATAGGGGAAAACCAGCTTGTCCAGATAGTCACCGATGGACGCGGGCAGTTCGGCCTCGTCTTCGATAACGAACCCCGCCCGGCAATTGAGCGCACCCCATACGCCGAAGGCCGTCGTGAAACGCTCGCCGCGTTCGATGACCTTGGACGTCGGGCTTGGAAGACCGAAACGGGCCCGCTCGCCCGACGACAGCATCAGGTGGCAGGACTGCGGCATGCCGTTGATGCCCAAAAGCCGGGCCGCGTCATATTCGCTGAGGCCGGGCTCTAGCCCGAACAGGAGGTTCTTGACCGCCGTCGAGGTCTGGCAGGCGGCGTATTCGAAGGCGGCCAGCTGGTCCACTTCGTTGATCACCCTGAGCCCGTCCTCCGGGTTCATGAAGATCGCCCCGGCGTTCACCACCGCCCCGTCGGGTCCGGTGATCATGCGCAGCGTGTCGACGATATAGGCCGGCGCTTCGATCGCCCGCGCCGGGTCGGGGCATTCGTCGGCGCCGAAATACTTCCAACCGACGACTCCGACGCGGCTCCCGGTGCCGATCCCCTCGCCGCGGAAGATGAGCTCCAGCGGGTCGCTCTTGGCGCGCGACTGCCCCATCAGGCTGAAGCTCTGGAACCAGATCTTTCGCAATGGGACGGGCGACAGATCGGCGTAGCCGTACATCTCGTTGCCCAGCAGCAGAGCGGGATTGCCCTCCTTGCCCAGGATCAGCATCGCCTCTTCGAAACGGGGATCGAAGGCCGTCAAGTAGGCCAGGTTTGCGCTGTGCTCGCGATCCGCATAAATCACCAGAGCCGCCAGCCCCGCCTCGATCATTCGCGTTCGCGCGGCTTCGATCCGCGCGGCATAGGTGGCCGCCGGGATCGTGGGTTCCACGGTTGGCGCGCCGAAATCGGGCAGCGCCACCTGTTCCAGCCTTGGATTGCTCATTGTCCGCCTCCCAGCCGTGGCCGTTATGCCGCCACTTGGCGTTTGACGCGTTTGCCGTCACATTACACGAAAAGCAGAACCCGATGCCGACCGTCGGCACGCGAGGAACAGGGATGGTTTGATGAGTAACGATCCGGCGAAGCCGCTGCGCAGCCAGCAGTGGTTCAACAACACCCACAATCCCAGCATGACGGCGCTCTATATGGAGCGGTATCTCAACTTCGGTCTCACCCGGCAGGAGTTGCAGTCCGGCCGGCCGATCATCGGGATCGCCCAGACCGGCAGCGACCTGTCACCGTGCAACCGGCATCACATGGACCTTGCGGTTCGCGTCAAGGAAGGCATTCGCGACGCCGGCGGCGTGGCGCTGGAATTCCCGGTGCACCCCATACAGGAAACCGGCAAGCGCCCCACTGCCGCCCTGGACCGCAACCTCGCCTATCTGACGCTGGTCGAGGTGCTGTACGGCTATCCGCTGGACGGCGTCGTTTTGACCACAGGATGCGACAAGACCACCCCGGCCATGTTGATGGGCGCCGCCACGGTCAACATTCCGGCGATCGTGCTGTCCGGCGGCCCGATGCTGGATGGCTATCACAAGGGCATGCTGGCCGGCTCGGGGACCGTCGTCTGGCATGCGCGCGAGCGCATGGCCGCCAACGAGCTCGCTTATGAGGAGTTCATGGAGATGGTGGCGGCGTCCTCCACCAGCGTCGGCCACTGCAACACCATGGGGACAGCGCTTTCGATGAACTCCTTGGCCGAGGCGGTGGGCATGTCCCTGCCCGGCTGTGCGGCGATCCCCGGCCCTTACCGCGAGCGCGGTCAAATGGCGCATGCCACCGGCAAACGCATCGTGGAGATGGTGCACGAGGATATGACGCCATCGAAGGTGATGACCCGGGAGGCTTTCCTCAACGCCATCGTCGTGGCTTCGGCCATCGGTGCCTCCACGAACTGCCCGCCGCACATGATCGCCATCGCGCGGCACATGGGCGTGGAGCTCAGAAACGACGACTGGCAGAGCCAAGGCCACGATGTGCCGCTGCTCGTGAACTGCCAGCCAGCGGGCGAATATCTCGGCGAAGGATTCCATCGCGCCGGCGGCGTGCCCGCGGTGATGAAGGAGCTTCTGGACGCGGGCCGCCTGAACGGCGACGTCCTCACGGTCAGCGGCAAGTCGGTTGCGGAAAACATCGCCGGTGTAGAGGACACAGACCGGGCGGTGATCCGCCCCTATGACGACCCACTGATGGCCCAGGCAGGCTTCCTGGTCATGGGCGGCAATGTGTTCGACTCGGCCATCATGAAAACCTCGGTGATCGGCAAGTCGTTCCGGGACCGCTACCTCTCCAACCCCGACGATCCCAACGCCTTCGAAGGCAAGGCGATCGTGTTCGAGGGACCGGAGGACTATCACGACCGGATCAACGACCCGTCGCTGGACATCGACGCGCATTCGATCCTGTTCATACGAGGCTGCGGCCCGGTGGGTTATCCGGGCTCGGCGGAAGTGGTCAACATGCTGCCGCCCGACTACCTGGTGCAGGAAGGGGTGACCGACCTGCCCACGGTCGGCGACGGACGGCAAAGCGGCACGTCAGGCAGCCCATCGATCCTGAACGCCTCTCCGGAGTCCGCTGTCGGCGGCGGCTTGATGTTGCTCCAGACCGGCGACCGGGTGAGGGTCGACCTCAACACGCGGCAGGTCGACATGCTGGTGGACGAGGCCGAATTGGAACGGCGCAAGGGGTCGATCAAGCCGACCTATCCCGAAGACCAGACGCCCTGGCAGCAGATTTACCGGTCGATGGTGGGACAACTGTCGGAAGGCGCCTGCCTGGAGCCGGCGACCCTGTTCCTGAATGTGGCGGAGACCAAGGGCATACCGCGGGATTCGCACTAAACCGGTCGACGCCGCGGTGTTTGACGCGGCTCAACAGTCATTCAGGCTCGGCCCAACGGCGCGGACAACGACACGGCGCGGTCGGGAACGGGCCATGAAGGTCTAACGGTATTTGGCGGCGGTGATGAACTCGCTGAAGGTCTCGCACCAGACGAGAACGGTCGAGTATTCCTCGATGTCGACACTTTGTGGCACATCCAGGAGAAAGCCGTTGAAGGTCTTCACATCACCAATCAGCTGGGCGTCCGCCTTGAGCTTCAGAAACTGCTCCTCGTCCTCGGCGAATTCTTTGACCAGATAGAGCTTGTAGTCGGGACCTGGCGCCAAGCTCCCTTCATGGACAATCTTGCTGGGCGTCACACTGACCTTGCCTTCGCCCCAATGAAGGAGGTCGCTGCCTTTCAGATCTTTCGAAAAAGTCGTCTTGAAGAGCGCGGTTTCCGCAGCCGCTGCCAACGTGGCTTCGTCCGGGCCCGCGGGCTCTATCAGGACCGGCAGAAAATAAATGCCCAACGCAAAACCGACGGCGAGCATCACCGCATGAGTGGCAGATAGAATGATCCAGCGCATTGGCGTATCCGCGACTAAAAGGGGTTTCGCGACCGTATCATCGCGGACCATACGCAACAATTATGACCCGCTCGCGTTAGCGAATTAGGGCAGCGTGCCCCGCAGGCAATGTTCCAAACCTCTGAATGCAGGGTCAGAAGCCGGGGCTTTGCACGCGGCCCCATCGGTATTGTGCTTCGAATGCTCCGGGTTAGGAGCGGTCGTCAACGGCCCGCGCGTCCCACGTCCGCTATTAGCCACAAGCGGACATTCCGACACCGCCGATGGCCCGTCCGGGCGCAGTACAGCCGAATCTCAAAAACGCAAGCTCAAGCACGACTGCTATACTATGTGTCACGGTGGAGGTGAGGCGATGGAAAGTCTGGGTGTTTTCCTGGGCGGCGTGGGCGTGTTCTTTATTGGCGTCGCTGCGCTGTGGTGGGTCTCAAAGAAATAGGAACGCTTGGCGCGTACCCGCTTGCAGGCGACAAAATGGTCCCCATGGGTCACAAGCGGACGTCCACGTAAAGTCTAAGGACGTCCGATTGCGGATGCCGTCCTGACGTCACCAAGTGCTAGTCCAGTTGCGGTTTGGCGGCCTGGCCCGCCTTGTGCGCGCGCCAGGCCTGCGCCTCGATGAAGACACATGTCACCTGCGCGTACGTCTTCTTGATCGCCGCCTCGATATCCTGTGCCGGGACGTCGCCCTTGAAATCGAGGCTGAGGTTCAGGAGCACGTCCTCCGACCCCACATGCATTGTCGGGACCTCGTTCGCCCGGGAAACGATGGTTTCGGCCTCGACGATTCATGGGACGTCGTTGATCTCCCCGGGATCGCCGGGAGATCGTTCCCGTTCCTCTAGGAGTTCCCGCCCACCGGGACAAACCCCTCCAATGCCGGCCGGCGCCGCCGCCCCCGGACCGCACCTTCGCATATGCAGCATTCCGGGCCGAAAACCAAAGATTTCACCCCAATCCGATTAACGAGACCTTACCTGGACCCATGCAATAACTGCATGGCCCCATTCAATTTATTCGTGTCGACTCTGCGCAATTCAGCCCCATTATAGGGGCATGTTGCACTGCACCATCATGGACGAGTGCATAGAACATCGAAAGGATTAGAAGGATGTTCCTTGGTATCGGAAAACTCATAAGCCGGGGGGATGAAGACCTCCAGCGGCTGATGCGCACCGAGTTTCCGCGGGACTATCAGGCGCTTCGGAAGATGAACAACGGACACGTGGACGCCCGGTCGTTCCTGCAGGAGGCGATGGGATTGCCGCGCAAGAGGTAAAGGCCCGTATGCCGCGGCCCACGCCGCGCCAGCGGAAATAGGGGATGAAACGAGTGAAAGCCCAAAAAAACAGAGCGCCCCGCCGTTCTCACGGTGGGGCGCTCAGCATTTGGGCGGGGAAACCGCCGAATCAGGCCTGGCCGGCGTAAACCGTCCGCCGGAACTGATCCAGCTTGGGGATTTCGGAGCGGGGAATCTCGATATCCATGCCACCAAGGATCATGTTGACGTTGTTGTCACCGTCGACCAGGGGCATGAGGATCCGCTCGTAGTTCCAGTAAATTCCGTGATCGTTGACGAAGCTGTGTCGCGAAACCACCGGGGCGAGCCGTTCGGTGCAGGCGCAATAGTCGCGCCGGATCGCTTCGTAATTGCCGTGCCGGTTGACCTGGTCCAGCGTCAGACCGGTGAAATCGCGGCCATATTTGCGCACGAACTCCGAGCCCACGAGCCGGAATCTGAACATCAGGGGGTCGGTCTTGACCTCCACGAGGAAGACGATCGGCAACAGCTTGGGAATATCCAGCGGATCGATCGATTCGCGGTGCGGCGGCCGTGCCACCTGGCGGCGGGAATACCAGTATTCGTAGAGGCGGCGCAGCCTGGGCGACTTGATGAAATCTTCCGGGTGGGCGGTATCGGCCGGCAGGAGCTGGGTCGACAGGGAGACGTCGCCGGCATTGGATACCGGACGCGCGTTATCCGGAGTCGCCGAATGCAGGCGGCGACCCCAGAGCGGCCAGAAGTTGTCCCCAAACGGGTTCATGGCGCGGGTCAATCCCGTACAGCTGTATCGTGCCTTAACCGAATACAACTGTTATTAGAAAGTATATTGGTTAATAAACCGTTATTGGATTATTGCCCGTAACCGATCGGGATCAGGCGCAGGAAATAGGCCGACAGGGTTCCGGAAGACCGCGCCTTGCGCAGCCAGGATATCGGTCGGGATGGGATGGGGCCGGACGCCCCGGCCCGCTCAGTAGAGCGGACCAGGCGTCTGTGGGGTATCCTTCGGCAGGGTGACCCTGATGATGGTGCCCTCGCCTTCGCTGCTGGTGATGTCGAACTGTCCGCCATGCAGCTGAACGAGGTTCCGGACCAGGGACAGGCCGAGCCCGGCGCCCATGCTGGTCGAATTCAACACATCCCGGGCCTGCTCGAACGGCTGCAGGACGCGTTCCAGGTCCGCCTCGGCGATACCGACACCGGTATCCTGAACCTCCAGCACGACCGACTCATCGCCGTCCCGGGCCGTCCGGACCAACACTGTGCCGCCGGCTTCCGAGAATTTCACGCCATTGTGCAGCAGGTTGTAGACGATCTGCTTGACCGCGCGCGGATCGGCGATGAACGCGATGCCGCCGGGCCGCGCGTCCGTCTCGATCACGATGTTTCGCTCCTTGGCAAAGGGGTTGACCAGTTCGGCGGCCGTGCCGACAAGCGCGCCCAGATCAACCACCTGGCGGTCGAGCTCGAACTGTCCCGATTGCATCTGGCTCAGATCGAGGATGTCGTTGATGATCTGCAGCAGGTGCAGGCCACTCGCCATGATGTCGTCTGCGTATTCGGCGGCATCGGCATCGGACAGACCGGTCTCCGCACGATCTTTGATGACCTCGGCGAACCCGATCACGGCATTGAGCGGTGTCCGAAGTTCGTGGCTCATGGTGGTCAGGAAGACCGATTTGGCGGCGTCGGCCCGCTCGGCCCGCTCGCGCGCCTCGATCAGCGCTGCCTCGTTGTTCTTGCGGTGGGTGATATCGACGGCCAGGCTGACGGTTTCGCCGCTTGGCAGCCGCTCATCCTTGAGCAGGTAGCACTGGCCATTCTTCAGCCGCCGCTCGCGAAGCCCGTTGCGGCGCGCCGGGAAGCCAATGCGTTCCTCGATCCATTCGTCCTCGCGGCCAACGGCCTCGGGGATGAGGCCCCGACGCGCCATGGTCCTCAGGATTGTCTCCATCGGCGTGCCCGGCACCAGGACGTCCCGGAGCTCGTCGTTCGCTTTCAAATAGGACTCGTTGCACAGCACCAGCTTGTCGTTGGTATTGTAGAGGGCAAATCCCTCTTCAAGGCTTTCGACCGCCGCCGCCAGACGCTGCTCCGCCTGGATCCGTTCGGTGAGGTCGGTGCCGGTACCGCGATAGCCGATGAACTGGCCGTCGCGGTCGAACACGGGCTTGCCGCTGACCTTGACGATGCGCGACTCGCCGCGCACCCGTTCCTCGTAGACGAAGTCGCGAAACGGCCGCCGCGCTGCGATCTGGCGCCGGTGCTCGGCCCAGGCCGCAGAGCTGGAAACGCCGACCGCGCAGCAGGCCCGCTCACGGCCCAGGAAATAGCGGCCGCGCACGCCGTGCAGGCCAGGCAGCCCGCTGGATACGTACATGTAGCGGTCGTTTTTGTCGGTCTCCCAGAACCACTCCGAGGAAGCCTCCACATAGTCGCGCAGGCGTGTCTCGGCGCGTTCGCCCTCGGCATCCCGACGCAGGAACGTGACCACGAAGCCGACCAGGCACAGGGTGGCGATCACCCCGGTCATGGCCGATCCGCCGGCATGCAGGAGCGCCTCCCGAAGGGAGTCGTCCTCGTGCCAGCCGGACAAAATCACGCTCAGCCAGATCGCCGCAAAAGCGCCGATGGCCGCCGCGATGACCGCGGACCGTCGGGCGCGCCCACTTTCCGGACGCAGGGCCGCCACCCAGGCAGCCGGGCCGGAATACCGGATTTCAGAGCCGACATGATCAACCATGGCGACCTCCCGGCAGGGATTTCTCGGATGTTTCGAAGCCGGCCGTGGCGCGGAGGCGCGGGGCCGTGATTTCCTGTGCAAACCGTTTCATTGTTCTTTTTCTGTTCTTGTTGTCGGTCGCATTTGCATAAAACTGTATGCAGACAACGATACCAGACAGGCCTTACGGCACCCTTAAGATTGGCATACCCAGGGATGTATTTCGGGAGCCCTCCTCGCTCGGCCCGCTGTTGCCGGGCCTTGTCTGAGGTCACGATTCCCCGCAATCTCGGCCCGAATGACGCGGAAGGGCGGAAAACAGGGAGGGACGGAAATGGGACCGCTGAACGACGTCCGGGTCGTCGAATTCGCCGGAATCGGGCCCGGCCCCTTCGCCGGCATGCTTCTGGCGGATCTGGGCGCCGAGGTGGTGCGGATCGACCGGCCGGGCCAGGAGGACCTGCTGGGCCTTCCCTATGACGTGCTGGCACGTGGAAAACGGTCCCTGCAGCTGGATCTGAAGACCGCCGCGGGCGTGGAAACGGCGCTGCGGCTGGTCGAGGGGGCGGACATCACCACCGAAGGTTTCCGCCCTGGCGTCATGGAGCGGCTGGGCCTCGGGCCGGAGGCCTGCTTGGACCGCAACCCCCGGCTGGTCTACGGACGGGTGACCGGCTGGGGGCAGGACGGTCCGTTGGCGACGACGGCCGGGCACGACATCGACTACATCGCGCTCAGCGGCGCGCTCAATGCCATCGGGCCGGCCGATGGTCCGCCCAGCCCGCCCCTCAATCTGGTCGGGGATTTCGGCGGCGGCGGCATGCTTCTGGCGGTCGGCGTGCTGGCCGCCCTCGTGGCGGCGGCGCGGTCCGGCCAGGGCCAGGTGGTCGACGCGGCGATGGTGGACGGCGCGGCGCTGCAGATGGCCATGGTCTACGGCATGCATGCCGCAGGGCGTTGGAACAACCAGCGCGGCGCCAACCTGGTCGACGGTGCGGCGCCGTTTTACGGGCCCTATGCCTGCGCGGACGCTCGGTGGATTGCCGTGGCGCCCATCGAACAGCGCTTCCATCGGCAGTTTCTCGAGGTCCTGGGCCTGGAGGCCGACGCGTTCGAGCCGCAGATGGACCAGAGCCAGTGGGCGGCCCGCCGGCGCATGCTGGCCGAGGTGTTCCTGACGCGGACCCGGGACGAATGGTGCGCGACGTTCGAAGGCACCGACGCCTGCGTGGCGCCGGTGCTTGACCTGGACGAGGCGCCGGCGCATCCGCACAACCGGGCCCGACAGACATTCATCGAGCGCGACGGCGTGCTGCAGCCCGCCCCCGCGCCGCGGTTCAGCCGGACCGGCGCGGAGATCCGACGGCCGCCGCCCGAACCGGGAGAGCACAGCCGGGCCGTGCTGGCCGACTGGGGTTTCGCACCCGACGCAATCGCGGAGCTAGAGGCGGCCGGCGCGATCTGATCCCCCTCACCCTGCTCGGGCTGCGCCCTCGCTTCCCTCTCCCCACCGGGGAGAGGGGTCGTTTGTCGCGGCAACAGAAGGGGCCCCTCTCCCTGGAGGGAGAGGATGGCCCGAGCGAATGCGAGGGCCGGGTGAGGGTGTTACGGACCCCAGCCCCCTAACCCTTCGAGACGGCGCTTCGCGCCTCCTCTGGGTGAGGTTATGTGGACCCTCCTCATCCTGAGGAGCGAGCGACGGCGAGCGTCTCGAAGGATGAGCAGGGCGTCTTGTTTACACGGTCACGGCACCGTCACTTGCCAACACCGGCGAACTTCGCTGCAATGGGGTCTCGACCAGGGCCGCGTTTTCCGCGGCGGCCCATCAAGGGGGACGCGTCGTGACGGTGCTCTGCCGGCTCGGCCTCGCTTTCCTGCTGACGGCAGCAGCGGCGCTCGTGACCCACGGCGCACGGGCGGACGCGTTCGAGCGAATCCGGATTGGCGACGAGGACGGGTTCGGGTTTGCCTCCACTGCCGGTTTGCAGCGCGCCTCCTACGGATTCCGCGTGACGCCCGCCGACACCGATGGCAACGGCCTGTTGCAGGACAAGGAGTACCTGCCGGACCTAGACGGCGACGGCGGCGTTTACTGGTCCAGCAACGACAACTTCGATAACCGTTCGCTCGCCGAGCGCGCCGATGCGCAACATCGCTGCATCGGGTGCCTGGCTGTCGGTACGGATACGCACGGGTCGAACTGGACCGACCTGGCGCTGTCGCGGTCGTCGCGCGCCAGCGACTGGCCCGACGGCAACGGACCGGCGGTGCCCAACAACGCGACGTTCCTGTTCGATTTCGCCGTTGCCAAGGAAGACATTCCCGCCGGCGCCCCGATCTTCTTCAATTTGGTCTTCGCCGACTACGACGTCTATCCGGCTCTGGTGCGGGTGGAGTTCGCCGCCCGGACCTCGCGCCTGCTTGAAATCCAGCATCAGGGGGACCGCGATGGCCTGATCCAGGCGCGGTCCGACGTGCTCGACTTCGACGAGGTGTTCTCGTCCGGCGGCGACGGCCACTGGCAGGGTTACGTCCGGGTCACGTTTATTGCGCCCTACGAACCCTATACCGCGTTCGATTTCGTGGAACTGAGTCTGTTCCGCATGGCGGTGTCCAGAATACCGGCCGACCCGGCGGCGCCGGACCCGGGATAGAACGTCCGGTGCCGCGCCGGTCAGACAGAATACGGGCCGCGGGTCAAAGGACCCAGGTCAGGCTCATCGCCACGCTCGCCCCGAGGGCGGCGCCATAGAGCCCGATCAGCCGCAGATTGCTGGACATCGACTTACTCCGGTTGAACGGTGCCGGCCCAATGCCGGCACCGCGCCTAACATGGGCGCCGGGCGCGCCGGATTGAATTGCAATGTCGGCATGCCGGGTATGACGGAAACCGGCCCTAAGTCGGAGCCACCCTGTACTCACACTCCTGGAATCAAGATAATGAGCGTCGATCAAAATTTTCCTTGCTATTAAGCATTGCTCATTATATATTGAGCATTGATCATTTTGTCTTCAAGCTTCAGGCATGGCAGATGAGACCACGCAATAGCGCACCCCGGATCAATCATTGCCGCCACCGGCAACGCGACCGGCATTGAATCGGGCAAAATGGCGAGATCCTTCTCAGAACCGCGCATATTCTCTGCGTCACTCGGCATGGTATCTGTTCGCGGCCAGGGACAAGCAGGCGACGGCTGTTTGCTGGCTGCGAGAACAGGTGGTAACGCTGATTACACGATGCGCGGCGGAACCCGGAAACAGCAACGCGAGCAATTGACGGAGCACCCGGCATGACAGTTCGCCGCCAGTTGAATCGCTGGTATTCCCTGCTGCCGGCGGTCTTGCTGATCGCCGGTATCGGGGCCGTCCACGCGCAGGACGCGCCGCCGAATGTCGAGACGCCCACACTTGGCGGGAAGCAATTCTGGCGCGACGGCTTCGTCCATGCCGGTTGGCGCATCCAGGAAAACGTCCTGATCGGCCACCACCGGCTCTTGGATCCCGACGATGTCCGCTATTGCTGGGGCGGCTTTGAGACCTGTCGCGCGCGCTTCGAACAGATCCGGCAGGAACGAGAAATCCGGCCGCGCTCCACCCACCTGGTGCTGCTCGTCCACGGCATCGCCCGCGGACCGGGCACGTTCAGCAAACTGAAACCGGCGCTGATCGAAGCCGGCTATGATGCAGTCGCCATCAGCTATCCCAGCACGCGCTCGACGATCAGGGACCACGCGGAGGGGCTGGCCGCCCTCCTGGCGCGTGTGGAGGGCAGCGACCGGGTTTCCTTCGTGACGCACAGCATGGGCGGATTGGTTGTGCGCGAACTGCTGGCCGGGGACGCGGCCTGGCAACAACGGCTCCAGGTCGACCGCATTGTTCTGATCGCGCCGCCCAACCAGGGTTCGCAGGTCGCCGAATGGCTGGAGGACGTGCCGCTCTATCGCACGCTTTACGGCAAGGCCGGCCAGCAACTCACACCAGACGATCTTGACGCCATGCCCGGCCTCTCCCAGGAGTTCGCGATCATCGCCGGCGGCAAGGGCGACGGCGAAGGCTTCAACCCGCTGCTCGACGGCGACGACGACGGCACGGTGCGGGTGGCGGCGACCAAGCTCGACGGTGCGCGCGATTTTCTGGTCGTCCCTGCCCTGCACGCCGTCGTCTCGAACGACCGGCGCTCGATCGCAGCGATCAAGTCCTTCCTGGCGACGGGATCCTTCTCCGGCACGGCCGGTAGCCGCGCGAACTGATCACCCCCGGCAAGCCGATTCATGATCCAGTCCCAGTTCCATCTGTTCAAGACCCGGCGGTTCGTGCCGTTGTTCCTGACTCAGGCCCTGGGGGCACTGAATGACAACCTGTTCCGCAACGCGCTGGCCTTCCTGGTAATCTACCGGATCGGCGCCGTCGGCGGGCTGGAGGGGCCGCAACTGGTCTCGGCCGCGGCCGGATTGTTCCTGCTGCCTTTCTTTCTGTTTTCGGCGACCGGCGGTCAGATCGCCGACAAGTACAACAAGGCCGGGCTGATCCGATGGATCAAGGTGGCCGAGGTCGCGATCATGATCGCCGCTGCGGTCGGGTTTCTGGTCGAAAGCGTCGCCTATCTGTTTGCCGTCCTCTTCCTGATGGGCGCCCAATCGGCGTTCTTCGGTCCTGTGAAATACAGCATCCTGCCGGACCATCTGCGCGAAGACGAGATCATCGGCGGCAATGCTTTGATCGAGGCCGCGACTTTCCTGGCGATCCTGCTGGGTACCATCGCCGGCGGTCTGCTCATCCTCACCGGCGACGGCGCCGTCGTCGTGTCGGCCTCCGTGATCGCGGTCGCCCTGTGCGGCTTCGCCAGCAGCACCTTCATCCCGGCTGCCCCGCCGCCGTCGCCGCATCTGCGGATCAACCCCAACATTCTGGCCGAGACCTGGGGCATCATTCGCTCGACCCGGGAACGACGGGACATTTTCCTGTCCATCCTGGGCATCTCCTGGTTCTGGCTGGTCGGCCTGGTTCTGCTGACGCAATTCGCACCGTTCGCGAACGATATCCTGCAGGCCGACGAGACCGTCGCGACTCTGTTCCTGGCGGTTCTGTCGATCGGGATCGGAATCGGGTCGCTGTTGTGCAACCGGATCCTCAAGGGCGAAATCTCGGCGAAGTACGTCCCTTTCGCGGCGCTCGGCATCACAGTCTTCATCGTCGACCTCTTTTTGGCGACCCACACGGGCCGGACGCCGCGGGAAAGCTTGATCGGCGCCGGTGCGTTTCTGGCAACGCCTTCTAACTGGCGCATTCTGGCCGACCTGCTGGGCATCGCGATCTGCGGCGGCCTCTACACGGTACCGCTCTATTCCATTCTCCAGACCCGCGGCGACGACAGCCATCGGTCGCGGACCATTGCCGGCAACAACATCATCAATGCCCTGTTCATGGTCGTCGGCTCGATCGCGACCATGGGCATGTTCGAACTGGGTCTGTCGGTGCCGGACGTGTTCCTGGTGGTGGGCCTCTTCAACGGCGTCGTGGCGATCTATATCTGCGGTCTGCTGCCGGAAGCCCTGATCAAGGCTTTCCTGATTTCGCTGCTGAAGCTCTGTTACCGGGTCGACGTGCGCGGGATGGACAACCTCGCCAAGGCCGGCAGGCGTGCAGTCATCGTGGTCAACCACATCTCGTTCCTGGACGCTGTGCTGCTGGCAGCCTTCCTGCCGGTTAAGCCGCTGTTCGCGGTCAACACGCACATCGCCCAGCGATGGTGGATGCGGCCCTTCCTCAGCTTGGTCGACGCCTTTCCGATGGACCCGACCAACCCGATGGCCACCAAGTCCCTGATCAAGGCCGTGCGGGAAGACCGCCACTGCGTCATCTTTCCCGAGGGCCGTATCACCGTCACCGGCGCCCTGATGAAGGTCTACGAGGGGCCCGGCATGATCGCCGACAAGGCCGACGCCATGCTGGTGCCGATCCGCATCGACGGCGCGCAATACACCCCGTTCTCGCGCCTCCGGGGCAAAGTCCGGATCCGCTGGTTTCCGACCATCACGGTGACCGTGCTGGAGCCTCGGCGATTCGAGATCCACGACGACATCGTCGGCCGCGAGCGCCGGCGCATGGCGGGCATCAAGCTCTATGACGTCATGAGCCAAATGATCTTCGAGACCTGCGACAGCCGCCAGAGCCTGTTCCAGACGCTGCTGGACGCGCGCGCGATCCATGGCGGCGGCCAGCCGATCGTCGAGGATATCGAGCGCAAACCCATGGACTACAACCGGCTGGTGCTGGGCTCCCTGGTACTGGGCCGGCACCTGACCAGATCTACCGGCAAAGGCGACCATGTGGGCGTGCTGCTGCCGAACGCGGCGGCAACGGCAACCGCCTTTTTCGCCTTGCAGGCCTTCGGGCGTGTACCGGCGATGCTCAACTTTTCCACCGGCACTAAAAACATGCTCTCTGCCTTGCACGGCGCGCAGATTGAAACCGTCCTGACGTCGCGCCGCTTCATAACGATGGGGAAGCTGGAGGATACGGTTGCGGCCCTGGGCGAGAAAGCCCGGATCGTCTATCTGGAAGACCTCGCCAAGGAAATCGGGCCTCTCGCCAAGCTGCGCGGCCTTGTCGACCGTCTGGCCGCGGGCCTGGTCCACGAGAGACAGGCAATCGATCCGGACGATCCGGCGGTGATCCTGTTCACGTCGGGCTCCGAGGGGACGCCCAAGGGCGTCGTTCTCAGCCATGCCAACCTGCTGGCCAACAAGTACCAGCTCGCGGCGCGGATCGATTTCAACCCGACCGACATCGTTTTCAACGCCTTGCCGACCTTTCACTCGTTCGGCCTAACCGGCGGCACATTGCTGCCGATCCTGTCGGGTGTGAAGACCTTCCTATATGCTTCGCCGCTGCACTACCGGATCATTCCGTCTCTTGTGTATGACAGCAACTCGACCATTCTGTTTGGCACTGACACCTTCTTGACGGGCTACGCGCGCATGGCCCACCCCTATGATTTTTTCAGCCTGCGCTACGTCTTCGCCGGCGCCGAAAAGGTCAAGGACGAGACGCGCGCCCAGTATGCCGCCAAGTTCGGCCTGCGCATTCTCGAAGGCTACGGCGCGACCGAGACCTCGCCGGTCATCGCCGCCAACACGCCGATGCATTACAAGGCCGGCACCGTCGGCCGTCTGATGCCGGGAATCGAGCACACGCTCGAACCCGTCCCGGGCATCGACGCCGGCGGCCGGCTGATCGTCAGCGGTCCCAACGTCATGCTCGGCTATCTGAAGGCGGAGAATCCAGGCGTGCTGGAGCGTCCCGCAGACGCCCGGTACGACACCGGCGACATCGTCTCGATCGACGCGGAGGGATTCGTAACGATCCAGGGAAGGGCCAAACGATTCGCCAAGATAGCCGGCGAGATGGTGTCGCTGAGCGCGGTCGAGAACCAGGCCAGCGCCGTCTGGCCGGAAAACAGGCACGCCGCCGTGAACCTGCCCGATCCGCGCAAAGGCGAGCAGCTCGTCCTGATCACCGACCGGCCTGACGCCGATCGCGAGGCCCTGCTGCAGTTCGCCAAAACCAACGGCATCGCCGAGCTGATGGTGCCCAAGACGATCCATGTGACCGGCACGGTGCCGGTCTTGTGCACCGGCAAGGTCGACTATTTGGGCGTCAAGCAACTGGCCGAAAGCCTGGAGCCGGCGCTGCAATCAGGCTAGGTATTCGACCGATGCAAGAGCTCACCTACCGCCGGAGGGTTTGGATCCTCGTCGGGATGTTCGTCGCCACGGTCATCGGCCTGCTGTTCGTGCCGCCGATACGGCAGGACCCGGCCTATCACGATTTCGCCGACCAGCGGCTGTCTTTTGGCATCCCCAATGTCGGCGACGTTACCTCCAACATAGGCTTCGGGATCGTCGGCCTGTGGGGTCTTTGGTGGCTCTGGCGGCATGGCCGGACGGTCTTCGCCGAAGCGGTAGACGCGCGGCCCTACGTTCTGTTCTTCATCGGCGTGACGCTCGTCACCATCGGATCGTCCTACTATCACTGGGCGCCGTCCAACCACACGCTGTTCTGGGACCGGCTACCCATGACGGTGGCGTTTATGGCGCTGTTCTCCGCTCTCATCGCCGATCGGGTCGACCGCAACTTCGGCAACCGCCGGCTTTTGCCGATCTTGATCGTCATCGGCATCGTCAGCCTGCTCTACTGGATCTGGAGCGAAAGCGTCGGCCGCGGCGACCTACGCCTCTACGCGATGGTGCAGTTCTATCCGATCATCACGCTGCCGGTTCTCTGCTGGCTTTTCCCGAAGGCGAAGTATACCGGCGGCGGCTGGCTGATCTGGGTAATCGGCTGGTACGCGTTCTCGAAAGTGCTGGAGCATTTCGACCACGAGGTCTACGCCCTGCTTGGCGGTGCAGTCAGCGGCCACAGTCTCAAGCACCTGGCCGCCGCCGTGGCGACATTCATGGCGCTGCGCATGATCGCAACGACGGCCGAGCGCGCGCACGGCGCGGCGATGGCGGCGGAGTCTACTAGTAGGGCAGAGTGAAAACCCGGGTTCGGCGCCCGCGGGGAATACCATTTCACGTCAACCGATCAGCAGGAAGGGACCCCCGCGCAAACCAATCCGTTCAGGAGTGACAGGACGGCGATCGCCACGACGCTGGCGCCCGGCAGCAGATAGTACCAGTTCGATTTTTTCATGAAGGTCAAGAAACCGGCGAAAAGACACAAGACCGGAAACGCAATCACGCAGGCCGCAACCCCCCAGACGAACGGGTTCTGAACAGAGCCCGGCGCCTCGAACGCCATGCCGGCGGCAATCAGCGCCGGCAGCGCCGTCATCAGGCCGATCAGAATCCAAACCAGCGACAACAGCGATTTGAGCGTTCTTCCAACGACCAATTCCGGCGTATTCCTTCCGCTCAACCGACCTGGGTGAAACGGCATGCCGCTCGATTGGTGCGGGCGGCCGGACTTGAACCGGCACGGGCACAAGGCCCAACAGATTTTAAGTC
>Ga0066187_1000061_pt1 | contig 52367 bp, 46 predicted proteins | sample WorMetexBAHAMAS1_FD_58706 | JGI IMG/M metagenome (GOLD analysis project Ga0066187, IMG submission 58706) | Marine gutless worms symbiont microbial communities from Max Planck institute for Marine Microbiology, Germany - Inanidrilus exumae... | ecosystem: Host-associated > Annelida > Digestive...
CAATCTCTTTGTCGGGTCCTCGTTTCAAGTCCTCGAAATACAATAGTATTCCTGCGGCTTGAAACTTGGATCCTCCTTGACATGGAACAAAAATCCGGATTGTGCGATAAATTCAAGGTATTGAAAATGAAAGAGTGATTGCTTTCATTGGAAAATGGAATGTTCAAAATCCAAACCACAAATGACAAATAAATTTCAAGTCTCGAGTTCCAATGGATGCCGGTCTGTTTGGGATTTAACGGATTGGAAATTGTGATTTGTTTGGAAATTTGTTCTTGTCATTTGTTATTTTGCGTATTCTGCTGTCGGGACAAGCGATGCGCTTAAACGACACATCCTTCTGGCAACACTTCGGGGACAAGGCACTGGGTCAGGAGTAAAGATGACGCAAGCCGATCATACACCGGTCTTGGAGATGCGGGGAATCACCAAACGGTTCCCAGGGGTCATCGCCAACGACGCGGTTCATTTCGATCTTCAAAAAGGCGAGGTGCACACCCTCCTGGGGGAAAACGGCGCCGGCAAGAGCACGCTGATGAAGATTTTGTACGGGCTCTACCAACCGGACGAGGGGGAGGTGCGCCTCAACGGGCGTCCTATCCGGCTCACATCGCCGGCACACGCCATTTCCCACGGCATCTGTATGATTCACCAGCACTTCATGCTCGTCCCCACCCTGACGGTGGCTGAAAACGTGGCGTTGGGACTGCGCTCTTCCCGGGGTCCCCTTACCGACCTTTCGGCCGTCTCCAAGCGCATTTTGCAATTATCGGAGGCATTCGGTCTGGAGGTGGATCCGGGGTCCTATGTCTGGCAGCTGGCTGTCGGGGAGCGACAGCGGGTGGAAATTATCAAGGCCCTATACCGGGATGCCGGCATACTCGTACTGGACGAGCCCACTGCTGTATTGACGCCCAAAGAGGTGGACGAATTGTTCGTCACCTTTCGGCAGATGGCGGCCGACGGCCGAAGCCTGATATTCATCTCCCACAAGCTGCACGAAGTATTGAGCTTGAGCGATCGGATCACGGTGCTGCGAAACGGCCGGGTCACCGGCGAGACCCGGCCCTGCGATACCAGCCGGGAGGCGTTGGCCCAGATGATGGTGGGGCGGGAGGTCAAGCTGGCGCCGGAAAAAAAGGCGGTAAGGATCGGACACCCCCGTCTTGAGATCAAAGAACTGATCGTCGCCGGCGATCGCGGGACCGATGCGGTTCGCGATCTGAGCCTGACGGTAAACGGCGGAGAGGTTCTGGGAATTGCCGGTGTTTCCGGCAACGGCCAGCGGGAATTGGCCGAGACCATTGCCGGGCTGCGGAAGCCGCGCAGCGGAGAGATTCGTATTGATGACCGGCCCCTGCCCGCTGGGAACCCGAAGGGTGTGCGACAGGCGGGCCTTGCCTATGTTCCCGAAGAGCGGATGCGCGATGGTGCCATCGGGGATTTCAGCATCGTCGAGAATCTGATGCTGCTGGCCCATGCCGACCCCCCTTTCTGCCGGAGTGGGTTCTTGCGTTTTAACCGTATTTTCAATCACTGCCGAAGACTGGTGGATGAGTATACCGTCAAAACCCCCACCCTGGACACCCCCACCGGAAACCTTTCCGGCGGAAATATCCAGAAATTGATTCTGGCCCGGGAACTGTCGGGCGAACCCAAGGTTCTCATTGCGGCCCAGCCGACACGGGGGGTGGATATCGGCGCGGCCGAATACATTCATCAACGGCTCTCCGAGCAGCGGGCCACCGGTACGGCCACACTGGTCATCTCCGAAGACCTTGACGAGGTCATGGCGCTGTCAGATCGCATTGCCGTGATGTTCGAAGGGCGTATCATGGGTGTGGTGCCGTGCGAAGGGGCCACACGGGAGCGCATCGGCCTGATGATGGCCGGCGTGGATCCCGACAGCCCCTCAACGGACGATTGCCCGGCACCCGAAACAATAACAAATCCTGGAGAAAAACGCTGACATGACAACCGTACGCGACAGCCGATATCAAAAAGATTTCGTGGTTTCCTGGTCGGAAATCCACAGAGACGCCCGGGCTTTGGCTTGGCGTCTGCTTGACCTTAAGCCCCTGAAAGGCCTGATCGCCGTTACCCGAGGGGGTTTGGTGCCGGCGGCCATCGTCTCCCGGGAGTTGGAGATCCGCCTGGTGGACACCGTCTGCGTGATCACCTACGACGAGCAGTCTCAGGGTGAAACCGGCATCCTGAAAGGTTACGAGGGGGATGGCGAGGGGTTTTTACTTATCGACGATCTTGTTGATACCGGCGCTACCGCCCGGGTGGTACGGGATCTGGTGCCCAAGGCCCATTTCGCCACCATCTATGCCAAGCCCGCTGGGAAACCACTGGTGGACACCTATATCACCGAGGTCAGCCAGGATACCTGGATCCGATTTCCCTGGGATCTGGAACTGGGGTATTCGGAGCCCATCGCCATCCGCTAGATCGTGCACATGTTGTGCCCAATAACCCTTCTTGGACAGACACCGATAGCGGACGATATTTCTGAGCGCTGGCACAACTGCTTTCCGGAGCGCGCTGATAATATGATCTATTATCTGGAATTGATCGGGATCGCTGCTTTTTCCATTTCCGGCGTCATTGCGGCCGGCAAAAAGGATATGGATATCTTCAGTATCGTCGTGCTGGGGGTGGTCACCGCCATCGGCGGGGGCACCCTGCGGGATGTCATCGTGGATACCAGTCCTGTTTTTTGGATTGCGGATCTGTCATACCTTTGGGTCGCTATTTTTTCATCGGTTATGGCCTTTTTTCTGATCCGCTTTATCGATCATCTCCTGAAGTTGCTGCTGTTTCTCGATGCCTTCGGTCTTTCCCTTTTCACCGTTCTGGCGGCGGAGAAGACGCTTTTTCTGGGATTTACCAGTCCGGTAGCGGTTTTGATGGGTTTGAGCACCGGCATTGCCGGCGGAATGATCCGGGATATGCTCACCGGCCGGATGCCCCTGATCCTCGGCCGGGAGTTTTACGCAACCCCCGCCCTTATCGGTGCCGCTGTTTTTTGCCTCATGGAGGCGTATCTTCCTATTCACGATTTCAATCGATTGCTCGCCATCGGCATCATTTTTGTCCTCCGCGCTTCGGCCATCCAATGGGGATTATATTACCCACGGTGGCTGACCTACCGGGAAAAAGATTGACCCGTTACCGTTTAATTTTCCGAAATAGCCTCCTGCGTATCAACTGGAGGCCGAATACCACTTGCGGCGGTTTTTTTATCGGAGCGGAATTCTGATAATCGCTCAAGACAGGAAGCGGTCATGATTCATTCATAGTGGGTCCACATGCGCAGTACATGGACGACCCTGTTTGATGAATCAACGGAGTAGATCAGGCGATGCTGGATGTTGATGCGGCGGGAATAAAACCCATGGAGGTTACCGACAAGCTTTTCAAAATGGGGCGGTGATTGAAGCGGATCTTCTGCCAGGATGTCCAGTAGTGTTTTCGCCTTCGGTTTTAATCCGGCGGATTTGAGCTTCGCGGCATCCTTTACCGCTTTTCGTGAAAGGACAACCTTCCATCTCACCAGTTCAGGTCCTCTATGGGTGTACCATCTTCAATGGGTTCGGCGGCGGCTTCCCGAACACTTTCCACCAGGCCGGGGATTCGATTGAGGTACAGGGTTTCCTCGATGGCGTTCCAATCCGTTTCCCCTAAAACCACAAAATTTTCGCCGTTCCGACGACGGATCCTGAGGATCTGATGGTCCGATATGGTTCTGTCCACGTGTGATTTCAAGTTCTTTCGAAAATCATCGGCGGTGGTTTCCGGCATGATTCTATTCCCTTGCGTCTAATGTAAAAACCTTCGTTTGTTAATGATACCAATTATAGTACTGTTATGCAGTACCGTTGTCAATGTTTATGCGATTACCGGAAAATACCAAGGTTCGTGTTTTCGAAATGTATTGTCATCTAATTTGAACGGTAATACCCTTTCGCCTTCATACATTTCTCCATGAGGTATCGGATCTCCCCGGTTTTGGCGGTCTGGGTGGCGGGATGATCCGCACGCAGTCCCCCGGCCTCTGTTTCCGCCTGCTGGACGCAGCTTAAATAATCATCATCCCAGCCGTTTTGGGAAATGGCGTCGTGTTTCCAGTTGTGCGAGCCGCACCCCACAACGAAAAATATAGTGGCTATCAGAAGCCACGGCTTGACGATTTCCATGATGCCCCCCTATAGATCTGTTAAGGATTATCCAGTAACCAGAAACCAGCCCCCAGTATCCAGCGACCAGATACCAGTATCGAGCAGCCAGCCACCAGCATCAAGAGACCCGCATCCAGAAACCAGCCCCCAGCTGCCCCTACTCCGAATCGCCTGCGAGAACCGACTTTTGAATGCTGAGCAGGTATTGATCCAGTTCCTCGATATCCTTGAAAATGGTAAATGACGGCAGCGCGTTGATGATTTTGAACACCTTTTTCACCTGGGGCTGGGGATTCATGAGAACGAATTTCCCGTTTCGCTTTTTCATCGCCTTTTTCGTCGCGAGGAAAATGCGAACTCCGGCGCTGCTGATGTATTGAAGATTTGCAAGATCGAACACGATCACCTTGGCCGCACTGTTCATCAGACTTTCCACCTTGTCCTTCAAAACGGTGCTGGTATTTGCATCCAGGGAACCTTCGGGAAATACGGTGAACACCCCCACCTGTTTCTCTTTGGTACGGACCGTAAACGCCATAATGCCTCCTATTTCATGCTTTCATGAAAAGCACGTCTTTTCGACAGGGTCAATAATTGATGGTGGCCCCTCGGAATCATTTGAACAGAAATTATTAATTTCAAGCATTAAATACCAAATAAATCTCAAGTCCCAATATTCAAAAGTCGAAGAAACCTTTCTGTGGCATGCTGTTTTTTTTTGGATTTTGGTCATTGGAATGTATTTGTGATTTGGAATTTGCCATTTGGTCGTTATCATTTTTCAGGCGCTTTCTGTTCGGTCTCCTCAGATGCGGCGGCGGCGGCAGCGCCTTCGAGCAGTTTCTTCTTTTCCTCCCCCGACACCGTCTCCTCAACCCCCGGCGGCAGGTAGACCGTGACGTTCCGGTGGGCAAACTGGATGCCCGCTTCCTGAAACGCTTCCTGCATGCGCCGGAACACCTCTTTCCGGATCACGAACTGCTCGCCGGGGATGGTCTTGAACTTCACCCGCATCACCATGGCGGAATCGTCCATCTCCCGGACGCCCTGGGACTTGATTTTGCCGAGAAGCGACGGGCCGAGATCCTCGTCCTTTAGGATGGGCTTGTACACCTTCTTTTTGATGATCTTCCGGATTTTTTCCACATCCGCGTCGTAGCGGACCCGGAAATCCAGCTTGGTGATGATGTAGTCCCGGCTGAAATTGGTGACGGTTCCCATGTCCCCGAAGGGGATGGTGTTGACCATGCCCCGGGGGTGGCGAAGCTTCAGGGACCTCAAGGAGATCTGCTCCACCATGCCCTTGACCCCGGCGGTCTGCACGTAATCTCCCACCCTAAAGGCGTCGTCGATGAGAAAGAAGATCCCGGAGATGATATCCTTGACCAGGGTCTGGGCGCCGAAGCCGATGGCCAGGCCGAACACCCCGGCACCGGCCAGCAGGGGCCCGATCTCCACACCGATGGAGGAGAGAATGATCAAGGTGACGATGACGAACAAAACGGTGACAATGAATTTACGCAGCAGCACCAGCAGGGTGCCCTTGCGGGAGCCGCCGGCTCCTCCCTCTTCCATCTCTTCGTCGTCGTCCGGCATCTCCTCCTTGATGCGACGGTCGATCTGGACCTTGACGTACTCCCAGGCGATGAGCCCCAGGAGCAAGGCCACGAAGATGTTGATGGCGGTCGAGGTAAAAAACCGTCCGATGGGAAGATCGATGCCCCATAACCGCAGCACCATGAAAAACATGAAGGCCAGCACCAGGATGCGAAGGGTCAGCTTCATTTTGGGAATAAAGCGCTGGACTCCCTGTCCGGCGGCTTCGTCCACTACCAGCGGTTCGTTTGCAGAACTCTTTTCTTCCTTAGGCCCCGAATCTTCACCGGTATCGTGGGATGGTTCACTTCCGGGAACCGCTGTCTTCTGGAAATAGAGAATATCGATGAGCCGCCGGCCCCATTGGTCCACCCCCATGAAAACGGGTATGATAAAGATGCTGATAATCAATTTGTCGATGCGCCCCTCCCCGGTGGTCATCACACCGATGAGCCAATAGCCGCCCATCACCAGGACATATAAGACGGCGTATAGGTGCCAGCGATCAGCCAGCCGGTTTCGAAGGGATACGATATTTTTTCCCTCCGGGACCTCTTGCCGAATGGCCTGGGCGACCCGTTCCCGGCTTTGTAAAATGGTGATGAGGATCAACAATCCTGTGGCAATCCCGGCGGCGGCGTAGGTCAAAAGGGCCAGGGTGGGAGAGGCGCCGGTGAGCTGAAACACACCGCTCACGGCGACGATGGATGCCGCGGTGAAAACGATCCTCAAAATCCACCAGTAGAGAAACACGGCGTCCTCATCCTCGATGGGAAGCAGCCGCAGCCTGGGGGCAGAAGGGGAGAGCAGTGTCCCGGCCGCCAGGATGAAGATCCGCAGGTAATAGGAGGAAACGATGAAAGAGGCGACGATGAATCGGTCCTGACCGTCCTTTCCGCAAATGAGAAACGCCAGGATAAACGTGGTAAGGGCGTAGACACCGATTCCCAATGTGTTGAGGAGAAATCGCGATCCGGCACGCCCCAGCCTTTCCAGTTTCCCCAGGGGAACCGATGCCAGGATCTGCTTTCGCATATCCTCCTGGGAGCGTTTGAGCAGCCATTCAAAGAAAAGCCCCATGCAGATGATGAGAAGGGCGAAAAACAGGGATTGGATCAGGTATCCCCATCCCTTGCCGTCGGTGAGCCGGTCCAGAACCCCGGGCCAGAAATCCGCCTCTCCTCCGGCAGTCGAAAAGAGGGAAACCGCCTTTCCCATGGCGGCCCCCGCGGTTTTCATCCCCCTTCCGTAGAGATCGCCGATGCCGCTCAACCGGCCGCTTCCCTCTACTTTCAAAGAGGTCGGTACCGGCACTTCGGAGGTCTCATCGATCGTTTTTTCCGTTTCAGCAACATCCGCCGCTACCGGGTAACACCAGGAAAATAGAAAAAGAAAAAGCAGCACCCAGGAAATGGCGTGTCCCCGTTTCAAATGCATCATCAAAGCTCCTTTTTTTCAGCGAAAGTATGGTCGATGTCAGAAATATGCGCCGCTGAAGTATGAGACCGGATCTATTACCGATATTTTTCCACTGCTGTAGGGCCTTTTCAACTTGGCCACGATTTGAGTGACTTTTTTAGGCTGTAGTCTTTCAGCGTAATAACGGAGCGACCGGGAGATGTTTTCGCCTTTATGCTTTACTTCAATCAGTTCCTCGATCTCACCCTCTTTGACAATGACAAAATCGATTTCCCGCCCTTCTTTGTCCCGAATGTATCTCAAATCGCAACGGTATCCATCACGATCCTCCACGAACTGAACCCTTTTCAGCAGGTGTGTCGCGACCAAATTTTCAAACCTGGCCCCTTCATCACCGATAACATCGGCATTGTCGAAAAAGTAGACCTTGGGCGGCTTCAACACCGCCCTGGGAAGGGAACGGGTGTAAGGCCTTACGGCAAAAACCAGGTACATCCGTTCGAGCAGGGCGAGCCATGCTTTGGCGGTTTTGGGGGACACCTGAATTTCTCCCGCCATATTGGAAAGGGTGATCATTCCACCGACCCGGTGCCTTAGGGAATCCAAAAACAAGGCCAGAAGCTGAATGTTCCGGATGGGTTCAAGGTCTCGAATATCTTCACGCAATACGCGGTCGAATCGTTCGCGCCGCCATCGCCGTGCCTCCCTTTCATCCCCATCCAAAAAAGGTTCCGGGAAACCACCGACGGTCATCAGCCTATGAAAGGCTTCCTGTGGCGTCATTTTCTTGGGGCATTCGTCCAGGCTAAATGGATGAAGCCGCCAGTAGTGGTAACGTCCCATCAGAGAATCCCCGCCTTTTCGGTAGAGGTCCAACCGTGCGGAACCCGTCACAAGAAAGGCATGTCTCTTACGGGACACATCGTATACTCCCTTGAGCCAGCTTTTCCACCTGGGATATTTGTGCAGCTCATCGAATACGAGCAGGGCGTCGGTAGCATCCCATTTTTTTTGGATGATATCCCGGCGGTCTTCATCATAATCCCAGTTGAAATACCGTCCCCCGTCCGGAGAATCATTCAATATCCGTTGGGCCATATGGGTTTTACCAACCTGGCGGGGACCACCCACGAAAACCATCTTTTTCTCAGTATCTTTCTTAACATAAGGTACGATGTATCGCATATGGCTATATTATACCATATTCCAAAACAGTCAAGGCTGTTTTGGAATATGGGTTAAATTGGCCACCTATGGCTTTGTCCCTAGTAAGTTGAAGCCTATATAATTTAGAGGCGACCCTTCCGATCATCCATCTTCCGACTGGGAAATATAGGAACCCACCAAACGCGCGATGAGGACCACCAGGTAAAGCTGCCCGATGATCGCCTCGAGAATCGCCAGGGCGCGTGCTTTGTCAGTGAGGGGAAGAACATCTCCATAACCCAGTGTGGTGAGGGTGACGAAGCTGTAATAAATGAATACATAGGCGCTGTCAGGATCGTTTTCCCCGGCGAGGCTGAAGGACCCCGGGGAGATCTGCTCGAGCAGGGAGAAGACCACCGAACCCGTCAGACCGATGAGAAGATACACCACGATGGCGGCATAGATCACGTTTCGGGTGACCCGTTTTTCCCCGATTACGAATCTGAGGATCATGATCAGGGCAACCACCAGAAACAGGATCGCATACGCATGCCTGGCCAGTAGAAAGCCTTTGGCATGGAATCCGTGGGGCAGCCAGATGATGATCAGCATCGGAACCGCCAGGAGGGATACGAGGATGGCCTGTCGCCGGGTTTGACTCACGGCGAGGACGGCGGAAATAAAAACGATGGAAAAGAGAACGTCAATCAAGAGCCGGACGGCAAAGAAATTTCTCAAAAAAGGCACCAGCCCCAGATAGAGCAGCAGGGCGGCCAGGAAAAATACGAACCGACCCTCGAAAAAGATGCGGATCACGGAAGAACGAGGCGTGTCACTCATATTGTTAGCTGGTGGTGAGTTGAATAGTGCGATCCACCGTTTCAGATTTGCATGAATGCGTTGCCATAAAGGAACCGATACTGGATGCTTGATACTGGTTTCTGGATACTCGATGTCAGTGGTGTTCTCGCAACCAGTATTAATTGACCAGTATCGAGAACCCAGCAACCAGAAGCGAGTTACCAACTCTCAGGTTCGATCCCCAACCCCTTCAAATATTCTTCCAGCTTCTGTATCCAGGCCCGTTTTGCTTCCGGCTCCATCAACATGCCGAATCTTCCCACGGCGCGCTGCACGCCGATGACGTCGATGAGAAAATCATAGGTGGCGTTGGCCGCCTGCTGGTCGGACACCAATACCAGGTTCTGGGCGTCCAGGAGATCGATGATGGACTTGATGCCCCTTGTGTAGGAATCGGTGACCAGTTTCAGATTCCGCCGGGCCGTGTCCGCCGCATCGCGGGACAGGCGGACCCCCGGGGATGACGCCCGGCTCCGGTTCAGGGCCGTGAGGATCCTTTGCTCGATCCGCTCGCCGGCCGCATCGTACTGGGTCGTCAGTTGGGCCAATTCCTCCCGTGCCCGCCGGACCGTGGCGGATTTTCTGCCGCCGCTGTAAAGGGGCAGGGTGGCCTGGATACCGATCTGCCAGTCCGTATCGTCCAAGCCCAGTGCGGAATCGTCCCGCTGGCCTTCGCCACTTTCTGAAAACAGTTCGGTGACACCGCCCTGCAGCGAAAATGTCGGCAGCCAGACTTCGCGTTTGGCCGCCACCAAGACCCGTTTACGCGCCGAGATCTGCGATTTGAGGCTTTGCAGCTCGGGGGAGAGATCGAATCCCTCCTTGATCAGATAGTGCTTCATGGCATTCAAATTCCGGGCGTTGTCCACCAGATCGGAAAAGCGCCACTTCGTGTCTTTGAACAGAAGGACATCACTTGTGACATCCGTTGCGGTGAACGATTCCTGGAGCGGCCGGTGGAGGATCCGGTTCAGGGCGTTTTTGGCATCCAGGGTGGCGGATTCCGCATCGAGGACCGCCTGGCGGCTGGTGGCGATCTGGCTTTCCCACCGGTACACCTCGTCCGGACCGGCCGCCCCGACGGTCAGGCGAACCCGGGCGCGCTGGAGATTGGCGCGGGTCAGTTTCAGGTTTTCCTTCTGGATCCGCTCGATGGCCTTTGCCCTGAGCACATTGATGTAGGCGGTTGCGGCACTCTGGATGATGTCGAGCTGCAGGGTTTCCCGGCTCTGTACGCGGGCATCCTGGAGATGCTTTTCAACGGTCCAGTTGGACCACGCCTGTTCCGAATAGATCACCTGGGTCGCAGTGGCAGATCCCGTCCAGGTGCGTTCCGGAGCGGACCCGCCCCCGGCCCGTGCGCGGTCGTCGTCGATGAGCCCCCCGGCGGTACCGATCCCGAGCTGGGGCAGGAGTGCCGATCGTGCCTGCAATACCGCTTCCGTTCCGGCAGCCACCTCCCGATCCGCGGCCGCCAGGTCCAGATTGGCGGCGATCGCTTCATTGACAGCCCCTTCAATGGTCAATACCCGCTCCACATCCCGGCGCTCCTCGTTGAGCAGATCCGCTTCAGTGAGGACGCTCAGGCTCGGGTAAACCCCGGTGGCCCGTGCCGTGGCCATGTTGATGGTGAGCTGTTCGTCCATGGTAAAGGTGGTCCTGAGGTTGCCGGCCTGTTCCCCTTCCAGGATGTCCAGTACATTCACGGCCACGCTGCGCGCCAGGTGGTCCATGGTGGCGGCGGGGGTGACGGTGGCCAGGATGCCCAGCCGAACCTCGTCCCGCCCCCAGAAGGAAAAGGTGGGAATGCCGCTTTCGGCCAATCCCTCCACCAGTCGTCGAAATCCATCCGAATCCAGCCGAAACAAGGGGCTCACCGTCACGGCATCGGTACCTTCGGGAAGCGAGGCCAGGGCTTTTTCGACGGAGTCTTCCACCGGAACGATATCGACATCGATGCTGTACTCGAAGGCGATCTTGCGAAGCTCTTTGTTCAGCTCCGGCATGGCCTTCAAGATATAGGCGTCGGCCAATATGGACAGATGGCGGAAGTTGACAATATTCCGGAACGCCTGGATGTCCCGGTCCACGCTTTTCAGACGGTTGATGTAGTTTAAATTGGGTATGCCCGTGGTCCCCTCTTTCATGGGCAGGCGCTGGGTTTTGGCATCGATGATAAAAGGCGCGATCACCGGTTTGTCGAAGTGTTCCAGTTTGCATGCCATATCCGAGGCGACATGGCCCAGGGTGATCACCAGGTCGATGTTAGAATCGGAAAGGGCCTCGGTAAGACTCCGGCGAATGCCCGCAACCGTCCAGTCGCCATCCAGTTCTCCACCCGAGGCAAATCGGATGTCGAATTGCCCGGCAGTCAAGGACGAGATCTCACGTTTGAACAGATCGAGGGCACCGGGGTATCGTGCCCAGGGACCGTCTCTGACGATGCCGATGCGGGCGACCGGAGGTTCGGATGCCTGAGCAGTGGTAAAGCAGACGGCTGTCAGGAGTACTATCCCGATGATCCTAATCCATTTCTTTCGATTCATGATTCGCCTCTCACGGTTGGCCGAACAATTGCGCCTGGTTTCGTGTTTCAGTATCCGAATTTACATTCTACACTGCCGAAAATCACATTCAATGAGATAATGGCTATTTATTGGGATCCCCCAGCCAGGGAATTTACGCCTCTTGCTTGATCCGGAAAAAGATTGCATACAACACCGGGACCACGATGAGCGTCAGGAGGGTGGCAAACCCCAGTCCGAACATGATGGTGACGGCCATGGCTACGAAAAAGGCATCTTTAAGCAGGGGCAGCATCCCGAGGATGGTGGTGCTGGCCGCCATGGACACGGGGATCAATCTGCTGACGCCGGAATCGACAATGGCGTCAAAACCCGGTTTGCCGGTGGCCAGCTGGGTGTCGATTTCGTCGATGAGCACTACGGCGTTTTTAATTAGCATGCCCGCCAGGCTCAGAAGGCCCAGAAGGGCCATGAACCCGAAGGGCTGGTTCAACAGCAGCAGGCCGACAGTGACCCCAATGATGGCAAGGGGTACGGTGAGCCAGATCACCAGGGTCTTTTTGATGGAATTGAACAGCAGGATGATGATCAGCACCATGAGTCCGAAAAAGATCGGAATGGTGGCACCAAGGGAAGCACCAGCCTTGGCCGAACTTTCCGCATCCCCTCCCCATGCCATACTGTATCCAGGCATCCCCTTCAGAGGCCAGGCATCCTGATACTTCACGGCCAAGGACTTGGCCGTCAGATCTCTCAGCGGATCCTCCGCTGGGCCGAGCGTCTTCCCGAGAACCTGTTCCACATCCACGTTCAGTGCCTTTTCTATTTTGGGTTTGATCCTTGCAAATAGCTCGCTGGGCAATCCGGTGAGGGGATCGGCATGAAGGGTGATCATCTTGGCCCGGTTGCGCCGCCAGATGTAGGGATCTTCAAACTCTGTGGCAAAACCGGTGGTGACCTGGTCCGCAGAGATCATCTTCCCGGCGGCCGGGCTCCAGACCGGGATGGCTCCCAGGTTGTCCAGGTCCACCCGTTCTTCTTCAGGTAGGCGGGCGATGATGGGCAGCAGTTCGTCCCTTTCCCGGTAAACCCCCACAGTGGTGCCCTCCACCGCCGATTCGATGGCTTGTGCCAGGTCGGGACGGTTGATGCCGGCCTGCCGGGCCTGGACATCGGCCATCTGCGGACGGACCACCTTTACCATGTTGCGCGCCTCGTTTCTGACGTATTCAGTCGCCGGATCGTCCAGCAGGATGCTTTCCGCTTGGCCAGCCAGTTTTCTAAGCACCGACTGGTCCGGACCATAGATGCGAAGCTGGATTTTGCCTCCTGTAGAGGGTCCCAGCACAAAGAGGCGTGTCTGGATGATCGCCTCTGGCAGACGGGCGTTTAGCCGGTCACGTACCGTCTCCCGCATCGCTGCAATTCGCCCGTAATCATCCACATCGATGAGAATCCTTGCGAAACTCTGGTATGGGTTCTCGGGGCCATAGGTGAGCAGAAACCGAAGGGATCCGCCTCCCACTTGCGTCGTCAAGTGCGTTACGCCTTCCAGGGTTTTCAATTCAGCTTCTGCGGCTTTCATCTGACGAGCCGTTTCTTCTATTCCAATCCCTTCTGGAAACCAGAAGTCCACAAAAAACTGGGGCCTCGTGGAATCGGGGAAAAAGCTTTGCTTGACGTAACCAAAACCCACCAGTGATGCGAAAAAACAGGCGACCACCACCGCCATGGTGATCCATCTGAAGCGGATGCAGGCGGTGAGAAATCGACGGTATACACGGTAGAGTTTCCCGTCGTAGGGATCTTTTTTCTCCTGAGCATCCTTCTTTTTAGCGGTTTTCCCCTTCAGGAAGGTTTTGCACAGGAGCGGCGTGCACGTGACCGCTGTCACCCAGCTGAGCATCAGTGAGATGAGGATCACCCAAAACAGGGTGCCGCAATATTCGCCGGTGCTGTCCGGCGAGGTGCCGATGGAGGCAAAGGCGGTCACAGCCACAATGGTGGCCCCCAAAAGCGGCACGGCGGTCTGCCCCACCACGTCCCGGGCTGCGGACAATGCATCCTGCCCCTTCTCCATTTTGATCCGCATGCCGTCGGTAACCACGATGGCATTGTCCACCAGCATACCCAGGGCGATAATCAAAGCCCCCAGGGAGATGCGCTGGAGGGTCACACCCCCCATGCCCATGAAAATGAAGGTGCCCATGATGGTGATGAACAGCACGGCGCCGATGATTAGCCCGCTGCGTAGCCCCATGAATATTAGCAGCACCACCACGACGATGATTACCGCTTCGCCTAGGTTCACCAGAAAACCGTTGATCGCCAGAGTGACCGCCGTAGATTGCATGGAGACGATGTGCCCTTCGATGCCGATGGGCCGTTCCGCCTCCAGTTCCTTGAACCGTTTGGCAAGGCCCTCGCCCATCTTCACCACATTGCCGCCTTCCACCGTGGAGATGCCAAGCCCGATGGCCGGTTTGCCGTCAAACCGCATGATAGCCCGGGGGGGCTCCTGGTAGCCGCGTTTGATCTCCGCAACATCGCCCAGATAGACCAAACTTTTGGAGCCACTCCCGCTCGTGCTGATGAGCAGATCTTTGAATTCCTGCTCCGATGTGAACTCCCCGGTGGGATTGACGGCGATATACTCCTTGCCCAGGGTCAGGTTGCCGGCAGCCGCCGGCAGGTTTTTGGCCGCCAATGCATTGTATATATCTTTGGGGGAAATGCCGAACTCCGCCATTTTGTCCCGCCGCGTCTCCACGTACACCACCTCCGGACGGTTGGCGTAAAACGTGATGCGCTTGACCCCCTCCACCACCAGCAGCTCCTTTTGAAGAAATTTGACATAATCGTAGAGCTCCCGGTAGCTGTACCCTTCACCGGTAAAGGCCATGTAAATCCCGTACACGTCACCGAAATCGTCGTTGACAACGGAGGGTCCGGCACCCGGGGGAAGCTTTCCCTGAACATCGTTGACTTTCCGCCGCACCTCGTCCCAGACTTGGGGTAACGTGGACTTATCGTACTTGTCCTTGATGATGGGGTGGATGATGGAAAGCCCTCTTGAGGAGCGGGACCAGACATAGTCCAACTGGCCCAGCTCCTGCATCGCCTTTTCGATGACGTTCGTGACCTCCTCCTCTACCTCGGCCGCGGATGCCCCTGGATAGGGCGTGGCGATCACCGCCTCCTTGATGGTGAACTCCGGGTCTTCCAACCAGCTCAGGTTGAAAAAGGAAACCGCCCCGACGACCACCAGCAAAGTGGTTAACACCCAGGTGATCACGCTTTTTTTGATACTCATTTCCGCTATGTTCATGGAGTGCTCCACTTAAATTTCTTTTAACAACGATACAGAATCTTACTCAGGTTCCATCAGACCTTATAAATTCCCGCTCTAGACCTTCACTGTTTCATGGGCCGAACCTTCATGCCCTCCCGCAGGCGGCTCACACCGGCGATGGCAATGGTTTCCCCCGCTTTCAGGCCGTCGGTGATCCGGAGACCGTCGGTCCCTGTCAGATCCCCGGTGGTCACTTTTCTGCCGGATACCGTCTGTGCCTTAGCATCGAAGACCCAGACATGAGAAACACCCGATTCGTCGGCGAAAACGGCAACGGCAGGAATCACGATGCCGCCCCCGTTGCTGCCGGTTTCAGGTAAGATTGTGATTTCAACATTTGCGGTCATACCCGGCAGTACGTTGAGATCCTCCGGCTGGGGCATGAGTAAGGTGACTTTATAGGTCTGGGTCTTGGGATCGGCCGCCGTGGCGAACTCCTTGACAATTAGCGGATATTTTTTCCCGGGTGCAGCGGCGAACGCGGCAGTAGCGGTGGAATTGTGCTGGCGATCCCCTTTGGCGACCATCGATTCCGGCACGTCGATGAGCACCTCTATGCTGGAGACGTCCTGGAGGCTCACAATGGGTTGTTTGGCCTGTACTTCCTGGAAATTATCCACGAACATTTCGGCAATAAACCCAAAAAAGGGTGCCCTCAGGCGGGTGTCCGTCAACGCATCTCTGACCCCTTTCCGTTGGGCTTCAAGGCCTTTGATATTGGATCTCATGGCCTCGATGTCCTCTTTGCGCGCTCCCTTTTTCCCGGTTTCCAGGTTCTGCCGGGCTGTGTTCAACTGGGCCTTCGCCACATCTCGATCGCTCTTGTAGCGGTCGAAATCCGCTTTTGAAACCTGTTTTTGAATAAACAGGTCTTTATACCGCTTGTACTGCTGCTCGGCATTGAGGGCCCGGGCCTTTGCCGCCTTGACTTCCGCTTCCAATACGTTGATATCTTCTGGCCGCGCGCCTGCCGTCATCGCTTTCAACCTGGCTTTTGCCTCTCCGATGGTGCTCTCCATCTTTGCCAACTCCGTCTGGAAATCCCGCGGATCGATCCGGGCGATGAGATCCCCTTTTTTGACCTCCTGCCCCTCTTTTACCGGTAACTCCACAAGAGGTCCCGATACCTTGAACGCCAGATCCACTTTCTGGGCGGCCTGTACCTTTCCGGGAAAAGATCGTTTAGACGCTGCCTGACCGGATGAAACGGTCATCATCTTCACCGGCCTTACCACCTCCTTCACCGGCGGAGCTTCTTTTTTACCACAGGCGGTGAATTGAAAGAGCAGCAGCACCGATAAAATGAATCGGATCGGGACGGATCGGATACTATGAACGTTGCGGTTTGGGCGCAGATCTTCCGGATTGGAATTGAAACGTGATTCCATAGGCGACTCCTTGAGTCATACGAATGAGGCCTTACCTGTCGTTGATATTGATGGCCTCGTTAATAGTTGGGTCGTCGGTTATGACTTAACGTATCATATTGTAATTAAAAATAAAGTCTATTCACTATCCCATTTGTTGTCAACGGGTAGGCGACATCCATTTGGGCGTGATGCCGCAACGCATCAGGAATCGGTAGCCGTGTTTTTTTGTTCGGCCCTTTTTTGTGAAGCTTCGAACAGGAGCCGGTACGCCACGTAATATTTATTGATATTGTCCACATACTGGACGGTTTCCCGGCCGATCACTTCAGCGGCGATTTTTTCCACATGATAGAACCATTTGTTGGGATCAAAGCCCCTTTTCTTTGCCATCCTGCGAAGCCGGTTGATCTTCGCCGGACCTGCGTTGTAAGCGGCCCAGGCAAAATCCACCTGCGCTGCAGGCGCGATAGCCGGATCGTTAAAATATCGGTTTCGAAGAAAGTTAAGATATTTCACGCCGGCGTGAATATTGTTTTCCAGTTTATGGATACTGTCGATATTGATGGGATTCGAAGCAGCAGTGCTTTCTAAAATCTGCATGATACCGACGGCACCGGCAGCGCTCTTTTTGGAGTGATCCAACCCCGATTCCTGATAAGCCTGGGCGGCAATGGCCAGCCAGTCGAAATCGTAGCGTTTTGCATAGCGTTTGAGCAATTGGACAACCGCCTCCAGTTTCTTCCGCTCCTCTTTGGAAGTCGGGTTTTTGACCCACTGGGCATCCCGGTAGTAGCGGTTGAAAAAGATGTTCCCAAGGAGCGTTCCCCTGCGGATGGTCCGGACATAGGCGTTCAGATCTTTTAGTAGCTCGGGATTTTCCTTCCGGACGGCCCATGCAACGGCGCCGTCGGCGTTGATGGCAAGATCCATTTTAACCACAATGTCTGGCAGCACCTCCGCCCAGGCCCCGGCGATGTGATGGTCGGCCACCGTGATCCCCATCACCCCGGCATTGACCATTTCCAGTATATCTTCGGTGGCCAGGTGCCGTTGGGTATCGTTGATTTTAATGGCCGGTTTCTTTTCACGAGCAAGCTGCCGGTTCAGTTTGGTCAGATGTGTCACATAGCTGCTTTTGGGCCGAACATATACCGATTGACCGGAAAGTACCGCCAGAGATTCGATTTTCTTTATCCCCCGGTGGTGCACGACCACCTCTTTTACTTTCGGAAGATAGGGTCGAGTAAACTGGACCCTTTTTTCTCTCTCCTTGGTGATGGTTAGCCCGGCTGCTGCAATATCACCCCTGCCCTCTATTAAGGCTGGCAGCAGCCGGTCAAAGGGCACCGGGATAAACGCCATCTTGATTCGTCTGAAGCGATCTTTGACATTCCGGTTCAAATACTTTTCATAATTTTTCAGCAACTCATATTCGAAGCCGCGTATGGTGCCGTCGATGGAGAAGAAATTGGTCTTGCTGTAGGTCACCAGTACCCGGATCAAGCGGCGTTTCTTGATCTCCGGCAGGTCGTCATTGGACTGTTGTTGGAGCCTTTCGATCAGAACCGTTTCCTTCTTTTGACCACGTTCCGGTTTTTGACCGGGACGGGCATTATCGATAGGAGGTCCAAGGACAAGCAAGCATCCCAGCAGCGCAGCCGTCAACCACCCTCGAAGGGATAAGACAGGTAAACAAATCGGGGCATTCGCCATTACAGTTTAAATCCTTTCCGTCGATATTGTATTAATCCGGATGCAGTATGATAAGTTCGGCACATCAATGACTCCCCAACAGAAGCGTTCCGCATGCTTCAAAGATCTTCCAGCCATGGGTTTCAAGCTGTTTTCTCGACAAATCGCTGACACTGCCGGTGACCCATAGGGCCTTTTCCCTAAGCTCAGATGAAGTGCTCGTATATCGGTGGATCGCATCAAAGAGACGAGCGATTTTCTCGGTCCACACCAGATGGTCAACGGGCGCGGCAATGATCAACCGGCCCTTTGCATCTTCTCCCACGGCCAACTTCGCCACCGTGGCGAACTGTTTGATGACGGCAACCTTGTCATTGTAGCCGGCGTATAACTGTGCCATCCGTTGCCTGAAAAACGCAGAGTCTTCGTCCATGGTCAGGATGGCAAACTTTACGAATCCCTCGCGGTTCGCGGTATGCTTCATCTTCTCCAGAACAGACACCAGGATGGTCTGGTGCCGCGGTGAAAAGACGGTGTTATTGATGAAAAGTTCTGCAATATCGGGATCGACATCCATGGCGAGCAGTTTGTCTCGGTTCATGATGCGAAGATCGGTAGGTGGGGAATCTGAGATAATATCGTTGAGCATATGGGAGGTGCCGAACAGAGACACGGTGATACCGGCGGCCCCCGGAATGGCGGCGGTTGCCGCGGTGACGCTCATGCCGCCGGCGTATCCGGCCCAGGCAATCTTTTCCAAATGCTCTTGTAAAACTGCGTTGGAGGAGTAGACATCCACATCGAATTTCTTGGCGTATTCACGCTTGGTTTTGGAAAGGCCGATCATCGACTTTAACGGGTCGTCTTCCCTCTGGCTTGTTCTGCCACCAAAAAAGGCTTCCTCGGTTCTTTCAAATGCCTTGCTGACACCCGATAGGGCGCCGGTCAGTGAATCGACGGGATGTTGAACGATGTTGACGGCGCTCTTGATAATATCAACGCTGCCTTTTTCCATGGCCTTGCCGAACTCTCTTGTTCCCTCTACCTCTTCCATTGCGGCAATGGCCCGGGTCTCATGGACTCGTATCTTCAGCGTTTCCGTCGACACGGCCCTGAACTCGCCAAACGGGGATTGTATTTTATAGATATTGACATATCCGTCGTTGATCACAGTTTCATCCACCTTGTGCAGAGAGCTTTTCAGAAGATCAGGCGGCAGGATGGCCGATGCCTTGAATACAGGAAGCGTTTCATAATTCCGCCCTTCAGCCAAGACTGAATTCGGTGCCGCGACAGAAAAGGTGAACACAACCAGCACCATCATGAAGTGATTCAGCGTTTTAAACGGTTTATTCCAATGCATAAGTCGGTTTCCTTTCTTCAAAAGGTAAGTAGACCTAAGATTTCTGGCCCCGGTACCCGGCGCCTCGTATGGTGTGCTCCGGCAGCTTGACCGGAGCAGGCGTGATCTCGATATATTTAATGCTCGTGAAGGGAATGACCATCAGACTCTCCTCTTTTTCTACAACTAGGTGGTTGGCATCGAATGCCTTATTGATAATGCGATCGATGTCCAGTTGATGATCCTCATCCTCAGAGAAACGATCATACCTCAATTTCTGCATGGCGCCGTCGTGGTAGTGGATGGTCAGCACCCCTCTTTTGTCATCGTTCATTTTTTCCTCCCTTTTTTTGTTCGTCCACCGGTTCAGGAAAACGTTGTTTCGGCTCCTTTAAAACCGGAAAGAAAATCCGAGTGCCGGGCCGCTGAATTGCATGTCATCGATAAGCCTGTCCCCGTCCGTGTCATAGTAAAGGTAGCGGTAAAGGAGCATTATATCACACGCGTTGAAGATGTGAATCATACTGTTCAGCCGCCAGGCAGGCGGTGAGCAAATCTGGGCAACCCTCGAGTTGTTCGCCCCAATTGCCCAGATTTTCGAGACGATAATGGTCTGCAAACACACTGCAAGATGGGGATTTCCCGTGTAATGCGCAACGATGTCAAATAATCGATAAAGCCATTGGACCGTTACATAGCCATCTGTTTTTAGGAGCCTATAACGCTGAAGGCCTGAGCGCTTTAGTAACCTATCGACGGACGCACCGGAATCAGTCAGTGCATCCAGGATCGGCTTGAAGAAGCCAATTTGTGTGAGTTGTGGCGTTTCCATAGGCATTCGGAATCGTTTCAGATCTACTTGAATATGAATCCGTACCCAAACCGGTCGCAAGGGATACAGTGATTTTATTTCTCATGTTGTGAATTATTGCGTAATTGTACAACAGTAACATTCAATATCAAAAGATAAAGTGACAAACACCCATAAGTTGGGAGCACCCCTATCGTCATGCAGAATAGATAATAGTTAACAAAATAGGTCTGAAATCGAATTGCTTCAAATCTTCATTCTATGTTTGATATGCTATAAATGTATTGGCGCCTAACCGTAGAGTACCATATGATCCTGGTTATATGCCGTTGCTTTTCCCCCTATATTCCGTGCTGACTTGCTACTGATACGGGTTGTTTCGATGACTGTAGAATCGTAGATGTGGATCACTGGAGCTTCGGTCCTTTATCTTCCTTGAAAATCCTCAGTTGGCTTGAGGATTTTCAAGGCTGTAAGGACGGTATGATTGCTCGTCCCGGCTACCCGAATAAGATGTCGGGCAGTTGACTTTGTTGCTAATTCAAAGCTTGACTTTGAATTAGCAAAGAAATAAGTTTGTCCCATGATAAAAAGGCGGCTACAGAAAAAATGTATAGATTTTTCAATGCAATATCCTATTGTTACGATAACCGGTCCTCGGCAATCGGGTAAAACAACGCTCGCCCGGGCATGTTTCCCAAAAATGTCCTACGTTAGTCTGGAAGAGCCGGATAAGCGGAGATTTGCCATTGATGACCCCCGCGGTTTTCTTAGCGAATATCCTGACGGTGCGATTCTGGATGAAATTCAAAGGACTCCGGACATCCCTTCATATCTGCAGTCGATTGTAGATTCATCTGACAGAAAAGGCCTGTATATTCTTACGGGCAGCCAGCAGTTTGAAATATCTCAATCCATCAGCCAGTCTCTTGCCGGTCGAACCGCTTTGGTTAAACTCCTGCCATTAGATCTCATGGAACTCCAAAGTTCGGAAACGCTGCCATCACTGGATAATCTTCTTTTGAAAGGCTTTTATCCCCGCATCTATGATGAACGCCTGGAACCGCACTCGTTTTACATGAATTATTTTGAGGCATATGTGCAAAGGGACCTGCGCCAATTAAGCCAGATAGACAACCTGCACATTTTCGATAAATTTGTTCGTCTATTGGCCACCCGCATCGGACAATTATTGAACTACAACAGTATTGCCAATGATCTTGGCGTATCACAGCCGACGATACGCAAATGGATTTCACTTTTAGAAGCGAGTTACATCGTTTTTATTCTGCCTCCTTTTTTCAGGAACATTGGCAAACGCCTCATAAAAACACCTAAAATATACTTCTATGATGTCGGCCTCGCCACATACCTGCTCGGCATCGAAAATATCAAACAACTGAGATCACATCCGTTGCGAGGTCATTTATTCGAAAATTTTGTCATCATGGACTTTTTAAAAGCGCGCTTCAATCATGTTAAAACTTCCAACCTTTACTTTTATCGCGATCGCACTGGCAACGAGATAGATCTTGTTCTACAAAAGGCTCTTTCATTGATAGCCATAGAAGTCAAATTAGCTGAAACCCTCAATATCGATTTTTCTCGAAATCTTGTTTCTTTCAAAAAAATTTTCGGTCCTGAAATCGAAAAAGCCTTCATTATTTATAGCGGTAAAGAACAACACATAGTAAAAGGGATTACCTTTCTACCCTGGCAGGAACTGTCGTACCTTTCATAGCCAGATATTTTTAATTCTCCGATATCAAGGCGGTTCATTGGAAAACTTGCCATGTCCATTAGAAAACGCATACTCATCATCCCTCTACTGATATCGGTCCTGACAATTTCGCTGTATGCATATCTGGAATTCTTCGGTCTATATAAAATTAAACCGATGATTGTCGAGGCGGTCAGGAACGCTACAGGCGGCGAATTGATTATCGGAGACATGGAGCTGGGTCTGGGGCTTCGGCCGAAACTGGTAGCCAGCGAGGTTTCCTTTGGTGGAGAACCGGGCACAGCCGGGGGAAAACTGGCAAAGGTGAAACGGATAGAGGCGGCCGTTGCCGTGTTGCCGCTGCTTTCGGGTGATATCGATGCCAAACTGAAGTTAGTGGATCCGGAAGTCCATGTAAAGGTCGATCAAAAGGGCAACGTTAACCTTCCCATTGTCGCCGGAAAGACTGAAGAGAAAAAAACAGCGACATCCCCTCCACCGATAATATTCACCGATATTCAGATCGAAAACGGTTTGCTGACCTACACCGACGCCCGTTCCAATCGAAGCGTTTCCGCCACCATGGAGCGTGCAACGGCGGTGGTTCCGGGTGTTGATCGATCGCTGGAACTGGATTTCAAAGGCATGATCAACGGTATACCGCTGGGCCTTAAGGGAACCGTTGGCCCGGTCATGGCACTGGTCGAGCCGGGACACGTGATGTCCATGAATCTCAGGGCCACAGCGGGAAAAACCATCGCCACCATCACCGGCGAGGTTCGCGATCCTTTGGAGTTTAAGGATTGGGCATTGGATATCGCGGCCCAAGGCACCTCGGTGGCGACCGCCGCCCGATTGGCGGGATTGTCAGGGGTGCCGGATCTCGGCGCCTTTGAACTCAGGGGCAGGGTGGTGGATACAGGCGGTCGTCCGGCACTGGAGAAGGTGGATCTTCAAATCGGTTCGGAGGAGGCGGTCGCCATCTACCTGACCGGTGGAATTCGAGACCTGCTCCCGTTAAAGGGGGTGGACCTGAAGTTGAACCTCGGAGGAGCGGATTCGGCCCATTTGACGCGGCTGGGCCTGCCGGCGCTGCCCGTGAGGGGGGCGTTCTCGTTATTGGGCCGGATCTCAGATCCGGAAGACGGGGTATACACCGTGCGCGGCCTGAACCTCATACTGGGGGAGAACCTCCTGGAGGGGGACGTCCGGCTGGATCTGTCCGGACCGGTTCCAGTGTTAACCGCCGGTCTCGGGTCGGCGAAATTCCTTCAGGGAGCTTTCGACCTGGGGTTCAAGTTGTCCGGGCCCCTGGACCGGCTATCGGTGGACCGCTTCGACCTCAACTGGGGCCTCGGGGATCTTGCCGCGGTCCGGTTAGCGGGTTCCGTGGGCGATGTGATGGCGTTGAAGGGGGTGGATCTGGATTTTGAGATGAAAAGCCGCGACCTGACGGCGCTTTTGACCCCGGTCTATCCGCAGGTGCCGGTCAGGGGGGCTTTCAGCGCTGCGGGGAAAGTGGTCATACCGGAGCGTCAGCACCTTGTCATACCGGGATTGCAGGTCACTGCGGGCCGGAGCCGGGTGACGGGGTCGGTCGAACTGGATTTGAGCGGCGAGACGCCGCAGCTCACCACCCGTCTCTTCTCTGAAACTTTGAGGATTTCAGACCTGTTGAAACCGGAGTGGGAGAAGTTTGCCTGGGTCCGGTTTGCGGACCGCATGGCGCCTTTCGACCTGTCTGCGACCCTGGCCGGTTCCACCGGGAAAGTTGCCGTCAAAGATCTGAAGCTGGTCGCCGGCAATGAGAATTTCACACGGTTGGAGCTAAAGGGAAGTGCGGATGACCTTCATGCATTGCAGGGAATGGAGTTGCGCTTCGCTCTTAAAGGAGACGACCTTCTCGCCCTGCAACCCTTTGCGGATTCACCGCTGCCGATTCGTGGCGCCTATGCGGTTTCCGGACATTTTCAGCACCCCGGCACCCATATCTATCGGCTCGAAGATTTCAGCCTCACGTTGGCCGAAAATCGGTTTACAGGAACATTGCATGCCGAATTGACGGAAAAGGCGCCTTGGCTGACGATGGCGGTATCGTCGGAGAAATTCAACCTGAAGCCCTTGGTCGGGAACGGCAGGCAATGGTTGAGCCAATTGAAAAAGTATGAGGATCTGGGAGGGTTGAGCCTGAATATCCGATTATCCGGCATGGGTGAAAACCTGTCCCTTGAAAAGGTGTCGCTAAAGACAGGAAGTCCGAAACTGGTGCAGATCGCCCTCGAAGGGAAAGTGGAAAAACTGGCGGCCCTGGCCGATGTAGATTTGACGTTCGAGGCATCGGGATCGGACATCACATCCCTGTACCCGATTTTTCAGAAGGAGCTGCCCCTAAAAGGGGCATATCGAATCGAAGGAAGGGTCACCGACCCGGCGAAGGGTGACTACCGGTTGGACGACCTTTCCCTTCGGTTCGGGGAGAACCGCTTGACCGGGTGGGTGGAGTCGGTCCGCAATCAAGACGGTTTTGAAGTCACCACTGATTTGAATGTGCCTAATGTAAGGGTGCTGCCGATGTGGGGTTCGGCGGGGAAATCCTTCTCCCATCTGTCAGATTTCGGGCCCTTAAAGGTGGTTGCCGGGTTTTCCGGTTCGGGTAAAAACTGGTCCCTCCATGATCTCGACCTTCGTTTGGGTCACGAGGATTTGCTGGCTTTAGATGTAAAAGGAGAGATTCGGGATCTTTTTACGTTACAGGGCATGAATCTGGCCATCGATATCAAAGGAATAGAGATGGCCAGGCTCTATCCACCTGGGAAAGCCGGAATACAGGATTTAAAGGGTGAATTTAACATCGCCGCCCGATTCTTCGACCCCTTTCCAGGAGCCTACAAGGTTTCTCCTTTTACCGCTCAGTGGGGAGAAAGCGTGGGCACAGGCTGGATCGCCTTTGATTTGAACGGGAAAAGGCCCCGCATCACCGGCGACATTGCCTCCGGCACTTTCGATCTGCGGCCTATTTTAAAAATGGGAGAGTCGGGAAAAGAGGCTTCTTCTACAGACACCGGAGCCAGGACCGGCAAGGTTTTTTCAAAAAAAGCCTATCCTTTCGACGCACTCCATAAAGCGGATGCGGATTTGAAGATCAGAAGAACCCGATTGATACTGCCGGGGATCGTGTTGAACGATACAACAGCCGACTTGCGTTTGAAAAAAGGGAGCCTGACATTGTCACCGCTTAAAGCCAGTGTGGGCAGCGGAACTGCAGATGCAAAACTGTCGATCATCTCCGCAGACCCCTTCCCCCGAGTTGCCCTGAACCTATATGTCGATGGCCTTGAAATCGGTCCATTCCTGAAGGATTTGGGAAAACAGCGGCGTCTAGAAGGGGATTTGGATGCGGATATCCGGTTACAGGGTTCAGGGAATTCGGTAGCGGCCCTGATGGCGGGACTGGATGGTTCCGTCCGGTTGGGGATCAGCGATGGCAGGGTGACCAGTAAATACTTGGATATTATCGAGGCGTATTTTGGCCAGAGCATATTGCAAAGGATCAATCCCCTGAGAGTCAAGCAGGAGTCGACGTCTGTAAACTGTTTCGTGCATCATGCTAAAATCAGGAAGGGTATGGCCGACCTGAAATTGTTTCTCGATACCAACCAGACGGGAATCATCGGAGAAGGGCTAATCAATCTTGAAACTGAGGCATTGGACCTGGGAATTCGCACGAAGGCGAAAAAAAGCAGGGAGTTGGATATCGTCGGATTCAATCTGAAGGAGTTGTCCCGGCCCTTTAGATTAGGCGGCACCCTTGCGAAGCCCTCACTTGTGGTAGACCCTGGCCGAACCCTTTTCACCCTCGGAAAAGCAGCCGGGGCACTGGCCCTGGGACCGGCAGGGATCGCTGCTTTTTTTGCAGACATCAATTTGGATGATGAGAATCCCTGCGCCGCAGCCTTGAAGCCGGAAGCCGGAAGGTGATCTGTATGATGTCCGCTTCAGGTCATCGAATTCGAAATTTCTGCATCATGGGCGGTCACTATTTTACTGCCAGCACCGGGCAGTGCGCCTTTATAATGACATATTGCGCGGTGGAGCCAAAAACCAGTTTTCCCACCTTCGACCTTCTTCTGACCCCAATGATGATTTGATCGATATTATATCTTTCAGCAAATTCGACCAAATCTTCCCCGGAAGAGTGTACACTGACCGTGACTTGCGGCTCGCAGGGAATATCATCCGCCTTGAACGGCATTTTAACCTTTTCCAGTTTGCTTTCAGCCCTGTCGATATCCTCCTTTTTCAGCTCGGGCCCCTGCTTTAATGATGTCATTATGTAGACATCCGCATGAAATGCCTTTGCATGCTTTTTCGCCAGATCCAGAGCACTTTCAGATACGGCTGAACCATCGTATCCCACCAGAATTTTCATTTTACCCTCCTTCAAATTGATAAAATTGACCCTACATTTGTCTTGAGACATGAACTCGGCTTTTCTGCTTTGGCCGCGGCCACCTTCTATTCCTCAGCTTTGATTTCCCTTAGGGCATCAAATCGCTCCCTGAACAACCGGGCCCAGTCGTCAAATGCATCCCTGGCATACCCTCAGGTGGTAAAAGGGCTGAAATAGCCGTCCGCCCATTTTGTGGCGGCATCGGCCACCCCCTCTTCCAGTTCCACGATGTACTTGTGCCCCACCTGGGTGTCCGTATAGTCCGCGACGATTTCACCCGAATTGCCGTCGATGAACTGGGCCTCGATGCCCGTTTCCCCAAGATAGGGCGTGGAGCCCGCCGGCCTGCCGGTAGCGACACCGGAGGCCAATTCCGCTACCAGGGGTAGGGGATCACCGTGCCGAGGACACTGCAGGTCACGCTGGTGGGCATGATGTCCGTTAGGGCAATGCGCACCCTCATCACACCCGGACCGTTCGCGTCCACAATTTCCGCCGTGGGCTGGATCTGCTGGATCATTGCATTGTAAAAATAATCCAGGGCCGTCTTGAGATCGGTGGGATCGATGCCCCGGTTCCGGCATCCCGCCTTCAACATGACCTGCATTCGTTCAATGAGAATTTTGTCGAATTTTGTCCAATCCACATCATCCTGCCTCCAGGATTTGGCTGTACTGCCTTCCTCCACCGGTTCGAGACGACCGTAGTCACTTAGAAATCCGACATTCGCCACGGTGCGTGATGGGTTTTCCGGATCACTCCCGGTGGTTGCGCAGCATGAAACGAGAGCGACGAGCAAAAGGCTTGTTGCCAGAAGGTGACGACACCGGTTTTGGGTTGACGGCGAGGGATGAGATGAAGCGCCTTTCTTTTGAGAAATGCTCCGCAAATCACCTTTTCATTCCTTTGGGCGTTGAAATATCAGTTCAGATCATTAGATTTCAATAATACCTGTGAAAAAAGACACATATTCAAATCGGTATCTTTTCTTACAACAAATGGAGAATAAAATGAAGCAGCTTATCATTTGTCTGATGGTGGCCCTTGCCATGATCCTGGCATCCTGCGCACCGGGATCCTACTACAAAAACAACCCCACCACAAAGCAGCAGTTGCTCGATAAAAGAGGCGAACCCGACCGAATCCACAAGACCGATGACGGCAAGGAGCAGCTGGTCTATAAATTCGAAGGTGAGGGTGTCACTTACATGTACTATGTCATCGAAAATGACATGGTGGTGCGAACCGGCATGTATCCAAGGTAATCGTCTTTTTGAATTTTATCGCGGATCAACCGGAAAGCAGTTCTACGGGATGTGGCATACGCCTTTGTTTTGGATTTTTCAGTGTTAAACCCTTCGGCTCATACCTTAGTACTCTGGAGCAAAAATTCGGTGGCATTTCGTTCTGCATTCCAGGAGTGGGATTTAAACCGCAGAGTGCACGGAAAACACAGAGGGTTTTTCCTTTTTTATTTTCTCTGTGCCCTCTGCGGTGAGATATTAACGTCACTTTATTCACGCATGCGTGGACTTCGTGATAGATTCAAATACGATTAGCTGACAGATTTTTGTAGTCTTTCTGCAAGCCAGATCTTAATAATAGATTGCCGAGGGACACCGAGGCGTTTAGCTTCTTTATCTAAAGACTGTATCATCCAAAGGGGAAAGTCGACATTGACCCTTTTCTGTTCCTGGTTCGGTCGTCTCGCTTTTGATAAATCAAGATGCTTCATAACACTTTTGCCTTCATCAAACTTGTTATCCAAATCTTTAGCTTTCATAAAGCTCAATCTCCCCTTTTCTAGCACGTCGCATTGAAATAATTCTTATATTATCGTTTCGATATGTGATAATCCCAGTCCAGTGTTTCTCGCCAATTTTACCGATGACCAAAAATCTTGGCTCATCCGCTGTTTTTGCTGGGATTTCCAAGTAGTCGACATCATTCCAAAGCTCCTGCGCTTCATCAAAGTCAATTTCATGTTTGCTTTTATTTATTTCCGATTTTTCGGGGTCGTATTCAAATTCCATGGTATAATTAATATACCTAAATGGTATATTTTGTCAATTTATATGATGTGTGATAATGGAATCGAACGATAGCTGGAACTTCAGGAGTTGTTAGGACACAGAGATGCCAAAATAAATTGATTTCCTGGAAGATTTGAATGAATAGCAATCGCCTCATGATCTTCATCATGTTCCTTATCTGATCGCCATTCTTTGCAAATAAAGACCCCAAAAGCGGTCTTTAACCCGGAGGATACAAATGACAGCTTGGATGTTTCGATTACTATTCTCATTTACCATTTTAGTCCTGGCTATTGTTTTTTTAACCGTAGATGCAAAAGCGGCAGATGAGACGTTTGAGAATTGTATGATCAGACACCTAATAGAAGCGGATGACGAAACGACGGTGGGCGAGATCAGAACCCGTTGCTTGAATGAAAAGATGGAACCGAAAACCATCATCGTGCCGACGCATTCGGAAGATCCCTCGGCCCCTAAATGGGTTTCCGCCATCGACCGGCGCCTGGCCGGAGAGGCGGCATCGGAGGACAACCCTTTTACCCTCCTCCCCCACAAGTTGAACTACCTGCTGCCGGTGGCGTTCAACGATTCCCCCAACCCGGACCCGTATGAAATAGACGGCGAGCAGATCGACAACACCGAAGTCAAGTTCCAGATCAGCCTCAAATACAAACTGTTCGACGATCTTTTTCAAGACAACGGCGATTTGTATGTCGCCTACACCAACCTTTCCTTCTGGCAGGCATACAACGATGACAATTCGAGCCCTTTCCGGGAAACCAACCACGAGCCGGAGATGTGGCTCAGCTTTACGACCGATTGGAACCGGTTCGGATTCCGGAACCGGCTGGTCCGGGTGGGCGCCGTGCATCAGTCCAACGGCCGTGGCGGCGGCCTGTCCCGAAGCTGGAACCGCCTGTACCTGGATTTTATCTTTGAAAGGGGCGATTTCTATTTCAGCCTCAAGCCCTGGTACCGCATCCCGGAGGATGAAAAGGAGTTTCCCGGTGATCCGGACGGAGACGACAATTCCGACATCGAGAAGTATATGGGTTACGCTGAGTTCCGAACGATATACAAATGGAATCGGCTTGAATTATCACTCATGCTGCGGAACAACCTGCGAGGGTCGGAAAACAAGGGCGCCATCGAGGCGGGCATCACCTTTCCCCTGCACCGGAATCTGAAAGGCTATTTTCAATATTTCAACGGCTACGGGGAAAGCCTCATCGACTATGACGACTCCACCAATAGGTTCGGGTTGGGGGTGACGCTGTCGGACTGGCTTTAAAAGTCATCACAAAATTCTCTTTTCGCCCGACCTCTATGTCGGTCCTCGTTTCAAATCCTCGAAATACTGCAGTATTCCTACGGTTTGAAACTAAGATCCTGGCGAATGATCGCCACGTTTTTTTTGTCGCGAAATGAACGTTTACGGCAGATCATCATGAGCCTACTATTGAACTTCGATTTTGCCGGACGGCAAAATCATCCACTTGGTTTTTGGTTTATGATGGTCATCCCTTCAGCAATCAAACGGCGGGTTTGGCACACAAGGTAAAGAGGCAGTGAAATGAGAAGAAAGGAGATCTTTTCTTTCCCCGATATGCCCGTTTCAAGCCATTTATATGAGGGTTGCATGGTGTTAAAGCGGAGTGCAATCGGTGATTTTTTTTCCGTAACGAACAATTGCAGAGATTTCAATGTTCCCGCTTTACCGGCCTTTACCTCGACCGGAACGACGCTGTCTTCATGGGCCACCAGATAATCTACTTCAGCGCTTGAATTTTTCTTCTCTCGGTTCCAATAAAAAAGCTGCGGTTTTGCATATCCCGGCTCGGAAAACAAAAGGTGTTGTCCGATGAATTGTTCCGCAATGGCACCTTTATTGACCATGAGCAGGTCTGGTACCATTTCCAAGCCGGGTAAACCAATGCCCAATGAAGTTGAGACGAGTCCGATGTCTAAAAAAAGGGGTTTGAAATCGCGTGATTTGGCCTCTGCTGCCAACGGAATCCCATTTCCCGCACTGTGACGGATTCGGTAAATAACGCGCGCCATTTCGAGCAGGTCCAAGCTGTCGGCGAGATCTCTAGACCGTTCCTGGGGATCCAACCGAACGTATTTTAATTTTTTGCCAATCATTGCCGGGATGCCATTAAAGACCTTGCGCAGTCTCTGGGGATAAATACGTTTCCGGTATTTACTGAAATCATCTTCATAGGTTTGGAGGATAAGCGACTGTTCTCGAATCGTCCCGGAAAGCTTATCATCGGTACTGAATTCAGCAACCGCAGCAGGCATTCCTCCTACAATCCAAAAAAGCTTTAAATAGTTGATGAGGGAAATATGGATAGGCTCGGAGATCTCATTTTTCAATCCATATGCTTCAAGAAAATGGCACAACCTCTCCTGTTTTAACGCCAGCAGAAACTCTTCTAAATCCATTGGGCCGAGATGAAGGTACTCCACCCGGCCAACCGGCATGGAGAAGTCATGATCGGCCAGAAGAAATTCAAGCAAGGAGCCAGCCGCAATAATATGCAGATTGGGTTGCTCTTCGTAGAAATAGCGAAGCAACGGCAGCAATTCCGGTGCGGATTGAATTTCATCCAAAAACAGGAGGGTGTTTCCCGGAACGATGTCGTTTCCGCTTTCAATCTCCAGAAGCTGAAGGCATTTTTTGATATCTCGACTCGAAAAGAGCTGTGCCTTTTCTGGATATTTGTCGAAATTCACCTCAACCAGATTTTCGAATTGATCCGCAAGTTTTCGGACCAGCCACGTTTTTCCGACCTGACGGGCTCCCCTGATAATGAGCGGCTTACGGGTTGGCCGGTTTCTCCATTCGGAAAGGTATTTCTGGGCTTTTCGATACATGTGCGCCTCAAAATCAGATGGGTATAACAGGATGAGCTATTATTATACCCATATTATGCACAAAATTGGTTAAAACACAAGGTTATTTCGGCCAATTTTGGCAAATATACTGTTTCTTGTGGTGCTTGGATTTCACCAGTGTGGATCTGGAATGCGTTGACTGAAACACCGCGGAGAACCACGGAGGCTAAACCCGTTTTTTTTTGAGCGTCAATCGGTTGCGTCCGTCTACATATTGGTAATTGGCTTCGTCCATGATCTGCTTGACCAGGTGGATGCCCCAACCGCCGATGCTGCTTTCATCGAACGGTACGTCAACGTCGACGGTTTCCACATCTAAGGGGTTGAAGGGAATTCCATCGTCCTCCACCCGGATCGTTAGGGAATCAGGAGAAAAGTCCAGATTCACGTCAATGGAATGTTCTTCTTCGTCTTCATATCCGTGTTTGATGATATTGGTGATCAATTCGTCCAGGGCCAGCCGGACGTCTCCTGCCATCTCTTCATCCAGATCATGTTCCCGGCAGAAGGCCTCGATATGCGCCGCCATCCGCTCCAGCTCCGGCAAACTGTTTTTTATCTCCAAATGCGCTTTCATCCGGTTTCCCGCAGGGACTCCTATCCGGTCATAATCGTTTTATGGCCAGCATCGTAATATCGTCGAATTGCTCCCGATCTCCGGCAAAGGTCATCACGGCGTTTCTCACGCGCGCCACCATCTCTTCCGGAGAGAGGTCCCGCGATGCGGACAGTTCGGAGATGAGGCGATCGTCCGAAAACATCTCCTCTTTTACATTGAATGCCTCCGTCACCCCGTCGGTGTATATGAAAAGGGTGTCTCCCTTCTGAAGGGTCATCTCCGAGTAGGCGTACTCAGAATCCTCGTTGATACCAAGGGCCGTTGACTTTGCGCCTTCTAAAAATTCAACTGTTCCGTTTTCACTGATGAACACCGGTGCGTTGTGCCCGGCGTTGGTGAAGCGGATCCTGTCGGTTTTAAGGTCTACAATGCCGATAAACAGGGTCACGAACATGCATTCGTCGTTTCCGATCATCAACTGTGCATTGACTTCGTGCAGCAGGTCCGCCGGATTCTCCATCCAGCTGCCCAGTGAGTTCACAAGCGTTTGGGTCTTCGCCATGAACAGGGCCGCCGGGACCCCTTTGCCCGAGACATCGGCCAGCACGAAACAGAGGTGTTCGTTGTCCAGGGTGAAGACATCATAAAAGTCTCCCCCCACCTCTTTGGCCGGCTGTATCCATGCCTGGACGTCGTAACCCGGGAAATTGGGAATATCCCCGGGCATGAAACTCATCTGGATGTCGCGGGCGACCTGGAGTTCCGATTCGATCTTGTGCTTGGCTGCCAGCGTCTCCTCAAGGGCCCTGCTTTTGACCCTCACCTGCCACCGCAGGATCATATTGCCCAGGAAAAGAACCAGCAAAATGGACGCGACGCCCGCCAGAATCCAGACGGGATTAAGCCATTTGGGAAGGACCACCTTTTTGACATCTTCGAGCCAAAGGTTCAGGGACTGATAATAAATGGAGCGTTTGTCTCCTTTTAGTGATTCCATATGGCGGTCGATGACGGTGAGCAGCGATGCATTTCTGCCTTTTGGTGCGGCGAATCGAAGTTCGTTGAGGCCGAACCTGACTGGTGTCGTGTGGATATTGTAATCTTTCAGGTGGTACGTTCCGTAGATTCGGGAAACCAGGCCCGCATCTACCTTTTGGTTTTCCACCATTTCTAATATGGTTTTGGAGGAATCGGCCTCGATAATTCTGGGATGGATGTCGAATTTGTCCGAGAGTTCTATTAAGATGTCATAATAGATCTCGGATTTGACCACTGCCAGCGGTTTTCCGTTCAGGTCCACGGCCGATCGAATGTGTACATCCCGGTTGGCAAACACTTGACCCCAGTTGTCCAAAACACTGATTCGGCTGTAGTCAATTCGCTTCTGACGCTCCTGTGAAAAACCAATCGCCGTCAGAAGGTCGATATCCCCCTGGTCCAGACGTTCCAGGCATTCTTCCCAGGAGCCATGAATGTACTGAATCTGCCATCCTTCCTTTTCAGCCATGTAGTGGAGCAGATCGGCGTATATGCCTTTTGCCTTTCCCAGTTCGTCGGAGAAAATCAGAGGCTTGTTATCGTATATACCGACGGTGATATTTCTTGCGGCGACAGTTGAGGTCCAGAGAAGCAGCAGGACGATGGCAAGGATCCAGGGGGGAAAGATTCCAGGCCTGGTCTTGTCCATGGCATCTGCAAACCTGTTCCGGTGGCTGTGAGCGGGCTCTTTTTCAGCAATTTGACAGATCACACGAGCCCCCCTTCCGACAGGGGCCGTTTTGCAAGGATCCGCTCCGGACCGAAGATGGATAGGTCCAAGGCGTGCGTTTTGCCCAGTATCAGTTCCATGATATATCGGCCCACGGCTGGGGCCTGCTGGAGTCCGTGGCCGGAAAACCCGTTGGCCAGGTATAGCCCCTCAAGTTCGGGCCACTGGCCCAGGATGGCGTTTCCGTCCAGGGTGTTGACCGCGTAAAGTCCCGCCCAGCCGCGCACCAGGCGAAGCGCTTCAAATGCCGGGACAAATTCAGCCAGCTCCGGCCACAGGGTGTAGAGGAACCGGTCGTCGTCGCACGTGAAATCGAACCCCACCGGATCCTCGTCCATCGATTTGCCGATGAGGATCAGCCCCCCGGTTTCGGACCGGAAATAGAGTCCCGAAGGCAGCACGGTCAGTGGCAGGGGGGCGTCCGGTTTTACCTCCGTGTCCAGGGCGAACACCTGGCGTTTGACCGGCTGCACCGGCAGGTCGATCCCTGCGGTTTTGGCGATCTTGGCAGCCCAGGCACCGGCGCAGTTGATCACAACAGAGCCCTTGATCGCCTTTCCCGATGCAAGGGCGATTCCGGTGACCCGTTTTCGCTCGCATAGGATCCTTACCGCCTCATCCTCCATGTACACCGCGCCCATGGATCTGGCCTTTGCCTTATAGGCCATCAGGGCCGCCTGGGCGTCAAAATGGCCGTCTTCAGGACCAAAGGTGCCTCCTTTATAGGCCGATGCATCGTATAGTGGATAACGCTTCCGGATCTCCTCCCGTTCCAGCCATTCCACAGCACACCCCAGGCTTTTCTGCAGGTCGAAAGCGGTCCGGTTGGCGTCTTTTGTTTCATCTGTCAGCAGAAAGAGATTTCCCTCCCGCCGGTAGGCGATAAAGGGTGCGTTTCCATCCACCGCCATCTCCTCTTCGAACCGCTCAAGGACCCTGAAGGTGTACAGGGAGATTTCGATATTCTGGCGCAGGCTAAAATGAATCCGGGCATTGCACATGGAAAGGGTGGTGGAGGCGCGCGTGTAGAAAGGGTCCCGTTCGATGACGGCCAGGCTGAGGGATGGGTCGTTTTTCATGAGATAGTACGCGCAGGCACTTCCCATAATGCCGCCGCCGATAATGATGATATCATACGGTTTGTTTTCCATCGAAGGACACCTTTCAGATCATTGGGATAGTACCGGGGGGCAGCAGGTCGTCTCCCCGAATTTCAGCTATCATACTTTCAACATCTCCTGCAACCGCCGGGTGCAACTGCTGGAGATAGAAAACACCATAAAACCTTTGCCCTTACCGTCCCTCGGTTTACAACCCCACCCAAAACAGGTATATACCGCCTGAAACCCTAAGCGGGTCTTGATCCAAAATGGATGGAAAAGCTCGCTGTCTGCTGGTATCCGCAAAAGGGGGTGGGTCACCTGCCGCGGATGTGAGGCCGTCAATTAAAGGGGCTGATGCATGAAAAAGAACCGATTAAATTTAATCCTCATGGGTCTGCTGTTTTTTTGTCTTACCGCAGCCGGCGGCATTGCAGGGGAAGAGAACCGCGGATCGGAAAACCTGCTCCTCGACAGCGGGCGTATGAACCCCGTTCATTTTCCCCACTATCGGCATCAGGAGGTGCTGGACGACTGTCGTGTGTGCCACGATCTGTTTCCCAAAGAAGTGGGAAGCATCAAGCTGTTAAAGGACCAGGGGAAGCTGAAAAAACAGGAGGTGATGAAAAAGCATTGCATCGTCTGCCATCGGAAGATGAAATCGGAAGGCAAGAAGACCGGCCCTTTGACCTGCGGCCGTTGCCACCACAAATAGTTTCTCTATCCCCCCTTTTTCACCCCCGCATGACCCTTGAAATATCGACCAACGACACCATATTATGCAGGCCATGCAAGATGATAGCGGTTTCCGTCACTGATGACTGATCGTGAGGATATTATGTTTCCGACACAAAACCCATTGCCGATTCCGCCCCATTTCGATCCGAAGCGGGTCGGTCAGGTCTGGAAAGTGCCATACCAGAATAGGGCCGAAGACGCCCGGAATTGGTCCCTGGAACATCGGTTGAGTCCGGCAGCGGGTGACAGGTTCAGGGTTCTGCTGCTGCTGGTGGACGTCCAGAACACCTTTTGCATTCCGGAGTTTGAGCTGTTTGTGGGCGGACGGTCGGGGGTGGCTGCCGTTGAGGACAACCGGCGGCTGTGCCGCTTTATTTATCGGCATCTTGGCGTGATCACCGAGATCTGCCCCACACTGGACACCCATGACGCCATGCAGGTCTTCCACAGCCTGTTTCTGGTTGACGACAATGGAAACCACCCGGAACCGTTTACCCTGGTTACAGCCGAGGATGTCAAAAGGGGCCGATGGAAAGTGAATCCCCATGTGGCCGGCGCACTTGGCATTGACACGCATTATGCAGAGCAATTTTTGGCACATTACACCCAGCGCCTGCGGGACGGCGGTAAATATGACCTTACGGTCTGGCCCTACCACGCCATGTTCGGCGGAATCGGCCATTCCCTGGTTTCGGCAGTGGAGGAGGCGATCTTTTTCCATAGTATGGCCCGTTACAGCCGGCCCGATTTTCAGGTGAAGGGCAACCACCCTCTCACGGAAAACTACTCCGTTCTCCGCCCGGAAGTGCTGGAGGACAGCGAAGGGAAGTCCATCGCCGGGAAGAACAGGGCCCTATTAGAGAAGATGGCAACCTTTGACGCCTGTCTCATCGCCGGTCAGGCCAAGAGTCACTGCGTGGCCTGGACCGTTGCCGATTTGCAAAATGAGATCACAGCCAAAGATCCTGCGCTGGCAAAGAAAATCTATCTGCTGGAGGATTGTACATCGCCTGTCGTGATTCCCGACATAATCGATTACACGGATGCCGCGGATGCGGCGTTCAAAGGTTTCGAAGACACCGGAATGCATCGGATCCAGTCCACAGAACCCCTTTCTCTCCAGCTTTGACCACTTCCGGAAAGATCACGACGCTGACCTTAAAAACGAATGGGTGAATATGAATGCATCACATCGGGTCGGACCCCTTTTCACAGACCTTTACGAACTGACCATGGCCGCCGGTTATTTCGCACAGGGCATTGAGGAGACGGCCACCTTTTCTCTATTTATACGCGACACGCCCCAGCGTAACTATTTTGTAGCGGCCGGCCTTTCCGATGCCCTGGAAGGACTGAGCTTGCTACGGTTTTCGAAAAGCGATATCGACTATCTGAAAACAACCGGTCTTTTCAAAACGGTTTTTCTCGATCATTTGGCAGAATTTCGTTTCGCCGGTAGCGTTCATGCCATGCCCGAGGGGTCCATATTCTTCCCGGATGAGCCGATAGTGGAGGTTACGGCACCCGTCATAGAAGCGCAAATCGTTGAAACGTTTCTCCTCAACACCATCGGATTCCAGACCCTTATAGCGACCAAGGCGGCAAGATGCATCCATGCGGCCAAAGGCCGCGCACTCATCGATTTTTCCCTTCGCCGGACCCAGGCGGCGGATGCCGGAATGAAAGTGGCCCGCAGCACTTATGTTGCCGGGTTTTCAGCAACCAGCAACGTCCTGGCCGGAAAATGGCACGGCATTCCGGTTTCCGGCACCATGGCCCACTCTTTTGTTGGGGCATTTGACCGAGAGGCGGATGCTTTTGCCGCTTATGCGAAAGCCTTTCCCGATAGTTCCGTGTTTCTCATCGACACTTACGATACATTGGAAGGCGCAGAAAATGCAGTGAAAGTGGCCCTTGAGATGAAGCAGAATGGACACCACCTTGTCGGGATACGCCTGGACAGCGGCGATATGGTGGACCTGAGCCGCAAGGTGCGCCGGATCCTGGATGATGCCGGTCTCACAGATGTGAAAATATTTGCCAGCAGCGGGTTTGACGAGTACCAGATCGCCGAGGTGTTGGCACAGGGCGCCAATATCGATGCCTTCGGTGTCGGCACGAAAATGGGGGTTTCCGCCGATGCCCCCTACCTGGATATCGTCTACAAGATGGTGCGATGCGGTGAACGGCAGATCCGAAAATTGAGCCCGGGAAAGCGTACCCTTCCCGGGGCAAAGCAGGTCTACAGGAAATTCGATTCAAGGAGTCGTTTCAAGGAAGACGTGGTGGCTTCCCGGCTGGAAAAGGTGAAAGGTGCCCGTCCCCTGCTCAAAGAGGTGATGGCAGACGGCAAACCGTTAGGCGCTTTTGATTCCCTCGAAACGATTCGAGACCGCTTTAAGCAGTATTTTTCCCAGCTTCCCGATCCATACAAATCCATTTCGGAAAAAGCGCGATACCCGGTTCATTTCAGCTCTGATTTGATGGCACTTTAACGGATAAAAGCCTGAATCCTTTTTCAGACATTGAAAAAGCGGTCCATCATGAGAATTATGCTCAGATCGGTTGTTAAAAACATATCCAACACCAAACCGGATGGAGAAGAGGGCTCGTAGGATGTTGCAGGAAGCCGGATATGTACGACATGAAATCAGGTTCTTTGGCGGCGGGCTGATGCGTGAGTGTTGTGTTCAGATATAGGGAATTTTTGACCCCATAGCCCACAGATGGTAACGATTGCTGCTATATCCCCAGGTAGGCTTTTCTTACCTCTTCGTTGGAGAGCAGGTTCTGCGCAGAGTCGGACAGGGTGATGCGGCCGTTTTCCATGACGTATCCCCGGTGCGCAATCTTAAGGGCCAGGTTCGCGTTTTGCTCCACGAGGAATATGGTGGTTTTATTCTCCTCGTTGATTTTTTTAACGATGTCGAAGATCTGTTTGACGACGATGGGCGCCAGCCCCAATGAAGGCTCGTCCATGAGCAGAAGCCGGGGTCTTGCCATGATCGCCCGGCTGATGGCGAGCATCTGCTGCTCCCCGCCGGAAAGGGTGCCACCGGCCTGGTTGCGTCTTTCCGCCAGGCGCGGGAAAAGGGAGAATACATAATCGATGTCCCGGCTGATGCCGTCCTTGTCGGTTCTCAAAAACGCACCCATGTCCAGGTTTTCCATCACTGTTAAATAAGGAAAGATGCGACGTCCTTCCGGAACCTGGCTGATGCCCATGTCTACGATCTCGTTGGGAGGGGTGTTTTGTATCGGTTTTCCCAGAAACAGAACCTCTCCGCTTCTCGGGGGCACGATGCCGCAGATGGACATGAGGGTGGTGCTCTTGCCGGCGCCGTTGGCACCGATCAGAGTGATGATCTCACCTTCGGAAATTTCCATGCTCACATCTTTGAGCGCCTGGATATTTCCATAAAAGGTTTTGATTTTGGAAAGCTTAAGCATCGACTTCTTCTCCCAGGTAGGCCTTGATCACGGCGGGGTTGTTCTTGATCTCTTCCGGGGTGCCTTCGGCGATCTTTTTGCCGTAGTCCACCACATAGATCCGATCGGACAGGCTCATCACCAGTTTCATGTCGTGTTCGATGAGCAGAATAGAAACTTTCTCCCGGTCCCGCAGTTGGACGATGAGGTCGTCCAGTTCCTTGGTTTCCTGGGGATTCATGCCGGCGGCCGGCTCGTCCAGAAGCAGCATGAACGGCTCGGTGGCCATGGCTCTTGCGATCTCCAGGCGTCTTTGGGCGCCGTAGGGAAGGTTCATGGCCAATTCGTTGACGTACTGGTGCAGGTTGATCTTTTCAAGCACCCGGTAGCTGTCCGCCACCACCTGCTTCTCCTCGTCCCGGGTGGAGCGGTTTCGGAAGATCGCCCCGGTAATTCCCGAAGAGAGGCGGCAGTGGCGGCCGATCATCACGTTTTCAAGCACCGTCATGTTCTGGAAAAGGCGAATATTTTGGAATGTGCGGGCGAGTCCGTTTTCCGTGACGTGGTTGGGTTTGAGCCCGTTGAGCCGTTTGGTTTTTTTCTCTGGCGATGTCACCACCATGTCTCCCTGGGTAGGGGGATGGATGCCGGTGATGCAGTTGAAAAAAGTGGTTTTCCCGGCACCGTTGGGCCCGATCAACGCGACGATTTCACCCTGCCGGACCTCCAGGTCCAGGCTGTCCAGGGCCCGCAGGCCCCCGAAATCCATGGTGAGATTTGTGACTTTCAGTATGGGTTCCATAATCTGCAGCCGTATTCCGTTCTGGTAAATTGAAACAGCGCAGGCGTTTTACGACCTGGCACCGTTGTTGTTCTCCAATCCTTCGAAGTGATAACTCTTTCTCACGGCAGTGATGATGCCGCCGGGTCTGAATACCATCATCAGAACCAGCATGGCACCGAATATCAGCATCCGGTATTCCGAAAAGGCCCTTAAGTACTCCGGAAGCAGGATCAGCACGAACGCCCCTAAAATGACACCGAAGATCGACCCCATGCCGCCCAGGACGACCACGCAAAGGATCATGACCGATTCCCAAATGGTAAAACTGGCCGGGTTGATAAAAGTGGTTTTGGCCGCAAAAACGGCACCGGCCATGGCGGCCCAGGTGGCCCCGAGAGCAAACGCAGTCAGTTTGGTCTTGGTTTTATCGATTCCCATGGCCTGGCAGGCCACTTCATCCTCTCTAAGTGCGATCCAAGCGCGGCCGATTCTCGAATCCTGCAGGCGGTTTACGACAAAAATGGTCAGGATCACCAGGGCGATCATCAAGAAGTAAATGTAGATAGTGGCCTGGTGAAGGGAGAATTCGACACCGAAAAAGGAGGGTCTGGGAATGTTGGCAATACCGCTGGGACCGAACGAAAACTCGTTCCAGTTTTCTAGAACCAGCCGAATGATCTCTCCGAATCCTAGAGTTACGATGGCCAGGTAGTCCCCTCTGAGCCGCAATACCGGGAATCCCAGAATAATGCCGAAAAGGAAGCCAAGGGCCGCAATCAGCGGCAGGACGGTCCAGAATCCGATGCCCCAGTGAAGATTCAAAAGCGCATACGTATAGGCGCCGACTGCGTAAAAGGCCACATAACCCAGGTCCAGGAGACCCGCCAGTCCCACGACGATATTCAATCCCAGTCCCAGCATGACGTAGATCAGACCGGTGATCATGATGTTGGTCTGGTACATGGAGAAAGTAAAGGGAAAAATGGCGGCGAAAATGGAGATTCCGATGAGTCCGGGGATGAAGATGCGGCGATCCTCCGTGATCCGCTGGGACAGTGGAATCTTCTCCGCGGATTCGATCTCCGCCTCTTTTCCGCCGCGCTCTTTTCGGGTCATTAGATAGCGCCACAGAAACGAAAGGAAAAAACTGCCCACACCTACCAGAAGCATATTGTTCCAGCGCCATTCCACGATTTTTTCGATCGTGTTGACCCGGATCACCATGATCGGGAATGTGAGGAACATAAACCAGATCGAAACCAACAACGATCGTTTTATTTCTTCTAAGGTCATCATTTTTGTCTAGTACATTTTTTGGGGTTCTTCGAAAAATCCAATGTCGTATGTTGGGGCTTTCCTGCTATACCTTTTCCAGATCCGATCGACCCAGAATACCCGAAGGCCGGAAGATCAGGATAAAAACGAGGAACAGAAATGCGAACACGTCCTCGTAATCGCTTGATACATACCCGGTAAAGAAACTCTCGGTCCAACCCAGAACCAGGCTGCCCAGAACCGCACCTGGTACACTGCCGATGCCTCCCAGTACAGCGGCGACGAATGCCTTGATACCGGCGATAAAACCAATGTAGAAATTGATCTGACCGATGTGGGAGGCAATGAGGACACCGCCGATGGCAGCGGTTGCGGATCCTACGATAAAGGTCACCGAGATTACCTTGTTGACGTCTACTCCCACCAGCATCGCCATGTTTCGGTCCTGTGCCGTGGCGCGCATCGCCTTGCCGATCCGTGTAAATTTGATCAGAAAAGTGAGAAATACCATGACAAGAGTGGTGATGATCAGGATCACGATCTCCGCGGAACTGATGATATGCGAGTAGGGTTCCCAGAATTCAAAATCCGGGATGAGTGCCGGAAATGGCATGAAATCTGAGGTCTGCGCAAGCAGGACGTAGTTTTGAAGAAAGAGCGACATGCCGATGGCGCTGATCAGGGCGGAAAGTCGGGGGGCATGCCGAAGTGGCTTGTAGGCCACCTTTTCGATGGTGTACCCGTAGCAGGAGGAGTAAATCACTGCCACCACTGCAGCAATGACAAGGATGGCGATGCTGTTCCATCCCATGAGGGTCAGCACACTGGTGACGATGAGTGCCGTGAAGGCGCCGATCATGTAAATTTCACCGTGGGCGAAGTTGATCAGCTGAATGATGCCGTAGACCATGGTATAACCCAGGGCGATCAGGGCATAGATGCTGCCCCTTGTCAGGCCGCTGAGGAAGAGTTCTGCGAGATATTCCCAATCCATCTAATTCATGGCTCCTTTATCCATCGGAGGCGTGAAGCATTATTGCGCAGGGTGTCAAAAAAAAGGCCGGGGGCCAGGCGCGCAACCTGCCTGGCCCCCGGTTGTCAAAAGTGCAGATTGGAATTACTTGATCTCCACGTATTTGCCGTTTTGCACCTGATACATCGAGAATCCGACACCGATGGCATCGCCACGGTTATCGAACTTGATGCTACCCAGGGTCGTGTCGACTTCCTTGCTTCTCAGGGTCTTGGCAAGGGCATCGTAGTCGGTGGAACCGGTGTTTTCGATCCCCTTCAAAAGGGCGATGGCGGCGGCGTAGGCGTTTTCAAAAAAGGCACCCGGATCGGCGCCGTAAGCTTTCTGATGTGCCGCTTTGGCAGCCATGGTCATGGGATTGCTCGTGACATCCTTGGGACCTGTGGCGTATACGCCTTCTGCGTATTTGCCGGCGACCTTGATAAAAGTATCGTCTTTCACGCCGTCATCGGAGATGAAGATCGTCTTCATTTTTTTCTTTTTCATCTGGGTGACGATCTTGGAGGCTTCCGGATGATACCCTCCGAAAATAACCGCATCGGCTTTGGAGCGTTTGATCTTCTGCACTACAGCGGAGTAATCAACGGCACCCGGAGTGATCCCTTCGTACAGCACCACTTCCGCGCGTTTGTCTTGCTCCAGAAATGACTTTGCGAATTCGGCAAGCCCCTTGCCGTAGTCACCTTTGTCATGGAGAACGGCGATTTTTTTCAGCTTCAGCACGTCCAGCGCAAAATCCACTTCCAGGCGGGCCTGGGCGTCGTCCGATGCGATGGTCCGGTAAAAATTGGGATAATCGCCGCTTTGGGTCAGCGCCGGATTGGTGGCTGACGGGGACATGACGATAATCTTGGAATCCTTGTAGATGCCAAGAGCGGCCTTGGTGGCGCCTGAGCAGATGTGGCCCAGCACAACGTGGACACCCTGAGAGACCAACTTCGTGGCGGTATTGGTGGCAACTTCCGGTTTGCAGACATCGTCTTCGACCAGCAATTCCACTTTTTTCCCGAGTACACCGCCAGCTGCGTTGATATCCTTTACTACCAGCTCTGCAGCCTTCACGCTGGGGATACCGTAGGAAGCGAGGTCACCGCTGTGGGGACCGGCGACACCCAACTTGATGGTGTCGGCGGCAAAGCCGGTGCCTGCGAGGGTTAGCGTCAAAAACAATCCGATAACGGCTACGTTGAAAAACCTCCCAAAACATCTTTTCATGATCAATCCTCCTTCGTGTTTAAGATATTCAACCCGTATTGGAACAAGGCGTTTATTTATAATGGTATAACCATTAGGAGTCAAGACCGAAATTGAACGGGTTGAAGAGGTCAGTAAAGTGTTGATATGTATAGGCTCGTTGGGGTTTTATGCACACTGTTCAAGATCGGAAATCCGGTTACCCCGTGGTATAAAAAGGACTTGCCGTTTACACCGGATGCGGCTATGAAATGGGCTGTTAAAAAACGGAGAATTCCGCTCGTATTTCAATCCGTCAATGCCGGGTCACGCTGGACTCGGTCGATTCGAGCGGGTAACGAGAAAGATGCGGTGAGAAACCTGTGCATGTTGAATCGGGAGAGCTGGCGGTGAAAAAAAAAATAGCGCTGGTCGTCAAATCGGATAGGCGTGCGTGCCAAAAGGCCGATGAACTGGAACGCTGGTTTACAGACCGCGGCCTCCGTGTTTTCAGAAAGAACAATCTGCCTTCAAAGGGGGAGCCACCCGCCCAGGAACCGGTTTCAGCGCCTGACGACCTAACCTGTGTCTTTGTGCTCGGCGGGGATGGCACCTTTCTCAGCGCCGTGCGTTGGATCGGTGAGAAACCCATTCCGGTCATAGGGGTCAAATTCGGGGAGGTGGGGTTTCTCGCCGAAATATCCGAAGACAATCTTTTTGCGGTGGCGGAAACACTGCTTGTTGAAGGATTTAAAACCACCCCCCGAATGCGGCTTCGGGTACGGGTGATCCGCGGCGACCGGGAGCTGGCCGACGAAACGGTCCTCAACGACGTGGTGATCAACCGGGGGGCCCTTGCCCGTCTTGCCTACATCGACACCGTCATCGACGATCAATACCTGACCACCTATGTGGCGGACGGTCTGATCATCGCCACCCCCACCGGATCCACTGCCTATTCACTGGCCGCGGGCGGACCCATTGTCCATCCCCGAGTCCCCGGAATCATGATGACCCCCATCTGCCCATTCACCCTCACCAACCGGCCACTCATCGTCCCGGAATCGGCGTGTATCCGGCTGCGGTTGGCAAAGGATGCAACCGATATCATAGTGACTTTTGATGGACAGGCCGGTTTCGAAATCAATGAATCGGATGAGATCATCGTCCAGAAAGCGGATAATCCCGTTCACCTGATCTCCATACCAGGACAGGGGTATTTTGACCTGGTGAAGGCGAAGTTGCGGTGGAGCGGCGGCCGCGCTTAGAATTCACCTCAAAATATTCTTGTTGTCCCGCCAGAGCTATCAAGCAAAGGGGGTTCCTGGCTGCTGGATACGGGTCGGCCGAGTAACGCCGGCCGCTTTAATCCAGAAACCAGTATCCAGCATCGAGTATCCAGAAACCATTATCCAGCATCGAGTATCCAGAAACCATTATCCAGCATCGAGTATCCAGAAACCAGATCCCTATTCGGTTTCGTTCTTCAGCGTTCTATAAAGCTCCAGGGCTTTGTCCGGTTTTTCATTTTCGTGCACTACCGCCTTGACCGCTTTTAGCATGGCGATGGGGGAGTCCGACTGAAAGATGTTACGGCCCATGTCCACACCGCTGGCCCCCTGCTGTACCGCATTATAGGCCATGGTCAGGGCGTCGAGTTCCGGAATCTTTTTCCCGCCCGCCATGACGATGGGCACGGGACAGGAAGCACATACCGTTTCAAAATCCTTTTCCACATAGTAGGTTTTGATGTAGTGGGCGCCAAGTTCGGCACAGATGCGCGTGGCCAGCCTAAAATAGCGGGCATCCCTTGCCATCTCTTTGCCCACGGCGGTCACCGCCAGGGTCGGAATGCCGTAGCGGGTGCCGATGTCCACCATTCGGGTCATGTTGATAATGGACTGCCTTTCATACTCCCCGCCGATGAAGACCTGGACGGCCATGGCACAAACATTGAGGCGGATCGATTCCTCGATGTCAACGGCGATCTCCTCGTTTGAAAGCTCGCTTAGAATACTGGTGCCGCCGGAAACCCTGAGCACAATTGGCTGGGTGGTAGAAGGCGGTACGATGCTTCGCAGGATGCCCCGGGTGAGCATCAGGGTGTCGGCATGAGGAACCAGTGGCAGGATGTTGATATCCACGCGTTCGAGACCGGTGGTCGGTCCTTGAAAATATCCATGGTCAATTGCCAGCATGACCGTCCGTCCCGATTTTTCGTTGAATATCCGGGCCAGCCTGTTTTTCATTCCCCAGTCCAGAGAATTGGAACCTTTCAAGAAGAATCCATCGGTTTTCTGCGGGGTGTCCGCATAAAATTTCTTCGCATCTTTCAAGCCATCCATATCCGCCATTTGTCTTTCTCCTTTCGATCTGCCGAGCCTTCAGTCTGAGCCGTTTGATTCATTTTTGCCCAGCGGTTTTTTACGAAAAGCTGATTTGTATGAATAAAGTGTCCGGATCAGAAATTTGCAGTTTTTTCGTTGAGCAAGGAGGATGCCGCTCAGCGGAAAAAGGGCAATTTCTGGACGGACACTATATAACCCGATCATTCCCCCCGTCAATGGGCACCTGAGCACCAGTGGTTTTGGCAAAAGCCCGCCCCGCCATGGCGCAGACCAGCTCCGCCACATCCCTAGAGCTAACCTCAGCCTTTAGGCAGTTTTTTGTTTTGTACTCCTCAATGGTACACCCGTAATGGCAAGCCCTGTTTTCCAGAACTTCAGGAGTCCATAGGGCCGTGTCATATACGGCATTGGGATGGACAACGTTTACGCGGATTCCATCCGGACCCAGTTCGAGGGCGGCCACCCTCGCCAATTGGGTGAGGCCCGCTTTGGCCACGGAATAGGCCGATGCCCCCGGTCCGGGAGCCGGCACGTTTTTGGACGCAATAAACACGATGGCCGCTTCGATCCCGTTCTTCAAATAAGGGATACAGTGCCTGAGCAACCGCTGGTTGCTGGTCAGATTGATCTCCATACTCCGGTTCCACGTCTCCGTTTCCAGTTCTTCTATTTTCCGTGAAGCGGTGAAGATGCCAGCGTTGGGAACCAGAATATCGAGACCGCCGAACCGGCGAACGGTGTCGTCTACGGAAGCCTTGACGGCGTCTTCATCGGTGATGTCGCAGAAGATACCCGTCAGGTCATCACTGTTAAACAGTGTGGTGATTTCGGGGTTCAGATCCAGTCCCACCACGGCTGCTCCCGATGCGTGAAGCAATTCGGCACAGGCGCGACCGATACCGCTTGCCGCGCCTGTGACCAGGGCAATCTTGCCCTGAAACGGCTTTAAAGGATCCGGTCCTTTCAATTTTTTTCTTTGGATCGGCCAGAATTCCATATCGAAGACTTGCTGTTCCGAGAGCCCCTCCCACCCGCCAAGTTTTTCACCAATCTGTATGGCGCGGGTCAGGTGTTCACCGATATCGATGACAATTTGGGTGTCCCGCATCGTTTCGCCAAAAGCGATGCAGCCGTAGCCGGGCCAGACTGCCCACCGGGGAGATAGATCCACCTTATTCTTAAGCCGGGGCTCGTATTTACCGACATAATCGCGATATACCCCTGCATACGTGTTGATTTCCGCTGCCGGGTCGTGATCTCCGAATACCACTGGGACCGGCTTTGTGCGGATGATATGGTCGGCGGTCAGGGGGCTTTTCAACAGCAGTGATTTGACATCCGGAAGCCGGCCGAATTCGCAGGCCTGGGGGCTCTGGTTCAAACGCGCCAGCACGGCGGTGCCCTTGATATCGGCTACGGCGCGGCGAATTCGGGAAAGGGACAGCAGATCCTCTTTATACGCCATCTTTTGCGGTTTAAGGCCGCCGATGTTCTCAGTGATGTAGGCTTCCGCAGTTGTGACCAGGGAGATCATCCGGTCGTAGCTGGTCCTTGCCCGGTCTGCAAAGGTGAAGATTCCGTGGTTTAGAACGATCAGCCCTTCAACTTTCCCCCAGTCGAGGCCCGTGGTGGCCGCTTTAATTTTTTTCGCCAGCTCGAACCCGGGGTGAACATAAGGGACGATTACCACGCGGTTTCCATATAGTGAGCGGATTTTTTGTTCGCCGCCAGCGGAATTTGAAATGGTGACCACTGCATCCGCGTGGGTGTGATCCACGTATTTAAATGGGATGAGGGCATGCACCAGGGTTTCGATGGACGGCGCCGGAGCGTCGGGGAGGGTCATGGCGGACCGCTGAATCCGAATCAGATCCTCATCGGCCACTTGATCCAAATCGAGTAGGCGATGCAATACGGACATCCGCACAGGTGCGAATCCCTCCTGGCAAACCACCCGCAGATCCTGTCCGCTGCCTTTGATAAACAGGATTTCTTCGGTCTCTCCGAAAAAGTTCTCCCCTGCCGCTTTCACCGACGTATTACCGCCGCCGTGGAGTACCAGATCAGCTTCAGCTCCCAGAAGCCTGGATGTGTACACCCGGAGGGACAGGGCGTCTTCTGAAAGGGCACTGGCCTCGCTGTCGTTCCAGAGATTTTTCATAACCGTTACCGATAGGGTTTTACAGGGTTGTTGACTTGCGAATCGTCTTACACTATATATGCGAAAAAGATCAACAAATTAAACGACTAACGAAGAAATCGGACACCAGAAAATCCTGTTTTCACGTCCGTTCTCGAAAGGATACGATGCGCCGCTCTACCCGATGGCTACCTTTTTGGGCTTTTTTCTTCCTCCTTTTTCATCCTGGGGCCGGATGGTGTGGTCAGGCCCTGGCGTTGATTGAAACATTGGATTGCGGATCCGTCGATTGGAGTCGCGGAATGGTTCAGTCCACTGGCATCAAAGCGCCCGAGAGCAAATCGTTCGGAAAAAGTGTCGAGCAGGTTGAAACCCTGGCCGCAGCCAAAGAGGCGGCGCGCTTGAACCTGCTCTGTGTGCTAAAAAAAGTGAGAATCGATTCCGATTTTTCCGTGAATAAGGTGTTTGCCCACAACTCGGTCGTTATGAACCGTATCCAGGAGATGGTCCATCAGGCGAATCTTGCCGAAAAGGCATATCTTTCCGATGGCACGATCAAAGTCACCCTTGAAATGAGTTTACGCGGCGGATTTTCCCAATTGGTCCTGCCCAAGGAGATCATGCAAATCCAGTCGATTAAGACGGTTTCATCCAATGGAAAAAACGCAGCGGAGAAGAAGGGCGTGATCCAGCAGGAGAAACCGGCTACCGAACCTGAGGCCTACAACGGATTGGTGGTCGATGTACGGGGACTCAAACTGCAGCCGACCCTTTATCCCAAAATTTATGACGAAGCGGGCAACGAAATTTACGGGTCCAGGTTCATCAGCCGTGAATTTGCCGTGCTTCACGGTATCAGCCGGTATTTGAAAAGCGGAGCTGCCGACCTGACGATTCCCGAAAAAATCTCCAACCCACTGGTGGTCAAGGGGCTCAGAACCGCACAACCCGGGCATACGGATATCGTCATCAGCAATGCCGATGCGGCCAAGATCAGAGCCAATTCCAGGCATCTTTCCTTTTTAAAGGAGTGCCGGGTGATGATCATCGTAAAATAGATTCCACAACATCGGATATGGAGGAAAAGGAGAAACAGAGATGACCCCTAAAGCCGCCAGCGGCCTGATTATCTGCACCGCCTTATTCCTGGTATCCTGCACTGCCGGACAGATCCCGGTGATTTTGAAAATCGATACGCCGCAATATCACGTCGATATCGGCACCCGGATGATGGAACTCTACAAGATCGATTCCGCGTTTCGGGAATTCAGCCGTGCCGCGGAAATGGATACCAAGTACTCTCCGGCCTATGTCGGCAGGGGGCTTGTTCACGCCTACTATGGAGACGATCCGCTGGCGCTGGCGGATCTGGAAAGAGCGGACCGCTACGCCCGGGGAAAAGAGCAAGAGGTTGCGGTTTACGTCGGCTATATGAGGCTGTATATGATCGCGGCGGACCGTTTGCACCCAAACTGGCTTGAGCAGGTGGAAAACTACTTCAACCAGGCTATGGTTGTGGGGGACGAATTCCCGGCTCCCTATTACCATATGGGTCTGGCCTATAAGACCGCCGGGAAGGTGGACCTGGCCCTGAAACGATTCTTCCGGGTTTTGGAACTGGGAAAAGGCTACAGCAAGCGGGCCAAAAAGGAGTATGATGCCCTGGAGAGCAAGAAATGAAAAAAGAGCCAATTTCAAAACGTCTCATTTTGCCCAATCTCTGCGTCTGGCTCAAATTTTCATCCTCGAAATACTCTAGGTATTCCTGTGGATAAAATTATCGCCCTCCTTGACCTTGAACAAACTGAAACGTTTTGAAACTCGCTCAAAATAAAAGCCTCCGGGTGGATCTCCCCGGAGGCTTTTGAAACGGTCGACACTTACCTGAGGGCTACAATCCGGCTTTTTCCCGGATCAGATCCGCCATATTGGTTTTTTCCCAGGTGAATTCAGGCTCATTTCGCCCGAAGTGGCCGTAGGCTGAAGTTTTCTTGAATATGGGGCGCAAAAGGTCCAGGTACTCGATGATGGCGGCCGGTCTCAGGTCGAATACTTCCCTGATAATCTCTTTGACCCTTTTTTTCGGAATGGCGCCGGTTCCCATGAGGTCCACCATGATGGACACCGGTTCCGCCACGCCGATGGCATAGGCAATCTGGACCTCGCATTTTTTCGCAACTTCTGCCGCGACGATATTCTTGGCGATATGCCGCGCCATGTAGGACGCGCTGCGATCCACCTTGGAGGGGTCTTTTCCGGAAAAACATCCCCCCCCGTGGCTTCCCTGGCCGCCGTAGGTGTCCACGATAATCTTGCGGCCGGTGAGCCCGCAGTCCCCCATGGGCCCCCCGATGACAAAGCGGCCGGTAGGATTAATGAAATAGCGGGTATCGCCGTCCACCATCTCCTGGGGTATGACCTTGCGGATCACCTCCTCAATGAGCGCTTCCCGCAGGTCTTCATACTTGATATCCGGTTTGTGCTGGGCGGAGATCACCACGGTGTCCACGCGTTTGGGATTGCCGTTTTCATATTCGATGGTCACCTGTGATTTGCCGTCCGGTCTAAGAAAATCCAGGGCGCCGTTTTTTCTCACCTGCGTCAGGCGGCCGGTCAATTTATGTGCGTACATGATGGGCATGGGCATCAATTCCGGGGTTTCATCGGTGGCAAAACCGAACATCAATCCCTGGTCACCGGCCCCCTGGTCTTTATACAGCCCTTGGCCTTCATTGACGCCCTGGGCGATATCGGAAGATTGCCTGTCGATGCTGGTGATAACGGAACAGGTCTGGTAGTCGAAACCCATCTGAGAGGAGCAATATCCGATCTCCTGGATGGTATCCCTAACGATTTGGGGCATATCCACATAGCAGTTTGTGGTGATCTCCCCTGCGATAAAGGCGACACCCGTGGTTACCATGGTTTCACAGGCGACGCGCCCCATTTTATCCTGCGACAGTATCGAGTCCAGTATTGCGTCTGAAATGGCATCGGCGACCTTGTCGGGATGTCCCTCGGTAACCGATTCGGATGTAAAGAAAAATTGTTCATCGCTCATAAGTGTTCTCCTTGCATTGTGACGTATTTGATGGCCTCGGTATGGACGATCGCTTTTCCGGACCATCTGTATTTTAATCTGATTGTATCATGGGTTCAGGGCGATATTGTCGATAAGACGTGTGGTTCCCACCCTAACTGCCAGGGCCATGCGCGCCGGTCGGTCGATGGCCTCGATGTCCACGAGGGTTTCCGCATCCACAACGGCGATATAATCCACCTCCGTTTCGGCATGGGCGGTGATCCGTTTAAACGCATCCTCTATGATTGTCGATGTTTCGGTTTCTCCACTTTGCACCCGCTTGGATGCATGGAACAGCGCCTGGGAAAGGCTCAGCGCCGCCGCTCTCTGTTCCGGTTTCAAGTACGCATTTCGGGAACTCATGGCCAGACCGTCCGGTTCCCTTACCGTGGGGCAGCCGATGATCTCAATGCCCATATTCAGGTCCTGCACCATGCGGCGGATGACGGTCAGCTGCTGATAGTCCTTTTCTCCGAAAAGCGCGATGGTGGGCATTACAATGTGAAACAGTTTGGTTACGATGGTCGCCACGCCGGTGAAGAAGATCGGTCGCGAAATTCCACAGAGATGGTTGGAGAGGCCCTCCGACCGGACGTATGTTTGATAGCCGTCCGGGTAGAGTGATTCCCTTTGGGGGGCAAACACGACATCCACGCCAACCTCGCGGGCCAGATCAAGGTCGCGTTCAAAATCGCGGGGATAGGAATCGAAATCCTCGTTGGGTGCGAACTGGGTGGGATTGACAAATATACTGATGATCAGCCGATCTCCCCGTTGCCGTCCCGCCTGCATCAATGAGAGATGCCCATCATGGAGAAATCCCATGGTCGGAACAAAGGAGAGGGTTCTCCCCTCTTGCCGCATTCTCTCAGAATGCTTTTGCATTTCGTCAATTTGGCGGATAACCTGTATATCGCACCTCCTTTTTAAAAAGAATGTAATCTAAACCAACCCAAAGGGGATGTCAAGAATCTCTTGCCCCCTTGACAATCGAGCAATGCATATGCTATCCCACCGGGATAAAAGCAGATCCTGATTACAGGCATCTGCTTTTTACTGCTCCATCCAAGAGTAGTCCCTTAAGGCGGCAAGGCGGATCGATCTAAGGGTTTTCCCAAGCGCTGTTGAAACGGGTCCTATTTCTGGTTTGGTTATTGTTCGCTTCCATCTTAAACCGGACGGGAGATGCGACACCCCTGAATTCCATGCGGCCGATCAATCGATTCTCCAAATACACGACTGCAGACAGGTCCGTTGAGTTGATCAACAGAACCGTCATTTCGGTTGTACCCCTATTCCTCTTGATAAGTGATAAAACCGGGCGTCGGTCCCTTCAACGGCCCCAGGAAGCATTTCGTTTTGACCTGAAAGGAGAGACGGATAAATGAAAATCGGAAAGATTGTTGTGTTCGTTTTTCTCTTGGGCGCGATTTCATTCGCCCTGCCGGCCTGGTCTTCGGATCAAAAAACCGAGGCGGCTAAAGACAGCCATGCGACCCATGCCTCCCCTGGAGCATCCGAAAGTCATCAAATGGA
>Ga0066187_1000062_pt1 | contig 51310 bp, 51 predicted proteins | sample WorMetexBAHAMAS1_FD_58706 | JGI IMG/M metagenome (GOLD analysis project Ga0066187, IMG submission 58706) | Marine gutless worms symbiont microbial communities from Max Planck institute for Marine Microbiology, Germany - Inanidrilus exumae... | ecosystem: Host-associated > Annelida > Digestive...
GGCGCGGCCCCCGGTGCCGTGACCGACAATTTGCGCGGCATGATGTGGATGCTGGTCTCCACCCTGCTGTTCGCCTGCATGCACGCCATGGTCCGTATGACCACCCAGGAGATCGATCCGTTCATCGTCGCCTTCTTCCGCAACCTCTTCGGCGTGCTGACCATCCTGCCGGTGCTGGCCTATGGCCGCTTCCACGCCCTCAAGACGCGCCGTTTCGGCCTGCATTTGACCCGCGCCGCCATCAACGTCGTCGCCATGCTGTGTTTCTTCTGGGCGCTGTCGATGACGCCGCTGGCCGACGTCGCCGCGCTCAGCTTCACCGCGCCGGTCTTCGCCACCGTGCTGGCCATCTTCGTGCTGGGCGAGCGGGTCCGGCTCAAGCGCTGGTCGGCCATCTTGTTCGGCTTTGCCGGAACCATTGTGATCCTGCGGCCCGGCCTGGAAACGGTGTCGCCGGGCGCGCTCCTGGTGCTCGCCTCGTCGGTCACCTGGGCCTGCGCGCTGATGATCATCAAACTGCTGGGCCGGACGGAATCCGCCCTGACCATCACCACCTACATGGTCGTGCTGATGTGTCCGATGTCTCTTGTGCCGGCGCTTTTCGTGTGGGAATGGCCCGACTGGGAGATGCTGGGCTGGCTGGCGCTGTTGGGCACGTTTGGCACCCTGGCCCAGATCGCCATGACCATGGGCCTGAAGGCCGGCGACACCAACGTCGTCATGCCGATGGACTTCTTCAAGCTGGTCTGGGCGGCCGGCCTCGGGTTTGTCGTCTTCGCGGAGGTCCCCGACGCCTTCGTTTGGCTTGGCGGACTGATGATCTTCGGCAGCGCAACCTACATCGCCATCCGGGAACGCGAGCTCAAGAAACAGCCGATCGAGGCCCCCCGCAGCACGCCGGTCTAGGCGCCTCCTCACCCTTCGAGACGGCGCTTCGCGCCTCCTTGAGGCATGAGGAAAATGCAAGACTCCTCATGCTGAGGAGCCGCCGTTAGGCGGCGTCTCGAAGCATGAGGCCCGGATCGGCACCATCGAGTGTGCGGGAGAGGGTTGGAAAGGGCCTAGTTGCTGCCCTGACCCCACTCTTCCAGCAGCTTCAGGGCCGACGCCCGCTCCTCCCGGGTCAGGGTCTCGCCCAACAGGTCGCGCAGCTCGGCCGCGCCGGTGTCGCCGCTGGCAGCTCCCAGGGTCAGCCAAAAAAACGCCTCGCCCCGGTCCAGTGGTACCGTCTCCCCCTTGGCGTAGAGCGAGCCCAGCGCCCGGAAGGCCGGCAGGATGCCCCGGACCGCCGCGCGACGGTACCATTCGATCGCCAGCTTCACGTCCTGCTTCACGCCCAGGCCCTGGTCGTAGAGGACCGCGAGGTTGTACTGGGCCTCGCCGAGTTCCTGCTCGGCGGCGGCATGATAGAGCCTGGCGGCCTCGGACCAGTCCTGGGGAACACCGCGGCCGTCCGCGTAGGCCAGCGCCAGCTTGTATTGCGCTTCCCGATAGCCCTGATCGGCGGCCAGACGGTACCAGCGCGCTGCCGTCTCGAAATCCGGCGCGCCCGAGGGCCCCTGCTCGTACAACAGGCCCATGTAGAACTGTGCTTTGGGGTCGCCTTTTTTCGCTTTCGCCTGGTAGAAGCGAAAAGCCTCCTTGAAGATCAGCTCGCGTTCGGATTGGGCCGAACCGGACTGCGCCGGAGCCTCATTGCCAAGGAATAGTGCTCCGACCAACAGGAGCGCCGCAAGAAGCGGTCCTGTCCGCCCCCAGGCAAAGATCCGCACCAATTCCCACCTATTGTCATAGACCGGTCAAAAACATAGTCAGATTCGGTCGACACTGTCGACCTCGCCCGATTTTGCCGGATCCGGTCTTGCTCAGACGTTGACGTCGATCACCAGGCGGCCGCGTATCTGGCCCTTCAGGATCCGCTTGGCGTTTTCCGGCAGGTCCGCCAGGCCGCACATTTCGGTCATCGCCTCAAGCTTTTCCATCGGCAGGTCCTCGGCGACGCGCTGCCAAGCCCGCACGCGGTTTTCGTAAGGCTGCATGACCGTGTCGATGCCCAGCAGGTTGACGCCGCGCAATAGGAACGGCAACACCGAACACTCCATGCTGGCGCCGGCCGCAAGCCCGCAGGCCGAGACCGAGCCGCGGTACTGCATCTGACCGAGAACCCGGGCCAGAGTCGAGCCGCCGACCGCATCGACGCAGCCAGCCCACTTCTCGCTTTCCAGCGGCCGCCCCGCCGGCTCGGCCAGAGACGCGCGCGTGACGATCTCCGAGCAGCCAAGGTCCCGCAGATAATCGGCCTGATCCGCCTGTCCCGTGGAGCCTGCGACCGTGTATCCCATCTTCGCCAGCATCGCGACGGCCACCGATCCCACACCGCCGGTGGCGCCGGTCACCAGCACCGGACCCTTTTCCGGGGCCAGGCCGTGATCCTCCAGAGCCAGAACGGCAAACACCGCCGCGAAGCCCGCCGTGCCGACGGCCATGGCCTGTTTGGTGGTCAGGCCCTCGGGTAACGGCACCAGCCAGTCCGCCCTGACCTGGGCCTTCTGGGCGAAACCGCCCCAGTGTGCCTCGCCTACGCGCCAGCCGGTCAGCACCACCTTGTCGCCGGCCTTGTAGCGCGGATCCGAGGAGTGCTCGACGGTACCGGCGAAGTCGACGCCGGGAACATGCGGGAACGACCGCACCAGGCGACCGATGTTCCCGTTCAGGATCATGCCGTCCTTGTAGTTGAGCGTGGAAAATTCGACGTCGACCAGGACGTCGCCCTCGGGCAGATCATCCTCGGTCAGTTCGGTCACGGCGCAGACGACGCCGTCCTCGCCCTCTGTCATCAACAGTGCGTTGAAACTCATTGTTTGCGGCCTCCTGCCCACCTGCCCCCCAACAGGCTGATAGAACGCCGAAGCGTCGCCCGTCAACCGATGGTTGGTGACGCTAGCGCAACGGTTCGAGGATCGAGCAATAGTTGGCGACGCCGGCCCCGCCCATATTGAAGACACCGCCCAGGGTCGCGTCCTTCACCTGCATGGCGCCGGCCTCGCCGCGAAGCTGCATAGAGGCCAGCACGTGCATGGAAACGCCCGTTGCGCCGATCGGGTGGCCTTTCGACTTGAGGCCGCCCGATGGATTGACCGGCAGCCGGCCGTCCTTGTCCGTCTGGCCTTCCAGTGCCGCTTGTGCCGCCTCGCCGGCCCTGGTCAGACCCATCGCCTCGTACTGCATCAGTTCGGCGATGGTGAAGCAATCGTGGGTCTCCACGAAACTGAGGTCGTCCAGCCCGACGCCGCCCTGCCGGAAAGCACCCTGCCACGCTTTTGCACAGCCATCAAAAAAGGTCATATCCCGCTTGGACATGGGCAGGAAATCGTTGACGTGGTTCGCGGCCCGGAAGATCACCGCCTTGTCCTGGGCCAGCGCCGTCTCCACGTCGGTCAGTACCAGCGCCGCTGCCCCGTCGGACACCAGCGAGCAGTCGGTGCGCCGCAACGGCCCGGCCACGATCGGGTTTTTGTCCGAAACCGTACGACAGAACTCGTAGCCCAGATCCTTCTGTAGCTGCGCGAAGGGGTTGTCACAGCCGTTCCGGTGGTTCTTGGCGGCAATCCGCGCCAACGCGTCGGACTGGTCGCCGTATTTCTGGAAGTAGCCGTTGGCGATTTGCGCAAAGACGCCGGCAAAACCGCCTTCGATGCCCTCCTCCTCCTTCAGATATGAGGCCTTGAGCAGGATGCCGCCTATTTCCGGGCCGGTCGTGTCGGTCATCTTTTCGACCCCCACGACCAGTACGACCCGCCCGCGGCCGGCACCGATATGGCTCAGACCCTGATGGATCGCCGCCGAGCCGGTCGCGCAAGCATTCTCGACCCGTGTGGCGGGAGTGAACCGGAAACCGTCGTCGGCCTGCAACACCAGCGAGGCGCCAAAGTCCTGTTTCGAGAACCCGCCGTTGTAAAAGCCCAGGAAAATCGCGTCGACGTCCGCCGGCGCCAGGCCCGCGTCCTCGAGCGCATCGGTGGCGACACGTACGATCAGCGATTCGACGTCCTCGCCTTCAAGTTTCCCGAATTTGCTGTGCGCCCAGCCGACGATACAAGCGGTCATCGCACGCTCCTTTGCCTGCGGATCAAGTGCGGCCGAAAACGCGGCCCTTTGGCCCTTAAATAGCAACCAAGCGGTCCCGCGCAAAGCGGGCCGTGGTTCTAATTCCAGAGAACGCGGTAGAGCTTCTGGGCGTCGTTGAGCCCGGGCAGCAGGAACGTGCCCAGCCGCTTGAAGCGGAATTCGGTGCCCTTGCACTGTTTGGGGATGGGCTGGGCCACGACGATGTCGCCGGGACGCGATCGCTGGACCATCCGGGTGGCCAGCTTCACCGGCGTCCGCCGGGGGTCGCTGCCAAGATGGATGGGGATGCCCGAGGCGACTCCGATACGCACCTCGGGCGCCCGTTCCGGGGAAATCTCGCGCAGTTGCCGGATCACCTTCTGAATGGCGACGGCGGCCGCGATGCCGGCGATGGGCGAATCGAAACTGGCGAGCGTGCCGTCCACGGTGTGTTTCAGTTCGATGCCGCCGCTGCGCGACAACGCATCGCGGACGATGTCGTCATGCGCCTTGCGCAGGGTCGCGTAGCGGGTGTTGGCCTCTTCCAGATTGGGGGACGGGCCGTAATAGATCCGGGTCAGCAACACAACCGACACGGCGGACTGGGGGTCCTCGTCCTCTGGATCGGTCACCGGCGGTGGCAGCGGCTGAACCCAGACATCCATCGCCTCTTTCAGGCCGGTGGGCGCCTGCTTGTCGTCCACCCGTTTGATCGCCGACGAGGTGCCGGCGGCGTACATGGCGCGGAACCGCGGATCCAGCAGATATTCGTCGATGTGATAGCTGTAGCCGGCGGCGCTCTTGGACGTCATGCCCAGCCCCTCGACGATACCCGCCAGGCTGCGGGCGAGGGTCTTGCGTGTGACGTGATGCCAGCGGCTGAGGGACTCGCCGCTGCCGGCGAGGAAGAGCGTGATGCCGAAACAGCGATAGGGGTCGATCTGGCCGTGATTGTCCTGGTAAAGGTCGCGCGCTTCTTCTGCCAGCGCGCCGAGCTCGGCTTCGACGATCGCGAGATTGCGCTCGCTGGTGCCGACCGGTTCTTCTTCCTCTTCGTCCTCTGCGCGCAGTTCCGCGGCCGCATCAGCGGCCGCCTCTTCCTCGTCTTCGGACGCTTCTTGATCCTCAACGTTGGAGTCATCGCCGCCCTCGTCGTCGCCGTCACCCTCGGTTTCGGCCAGGGCCTGGGCGGCCCCGGGCAGGACCGTGCTTGGCGGGGTCGGCGGCGGCGCCGGTTCACTTTCGGATCCGGCCGGTTCCTGCGCACCGGTTCCGGCCGGCTCTTCCCCGGCCTCCCGGTGCCAGGATGGATCCGTGCCCGCGTCATCCCCGACCGCATCGGGGTCGGCGTCGGGCACGACGGCCATCCCGGACGGTCCGCCGGCCGCCGCCACGGCGGCAACGGCGCCGGGATCGGCCATGCCGCCCCAGTCCACGTCGGGCACGAAGATCCGCAGCAGCGGATAGAAGCAGCTTGCGGCGCCCACCAGGCCGGCCATCACGACGATCATCTGGAGCTGATCACCCGACAGGCCAAAGGACGCGCCCTTGACGATGAAAAACACGATGGCGCCGGTCATCAGTCCGAAGAAGATGCTGAGCGCCAGGACGAAACAGAAACGGACAAACGCCTGCGACGGCGTGATCTGGACACGTTTGACAGGAGCGCCGCCCTGCATGGCGCCGGGGCGTTCCACGGGCGCGGATCGCGCGGGCGGTTTTGCGGGTCCGGCATTGCTGGCCGGCGACCTTTCGACCGCCGGGCTCGCCGTCTTGGCTGAAGCCGGCTGCGGCGGCACTTTGTACGGCTTCTTGCCACTGGATCGCTCGGCCTCGCCGCGGGTGACCGCCCGAACCGAGGGCGCGCCGCCCAGCGATGCGCTGTGATAGATCACCGACTCCATCGCGGCGTTGTCGCTGGCGCGGTAGGATTCCCTGATCACGCAGGAAGCGACGACGCTGGAATCCTCCTCCTGCTTCTTGGCGATCAGGATGGCCGTGTCCTTGCCGTTCTCGCCATAGCGGGACAGGATCTGCCAGCGTCCACCGGACAGAACGTAGACCTCGTAGGAAACGGAATCGTTGTCGGCCATACTGACTGGCGCACTCCTCTTGCCCCCGTCCACTGCATATGCACGAAGGCACGACGCCCACCCCGGCCGAACCGCGGGATTCCGGGGTTTGGGCGAAAAAGTGGCCCTTTCGGCACCACAGCCTGTAATTTCTCAACTCTTCATTAACCGAGCCTTACCGGGCGGACCTAAAAGGGGGGCGGAAACATGGGGAGCTCAGGCGATTCCGGGCTCAGCCGCGCGGCGATGCGCATCCAGGCTGCGCTCGACCAGTTCGGGCTGGATCTCGCCGTCCGGGAGTTTCCCAAATCAACCCGGACCGCGGCGGAAGCGGCGGAAACCGTCGGCTGCGAGGTCGCCCAGATTGCCAAATCGCTGATCTTCCGCGGCAAGTCTTCCGGGCGCCCGGTCCTGGTGGTTGCAAGCGGCGCCAATCGGGTCGACCTGGACAAGGTGCGCAGCGTCATCGGCGAGGGCCTGGGCAAGGCCGACGCCGACTTCGTCCGGGACAAGACCGGCTATTCCATCGGCGGCGTTCCGCCGATCGCGCACGATACGCCCCCGCTCACGGTGATCGACCGGGACTTGCTGGCGCTGCCTGAAATCTGGGCCGCCGCGGGCACGCCGAACGCCGTGTTCCGCCTGACGCCCGAGAGCCTGGTCGCGATCACCGGCGCTGCCGTGGCCGATATCCGGGCGGAGTGACGGCGCGATTTCCACCGGCCGTATGCCCCCCTCACCCTGCCCTCTCCCCCCGCAGGCGGGTGGAGAGGGTTCAACTTTTGAAGGCGATCCGCGTGACCTCTCCCCCCTAAAGGGGGAGAGGTCGGCCGAGCAAGGCGAGGCCGGGTGAGGGGGTTCGGTTCTAAGGCATCGAATCTCCCCTCGCTCTTCGAGACGGGCCTACGGGCCTCCTCAGGACGAGGGTTTTTCTTTTCTGCCCTCATGCCTCGAGGAGCGCCCGCAGGGCGCGCCTCGAAGGATGGGGGGCAGGTCTGGCCTAAAAGTCGGCCCAGTCCGGCTTGCGGGGTCGGACGGCCGTTTCGCCGGCCATCAGTGCGGTGCCGCTCGTCGCCGCCCGGTCGACCTGTTCAAGCCGCAGGAGCGCCAGGCCCTGTCCGTCGCCGCCCGAGCACATCTGGCCGGCATCCTTGCCGTCCAGCGTAATCGGCGTGCCGGGCGCCGGTGCCGGACCGTCGAAGTCGACGGGCAGCAGGCGCTTCTTGATCAGGCCACGATATTTGGTCCGCGCGGTCAGTTCCTGGCCGAGAAAACAGCCCTTCTCCCAGTCGACGCCACCGAGCTCGTCGAAGCCGTTTTCCAGAAGGATCGACTTTTCGACGGTCATGTCGCGGCTGCCGTCGGCGAGGCCGAGCGCAAAGCGGCGGGCGTCATAGTCGGCGGACGTTCCGGCCGCGAATCCCGCCGCTTGCAGTCTCCCGGCAAGGCCTTCGACCGGCGCGGCAACACGCGCGCCCATGGCGGCGAGACGCGGGTCCATGAAGGCGGTTCCTTCGCCGAAGCGACCGGCCGCCCCAGGCCTGTCGTCCAAACCCAGCGCCGCCGCCGCATCGTCGCCAAGTACGGCAGCCACGGTCCATCCCTCGGCGATGCCGAGCGCGACTTCCGAGCGGAGCTTGTACCTGGCGAGAGACCGGCCGAGATCCATCAGGCGCGCCGCCTCGCAGTCCAGGTGGATGACGTCGTCCCGTTCGGTCATGAAAAAATCATGCAGGTACTTGCCCTGTGGCGTCAAAAACGCCGCCCAGAGGGCCCTTTCCGCGCCCAATCGCCTGACGTCGTTCGAAACCAATCCCTGCAGGAACGCCACTCTGTCGGGTCCAGCCACCGTGATCACGGCGCGATCGCTTAGGATTACATAGGTCTTCTGGGTCATCGGAATCCGGCGGGCGAAGGATTGCGGACCTGTTAGATGGGGCGTCCTGGGACGCTTGGCAAGCGAAGCCGGCGCGGGCTATACCCGCCCCACCGTCCGACGGCCTCACACACGCAGTGCAGAACCAACTTGCAGGCCCTTCCCTCGCCCGAATACCGTGCGCCGTTATGCGTCTACTGTTCGTGACATCCAACCGGCTGGGTGACGCGGTTCTGTCGACCGGCCTTTTGGCGCATCTGATCGAAAGCCATCCCGGCGTCCGAGTCACGGTCGCGGCCGGCCCGATCGCCTTGCCCCTATTCCAGGCCGTGCCCGGGCTGGAGGATCTGATCGCCCTCCCCAAGCGACCTTGGAAGCTGCACTGGCTTGAGCTGTGGCAACGCACGGTGGGAAAGCGTTGGGACCTGGTCGTCGATCTCCGCCGCTCGATGATTCCCTGGACCGTGCGGCGCGCACGCGCTTACGTCCTGCCGCGCGACGACAAGCGGCTGCACCGGGTGGTGATGATCGCCTCGATCCTGGGCCTGGAACGCACGCCACCACCACCGCGGGTCTGGCTCGCGCCGGCGCACGAAGAGTTGGCCCGCGACCTGGTGCCCCAGGACGGTACGCTGGCGATCGGGCCCACCGCCAACTGGGCCGGCAAGATCTGGCCGGCTGAACGTTTCGCCGAGCTGGCGGAGCGCCTGACGCGGCCCGGCGCCGTCCTCGCCGGCCGGCCGATTGCGGTCTTCGGCGCCGGCAACGAGCGAATGCTTGCCGAGCCGGTTTTGGAACGGCTGCAAGGGCGGCCGGTTCTGGACCTCGTTGGCCAGACAGACCTGCTGACGGCGGCCGCCTGCCTCAGGCGGTGTGCGCTTTACGTCGGCAGCGATTCCGGCCTGATGCACCTGGCGGCCGCGGCCGGGACGCCGACGCTTGGGCTGTTCGGGCCCTCCTGGCCGGAACTCTACGCCCCCTGGGGGACCTGCACCGCCGTTGCCCGGACGGATGAGACGTTTGCCGAGCTGGCTGCCCGGCCCGGCTACGACCCGCGGACCACGGGGTCGCTCATGGGCGGGCTGCCGGTTGAGCGGGCGGAAGCGGCGGCCGTAGACTTGCTGCAGCGCCTGGAAAGCGCCACCGCATGACCCGCGTGCTTCAGCTTCTGGCGGGCGCACCGCAAGGCGGGGCGGAGGCGTTTTTCGAACGCCTGGTGCCGGCACTAGCAGAGGCGGGGATCGACCAGAAGGCGGTGCTGCGCCGTCATACCGACCGGTCCGCGCATCTGCGTGCGCGCGGGATCGACTGCGCCGAGGCGCGATTTGGCGGCCCGCTGGACCTGATCACGCCCCGTATCGTGACCCGGGAGGCGCGCCGATTCCGTCCCGACGTGGTGCTTGCCTGGATGAGCCGCGCGGCCCGTGTGGCGCCCAGGGGACCGTGGACGACCGCGGCGCGGCTGGGCGGCTATTACGACCTCAGATACTACCGCCGTTGCCAGCACCTGATCGGCAACACCAAGGGCCTGCGGGATTACTTCCTGGCCAAGGGTTGGCCCCGCGAGCGTGCCTGGTACATCCCTAACTTCGTCGACACCGCACCGGCCGAGCCCGTCGACCGCGCGTCCCTGACAACGCCCGCCGGGGCGCCCGTGGTGCTGGCGGCCGGCCGGCTACACCCCAACAAGGCCTTCGATACGGCCCTGTCGGCCGTGTCGCAGGTGGAGGACGCCCACCTCTGGATTGCCGGAGCCGGTCCCCTCGCCGATCGACTGGCCGCCCAGGCCCGCGACCAGGGGATCGGCGACCGCACGCGGTTCCTGGGTTGGCGCAGCGATGTCCCCGCCCTGCTCGCTTCCGCCGACGTCTTCCTGTGCTCGTCCCGGCACGAGCCCCTGGGCAACGTCGTCCTGGAAGCCTGGGCGCACGGGACGCCTGTGGTTTCCACCGACGCCGACGGACCGGCCGAACTGATCGAGCACGAACGCACCGGGCTGCTGGTGCCGGTCGACGCCCCGGACCCCATCGCCGACGCGTTGCGGCGCCTGATCGGGGACCGGACCCTGGCGGAATCCCTCTCCGAAGCCGGGCGGCGCCGGGTGGAGACTGATTTCTCGCGCGACGCCGTCGTGGAGCGGTACCGGGACTTCTTCGAGACGGTGAAACGCTGATGTGCGGCATTGCCGGCATCATGACGCGCGACGGACGGAACCCTGACGGGAACACCCTTGACCGGCTCACCCAGGCACTCCTCCATCGCGGCCCGGACGGCAGCGGTCGACACGTGGCGGGTGATACAGGCCTGGTCCAGACGCGTCTGGCCATCATCGATCTGGAAACCGGGGACCAGCCGCTGTTCGAGCCCGGCGGGGCGGCGCTGGTTGCCAATGGCGAGATCTACAACTACATCGAGCTGCGGGAGAGTTTGACGGATATCCGCCCGGCAACCCGCTCGGACTGTGAACCGCCACTGCATCTCTACCGGCGCAAGGGCCTGGACTTCGTGCACGACCTGCGCGGCATGTACGCCATCGCCATCCACGACCCCGGGACGCGACAACTGATCCTTACGCGCGACCCGTTCGGCATCAAACCGCTCTACTACGCCGAGACATCGACCTGCTTCGCCTTTGCCTCGGAACCGCGCGCGCTGATCGCCGCCGGCTTGGTGGACCCGGTCCTGGAGGACGGAGCCGTCAACGAACTGTTGCAGCTGCAGTTCACCTGTGGCGAAGACACGATCTATCGCGGCATCAGACGAGTCCTGCCGGGCGAGACACTGGTGATTTGCAACGGGATGGTCGCCGAGCGGCGCCGTTTCCCGGCCTTGCCCGACGGCGGAGCGGAATCCATTTCGACGGACGACGCCTTGACGGCGCTGGATCGGGCGCTCGAAGACAGCGTGCGGGTACACCAGCGATCCGACGTACCGTACGGTCTGTTTCTGTCGGGTGGAATCGATTCCAGCACCGTCCTGGCGATGATGGCCCGGCTGAACAGCCAACCGGTCGCCACCTTCACCGCCGGTTTTAGCGGCACGGACGTTCACGACGAACGGCCGCGGGCGCGCGCGGTTGCGGCCGCCTGCGGCGCGGACCACCAGGAGGTCGATTTTTCCGAAGAGGACTTCTGGGCGTTGCTGCCCAAGATCGCGTCCGACATCGACGATCCGGTGGCGGACTACGCGGCTCTTCCCACCTGGAAGCTGGCCCGGTCGGCGGCCCAGGAGTTGAAGGTCGTGCTGTGCGGCGAAGGCGGGGACGAACTGTTTGCCGGGTACGGCCGCTATCGCCGCCAGATGCGGCCCTGGTGGCTTGGCGGCCGATCGATCCGGTCAAAAGGGATCTTCGACGGTCTGGGCGTGCTGCGCCAGGAAGGGACCGGCTGGCGCGCCGGGATCGACGCGTCCCTGGCCGACGCCCGCGGCGATGGCCGATCGCCCCTGCAGGCCGCGCAGGCCGCTGACTGTGCCGACTGGCTGCCCAACGATCTGCTGACCAAGGTCGATCGTTGCCTGATGTCCCACGGCCTGGAAGGACGAACCCCGTTCATCGACCCGGCTGTTGCGTCCTTTGCCTTTCGCCTGCCGGACCGGCTGAAGATCCGCGACGGGCGCGGTAAATGGTTGCTTCGGCGCTGGTTCGATGGTGCGCTGCCCGACGCCGGCGCGTTCGAGCGTAAGCGCGGCTTCACGGTTCCCGTAGGTGAATGGATCCGCAGGCGCGGCGAGGCGCTGGGGCCCATCGTCGCCGCCTACCCGGCAGTACATGCCCTGTGCCATCCGGGCCGCGTCGCAGCGCTGTTCCGGGCGGCGGACGGTCGCCACGGCAAGGCAGCCTGGACTCTTCTGTTCTATGCCCTGTGGCACCGAGCGCGGATCGAAGGCCGTCCCCTGGAGACCGATGTGTTCGCAAGTCTGGAGGCAGGCGTCTGACAAGTGGTCGTCACGGCATGTTTCCGTCGTCCGGAACCAGGCCTGCCTGCTTGGAGACACCGGTCGATGGAAAGTCGGACGTGACGATATTGTCACAACCGGAGCGGGATTGCGCCCGAACGAGCTTCTTTCCTTGGTGATCGTTCGCTGAAACCGTACCGTTCTATAGCTTCCAATTTCCCCCTGAACGACGGCAGGCACTGCCACCAATAAGAACGGGGAGGCATTCATGGCGGGATGGACGAAGTTCCTGGCGATTGTTGTTATGGGCCCTCTGGCGGCGCTGTTCGCGGGCGCGCCGATCGCATCGGCCCAGACCGAAAAGAAGCCGCCAGCCGAAGAGAGCGAAGGCGGGGGCGCCGCGGCCTCCGACCCCACGGCGGGTGTCAGCTATCTGGACTTCAAACCGCGATTCGACAACCTCAGACGGGGCAGAGAGGAATACGTCCTCGAGATCGAAGGCGTTCATGCTTTCGCGCCGTCTTTCACGCTCAAATACGAACTCATCGGCGCCCGCTCCAACAGGACCGGTGAATGGAACACCGACCTGCGGGAGTTCAAGCTGAGGCCCCTCTATCTCCACCCGATCATGCCATTCGGTATCAAGGCCAAATTCGGCGTCGGCGTCGAGTGGTTTCAGGACCTGAGCAGCTCGCGGACCGGAACGGGGACGGGCACGAACGAAATCGCGCCTCTTGTGGGGATCGGTTGGCTGCCGACGGACAAGGACTTCCTCGTCACGCTGGTGCAGTATTTTCACTCCTACCATGAAGACCGAGACGTCGACGACGTCAGAACCACCGGGCCCAGAATCATCTACATCCGAAGCCTCCCGTCGATCAACGGGTGGGGCAAGGCCGACCTGAGAATGGAAATCGACCACGAGGACAGCAACGATTTCACACAAAAGCTGGAATTGCAGCTCGGCAAGATGGTCACCCAGAAGGTCGGCTTCTTCGGCGAGGTGTTCATCGGCGACGACGTCCTGGACAACGATGACCTCGATCATGGCGTTGGCGTGGGGTTACGCTTTTTATACTAGCGTCGCTGCTCGACTACCGGCCTGGCAAATGCCAAACCTGGCCGAACGATGGCCCCGGCAGCCACCGTTGTTCGCCGCAAGGGCGACCGCTAGACTGAAGGCACAGGCAAATGGACAGCATCTAGAGGATCGTTATGAGTGTTGAAGGGGTATGGACGGCGGAGGCCCACGGCGCATTCGGATGGGAAAACCGCGGCATCTTTTTTTTCGAGAACGGCCGGACGCTGGGCGGTGACAACCGAATGTATTGCTCCGGCACCTACGAGACCTCCGGTGACAAATTCGAAGCGGACTGGCTGGTGCAGTATTTCGGTCCGCCGCGCACCCTGTTCGGCGAGACCGTGGAAACGATCACGCTCAAGGTAACCGGGACGTTGAAGGACGACGTGATCAACGCCATCCTGCGCCGCCCGGACCGCCCAGGCTTCGACCTGGACTACCGGCTGACGCGGCGCGGTGACGTTCCGAAGACGTAGAAACACTCACCCGCCGATGCTGAGTACGACGCTTCGTACTGAATGAATGGGCCTTCTACGCCTCATTGTTCGGGTCTTCGCAGGAAGCAACAGACCCGTCGACCGGCCAGCCGCCGATGAAGCGATGGCCTTCACCCAACACGCATGCGCTGTCGGATCGCGGGCAAGCGACACCGGCAGCCAACGTCTGATCACACTTCTTGCATTTGCCTCACTGCTGTCGTCCTTATAACGCCCGCTGGCGCATCGTCTCCGTCGCAACAGCAAAGCACTGCCGGGTGTGTTTTGCGACCGGGAGATGGCCAGCGAAAGGTAAACCAACGCAGGTCCCCGGTCGGCCATCCGGCCTCAAATGAAAGGTGAGCAATGTACAAAAAGATCGTCGTGGCGCTCGGGCTCGAGCACGGGCATGGCCATCGAGCAATGGAAGTTGCAAGACAGTTGTTGTCCGAGGGCGGCGAGATCATCGCGCTCCATGTGATTGAGCCCGTGCCTGGTGTGGTCAGCTACTATGTGCCCGAGGGGCAAGAGCAAGAGGTCAAAAGGTCGGCGCTGGATCGGGTGCAAGAGCGGATCGGTGAGAGCCAGGACGCCGAGGCCAAGGTTCTGTTTGGCCATCCCGGTCGCCTGATTCCAGATTTCGCCGAGGAAATAGGCGCCGACTGCATCGTCGTCGGTTCTCACCGGGCTGAACTCAGTGACTATCTCCTGGGATCGACGGCGGCCCGGGTCGTTCGTCACGCGCCTTGCCCTGTCCATGTCCTGCGTTGATCGCTTTGCCCGAATCCAAGCCTCCGAGGCAACTACGTCGCTGCAACCAGATTTCTTCTCTGGCCTGGCAAGCTTTAGGACGCGAGCCGACGACGCTGCGATCCGATCAGTGAGATCGCCTTTGAACCGCAATAGGTCTTTATGCTGCGTGCGTCGAAGGGGCGACGTATTTGCGTGACCTATTCGCAAAGGCAAACTGCTTTGTGGTTATGTTTGCTTCTCAGGTGACGCACGGCTTCTTGCCTGACTGAAGCCTGGTTTTGGCTGCTAGCCGAGACTCCCGCCTTCATCCCGTTGGGTCCGCTCCTGGCAGACGACTGACCTCGCTGCGACGAACCCCGGGAAGTCTGCTATCGACCCCATCCGGAGGCCTTTAGCGAAGTTGCTGACTTTACAAAAACAATCTCGGCCACGATCTGTCAGCGTTTTTCGCGAAAACTCTTGTGGCAGGCTGAGCAGATGCGCCCGGTCTCGCGGAACCATTCTGCCAATGACGCCTGATCTGGTGTTTCAGCAAGCGCCGCCAGTGCATCCGCTTGTACGCCGAGCTTTTGCGCAAGGCCATCGAACTCGGCGCGCCGGTCATCGATAGCCGGCAGGGCTTCGCTAGGCGGCGCGTAGGACCCGGTGGGAAACAGCGCCGGCATGCGTGCGCTATGGCCGCGGATCTCTTTGGCCGACAGCGACAGCACCGTCTTGTCTGTAGTGTTGCCGCTGTCCACCAACAGCTTCAGCGTCTTCATGGTCTTGCCCAAATCCGACATTAGGTCCATCCGCTCTTTCACCACGCCAGTTGCGCCCATATGGCCCTCAGCCGTCGATATTGTCAGGAGCGCCACTATGGTCACGGCGGGTGCGATCAGACGCTTGTTATGGAAGATCCTTCTCGTCCAGGCGACCTCAGTGCCTGGTTCTTGTGTTTCACAAGGAACTCGACCCGCCCTGGACGCGCCCCAACCCTCGGGCTTCCCGGGCATGGAATTCATTCGAAAACCTTGCTTTTTCATGGCCTCTGTCCTGTGGTTTTCAGCGTAACACTTGGGGCGCGAGAGGGTTGTCGACAAATCCGGCCGCGTCGCTGGACGGACAATTTCTGAACCATCCCGGGGATTGAACGGTCGTCCAAATAGTGAGAAGTCGACCCAAAAGAAGCCGCACACTTGTCAGTATCGCTGTATGTCAGTCGCAACCATTGTGCCGACGCCACATGTTGGGGTCGTGGCCTTTCGGCACCGTGGCGCAGGGATCGTCGGCATAGCCGCGGAGGACGTTGTACCGCGCTATCTGCTGAGTCGACAGGATCGTCGGTGTTTCGAGATGGGTTGAAAGGTGGATGTATCTTAGTGTCTTGCGGCTCTCAGCAATTTCGGCCAGCGCGGCTCGGAGTGTGCTGTCGGTTACGGTGCCCTGGCGGAACATCACCTCGAGCCGCTCTTCAAGTGAAATGAGCCGCTCGCCTTCGGCAACTGCTTTCGCCTTCATTGTTTTGTAGATTTCCGAGATCCGAGCGACTTGCTCGGGAGAGAGTTCGATCGCGTCCTTCAGCTCCAGCAAATGAGCAGGCCCAGGCACGCCGTTAAGCTCGGCGGCTCGAGCGAGACCCCAGCCGCCGCCACGGCGTAATTCAGCGATGTCGTCCGTCGACAGGCTTTTAATTTCGCGTGTTTGCTGGCCAGCGTATTTGGCAACATGGCTGTTTTGCGCATGTGCAGTGGTGCCGGATACGAACGCCAGAACCGCAATCATCGCCGAAGTCAATAACACCCGCATCACGTCCTCCTTTAACGTTCGGCCTCCTCGAACTCGTGGCGCGGGTGTCCGATCAGGCAAGACAGCGCCGCACCGTATACGACCAGCAGTGCCGACAGTCTATCGCGAACCACAGCGCGAGATTGAGATTATCGCAGGCCCCATTTTACGACCTGACGCTGCGTCAACAGAACGATGCTGTTCGGTTTCAATTGGGTCGATTCGGATCGTGCGATGTCTGCTTTTGGCTAGGAGCAGACCAACGTACCTTGTTCCCATTGCCTACACTGTTGCCCCTGCCTCGACCAAAACGGCTTGAAATCCGCAGGCCCAATCCCCATTCACGGTGATCTGCTTTCACAACAAGGGCGGCCGCCCCGATCACGGGGACGTCGCAACAACACCCGAGGCACAATCACCATGACAGCAATGGCCCGTCACGACCGCTTCTGGGACCGGATCGCCGAGCGCTATGCGAAGCGGCCGATCGCAGACGAGGCGGCCTACCAGAAGAAACTCAGCGTCACGCGCGACTACTTCCGACCGGACATGAACGTCCTGGAGTTCGGCTGTGGGACCGGTTCGACCGCCATCGCCCATGCACCCTTCGTCAAACACATCCTGGCGATCGACATTTCGTCGAAGATGATCGAGATCGCCCGGCGCAAAGCCGTGGGGGACAGGGCCGAAAACGTCACTTTCGAGCAGTCGACGATCGATAATCTCGACGCCGCCGACAGATCGTTCGACGCGGTCCTTGGGCTCAGCATCCTGCACCTGCTGAAAAACAAAGAGGACGCCATCGGCAAGGTCCACAGGATGCTCAAACCCGGCGGTGTGTTCGTCACCAGCACGGCCTGCCTCGGCGATACGATGAAGTTCTTCAAGGTCGTTGGACCGCTCGGGACGTTCCTCGGCCTGATCCCGTTGGTGCGAGTCTTCACCGTCAAGGAGCTGGAACACGCCCTGACCCAGGCCGGATTCGACATCGACTATCAGTGGCAACCGGGCAAAGGCAAAGCCGTCTTCATCGTGGCGAAGAAGGCCGCCTAGCAGGTGTCTCGTATCCACAACTGGAATCCCTGATCTGCGACGAACACGTGGCGGACCCATCTCGCCACGTGTAGGCTTGATCCGAATGCGGCAGGCTCCCCCAATCAGACCGGAGAACGCGCATGTTCAAACAGATCCTCGTGGGCGTCGACGGGTCGGAGTCCGCCCTGAAAGCGGTCACGCTGGCAGCTCAGCTATGCGCCGCCCACGATGCCCGGCTGCTTCTCGTGCACGTGGTCCAGCTGTCGGCCATCGCCGACCAGGTCCTCAAGATGAGCGCGACCGAGCATTTGAAAGAGAATCCCCAGACCATCCTGGAAAAGCTGAGTCAGGACGTGCTGAACCAGGCCCAGGCAAAGGCGGTCGAGGCCGGCGCGGCCGAGGATCACATTGAAACCGTCTCGAAAGACGGCGACCAGGCGCGGCAGTTGATCAAGGTTGCGAAGGACAGCAACGCGGACCTGGTCGTCTTGGGAACCCGCGGCCGGGGCCGCATGGAGGGACTGCTGCTGGGCAGCGTATCCCAGAAGATCGCCGCGCTGGCCCCCTGCCCCTGCCTGATCGCCCGCTAGATTCGCGCGGCCGACGGTCAGGCCATCTCCTTCTCGAACGGTTTTTCGGACAGACCGTCCTTTAGGGTCTGCAGGCGATCCTCGTACCGCCTCCAGGAGTCGATCGAGGACGAGTAGATCTTCTGGCGGACCTGATAGACGCTCGCGGTGCGTTTGATGTTCCGCGACTCGTGGAAGTTGAGGCAATCGGCGTGGAACGGCAGGCCGATGCAATCGAGCAGCCGCCGTGTCTCGCCTTCCGGGTCCGCGATGATCGACTCGTATCGCGCCTCGCAGACACCGCCAGGGATCACGTCGTACCAGTGCGCCATGACTTCGTCATGCAAGTGATGGAAGTGGGCAATTGTTTCCTGCCGGTAGGCATAGGGATGCAGGCCGGCGAACCAATTGCAGTAGATCGAAAAGCAGACGTCCATTGGATTACGCCGCGTGTGAACAAATCGCGCACCGGGCAGCATAAGCTTCACCAGGCCGAGATGAAGGAACTTCATGAGTTCCTTGTCCACGATCACAGGGAATTTCCGTGCCTCCGGATGCAGACCATCGAGATAGAGCGTTCCCAACTCCTCGAAAAAGTCGTCGGTGAACGCCGGGGTCTTTTCGGGATAGCCGGCCTCGCGCGCCCGGGTGAGGCAGGGCACGATGGCACAGGATTCGCCGATCGTCGTGGCGTCGGGATGGCTTCCGATGATCTGGGACACCAGCGTCGAGCCCGATCGCGGTAGTCCGACGACACAGACAATGCCCTTGCCGCGTTCCTCGTCCACGGCCCGCGCCAGCAGGGACGGTGTGAAGATCTGTTTCATGGTGGCGACGTGGGAATCGTCCACCGACCAGTCGTAGACCCGGTCGACCAGAGCGTTCGCCATTTCGAACCGTTCGATCGAGGCCTCGTGCTCGCCCGCCGACTTCAACGCCATGCCCAGCGCAAAAGCCGCGCCGCCGCGGTCCTCCTGCGCCACGGCCGGGTTGTCGACCGCCTTCTCGGCCAGGTCAAACAATCGGCTGCCCGGTTTGAGGCTCCTGTTGAGTGCTGCCAGAATGAACGGCGTGGCCACCAGGGGTCGGCTCTCCACAAGCCTTTCCGCCCACGCCAGCGCCTCTTCGAACCGGCCCAGTTCGCTCAGCGCCCGAACGCCCAGTTGCTCCTTGGTCGCGCGCAGCTCAGGCCGGTCGGGAACCTGCTCCAACGCCGCCATCGCCTCGTCCGGCTTGCCCGCCATGTAGGCGAGCTGCGCTTCGGCCAGCAGGATGTAACCGTCCTGGCGTTGTTCGGGGCGCACCGCGGTCAGGAGACCCGTGGCGGTCTCGAATCGTTCGGCGCGCGCCGCAGCCGTGATCAGATCGCCGCGCAGCGGCAGGCTGTCCGGCGCCATCTCCAGCCCGCGTTCGAACATGTCGAAGGCGGTATCCTGGTCGCCCTGCTTTGCCGCCTGGAAACCTTGTAGTTGCCAGATGGCAGGATGCGCCGCCGCGGTTGCAACGAGGTCCTTGACGATCGCGGCGGCCTGTCCGAAGTGCCGCGAAGACAGGAGATCTCGCGCTTCGCGGACCTGTCGGGCCTGCGGGGCCTTCAATCCGTCCAGCGGACAGCCGAACGTTGCTTCGGGGCCGAGGTCGCGACCGAGGGCGCGGCGCAGCAGGGTAACGGGCCGGCTCGCAACGGCCCCCAGTCGGGACCGGATGACCCGCCGCGCCATGGCCACCGCATCGGATTCCCCCTCCTCGGCCGCCAGCTTTAAACAGACCAGGGCGGCTTTCATGTTGTCGGGGTCGAGCATCAGGAGCCGCCGCAACGAGTCCAATGCCTGGCTCTTAGCACCGCTCTTGATGCAGGCATCCGCGTACCGGGCCCGCAGGGCGACCGAATTCGGCCGCATCATCAACGCCTTGGCGTAGACCGTCCGCGCGTTCTCGTGCTGTCCCGCGGCAGCCGCAGCTTCCGCCTCCTCAATCAGCTCATTGTAGCTCTTCATCAATGCCCCCTCCTTCCGGTGTGCGCGCAACAAGGACGCCCAGCGAAACCGCCGACGGGACTTCGACAGGCATCGTCAGACGTTCGCAGCTCCTCCTCTCCGCGCAATCAAGCGGCGGCGTTGCCGTTCCACAATGTCGATGGGCGGCGCCCAGGCCCCCTACCGGCCCACAGGGCGGGCCCGCATGATCGGGCTCTCCCGGCGGCGCCTTGCCGTACAACCGAGGGTATTACGCCGGTCTTAACAAAGATCTAAAGGAACCTTAACAGGGCCGGGGGGCGTTACGGCCCGGTCCGCACCGCCCGCACGCGGATATCCACATCCACCAAAGGATCGACAACCTTGTTGCCGTCCGAATCGCCAAGGCCGAGATCGAAATCGAGCCGGTCAAGCCGGACCGACGCCGTCATTTCGGCGCGGTCGCCCTCGATCCGCAACAAGAAGGGCAGGACGAGAGGAACGGTCCGGTCGCGAATCGTCAGCGTGCCTTCGGCCTGGTATCGGCCGTCGCCTTGCCGACGAAACGTATCGGCGCGGAACACTGCCGACGGAAAAGCATCTATGTGGAACCAGTGCACGGTCGGCGCGCGCTCGTCGATATTCCGAGCGCCGGTCGAAAAGCTGGCCATGTCGACCGTGACCGACACGCTACCGTCGGGCCGTTCCCCGGGTTCGAAGGCTATGCTGCCGGAAAACGACCCGAAGCGGCCCTGCCATTCGCTGCCGAACAGCAGACCCTTGATCTCGATCGCGCTGTCCGCGGAATCGATCTCCCATGTCGCCGCCGAACCCATGGCCGGCCACAGAAGGATGACGAAGACCGAAACGCCTGGCAGCATGCGCCTTAACACCGCGTCGCGGGAAATGAAGTGGTGTTTCATGGCGGCCAGGACGTGCAGCACGATCAACGCGACCAGGACCAGCGACAGGGTTTCATGCAGGGTTTCAAGCCGCTCGAACAGCGCTTCGTCCGGCACCAAAGGGTGCGGTATGGGGATCAACCCGAAGACGACGGTCGGGATGTTGATCGGCGCCGCCGAAACCATCATCCAGCCGGATACGGGCATCGCGACCAGCAGGCCATAAAAAAGCCAGTGGGTCGAGCGGGCGAGCCATCGTTCGTAGGCGGGCATGGAGGTGGGTGGGTCCGGAACCCGGTTGCCGAGGCGCCAGGCCAGCCGCACCAAGATCAGCGCGAGCACCGTCATGCCGATGGACTTGTGCAGCTGATAAAGCTGGAACTTACGCACGACGTCGTCTTCCAGCGCTTCGGTCATGACCCAGCCAAGCCCGATCATCGTCAGCACCAGGGCCGCGATGACCCAGTGAAGCAGCTTGTAGATTGCGCCCCAGTCGCGTTCGGTGCTGCGCCATTGCATGACATGGTCTTTCAACGGGGGTGTCCGCGCCCGCGCATGGTGACCGATCGGACCGTCCTGCGCCAGCCGCGTCTCCTCACTTAGCCTGTCATAGAAGTGCGGTGGGCGGCGGCTTTGTCAAACCGGGGATGTGGGACGCGCGTTGGGCGGCTGTGGGAAACCGGAAGCCTCAGGCGCGTTCGTGGAACTTGCCGACCGCCTCGGAAATCTCCGTCGCCAGGCCGGCGGCGTCTTCTTCGGGATTGAACCCCACCAGAATGGCCTCCGACAGGGGTTTCAAAAGCTCGATGTCCTTGGCGTCGGGCTTCTTGATGCTCTTGCGGATGGAACGGGCGACATTGATCATGGTCTGGCACAGCTCGGTGATGTGCTCGTAGTCCGTGCCTTCCATGCGCGCGCCGATATCCTCCGCGACGATCGACAGGCGATCCACATGTTCGGACGTGCGGGGCGTGATCTTGCCGCGGTCGAAGTCGGGCATGATCAGCTCGACGAGGAACGAGATCTGGAACGCGTTCCGCTTCAACCGTTGCTCGTTGATCTCTTTCTGGGCGTCCTCGATCATGTGATACAGCGTCGTCGGCTGCAGCGATTCGCCCAAAGCCTTGGCCCGCAGCGTGTTGGGCACGTCGATCATGCCGATGGTGGACTGGCGCGTGGGATCCTTGCGCCGGTCCGGACCGATATAGTCGCATGTCACCACGAACGGCTTGCGCCGGTCCACCAGGACGTCGATCCGATCGAACACCAGGCCGGGTGACAGCGGTTTGAGGATCAGGTCGTCTGTGCCGCAGTCCACGATGCGTTTGACGAAATCGCGCGTCGGCTCGGTCGCCGTCATGATGACGGGCACGAAGGGATTGATGCCGACCCGCTGATGACGGATGTTCTCAACCAGCCGGCAGGCGTCCCCGCGCCGGAAGGCCGTATCGAGGATGATCAGGTCGGGCGAGCGCCGCTCGATCCGGTCGACGATGTGGTCGAGCCGGTCGAAATCGTGAACGTTCTCGAATCCTTCACGCTGCAAGGCGTTGCGAATCTGCAGGCGCATATAGGCCTGCGGCTCGCCATACAGAATGTCGATCTTTTCCCGGTTCCCGCTTTCGATCGGCATGAGCCGAAGAATCCCTCGATTGCCCTTGTCGTACGCCGCGGTCGTTGGCGGCATGGGAGGCTTGCCTTTGCGAGTCCGGCGCGATCGCCCCGGATCCCGAACGCATGAAAAATGACCCTGAACAGGGCCGGTAGCAGGTCCGGACGGTAACCGCGAGAGGGCAAACAAAACCTTTACGGAGCGCCCGCGGGCACCCGGAAAAGCTTCGAATTCCACACGTTTCTAATGCAGTGCGCGCGGCTGGTAAGACTTCGTTCAGAATCACCCGCGAAATTCGCCGGCCCGGCAGCCTGGGGTTGCAAATCGGCGCAGGACGTTCATGCGTGTATGCCGGCCGCCCAACGCCCGACGCCTCTCACCCTCCAGGGAGCGGGGTAACGTCCTACGACGCCCGCTCTGCCTACGCGACAAGGCGGTCCCAGCGACCAGATGCCGGGCTTGCGAGCGGCTACATCTCCGTGCTTTTGGCACCGGCGATTGCCTGGGCCGCGGAAAGCCGCGCAATCGGCACCCGGTAGGGTGAGCAGGAGACATAATCCAGCCCCACGGATTCGCAGAAATTGATCGATGCCGGATCGCCGCCGTGCTCGCCGCAGATCCCCAGCTTGATGTTGGCTCTCGTCTTGCGACCGCGCTCGGCTGCGATGGACACCAGTTCCCCGACCCCCTCCTGATCCAGGCTCTCGAACGGATCGGTATCGATGATGCGCCGCCGCTCGTAGGTCGTGAGGAACTGGGCCGCGTCGTCGCGGCTGAGGCCGTAGGTCGTCTGCGTCAGGTCGTTGGTGCCGAAACTAAAGAAATCGGCGCTTTCGGCGATCTGACCGGCGGTCAGCGCCGCCCTCGGCAGTTCGATCATGGTGCCAATATGGAAGTCGGGCCGGGACCCTTTGGCCTCCGCGACCTCGTCCGCGACGCGTTCGATGATGCCGCGGAGGATATCCAGCTCCGCCTTGATCGCCACCAGGGGCACCATCACTTCGCACAGCACCGCCGAGCCGGTCTCCTTCTCGGCCTCGACCGCGGCCTCGAAAATGGCTCTCGCCTGCATTTCGCAGACTTCCGGATAGCTCAACAGCAGACGGCAGCCGCGATGGCCGAGCATCGGGTTCGATTCGTGCAGTTGGGCGACGCGATGGCGCACCCGCTCCAGACTGACGCCCGCTGCCTTGGCAACATCGGCGTATTCCTCGCGTGAACGCGGCAGGAACTCGTGCAGCGGCGGGTCCAGAAGCCGGATCGTCACCGGCAAACCCTGCATGATCTTGAACAGCGCCACAAAGTCCGCCCGCTGCATCGGCAAGATCTTTTCAAGCGCCGCGCGGCGTCCTGCTTCGTCCTCGGCCAGGATCATTTCTCGGACGGCAATGATGCGGTCGCCGTCGAAGAACATATGCTCGGTCCGGCACAGGCCGATCCCCTCGGCGCCGAACTGCCGGGCGGTCTCCGCGTCCAGCGGTGTTTCGGCATTGGCCCGGACCTTGAGGCGCCGGATCTCGTCGGCCCAGCGCATGATCTTCTCGAAATCACCGGACAGTTCCGGCTGCACGGTCGGCACCTTGCCGATGATCACTTCGCCCGCCGCGCCGTCCAGCGTGATCCAGTCCAACGCCTTGACGGTCGTGCCGCGGACCTTGAACTCGCCGGTCTCGTAATCCACCGAGATATCGCCGGCGCCGGCCACGCACGGGCGGCCCATGCCCCGCGCAACGACTGCCGCATGGCTGGTCATGCCGCCGCGGGTGGTGAGGATTCCCTGGGCAGCATGCATGCCGTGAATGTCTTCCGGGCTGGTCTCCACCCGGACCAGGATGACGTTGGCGCCTTCCGCGGCGCGCGCCTCAGCCTCGTCGGCGGTGAACACCACCATGCCCGACGCGGCGCCCGGCGATGCAGGCAATCCCTTGGCGATCACCTTGCGTTCCGCATCGGGATCCAGCATCGGATGCAGCAGCTGGTCCAGCGACTGCGGCTCGATCCTTGTCACCGCGGTCTGCGCGTCGATCAGGCCTTCCTCGACCATGTCGACGGCGATCTTCAGCGCAGCCGACGCCGTGCGTTTGCCGGTCCGCGTTTGCAGCATGTAAAGCTTGTTGCTCTGGACGGTGAACTCGACGTCCTGCATGTCGTTGTAATGATGCTCGAGCTTGTGGCGGATGCCGTCGAGCTCCTGGAAAAGCGTCGGCATCACCTCTTCCATCGACGGCAGCTTCGAACCCTGGGCGTTCGTGGCCTTGACGGTCAGTTGCTGGGGCGTGCGGATGCCGGCGACGACATCCTCGCCCTGGGCGTTGATCAGGAACTCGCCATAGAAATAGTTCTCGCCGGTCGCCGGGTCGCGGGTGAAGGCAACGCCCGTGGCGCAATCCTCGCCCATGTTGCCGAAGACCATGACCTGGACGTTGACGGCGGTGCCCCAGTCTTCGGGAAAGCCGTGCAGCTTGCGATAGGTGACCGCGCGCGGTGTCATCCAGCTGCCGAAGACCGCGCCGACCCCGCCCCACAGCTGTTCGGTGGGGTCGTCCGGGAACGGCTCGCCCAGTTCCTTCTCGACCAGCGCCTTGTACTCACCGACCAGCTCTTCCAGCCCGGCGGCGTCCAGATCGGTATCCAGCGTGACCCCGAAATCCTGCTTCTTGTAGTCCAGCAGTTCCTCGAACAGGTGATGTTCGATGCCCAGGACGACGCCGCCATACATCTGGATAAAGCGGCGGTAGCTGTCCATGGCGAAGCGACGGTCGCCCGATTTCTTGGCCAGGCCTTCGACGGTCTCGTTGTTGAGGCCCAGGTTGAGGACCGTGTCCATCATGCCCGGCATGGAAACCCGGGCGCCCGAGCGCACCGACAGAAGAAGCGGATTGTCGCGGTCGCCGAACTTGGCGCCCATCTGCTCTTCCAGCGTCTTGACCGCCTGCAGGACCTGGTCCTGCAGCGCGTCGGGATAATGGCGGTTGTTTTCGTAGAAGGCGGTGCAGACTTCCGTCGTGATGGTGAAGCCCGGCGGCACAGGGAGACCGATACTGCTCATCTCGGCAAGGTTCGCGCCCTTGCCGCCCAGCAGGTTCCGCATGCTTGCCCCGCCGTCGGCCTTGCCGTTACCAAAACTGTAAACCCACTGATGTTGCTGTTGAGCGTCGGTCATGGTCATGATCCCACCCCTTGTGGCGCCAGAGAAATGCCCCCTACACGGCGCCGATTATGAAAACTCCCGCCCGCAATCGCTTTGACTAGAATCAACCCTCCACTTGGGAGAAGTCGGCCACGGTGGTCATCACGTCGCGAATTCGCGAAAGCAGCTTCAGTCTGTTCGCACGCAGCGCATCGTCGTCGTCGTTGACGGTGACGTCGTCGAAAAAAGCGTCGACCGGTCCGCGCAGCGAGGCCAGCGCGCCCATAGCGGCGGCGAAATCTTCGTCCTCGGTTGAGCCGCCGGCGTGCGCCTGGGCCGCCGCCAGCGCGTCGTACAGGCGTCCTTCCTCGGGCTGAACGAAGATTCCCTTGTCCGGCGCGTCGGCATAGCTGAGCGAGTCGCGCTTCTCTTCGATACGCAGGATATTGGCGGCGCGCTTGTAGGCGGTCAGCAAGTTGGCACCGTCGTCGGTGTTCAGGAAGTCCGACAGCGCGTCCACCCGCGCCAACAGACGGACCAGGTCGTCTTCGCCTTCCAGCGCGAACACCGCCTGAATCAGATCGTGCCGCGTGCCCTTGTCCCGCAGCGCCACGCGCAGCCGATCCACGAAGAAGGAACGCAGATCCGGCAGGCGAATGCCGTCTTCCTCTTCGACCGCGTGTCCGGTCTCGGAGGCGTCGGCCATGACGGTCTCCTTCAGCCCGGCAACGGTTTCCACGTAGAGCCGGGCTGACGTCCGTACGGCCTTACCGAGCTTCATTCGGATGCCGTTCTCCAGGATCAGCCGGATCACCCCGAGCGCCGCGCGCCGGAGCGCGAAAGGATCCTTCGAACCGGTCGGGGTCTCGCCGATCAGCCAGAAGCCGGCGAGGGTATCGATCTTGTCGGCCAGAGAGACGGCAACCGAGACCGGGTCGGACGGGCACATGTCGTTGGGCCCGAGCGGCGAGTAATGCTCTTCGATCGCCCGGGCGACCTCCGGGCTCTCGCCGTCGTTCAGCGCATAGTGCTTGCCCATGACGCCCTGGAGCTCGGGGAACTCACCGACCATGCCGGTCACCAGATCAGCCTTGCAGAGACGGGCGGCGGACCGGATGCGGTCCCGGTCGGCGCCGGGGATGCGTTTGGAAATCTGAACCGCCAGCGCCTCGATGCGGTCGATCTTCTGGTCCAGCGTGCCCAGGCGGGCGTGAAAGACGATGTCGCGCAGCGCCGGCACGCGGTCCGCCAGCGGCGTCCGGCGGTCCTGATCCCAGAAGAACTTGGCGTCGGACAGACGGGCCCGAAGGACCCGTTCATTGCCGTCGACGATGTTCCGGTCGCGCGGACCTTTGGGCATGTTGGCCGTCATGGCGAAACGCGGCGCCAGCGCGCCGTCTGACGTTTGCAGCGCGAAATAGCGCTGGTGGCTGCGCATGGAGGTTGTCAGGACCTCGGGCGGCACTTCCATGAAAGGTTCGTCAATCGTCCCGATCAGCACGTGCGGCCATTCCACCAGGCCGGCCACTTCGTCCAGCAGCGCCGGATCGTCCTTGACCGCCAGCCCCTCACCTGACGCGGCCGCCTGCATCTGCTCGGCGATCATCGCCCGCCGCCGCGCCGGATCCAGGATCACGTGACGCTCTGCCAGGCCGGCCTCGTAGTCGGCGAAGCCGGTGACGGCGAACGGTTCGGGCGCCAGGAAGCGGTGGCCGCGGGTCTCGTCGGAAAAAGCAAGCGTACCGCCGCCAAGATCGAGCGCCCCTTCCAGCGGTCTGCCATCGAACACCGCCAGGATGCTGTGCAATGGCCGTACCCAGCGCCGCTGATAGCCGGCAAACCGCATGCTCTTGGGCCAGTTCAAGCCGTCGATAGCCGACCCGATCAACTCAGGCAGAACCTCGCGGGACGGCTGTCCGGCGACCGACCTGACCACGAACCAGACCGGCCCTTTCGGGGTCTCGCGCTGTTCGCAGTCGTCCAGGCTGTCGACGCCGGCCGCGCGCAGGAAGCCCTGCACGGCCTGGTCGGGCGCGCCCACCTTCGGCCCTTTGCGCTCCTCGGTCCGGTCCGCCTGCCTTTCCGGCAGGCCGTCGATCGCCACGGCCAGCCGCCGGGGCGTCGAGAAGGCCCTGGTCGCGCCGAACGCCAGGTTGGCTTCTCCGAGACCGTCGCACAGGAGCCGCAACAGGTCGTCCGCCGCGCGGCCCTGCATGCCCGCCGGAATTTCTTCCGAAAAAACCTCGACCAGCAGTTCGGGCATGCCTAGAGGTGCCCCCTGTCCTGCAGCCAGGTCTCGGCGCACTGCTTGGCCAGAGCCCGGACCCGGCCGATATAGGCCTGCCGTTCCATCACCGAGATCACGCCGCGAGCATCCAGCAGGTTGAACAGGTGGCTCGCCTTCAGGCACTGGTCATAGGCGGGCAGCGGCAGCTTGCGGACGATCAGGGCACCGCATTCCGCTTCCGCGTCCCGGAACTGGCGAAGCAGGACGTCCGTATCGGCAAACTCGAAATTGTACTTGGAATACTGCACCTCGGCGCCGTGATAGACATCGCCGTAGGACACGCCGGCCCCGTTGAAGTCCAGGTCGAAGACGTTCTCCACGCCCTGGACGTACATGGCCAGCCGCTCCAGCCCGTAAGTGAGTTCGGTGGAGACGGGATCGCAGTCGATTCCGCCGACCTGCTGGAAATAGGTGTACTGGCTGATTTCCATGCCGTCGCACCAGACTTCCCAGCCCAGACCCCAGGCGCCCAGCGTCGGGCTTTCCCAGTCGTCCTCGACGAAACGGATGTCGTGCTCCAGCGGGTCGATGCCGATCGCGCGCAGGCTGTCCAGATAGAGTTCCTGGCTTTCCGTCGGCGACGGTTTGAGGATCACCTGGTACTGGTAGTAGTGCTGCAGCCGGTTGGGGTTTTCTCCGTAACGCCCGTCGGTCGGTCGCCGCGACGGCTGCACATAAGCCGCGTTCCAGGGGTCCGGGCCCAGTGACCTCAGCGTCGTCGCCCAGTGAAAAGTGCCCGCCCCGACCTCCATGTCGTAGGGCTGCAGGATGACGCAGCCGCGATCGGACCAGTACCGATGCAGCTTCATGATGATGGATTGAAAACTGTCGTCCGCGGCCATGGGGTGGGACCGGTCCTGAAAGGCGTTACCCGGCGAATGGTGCGGCGCAAAGTAGCGATGGCGTTCGCGGGAATCAACCGCGCAGCGCGCCTTTCCGAACAGCCCGCGTCAGACGCAGGTGTGCTCGCTTCCCTCGGGAATGTACGCCTTGCAGCGTGGGCATTGCACCATGTCCTCGACGGCGTCCATGGGCGCGCCCTTTTCACGCTTGAACCGCTTGAAGCGGGCGGCAAAACCCTGGTTGACGCCGGCCGGCTTGGCGCCGGCGGCCTGCCGGCGCGAGAGGAACTTGAAGCCGTACCAGACCGCGCCGATGATCAGCGCGAGCACGAGCAGCTTGGTCAGGGAAAAACCGAACATCCCCGTTGTTTAGGGGCGCGGCCCCGGAGGGTCAAGCGCGGGAGCGCCAATGATGGGCGGCACCATCCCGCGTCGGGATGTGCCTCACCCCCACCCCGACCCGCCCCCGTCAAGGGGGCGGGAGCGCGACGCGGTGGGCTCGAAGAAACAGCCCTCCCCCCTTGTGGGGGAGGGTTGGGAGGGGGGCGGCGCCTAGAGCCCCAGCCGCGCCCACCAGAAGCGGGTTTCCGCGGCCGACAGCAGCCCTTCGGCGATCCCATCGCCAAGGCCCAGCCCGGCCGGCTCCAGGCCCGACAGGCCGAGCCGGCGCCGGAACAGCCCCTTGGGCTTCTCGATCAGCCGCAGCCGGACCTTGTCGCCGTAGAGCGCCTTCGTGACCGAGCGGACGTCGCCGATCTCGTCGATCAGCCCCAGGTCCCGCGCCTTGCCGGCGGTCCAGAACTGGCCAGAGAACACGGTCCGGGCGGCGCCCGTGAGGCGCTCGCCCCGGCGCTCCTTAACCCAGTCCTTGAACTGGGCGTGGATATCGTCCTGCAAGCTTTTAAGGCGTTTGATGTCGGTGGCGTCTTCGGGCTTGAAGGGATCGAGCTGTGATTTGGACTCGCCGGCGGTATAGACGCGCCGTTCGACGCCGAGCTTCTCGATTGCCTGGTCGAAGCCGAACCCGGCGGAGATGACCCCAATGGAGCCGATCACGCTGGCCGGTCGCGCATAGATGGTGTCCGCCGCGCAGGCCAGCCAGTAGCCGCCCGAAGCCGCCGCATCCTCGCAAAAGGCCAAGACGGGAATGTCCTTCTCTTCGGCCAGCTGGCGTACCCGTCCGGCGATCAGGTCGGATTGTACCGGCGAGCCGCCGGGCGAATTCACCACCAGCGCCACCGCCTTGAGACGCGGCAGCCTGAAGGCGGTTTCGATCGGGCCGGCCAGGTCCGTGAGGGACAGGCCGCCGGAGGCCCGGCCGAACCGTCCGGCCCCGATGACTCCGGTCAGGCGTAAAACGGCGACGTTGGGCGCCCGCTCGATGCGGTCGGCCAGCCGGTCGCCGATCCAGGGCAGGTTTCTCAGCCAGCCGCGCTTCGGCTGTTTTTGGGTCTGTTCCATAATGCGCCTAGATAGGCACGGCATGCCTGCACGGCAAGCGCTGCGTCGTCGCGGGGCACTTTTCGGCTGTCCCTCACCCTTCGAGACGGCGCTTCGCGCCTCCTCACCCTTCGAGACGGCGCTTCGCGCCTCCTCAGGGTGAGGAGAATGGATATGCCCTCATCCTGAGGAGCGAGCGCGCGTCTCGAAGGATGGGAGGGGGAATGCGTGCGTCAGCCGAAGGTGATGCGCAGGTCGGTGATGTCGACGGCGGGGAAGTTGTTGATCTTAACCTCGATGGTCACGCCGTCGCGGGCCAGGTTCGAGCCGAACGAGCCAACCACCGTGTTGCCCGAGGTCACCGCGGTGTCGATGAAGGCATCATTTGACGGGGCGCCGTATTCGTTCATCGAGATGACGATGTCGCCGGCATCCTTGTCGTCCATGAAGCTGCCGTTGGCGAAGGTCCCCTCGAACTCGATCGTGAAGCGACCGAAATAGACATCCCTCTCGGTCGTGAAGTCGAACTCATAGACCTTCTGATCGTGAAGGATCCGGTGCTCGGGGAACTCGTTGGAGGTCAGCGCCGTGGTGACCATGTCGCCGCGGGTGCCGTTGGTCTCGTCGTAAGCGATGACGCTCAGATAGTCGATCTCGCCCTTGCCGCCGCTGACGTAATTCAGCTGCTGATACTCGGCGTAGGTAAGTTCGTGGGCCGTGTTGGCGGCCAGCGTCGTGCCGTTGAGATCCAGATGGCCGGCCGGCGCCTTCAGCGCGTTGTCGCCGTCCTCGGAGGAATCGCGATGGGCGTTGTCCAGACGCACCAGCACCTTCTCCGGCGTTCCGGCCAGGGTCTCCAGAAGCAGATCGTCGGTCGACATCGTGTCGTTGGGCGTCACACCGATGCGCGGCGCGTTCATGAAGGTCAGGCCGCTGCCGCTGGTATAGCCGTCCAGGGTGTTGCCGAAGATTTCGGTTTCGGTGGGCCGGGCGTCCACCGAGGTATTCTTGTTGACGAAGATCTCGCCGTCGTCGTCCGGCTGGAACTTGGCGTTCAACTCCTCGAGGATTTCCTGGGCGCGCTTCTTGAGGTCCCGCTGAGGCGTGTCATTGTCGTTCAGCCGCCGCAGTGCCTTGGCATAGCCCGGCAACCGGTCGTCGAGCGTTTCCTGGGAGCGCTTCTGGAAACCTTCGATCGTCTGCTGCTGGATCAGCAGGTTCTTCTGATCGATGACGTTCTCCAGCGGCGTGAACAGGTTCAAAGCCGTGGTGGTGGAAAAGCCGGGTACTTTGGCTTCCTTGAGCGTCGTCGGGTTGACGAATCCCTTGGGGGCCAGGGTCTGGGTGAGAACGTTCGCCAGGGTAACCATACCCAACGAACCGACTCCAGGAATGCGTACCATCGTTTTGGCCTTTCTGGCGTTGCATGTTGTCCCGGCGGGACCTACGCAAGCTTCGTGCCTCTTTCTAGGGCTTGACGATTGTACACGCTCTGGAGAATTTTTTCAATAATTTCAATTGGTTAACGGAATATTGCCAGCCCCGCGCAACACCGCCTCGGCAGCCGCCGTGTAGGCACCTTCGGGCTCGTGCAAGACCAGACCCGGCAATAATGTCACCCCGCCTTTCAGCCCCTTGCGGGCCGCGACGATCACCCGCTTGGCGGGCCGGCCGGCCTTGGGCCAGAGCGGCAGGATCCGGATGTCGCCTGCCGCCGCGCCCAGCGCCGCCAGGATCTCGTGCAGCCGGTCGGCCCGCTGGACCAGGGTCAGCCCGCCCCGGGGCTTGAGCCGGCTGAGCCCGAACTCGATCCAGGCCGCCAGATCTGCCTCCCCCTCGACACCGGCGACGGCCCTGCCCGGATCGGGCGACGGGTCGGCCCGGTCCGCGGACAGGTAGGGCGGGTTTGCCATGACCTGGTCGAAGCCGTTGCCCGGAACCGCCGGCGGCGGGCGCAGCAGGTCGCCGGCCGCCACGGTGAACCGCTCTGCCAGACCGTTGGCCGCCGCGTTGGCGCGCGCCAGGGCGGCCAGATCCGGTTGGAGTTCCAGGCCGGTGACATGGCCCGCCGGCTCACGGGTCGCGTAGCACAGGGCCGCCGCCCCGACCCCGCAGCCGATATCCAGAACACGGCCGTCGGATCCCACCGCCGGTACCGCAGCCGCCAGCAGAACCGGATCGATGGCGGTGCGATAGCCGGCCGCCGGCTGTTCCAGCGCCACCCGGCCGCCCAGCAGCGTGTGCGCCGTTGTCTCCCGTCCGGGCCCGCTCACCAGTGTTCCTTTGCATTCTCGAGGATCCGGGCCGCCCGCGGGTGGTCCTCGTCGGCGACCATCAGGCGCCGCGGCAGGACGCCCAGCGAGCCCTCGACGATACTGGTGTGGGTGTCCAGCACCAGCGCCTCGATGCCGGCGTCCGCCAGCAACGCCGTCAGGAATGACAGGCGCACGGGATCGTTGGTGCGAATCAGCTCTTTCATGACTCCTGCTCGGCCGTTGCGGACACCGGGCGCGGCACTTTGCCTATTTTGACAAGGCGTTGCGATCTTCTATGCTCTTTCGGGGAGGTCAAGATGGGAGTGCCGATTCGTGGCGGTTGTCGTCAGTCTCAACAAGGGTAAGCCGGAAAAACCGAACCTCGATCGGCTGACCGCGCTCGTGTCCGAGGACATGCGCAAGGTCAATCAGCTGATCCTGGACAAGATGCAGAGCCCGGTCGATATGATCCCGCAGCTTGCGGGTCACCTGATTGCGGCCGGCGGCAAGCGCCTGCGGCCGATGCTGACCCTGGCGGCGGCGCAACTTTGCGGCTATCGCGGCGAGCGGCATCTGGGCCTGGCGACGTGCGTGGAGTTCATCCACACCGCCACCTTGCTGCACGACGACGTGGTGGACGAATCCGAGCTGCGGCGGGGCCGGGAAAGCGCGAATGCGCTGTTCGGCAACCAACCGTCGGTTCTGGTGGGGGATTTCCTGTTCAGCCGTGCCTTTCAGCTGATGGTGGAGGACGGCTCGCTTCAGGTGCTGAAGATCCTGTCCGACGCGTCGGCCGTGATCGCCGAAGGCGAGGTCATGCAGCTGATGACCGCCAACGATACCCAGACCTCCGAGGAAGCCTATCTGAAGGTTATCCGCTCCAAGACCGCGACTTTGTTCGCGGCCGCCGCCCAGATCGGCGCGGTCGTGGCGGACCGCCCGCGGCTGCAGGAAGATGCGCTGGAAAGCTATGGCATGAATCTGGGGATCGCCTTCCAGCTGGTGGACGACGTGCTGGACTACTCGGCGCACCAGGCCGAGCTCGGCAAGACGGTGGGCGACGATTTTCGCGAAGGCAAGGTGACGCTGCCGGTCGTGCTGGCCTGGCGTCGGGGATCGGAGGAAGAGCGCCGATTCTGGCGTCGGACCATCGAGGACGAGGTCCAGGTCGAGGGCGATCTGCAGCAGGCGATCGCTTACATGGACAAGCATGGCGCGCTCAAAGATACGATCGAGCGCGCCCGGCACTACGGCGCCATCGCCCGCGACGCGCTGGGCGTATTCCCCGAGAACGAGGCGCAAATCGCCATGCGCGAGGTGATCGACTTCTGCATCGAACGCGCCTACTGAGGCCGTCGCCGCCGCTCGCCCGGCAGCGCGCGCCGGGCTAGACTGAAATCATGGATCCCTGCCCGGTCGGCCTGCGCGGCATCGTGCCCAGCCTCAACACGCCTTTGCGCGATGACGGCACTGTCGACACCGACAGTCTCGCGCGTCTCGTCGAGCACGTCATCGACACCGGCTGCAGCGGCATGCTCGCGCTGGCCGTGGCAAGCGAAGCGGCAAATCTGCCCGGGCGGGAGCGAGACCGTATCGCGGAAACGGTGGTCGCGCGCGCCGACGGGCGGCTGCCGGTGATCCTCGGCGCGATCGCGCCGGACCAGCAAGGGCGCGTCGCGGGCGCGGCGCGGGCCCGGTCGCTGGGCGCCGATGCGGTGTTGGCGCAACTGCCGCTAGACGCGACGGCCGGCGCCCGCGCCCGCATGCTGCACGAAATCGCCGCGGCCGGGCCGCCGCTGTTGATGCTGCAGGATCTGGACTGGCACGGCCCGGGACTCCCGGTCGATGAAATCGCCGCGCTATTTGCGGCGGAGCCGCGCTTCGGCTGTCTGAAAGTGGAGGTCGTGCCCGCGGGGCCGAAATACGCCGCCGTGCTGGCGGCGACGGAAGGCCGGCTGCATGTGAGCGGCGGCTGGGCGGTGGGGCAGATGTTGGATGCGCTGGCTCGTGGTGTGCACGCCTTCATGGGCACCGAACTGGAAACCGTCTATGTGGCGATCCGCAAGCTCCACGGGTCCGGCGACCGCGACGGCGCCCGGGCGTTGTTCGAAGCAGCCCTGCCGGTGCTCGCGTTTGCCAACCAGCATATCGATGTGAGTATTCGGTTCCTGAAAATGCTGCGGCACGCCAACGGGATCTTCTCGACCGACCGATGCACGCCGGCTATCCCCGGCTTCGATGTCGTCCAGGCGGCGGAAGCCCGTCGGTTGATCCCTCAAGCCCAGGCGCTGATCGCCCGGGCGGAGCGGATCCTGCGGGAAACCGAAAACACGTCCACGCGGCGGGACTGACCCCCCTTACCCGGCTCGTGCCAGAGATCCTCATCCTTCGAGACACTCGATCCGCTCGTTCCTTGAGGCAAGAGGACACCCCAAAACAATTCCTCAGGATGTGGACGCACAGGAGGATTCCTCATGCTGAGGCGCGCCCGGAGGGCGCCTCTCGTAGCACAAGGAACGTGGTGACTCAGTAGCCGGAGATGTACTGCTTCAGGGCGTCGGCTTCGAATTCGAGTTCGCCGAGACGGCTCTTCACCAGATCACCGATACTGATGACGTGCACGAGCGTGCCGTCCTGCATCACCGGCAGATGCCGGAACCGGCCCGCCGTCATCCGGCCCATCAGGGCGTCGACCGCGTCGTCCGGCGTGCAGGTCTGCACCTCGGTGGTCATCAGACTGGAAACCGGCGCGTCCAGCAAGCTCGCGCCGCGCTGGGCCAGCCCGCGGACAATGTCACGCTCGGAGATGATTCCAACGAGCTGTCCGTCGGCGCCGGTCACGACCGCCGCACCTATTCCTTTTTCGGCCAGCAGCTTCGCCGCATCGCCAATCGTCGCATCGGCGCCGGTGCCGACGACGTCTCCAGTCTTGTTCCTCAGAATATCGGCAACATTCATCGCCTGGTTTCCTCCAAGAAAGACGGCTCGGACCGGCGTGCTCGCCTTAGGGTTGTTTCTCTGTCGCCCGATTGCCGCCAGCAACGGTCAATTATCGCCAATCGCCGGTTCCCTGGCAATCGCTGTTCGGTCCGGCCGCGACTTATGGTTAAAAAGACGAACCGGGCTGTTGCAGGAAAAGTTCTTCCTCGTCTGTGCTGGCCCGCCCGAGAACGGCGTTGCGGTGCGGGAACCGGCCGAACCGCTCGATGATCTCCAGGTGACGCTTCGCGAAATCGTGCGGGCCGTCATCGTCGAAGTCGCTCATCTTGTCGACGCACAACCTCTGGTCATCAAGATCTTCCGAATGCATCAGCGGCATGTAGAGGAACATACGCTCCTTTTCGGCCAGCGTCCGGTCGTCGTCCCTGGCCAGCGCCTGGCGCACCAGGTCGACCGTCTTCTGGTCGAACGCAAAGGCGCGCCCGTCATCGCGGAACAGATTGCGCGAGAACTGGTCGAGGATCAGGATCAGCGCCAGGCAGCCGCGCGGCGTCGCCGCCCAGCCGTCCAGCGCCCCGGCGCAGGCCTGGTCGTGCAGTGTTGCGAACCGGGTCCGGATCGTCGCGTCGAACGCCGCGTTCTTTTTGAACCACTGTTCCGCGTCGCACTCGACGTACCAGAAATCGAGCACTGTTTGTGCTTCCGGCGGCAACGCCGCCTGTTCCCCCTCGTCGCTCATGCCCACACTATGCCACAGGGAAAACCGAACTCGCGAGAAGCGGGATCATGTGCGTCTTGCGCGCCGTCGCACCCGGCGTTATAAGCCGCTCGCACCAGAGCAAACGGAGTGTAGCTCAGCCTGGTAGAGCACCGTCTTCGGGAGGCGGGGGCCGCAGGTTCAAATCCTGCCACTCCGACCATTTCCTCTATTATTTCCAGTCACTTGCATTTCAGGCGTGGCTTTCACAAGTTCACACCTACGCTACGACCGCGCCGTTATTCATATGAAAGGGTAATGTCGCTTTAGTTTCATGCGCATGACCGAGTATTTGGCCCTCACTGGTCACCGTCTTCGGAAAGGCTGGGGCCGGTAGCAAAACAGAATCCCCGCAGCGTTAGTGCTAGAGGCGCGATACGCCTCTTAGCTCACCTTCAATGAGTCTGGTTCCGACCCAAATGCTACTCTTCCTCACTACTCATCTATCACGTTTGGCGTTCGCAGTGATCCAGCTGCGCCGGACTTCGCCTGCCGTGAGGTAGCTGTTGTGTCGAATGCACGCACATGATCAGAACCGTTCAAATAAACATCGGACTACTGGCAGTATTTGTCCTCCTCCTAGAGGGAATCTTTGGGCATTGGTTTTCAGAACGGCCTGCACTGCCCTACCACGTGCCTCGCAACGACTATTATGAGATGGAAGTCCGCGACCTTTATCCCGGCAGGGACAAGGTTACCTACAGCCGTGATCAGTGGGGCCTACGCGGCAGCTTCGGGACGCCTGGCAACGTGCACGTGTTGACGATCGGCGGCAGCACCACCGATCAGTTCTATATCGACGACTCCGAGACATGGCAGGAGCAGATGATGCGGCAGTTCGCTGAGAGCGGGCTGTCGTTGCCTGTCGCCAACGCGGGCCTCGACGGCCAATCGAGCATCGGCCACATTCTGGCGATGCAGGCGTGGCTCTCGCAGATCCCAGGTCTCAGGCCGAAGATCGTGCTATTTCTGGTCGGTTTGAACGATATTGCGGTAGAGGCTCGTGAGAAGTCCGACGCTATCCTCGCTGACACGCCGGTGAAATCGTTTGCCGCCCAAATTGCCGACCGCAGTGCGATCTGGCGACTGTACCGGGCGATTCGCGGCGCGCTTGCGGCGCATCGATACAAGCTCGCCCATGGGTCCTGGACTGTCCCTCCTGATGTTAAATGGTCACGTATTGACAAGACCATTTCAGTTGAACGCAGACGCCTGCTAGATGCTTACGCAAAGCGACTTCATCACCTAGCGCAGCTAACCTTTGATTGGGGTGCGCAGCCAGCGTTCGTGACGCAACCGAGGATGGACTCGAGACCTGATGGCGACGACGGTTTTCTAGTGGTCGACGGCAATGAATCCGCCCGATTGACAGTGCTGTACAACCTTCGGACCATCGCAACGTGCCGCTCGATTGCCGGCGCCATGTGCCTAGACCTTGCCGCCGACTTGAGGTTCACGCCTGAGGATTTCTATGACTCTGCTCACTATACTCCGACCGGGGCACGTAAGATTGGAGTCCATCTTGCAGAAGAGATCATGCTTCGATCCGGAAGCCAGGAAACCCGCATGACCCCTCACTAGCCGGTTCCGATGTCTCTTCAACCAAACGCCGACCAACTCTAATCAACCTCAACGCGATGGATTCTCGGCGGAGCAGCCTGCCGGGGTCGACGAATAGGATCGACAATGGGCCAGGATGCTTGTGTGGTGTCCCGTTCCTGTTGCCGTAGCTCTTGCCCAGCCCCCCATTGATCTAACGACGTGGAGCAACAAAGTGTGCAACTGGGTTGTCCAACAATGTCCGCTACTGGCAAAAAACTGACAGGAACTAGATCGCCAGACCTTGCCACGAGGTGTGAGAGTTTCACCCCATCCTTGTCGGCCTCGGCTAACCTTGACCTGGGCCGAAACCTCGCGGCTAAAGGAGTCAGCAGACGTCAGAGAACGCCAACAGACGCGGAACACGTCAAGAATTGTGAGCGAACAAACCATATTGCACCATTTTCGGGAGGCGGGGGCCGCAGGTTCAAATCCTGCCACTCCGACCAGTTTCAGGGGAAGTCTCAGGGGGTCGCGCATGCGGCCCCTTTTGTTGTCGGGCCGTGGCGCGTGCGGGCAGGCAACGCAGTGCAAAATCGTGCTAGGCACCCCATATTCGTGGTGTCCGGTGACGCACTAGAAAGGGACGGACCGATGCTGAAACGCGCAGGTGTGATTGTGGCTGCTCTTCTCCTGGCGTCCGGGGGCGCGTTCGCCCAGAACGCCGCCAAGAGCCCGCTTGAGCGGCTTTATACCGAGACACCCAAACGCGGCGCGACGTCGAGCCCGATGGCAAGCCAGCGCGGCACTCTGCCTGCGGAGCGCCCGGAGCAGGTCCGGCGGGGGGGATCGCCCCTGGAACGGATTTACGGACCCCGGTCGAGCGGTGGTCGCAGCACCGGCGGCGCGGCGCCGAACCGCGCCTCCAGCCTCGGCACCGGATCCCGGGCGACGGGGCTACAGCGGGCGCCGGGCGCGGGTCAGCCATCCTCCAGCGGCACCGGCACCGGTCCGCGGCGGCTGGGCTACGGCGACGTCACCAACCAGGTGGGCCCCAACTACCGGTCCCAGCAGGGGCTGGGTCCCCAGCGCGGACCGACCGTGTTCCGCAGCGGCGGCCGCGGCGTCGGCGGCGGCCGACGGTAGCGCCAGACGACCCGAGCGACTGCGCGAGCCTTCTAGAGAGCGTCTGACGCCTGCTCACCCTTCGAGACGGGCCTCCGGCCCTCCTCAGGGTGAGGATGGTTTTGGGTTCAGGGTCCTCATCCTGAGGAGGCCGCGCAGCGGCCGTCTCGAAGGATGAGGAGTCACCGCTGCCGCCCCTTGACATTTCTCCATTTTTGGAGTATTTTTCCTCCTATTATGGAAGATACTGCCGGCGCCCTCACATACCCCGACACCCTCTACAGCCCCGGCCCTGCCGTGGATCTGGGCGACGCGCGCGAACAGGCGCGCCTGAGCGGCCCGGCCCTGAAGGCTTTCTTCCGGGTCATGGAGGCGTGGGGCGTGCGCGACCGCGAGGCGAAACGGCTTTTGGGCGGCGTCTCGAACGGCCGTTTCTACGCGCTGAAACGCGACGCCGGCGCCCGGACGCTGTCGGTCGACGAGCTCACCCGCGTGTCGCTGGTGGTCGGCATCTACAAGGCACTGCACATCCTCTACGACGAGACACTGGCGGACCGCTGGATGGGGCTGCCCAACAAGAACCGCCTGTTCGGCGGCCGCCCGGCGCTCGATTACGCCGCCGAGGGCGGCATCGCCGGGCTGATCCTGGTGCGCCGTTTGCTGGACGCAAGGCGGGGTTTCCTCGCGTGACGCCAGCGGTCGCCGCGATCGACCGGCGCGGCACCCACCGTCTGATCCCGGCAAAATACAGCGACGGCAGCGTCCTCGAACCGCTCGCCGACACGCCGGAGGAACTGCAGGCGATCTTCGACCTGGACGGCGCCACCAACGAACGTCTGCGCGGCGAGCAGGCGGGCCTGGCGGGGATCCTGCCCGAGGAGCTCGTCTGGGGCGTTCACCACGAGCGGATCATTCGGGCCGCCTACCTGCACCCGCACCCGCAGGGCGCGCGCTTCAACGGTCCGGACCGCGGCTGCTGGTACGCCGGCTACGCCCAGACGACCAGCATCGCCGAGGTGAGCTTTCACAAGACCGTCGAGCTTCTGGAAATAGATGTGCTGGAACAGACGATCCAGTACGACGACTACCTGGCCGACTTCAACACGACCTTCCATGACCTGCGCGACGACAGCCGGTTCGAAGACTGCCTGGACCCCGGCTCCTACACCGCGTCCCAGCGGCTGGCGGCTGGCCTGTTGAAGGAAGACTCCAACGGCGTCGTCTATCCCAGCGTGCGCCATCCGCGCGGCACCGTGGTCGGCTGCTTTCGCCCGCCGCTGGTGCAGAACGTGCGCAAGGGCGAGACCCTGACCTTCATCTGGGAGGGCGAGACGACGCCGCGGGTGGAGCGCGGCGGCTAGGCCCCTTATCCTTCGAGACGCGGCCTACGGCCGCTCCTCGAGGCATGAGGGGCAACAGACCATTCCTCATCCTGAGGAGGGCGCGAAGCGGCCGTCTCGAAGGGTGAGGAGGCGCGTCGAGGCCGTTACGTCCCCTGCCCCGCCAGCGCCCGGCCCAGGGCCCGGCCACTGTCGAACGCGGCTTCCACCCGCGAGCCCAGACACCAGTCGCCCGCCGCACCCAGCGTCGCGTCTTCGCTGATGAGACAGGGCTCGGCCAGCGGCGATTCCACCCTGGCATAGCGCCACCGGTGCGCCGCCGCATAGACGGGCCGTGCAAGTCCGTTTCCGACAAGGTCGGCGAACGCCGATTCCAGAATCGGTACGATCGCCTCCCGCTCCGCTTCCAGATGTGTCCGGCTCCAGCCGGGCGCTGCCTGTATAACCCAGGTCTGAGGGGCGGAAGCGCGTCCCGGCTTGCCGCTGTTGCGGGCCGCCCAGGCGACCGGACCGTCGGGTGGGCGGAGGACGTCCGCCGGCGCGGCGATCGGCCCGTCGAATGCCAGCAGCAAGGTCCAGCATGGGGCCATGGCCGCCGCGCTGCAGCGGTCGAAGGGCGTTCCGAACGGGCCGACGAGGGCAGCGGTCTGCGGCGCCGGCGCCGTCACCGCCACGGCGCCGAAAGGTCCGGCCGCGGCGCGACCCTCCATCTCCACAAACCAACCCGCCGGTTCGCGCCGGAGCGCCCGCACCAGCGCCTGGCGGTGGATCGTCAGGCCGGCGGCAAGCGGTTTGGCCAGCGCGCTCATGCCGGGCGTGCCGACGAACCAGGGATCCGTTTCGATCCCGCCATCGTCGGTCTCAGGTCGCCAGGGCGCGGCACCGGCGGTTGCGGCGGTGGCGGCCAGATAACGATTGAAGTCCGTTCCCCGCGCCGTCACGTACTGGGCGCCGTGATCGAAGCTGTGGCGATCGGTCCGGCGGGTCGCGACGCGGCCGCCTAGCCCCCGGCTCTTTTCAAAGATCTCGACCGCCCGCCCCGCCTGTCTGAGCGCGGCGGCACAGGCGAGGCCGGCCATGCCGGCGCCGACGATGGCGATCTGCCGGTCCCCGTGCTCAGGCATGACCCGCCTGCTGCGACGCCGAGCGGTCAGCCCGGCCCATGGCCTCCAATGCCGTCCGGACCAGGCCGGACGCGATCGCATCGGTCGTTTTCTTGTCCGCATGGACCATGCCGGCACGGATGGCCAGCGCCATGGCCACGGCCTGCATGACATCTCCGTTGCTGGTTTCCCCGGCAACGGCAATGTCGCGATCGACCGCCTCGAGAACCGCTGCAATGAGCTGCGACACGCGCACCGCCGAGCCGGTGTCCGCATGCAACGGAAACTCTATGTCGAAGACGACGCCGGTTGCCGTCGTCGCGCGATAGGGGAGCTTGAGGCTCATGGTCGGCACACTCCGGTCAGGCAACCCACGCAAACCGCACCAGGACAAACAGCGTCGCCAGCAGTTGAACCAGATTGATCCCGACGCTCGCGCGGTGCAGCCAGGTGAAACGCCTGTCCGCCTTGCCCGATCCCGCCAGGGCTGCGTCGCGGCTGCGGTTGATCGCCGGCAACAGGACCTGACGCGACAGCAACGCCCCGGCCCCGATCGCCAGCATGACCGTCGCCTCAACAGGACGCGAGTTCAAGAACATCGATCCCGCGCCCAGGCCCAGCAAAGCGATCACAAGAAAGTACCAGGGAAATATGGCACGCACGAAACCGGCGGCCGTATCCGCCTCGAGCTTGACGAATATGAGTGGCGCCAAGACGACCGAAAAGAACGCCATGGTTCCGAACAGGCCGGCGGTGAGAACGAGGCCGGTTGTGTCGAGCAAAAGCGGCATGGTTGGATCCAACAAGAAAGGACGACGTCCGGTGAAGCGCCGTCAGACCGGGTTCAGACGCCAAAGCATGGCTGTCAGGAAGACCGCATAGCCGACCCACAGCGCATAGGGCACGAGCAGCGCGCCGGCGACCCGGTCGATTTTCCAGAACGCGACCAGCGTGGCGATCACCAGCGCCAGCAGCGCAACCGCCTCGAACAGCGCCGCACCGATCATCTGCAAACCGAAGAACAATGCGGACCAGCCCAGGTTCAATGCCAGTTGCGCGCCGAACAGGACAAAGGCGGACCGGCCGCGGCGCCATCCCGCCGCGCGCCAGATCCGCCAGGCCGCGATCGCCATGAGAACGAAGATCGTCGTCCAGACGGCGGGGAACACCCAGTTGGGCGGGGTCAGCTCGGGCTTCAGCAAGGTGGCGTACCACGTGTCCACCGAAGCGCGGGTGATCAGGCCCCCTGCCGCCGATACCGCAAGACAGCCGCCGACGAACAGGAGCAGCGCGATCCCGCTGGCGACAGGATTGCGCGACGGACTGACGATATCATTGCCGCTCATTTTGGCTCTCCTGCCGCGACGATGGTAAACGGACTGGTTTGTTCTGGTTGGAATCTATCTAATCTTATACGGCACACAGGGGACCGTGGTTCACCCGAATACGCCCCGGCAAACTTTTTTCGGGAATATCGACGATTCCCTGCAACCGGCATGATCCGGGTTCAAAAACCGCGCGTATCCACTGTCATCAACCCCCCATCGACTACCCCTTATCGGAGGAACAAAGATGAGAGTTTTGCGTCGTTTTGCGTTTGCCGCGGTCGCGGCCGTCCCGCTCGTGTTCGGTGCCGCCATTGCCAAGGCCGCCGACATCGTCGACACCGCGGCGTCGAACGAGCAATTCAAGACGCTGGTGGCTGCCGTTCAGGCTGCAGGTCTGGTCGACACGCTTAAGGGCGACGGCCCCTACACAGTATTCGCACCCACCGACGAGGCGTTTGCGAAACTCCCTGCAGGTACAGTGGACGATCTTCTGAAGCCGGAGAACAAGGACCAGCTCGTCGCCGTGCTGACCTACCATGTTGTGCCGGGTAAGGTGATGTCCAGCGACATCGCCGGCAAGAAAGCCGAAGTCGCAACGGTCCAGGGCTCTACGCTTTCGGTCGACGCCACCAACGGCGTGAAGGTCGACAACGCGACGGTCATTATGGCCGACATCGAGACCTCGAACGGCGTCATCCATGTGATCGACACTGTCGTTATCCCGAACTGACGGATTTCCTCCCGATCGGTTCACGGTAAAGGCCGGCGCCCCCCGCGCCGGCCTTTCGCTGTTGGGCGGACCCCCCACCCTTCGAGACGCCACCTCCGGCTGCTCGTTGAGGCATGAGGGTTGATTGGTTCGCCTCATCCGGACGAGGCATCGAGCGACACCTCGAAGCGAAAGGCGTGACTTGATCTCCTCATCCTGAGGAGCGAGCGAAAGCGAGCGTCTCGAAGGGTGAGGAGCGAGCGAAAGCGAGCGTCTCGAAGGGTGAGGAGCATCCGCAGGGCACGCTTCGTAGGGTGATGGCGACCAATCAATATCTGACCCCCCTCACCCGGTCTTCGCGTGCGCTCAGACCACCCTCTCCCCACCGGGGAGAGGGAAGCGAGGCGAAGCCCGCGCAGGCTGAGGGGGTTATCCGATCAGGTTGCGATAGGCCGCAACGAACTTCTCCGGCGTGCCGGCGCCCTGCGGCGTGTTGTAGTGCTGCTTCCAGTATCGGCCCAGCCCTTCGATGTCGTCGGCCGCCGGCAGCGGCTCGGGCACCATCCAGTAGCGCAGCCGGCACATGGCGGTCGCGAAGCGCAGGTCGCTGAGCAGCTTGAGCCGGACGTCGGCAATAGCAACGTCCTGCCAGTCGATTTCGCCGGTGTTGATCAGCTGGAAGGCCCGCTGGAACCGCGTGTCGATTTCATCGCGGTTCAGCAGATAACGCTGCACGATATCGCGCGCCGTCTCCGGCTCCATTTGGAACAGCCCAACCGCAGGCCCCTCGTGCAACTGGCGCAAATAACGTAGGCCGCTCTCCACGGCCGCGGTTCCCATCAGCAGGTTCTCCGGCGCCGCGCCGCCCATGTCCATGGCGGCCAGCGTCGGCTGCACCACATCGTCGCGAAACTGTCGGGGATCGATCAAAGAGCCGCTCCCTCCTGTTTGGCCGCCGGCCGGACCGGTAGCCGCTCCCACCCCTCGCCTGCCGCCAGCAGACACGCGCGCCCGTCGGGGGTGGTCACCAGAATGCTAAACGTTCCGAGAGCCGAGACATAGACCTCGACCAACCGACGGTCGCCGGCAAGCCCGATCGCCGCACGGACCTCGCCGTATCGCTCGGCCAGGCGCTGCACGATGGTCTCGTGACGACCGCACAGGGCGCCCGCGCCTTCGGCCGGCCGGGCGACAAAGGTCAGAACGCATAACAGCAGTATCGCGGATCGTATCATGATGGGTCGTCTCCCTTTTTCGAGCGTCGGTCCACCAAGTCCAGAAGCGCGAGCAGGATGCGCAGCGTCAGCAACACGGCGCCGCCGATCAGAACGCCCAGCTCCAGCCCGTCCCTGAGATGCGCCGCCCACAACGAATAGGTCATGAGGGTGCCCGCCAGGCCGGTATCGACCACGCCTTGCGTCATCTGAGCGCGTGTCATCGCTGCCCCTCAGGTCTTGATGATGAAAGTGAGCCCCACGAAGGGCGGCAGCACGCCCAAGGGCGCCCCGGACCCCGTCGCCCCTGTGGTGCCGGCAATCGCGTGGCTGTGCCCACCGGCGCTGGTACTGGTGATCTGGCCGGTATTGGAGTCACGGTTGAACCCGTCGGGGGTACGCCAGTAATACGAACCGCCGCCCCCGCTGGCGCTGCTGGTGATCCCGGTGGCGTGGCTGTGCGAACCGCCCGACGCGGCCGACAGACCGGCGCCGTCGTGGGTGTGGGGCGGCAGGTTCGCCTCTTCGATCGCCACGGTCGCCGACCCGCCTACGGCACCGGGCACCACCCCGCCGCCCGTCCCGCGCGGAAAACCGCCGGCGAGATCGGGCAGGTTGAAGGTGGTCGCTCCGTCGCCGGGACCGAACGCCGTGCCAATCGCCGCGAACAGGTCGGCATAGGCGCCGCGGCTGACCGCCGCGCCGTCGCAGAGGAGCCAGCCCGCGGGGGCGGCCACGCCGCCATACATCTGGATCACACCGGCCGGCGCCTCGCTGACGCCCAGACTGTCGCGCGCCGCGGCCGCCGTGGTGGCGCCGGTGCCGCCGTCAGCAATGGCGATGGGATAGACCACCTGGCCGGACTCCGCCGGCGTCTTGTTCAAAAAACCGGTGCCGGTCTCGTTGCCGACAACCAGCTTGCCGGCCTCGGGCTCCGGAAAGGCGATGCCCGTCAGCGACGAGGTGGTGGGCAACAGGATGGCGCGCGCGATCAGCTCGCCCATCTGTTGCATCAGCATGGTCAGGCGATCGAAGCCGCGCTCCAGGGTGTCGGCCGGCAGATCGGCGTTCTCCTCGAAGTCGGTCTCCTGCAGGGCGTCGATGTCGCGCAGAACGACAATGGTCCACCCCACCGACGGCGCCGTGGCCATGGCAATGCTGCCACCGACTGGTTCGCCGGCGCCGCTGACCGTGTAGTCGAGCGCCAGGGTCTGGACCGTCTCCGCCCCCTGGTCATCGGCCAGAACGACCTTCAGGTCGGCGTCCCTGAGGAAATAGAACGGCACGGCGAAGACGGTGCTGACGCCGTCGCCTTCGTGGGCCGAGCGGCTGGTGGTGCTGGAAACGGTCATAACGCGCCTACCCGGGACCGGCCGGTGCGCCTCAGATCCATCGCCCGCCGCCCTTTCCCAGACCGTCGAACGGCAGCCCGCCCAGCAGCCGCGGCGACGGTGCCAGCCCTACCAGCGCGGTGCGCGAACGGCCTCGTTCGGACCGCGCCCGCTCCCTGAGCGTATCGGCGGCCTGGACGCCATCGGCCAGGATCCGCGCTGCCTGCTGCTCGCCCTCCGAGGTCAGTGCCGCGAGCACGTCGGCGGGGCTTCCGTCCAGGCGTACGCCGGCCCGGGCAAACCGGGCGCGCCGGTTACCCGCCTCGGCGCTGGCGCGCCGCCTGGTGTCATCGGCGCGCTGGCGGGCCTCGCGCTGGCGTCCTTCGGCCTCGCGTTCGGCGCGCTTGGCTGCCCGGCGGGCATCGGCATGCCGCCCGAGTTGGGAAAGCGTCTGGCCGGCAAGCCCGGTCGCGGCTGCCGCGGTCATCACGTCGCACATGGGTAGGGTCTCCAATTTGGGCAGGGAAAATCGCCGCACCGGTCAGTCGCGGCTGCTCGGATGGTCCAAAACGAAAGGAAAGCGCAGCCGCCGCTGGGCGGCGGTCGATCAGGTCACACGGATACTGTTGCGGTCAGGTGCGGCCGAAGCTGCTGCGTTCCAGCTTGTCCTTCTCCCAGCGGAACATGCGCAACAGGGTGATCCCGCCGACGCATTGCACGGTCACCAGGAGAAAGAGGAACTGGACCGGATCCCGTCCGCTCAGGGTCCAGTCGAAATGGCCCCAGGTCATGAATCCGACGGCGGCGCACACGGGCACGGCCGTCGCCAGGAAGCGGAACCGGGAGCCGCTCTTCAAGCCGAGCCAGCCCAGGACGCTGATCGCCAGGACCAGGAACATCAGAACGGCGGCGCTGATCGTCAGCATCCGTTCCAGGGATAGTTCCTCGATGAAGTACTGTAGCTCATGCATGTGTCTGCCTCCTCGCCGGCCCGGCAGTTCCCGGACTGACGGTCGTCTAGCACGGCCGACTCTAACTCACGGTGGTAGACAAAAGGTAACCGGCCGTTAACCATAGAGAACGGCTTTTTCTGCGTTTTCAATATGTTACCAACTTCTACGCCGCCGTCGTTTCCAGTTTCGGCACGATCGCCTGGATCTCGGCAGGCAGCGGCTGATCCTGGACACAGACCACCTGGGCGTCCGGTCCCCAGCCCTGGTCCAGCGCCACGACGAGGTCGCCAGTGTAGAGCGGGGGTGCGGAATCCATCGGCTGGCCCGCCTTGCGGAACACCACCGTGTCGAGGGTGGCGCGGTCCTTGCCGTATTTGAGCCCCAGCGTGTTGCGCACCCGGATGATGAGTTGATGGATGCGCTTCAGCCGCCCCTGGGCGGTGCCGTCGGGCGCGCCCGCCTCCGGCCGAAGCGTTTTCAGGACCGACGCATAGCCGAGCCCGGCATGGATCACCGCCGCGCTGACTCCGCCCGGTAGGGCGATCCGACCACCGGTCACGGCCTGCGCCGGCACCACCGCGCCGTCGGCGAGGATCGCAACCTTCTCTCCTTCCAGGTGGCCAAGCCCCGACACCGAGTTCGCCTCGAGTGTCCAGCCCGCCGCCACATCCGTCGCGGCGAAATTGCGCTCCACCGCCGCGGCCGCCTCGGTCGGGCTCGTCACGCCGGTGATGACGGCGCGCCCGCCGCCGGACACGGTCACCCGGTCGCCCACATTGCCGGCGGACCACAGGGCGGACGAGGCGATCATCGCGATATCGTTGCCCGCCACGGCCGACAGTGTCAGCGCCACCGCCTGCTCGCGTCCGTCATAGGTGAGGCCCGCATGGACGAAGAACGGTGCGTCGCCGGTCTCCGGTACCGCCTCCAGGAACTCCACGTAGCGCCGGGTCGCGCCGTCGATGGTCCGCCGGACGATCAACCAGAGCTCGTTGCGGGCGGCGCCGGGTATGACCGTGCAGGATTCCACCTGCCCATGGGCGTCCGCCGCCCCGCCCGCGATCTTGTGCCGGTGCAGCGCCGCCACCTCCTGGTCGCGTTCGTAGGTGAGCCCGATGAGTTGCCCGTCGGCGCGTGGCATCCAGACGATGGAATCGGGATCCTGGGCATAGGTGAGCGCGGTGATCCCGCCGGCGGTGACGTGTTCGCTGAGCAGCGTCAGGTCGGGCGAGACGTAGCGGTCGCGCTCGAATGAATAGACGAACTCGCGGAGCCGACGCCGGAACCGGCCCACATAGATGGTCACCTCGCCCACCTGCACAGGCTGGATGGGCGCCGCGCCGAAGGTCGAATGACGCTTGCCCTTGACCGAGTTGGGGGTGAGCGGTTCGTCGACGCCGGCCCCGGACAGCGTCCGTGTGGCACCGGAAGTACCGATCTGCAGTTGCTGGTCTTCCACCAGCCACTGGATCGCGTTCACCTGGCCGGCGCTGATGGTGAACTTCAACGCATCGGCGTCGGTCGGCGATGACGGCCGGGTCAGCTTCTCCAGGTCGTCCTGGGCGGAGAGCCAGATCGTCTGCGGTTCATTCGGCGTCGCGGCCCAGGCCAGACGGTCTTCGTAAAAGCCAACCCGCTGCGGCCAGTTGCCGGCGTCCCATTCCGCAGGCCGGCCGGTAAACCTGACGCGTTCCATGGACCAGGAGGCATGCCCGATCCGCGACAGCCTGCCGGGCTGCACGTCCCGATGCGCGAAATACATGACGTCGGCGGATTGGGTGTGCTGGATGTCGAACAGCTGGGACGTCGCATAGGGTGCGGTCAGGGTCAGGGGCTGGCCGCTCAGGAACCGGACATTGTCGAGTTTCGGCGCGCCGCCCGCCTTGTGCCGGAAACGAAGGTGGAAGGTGCCGTTGCCGGCGCCCGGCGTGAATTGCCGCACGTGATGGCCGGTATGGCAGGTGGTGTCTTCCAGGATATCGGTGCCGCCCGCCGAGACGCCCACGCGCAGGTCCAGCGCGCCGCCGTCGTCGCCTGCCACGTCGAAAGCGAGCACCAGTTCTTTCGTCGGGTCGGCGACCGTGACGCTCTGGGTCAGCGTATCGCCGGCGGAAAACGCCGCCGCGCCCGCGCTCCAGGAGACACCCGAGACGGACCATCCGGACAGGTCGGTCTGGAACGCGCCATTGACCAGCGCCGCGTCGGTTGCATCGACCCAGATCTGCCCCTGGTCCCTGAAAAAGCGGAACGCGCCATCGCAGGCTTCCAGGACATAGGCCTGCTCGGTCGAGAACTCGAACGGCAGTAGCCTGCCCGGTTCTGCACTGTCCGCGACCTCGCCGACAAAGCGCGTGCCCGGCAGCCTGGTCGCGCCGCCATGGGGCAGCACGATGAAATTCTCGCAGAGTTCCAGTCCCAGCCGGTAGAAGCTGAGATCCACCCGCGACCACAGGCGCGGGGAAATCTCACCGCGCGCGAAGCTCGGCTGGATGGGAACGGCCCGGCCCATCTACAGGCGCGCCGAAAGCCAGGCGGACGGGACCGGCGGCTCAGGCGTTCCTTCCTGACCGTCGATCCGGCGTGCCTCGCCCAGTACGGCGCGGTAGATCTGGCCCGTCTCGGCCTGTTTGGTGCGCGAACCGGTGAGGTTGTAGGCGATCTGCCAGGCGAGCCGCGCCGCGATGGCGTGCACCAGCAGCGGATCGAACAGCGCCGTGTTCGCGATGCGCCTGATATAGAGCACCGGCAGCGGCCCATCGGCGTCGCACAGCACGTCCCGCCCCTCGATCCGGTGCGCCACCGGACGGCCGTCGAATGCGCCGCCCGCTTTCAGCGGCAACAGGCGCAGGCAGTCCGCCGGCAGAATGAATCTGTTCAGAAAACCGAAGGCCGGCGCCGGCGCGGCCTTGGGCAATGTCGTGCGTTGGAGCGCGCAGTTCCACGGATGCGCCCGCAGGACCGCGTCGCGCATGGGGCCGTAATTGCGCTTGCACAGCCGCGCCTGCTTCGATCCCTCGTCCAGGTCGCTGATGGCGAAGTCGCCCAGCAGATCCAGCGCCAGGCGGCAGATGCCCACTTCGGATGTCATGGGTGTGTCCTCAAGTAAGTGACCCTTCTCCCCATCGGGGACAAGGTGGCCCGAAGGGCCGGATGAGGGGGCTACAGTTCAGAAATACCGGAACACCCTCACCCGGCCCTCGCCTTCGCTCGGGCCACCCTCTCCCTCCAGGGAGAGGGAAATCGGATCAGTCCGCCACGTAGGTGACGAACCCCTCCAGCGTGTTGCCGTCCCCGGCGGTGTCGCCGGAAATGCGACCGGTCAGCATCCAGCCCGCTGGCGTCTCCAGCGCTTTGTTGATGCGCAGGATGGTGGTGCCGGCGGTAGCGACCGCAAGATTGTCGATGAGATGCTGGTAGTCGGCCGCCACCCCGTTGCCGTCGGCGTCGGTGTAGGATTCGAAACCCACATCCACGACCCGGCCGGCGCCCCAGGTGCTGTTAGCGACATATATCTCGAGCACCCGGACCTTGCCGCCCGGCATTTTGGCGAGATAGGCGAGTGAATCCTCATCCCCCTGTCCCGCCTGGACGAAGCTGAAATACTTCGCCCGCACCCGGCCGCCGTCGTCGGACGCCGGGTTGATCTTCGGCGGGAATGACTTGCCGTTGGCGATCTGCACGCTGTCTTGCTTTGTAATGGCCATGGTTCAGTCCCTCCTCAGCTTTCGACCACGTCGATGCGCACGACGTTCTTTTCCTGCAGGCGCGTCGCGCCCACAGACAGGCCGGCCGAGACCTGCCAGGTCTCGCGCTCGTCCAGCCAGGCGATGCGGCCGTAGGCGGGCTTGCGCTCGCCCACCAGGACGCCGGACTTGCAGAACAAGGGGCAGGACCGCGTGGTGCCCGACTTGGGCAGCATGCGGCCGTCGTCGGTGTCCTCCACGTCCTCGATAAGATGGAAGGCGACGCGGTAGAATTCGTCGACGCCGCCGTCGACCAGCACTTTTCGGGTGTTGAAGTCGGACGACTTGACCTCCTGCGTGTCGATGAACTCTTCCTCCTGGCGCGCGGTCCAGAAACAGTGGATCTCGTCGCCGGGCATCACTGCGTTGTTGGTCTTCAAGACCCGCACGGCCTGGCGCAGCTTGTCGTAGGTGAAGCCGTTGCCGCCGGCGGCGACCGTCTGGCCGGCCGGCAGGGTCACTGCCGTGGTGCCCTCCTCGCCGGTGTAGGCGGTGCCGAGAATGGCGTCGATGACGGTCTTGTCGAACTGCCGGGCCGATGCCGCCGCGAAGGCCTGGGAATAGCCGTTGGTCGGGTCGGTCAGCACCTGCAGCTTGTCGAATTCGTCGATGAAGTCGCGGATATGAAAATCACGCGCCGTGACCCAGCGCCGACGGTGCGGCGTATCGACGGTGGGAATGTCGGCGTGACGGGCACCGCGCGGCAGCATCTTGACGACACCGATCTGGTCGTCCGACATCTTCTTGCCGCGCATGGGCCGCACCCGGACCGCCGAGCGCGACTGGGTGGACAGTTGCTGCGCCAGCAGCGTCAGGCCGGCGCTGTACTCCTGGACAAAATGGATTGGGATGTCCTGTGACATGGGTCGATCTCCAAACGTGGGAACGGGGTCTGTTCGGAGTGGCTCCCCGACCTCGTCTGGCGTGCCCGCGGCCCGAAGCCGGGGCGAAGGGCCGGACCCTTCCTGGGCGTGCGGGCCCTGGCCGGTACGTCTTTCCGTACGGTCAACCGGAACCGCGCGGGCGCGCGGTCTGCCCGGGTTTCAAAAACCGAAATGTTTGAACCACCAAGACGCCATGCTTCGAGACGGCGCTGTGCGCCTCCTCAGCATGAGGGTTTCGTTGTTCTCCTCGTCCTGATGAGGGTTTCGTTGTTCTCCTCGTCCTGAGGA